>Ga0209793_1002017_pt1 | contig 10559 bp, 11 predicted proteins | sample EBPBio122009_DNA_FD_185863 | JGI IMG/M metagenome (GOLD analysis project Ga0209793, IMG submission 185863) | Wastewater treatment Type I Accumulibacter community from EBPR Bioreactor in Madison, WI, USA - Reactor 1_2/2/2009_ DNA (SPAdes) (version 2) | ecosystem: Engineered > Bioreactor > EBPR >... | reverse complement strand
CAACCCGCGCCCGCAGACCCTGCGCTAAATTGAGGGCTCCGGGCCTACGCGCGCTGACCCGACGCAACCAGAAGGAGGGGTTCCTTTTGCAAGCCGATATGGGGTCCCGTTACGACGCCGATTGACAGTTTATCGCATGGCAGAGACAATGGAGAGCCCCACCTAACCGGGCTCGCGTCTTCCTATCTCTGGCGTTCTGGTTTGCCGGGGTGTCTACTTGTTTTCAGACAAGCTTGGTTCCAATGACGGCCGTGAGATTATCATGCTCAGAAAGATCGAAGGGAAATGTGGGGCGAGGGAATAACATCGAAGCCATGCTAACTCTGAGCCGCTTCCTGGACGGTTCCGATATGTTCTCCAGCTTAAATATAGCCGCATCAGGCCCCAGTGTTGATAGCGCGCGCGCATTTATTTCCGCGTCTGTCATATCAGTTCGCATACTTTGAAACACTGCGCCGAGTATCGCACCAAGTTTTTCTCTCAGGAGATAGTTTTCATCGATCTTCGGCAGAGGTGCGGCGTGGCGCATAGCTCTGATTGGTTCAACGTATCGAGCTTCCAGGTCTTCCTTCGTCTGACCTTGCCAGCCTTCAATTTCCCTAGCTGCCGCATCGGGTTTTCCGAGCGAGTTTTCTTGGACTGTAGTCTTTAAAAAGTATTCTTCGATGGTGCCACGACGCAATATGAAGCAGCCCGCCCTTTCGAGCGCGTCAAAAAGTGCCTCAAGCCGTTTCTTGATAGCTACCCAATGAGCCCCATTTTCAAGTGCGCTGAGGGCAGGAGCATCATGGGTCAGGAGCGTGACGCATATCGCCCGACGCTTCGATTGCTCTTCTGACTGTTTCTCATCTCGTGCGGTCCAGTACGTCTGCGACCCGGCAAGTGGCACAATATTGGACCACGACGCATCTGAGGCTTTTGCCAACTCCGTGCGCAGAGCGTTATCAAGCGTAAGCAGGCTACTAGCCCCAATCTCGTTGGCAGCTTCTAGGCCGCTTCTTGTGGCTGAGAAAGCCGCAACAAGCGCATTTCCATCAACCCAGCTATCCAAGTCACCCAGGATAACAACACGCTTTGACGCAAGCATGAATAACTTCATTGCATCGGGGAATGCACCCTTGCCAGACACCGGAACAACCTGGGTATTACCGCCCAGCAGCGAGTGACCAATCGAGGTCGAGAGACCAGAAATGACCATCTCATCACTTGGGCCTTCAACCAATAGAATGGTCCGTGCGAAGAACGCGGTCCTATGTGTTTCGCTCATTCGCTTAACTAGTCCCACCAAACGCCGATCTCGCAACTCAGGGGAGGTCGCACTTAATTTTGTGGGGCAGTTCAGCCTGTCAGAAAAGAACACAAGCTTGCTGAGGTCGCCCGAGTTGCGAACAGGTAGTAGATGAGATGAATGTGTAGCTAAGATCACGAGTTTCTTTGTCGTGTCTATTAGGGGGTCGCCAGCAAGTCGCTCTGCTTCCTGCAAAAAGAATGCTTGTAGCTGTGGATGCAAAGAGATTTCCGGCTCGTCTATGACAAGAGCCCCCACTTCATCGTTATACAGCGATGACAAGAGGGAAATCAAATGGAGTAAGCCACTCGCCTCCGCATTGGCGTAGTACGAGGCACCATCCGAAAGCGAACGGAATTCCAGACGCAGGCCTGATTGCCCCCAAGTCAGCTTCAAGCTCCGGTCATAGAGCGTCTGCAATCGCGCCTCCACCTTGAGGCGCAGGTCTGCTCGATGCTCCAGTGCTAAAAGGTCACCCGTTGCGCTTTCAATTTCCCACCACCGTTCGCGGTGTGTCTGATGCCCAACCGATGCCGGCCCGCTGCTGATGCCCTGTGGAGTGTTTATGGCAGCACGATATACCTCAAAAGGGCTCGCACGACCTGAGGATAAAAACCGAACAATCTTGCCTCCCTTCGTGATGCGCTGTCCACCTTGCAACGCATTGACGATAGCGCGCAAGGTCTGCGTCTTACCTGCTCCGTTAGGGCCAACGAGAAGGGTAACTCCCGAACTCAACTCCACCGAGAACGGCTTCCCGCCGAACAAGGAGGGAGTACCGGGTAACGAAAGTGCGTGGGGTAGGAACTGCGTTGTGGTCTGCTCGTCCGCCATCTTCGATTACCTGTGTATCATTGTCATTGAACATAGTTTGCAGGGAAGCAAATGCGGAAGCTAAATTTAGTACGTGCGGCCTACAGGGTCGATCGCTTCTTCCAGACCGTCAGCATCGCTTGTATCTTCGGCTGGACGCGCCTCCTGGCCTCCTCCCTGTCCACCCCATGCAGCAGCAGGGTTTCATATTCCGTCATCTCATGGCGCAGGATACTCTGCATTACGATGCCCACGGCACGCCCCAGCTTCACCCCAGGCGTCCACTCTCGGCCTGAGATTTCCCCGGCGAGGTATTCCACGGCAAACTCAGGGCATCCGGGGTGTTTCTTGCGGATATGCCGGGCGACAATATCGAAGGGGAAGATGGTCATCCAGCGCCCTTTGGCAGTTCGGGCAAACGAACAGCTTCCACGCACGCCCTAGCCTGATCAATAAGCGGCCCCGCCGAATAAACACCAAACGTCATGCCCTGCCGCTTATGACCGACAACAACGGCAATCAAGCTTTCAGGCTGTCCCGCCCTCTCGGCCTCAGTAATGAACCATCGGCGGAACGAGTGGAAATTAACCAGTGACCTCCTGCGCCCCTCAAGTTCCTCCCGCACTCCGACGGACCGCGCATAGGCGGTGAATTGATTTGAGGTCTTAAAGGAGCGCTCCCGCTTCGTGTCTGCCTTTTTCGGTCCAGGCCATTCGGGAAAGAACGACTCATCCGGGGCCTTGCCCTCTGTGCGCCGCGCCACGATTTCCTCCAGATCGGAGTGGATGGGGCAAAGGCGTGCGGCCTTCTCCTTCTTCTGCGGCTTGAAGATGAACACGCCGTTCTCGCAGTCCTTCACCCTGAGACAGACGATAGGGTCCAGGCGACAACCCGTTAGGGCGGCAATTCGCATGAGATCGTGCATCGCCTGGGGGGCGTCACCTGTGAGCAGCTTAATCATCTCCTGCTCGGTAAAGGGGCGCTCCTTCTCATCATGAGCAACTGGGGGCGGCGTGAGCGCGAGGCCGCGCCATACGTCCGAAGGCACCTCTTCGCGCTTCTCCAGCCATTGCCAGTAACGAGAGAGGCGATTGATGTATTTGTTCAGCGTCACCGGGGATAGCTTTGGCTCTAGTGCCTGGAGGTCATCAACGAACCGGGCCGCGAGCTTTTTAGAAGGGAACGATTGAAGGAACGGTTCAACCTCCTTTTCCTCACACCAACGTTTCAGCAGCTTTATTGCCCGCTCGTCATCGCCCTTCGTTCTCGGTTTTACCGCGAGTTGAGCCATATATTGGGCATGGAATTCATCGAGCGGGGTGGCTTTGCCGGCGACCATCTTGGCGAATTGCTGCGCCTGCCTGACTTTCGCAGGGTTAAATGCCGGCTCTTCCTCTCCGGTGATCGGGTCCACCTCGACACCCGTAGGTGCCCCTAGAACGGCATCGATAGTTACCGAAATGCCCGCATCAATCGCCTCTAGTTCCTGGTCGCTGCCGGCTTTAAGGCGCTGCCTTCGGAACTCCTCCGCGATGCCCCTGAGGTCCGCCCGACCAGCAACACCCGCCGCCTCCGCGATGCGGGCGCGCATCTCGTTGACAATGGGCCATTTCAATTGGTTCGCGATAGCCAAGCTGTCGGTGCTAAGCGGATGCTTGAGGCGTGTCCCTAGTGTCGCCCGAAGCGCCTTCGGAACGGCCATGGTGACCCTCCATTTGCCCCGATGCTGTTCTAGGTATTGCCTGTCGTTTGCTGCCGATTTGGCCATGCAATGCGCCTTTCGTACCCCAGCACGTACCCCATTGACGTACCAAGAAGGCATTGATATAGCAGCAAATTATTGTTTCCAAAAGGGGAATTTGGATGGCCAGTTACTACCCGCTTAGCTCCACCAAACTCTCCCTGAACCCGATACACAGCAAGCCATTACGGCTGTTCGCGCATCCCCGGCGTCGCCTCGCGCTGCTCCGCATCTTCCAGGTCGGTCTTCACGAGGAAGGTGTCGTTGTGCTGGCGGGCGGCTTCGCGGAGGGCTGCGAGGTTTGGCTGGTCGTCGCCCTCGATCTCGCCATCGCCGTGGTCGATTTCCCGTTCGGCCTGAAGCCAGTGGTCGTCCGGCCGGCCTTCCGGCGAGCCTTCCTGCTGCCAGAGCTGGTAGGCGCGTTTGCGGATGCGGTCTTCGCGGTCCTGTGCCATGGACGTGCTCCCTTCCATGCAAACAGGATAAACGGGCGGGAGGCCGGGAAAGTTCCCCGCTTGCGCGGTTCAGGAACCGTGAATAAGCATGGTCTTTCAGGCGCTCCAGGCGGGAGCGCACGCTTTGCGGGGGATACCATGAGCTTTACGGAAACGACGACCACGTCCTGGTTCGCCAGGCTGAAGGGAGCGCTGATCAGGATTCTGGTCGGATTGCTCCTGGTGATCGCCTGCGTCTGGCTTCTCTTCTGGAACGAGGGTCGTTCGGTGAAGACCTACAGGGCGCTCGTCGAGGGCGCCGGCCTTGTCGTTTCGGTCGACAATGGCAGCGTCGATCCGGCGAACGAGGGCAGGCTCGTGCATATTTCAGGGCCGGTGAAACCCGTTGGCGTGCCTGAGGACGACATGCTCGGCGTTTCCGCGGACGGGGCCGTGGGACTGCGGCGCATCGTCGAGATGTTCCAGTGGGTGGAAAGCTCCTCGTCCGAGACACGCAAGCAGCTCGGCGGCAGCGAAGAGACCGTCACCACCTATTCCTACCGCAAGGAATGGAACCAGCGGGAGATCAGCTCGAGCAGCTTCCGCCAGCCCGGGCACGACAATCCGCAGATGCCTATCGACGGCGCGAGCTTCGCCGTTCCCACGGCAACGATCGGCGCCTTCAGCCTGGACGGCCGCACGCTTGCGGGCCTCGGCGACGATCGTCCCGTGCCGCTGACAGCCATCGAGGCGGGCCGCATCGGCGAGGCGGTGACGATTGGCAGGCCGGTCTCGGCCATTGCAGGTCAGGCGGTGTTCTCCTCCGACCCGCAGAACCCGCAGGTCGGTGATATCCGCATCCGCTTCGAGCGGTCAGACATTGCCGAGGCGAGCTTCGTCGGCGCGCAGCGCGGCAACAGCCTCATCCCCTACAAGACCACGAACGGACGCAACCTCTTCCTCAGCCGGGCCGGCATCGCCGACGCTGCCGTCATGTTCGACGCGGCGCAGAGCGAGAACACCACCATCACCTGGCTGGTGCGGGCGGGCGGCCTCATCGGCCTCTTCGTCGGCTTTTCGTTCATCCTCTCCATTCTCGGCGTGATCGCCGATGTGCTGCCCTTCGTCGGCTCCATCGTGCGCTTCGGCACCACGGCCATCGCGCTCACCTTCACGCTGCTGCTCGGCCCCGCCGTCATTGCCATCGCCTGGATCGCCTATCGACCGTTCATCGCCATCGCGATCCTGGCCGCCGGCATTGCGCTGGCGGCGGGCATCCTCTATCTGCGGCGCGGCAAGGGGGCGGCCACGACCGCCGCGCCCGCATAGCGACAAGAGTAGGATGGGCAAGGCGTGACGTTCTATATTTCCAAGATCTTCTGGCTTCTGGCCCAGCCGCTTTCGCTTGCCCTGTTCCTCATTCTCGCCGGCCTCGGTGCGGGGTTCCTCAAGTGGAACCGTATCCGCACCTGGGCGAGCGCGGCGGCGGCGCTCCTGCTGTTCGTAACGCTCTTCACCTCGACCGGCGCCGTCCTGCTGCAGAAGCTGGAGGACCGCATTCCCCGCGCCGCGCTGCCCGCCGGCGGGCCGATCTGCATCATCACGCTCGGCGGCGGCTTCGAATCGGAGGTCGTCACGGCGCGTGGCGGCTTCGAGATGACCCAGGCCGGCGACCGCTTCGTCGAGACGCTACGGCTCGCGCTGGAATTCCCGCAGGCGCGCATCCTGATCTCTGGCGGCGATGGATCGCTGAGCGGGGCCTATGAAGGGGACGCCATCGTCGGGCCGCGCTTCCTCGAGGCGTTCGGCGTGCCTGCGACGCGGGTGATCCGGGAGACGGAATCGCGCGATACGTTCGAGAATGCGGGCAACACGCAGGATCTCCTGAAACGGAACGGCCTCGAAAACTGCCTGCTGGTAACCTCCGCCTTCCACATGCCGCGCTCGGTCGGCCTCTTCCGCAAGCTGGGGCTTACGGTCCTGCCCTGGCCGACGGACTATCGCACGACCGGAACGGCGCACCTCGGGCTGGATCTCACCCAGCCTTCCATCAACGCGCAACTGATGACGACGGCGATGCGCGAATGGACAGGCCTTGCCTTCTACCGCCTGGCGGGCCGGACGGACGCCTTCCTGCCGCAATAGGCCTATTTCTTGGAGATCGTCTCGAAGCGGGCGTTCCGCACACGGATGGTCATGGTGCAATATTCGTCGTCGTCGCGGCCGCAGCTCGCCGCGTCGGCCTTCAGTTCCAGCACCATGTTGCCGAAGCGCTTCTTCATGTCATAGCCGTAGAGGTCCGCATTGGCGGCGAGGAAATAGCCGCCCTCGGCCACCTGGATGTAGAATTCATGCGGGCAGCCGACATTGCCGCACAGGCCGCCGGGCACGCCGTCGCAATTGACCGCGCCGAGATTGAAGATCGCATCGGGCAGGCGGTCGTTGTTGAAATCGACGATATCGGCGAAGTCATCGCCATAGACCGCCGTCCTGCAACGCTCGGCGACCTCGGCCTGAACGGCGGCCAGCGCATCCGGCACGATCTCGGCGGCCCGGGCCGGCGCGGCGGCCAAAACGAGCACGGCGGAGAGAAACGCGAGAAAACGCATGCGGATGGCCATATCTCAAACCTTTCCATGGCGGGCGATTCGGTCATTATGCGGCCGGAGCGCCGTACGGCATGATTCTGCCGGCGCGCGCATTCTAATGCAGCAAAGCTGTCGCGAGGCTTAGGTCGCGAGGGGGAAGCCGTGCCGATCCTGGAATTTCTGGACTATACGGGAGTCGCTGTGTTTGCCGCAACGGGCGCGCTCTCGGCCTCGCGCAAGCAGCTCGACATCATCGGCTTCCTGTTCCTCGCTGCCGCCACCGGCATCGGCGGCGGCACGTTCCGCGACGTGATCCTCGGCGCGACGCCCGTCTTCTGGGTGGTGAACCCGACCTATCTCATCGTCTGCGTGGCGGTCGCGCTCGTCGTCTTCGTGCTCGCACACCGCATCGAGTCGCGCTACCGCCTTTTGCTCTGGCTCGACGCCATGGGCGTTTCGGCCTATTGCGTCATGGGCGCGGCCAAGGGCTTTGCAGCGACGGGATCGCCGACCGTGGCCATCACCACCGGCGTGCTGACGGCAAGCTTCGGCGGTATCATCCGCGATCTTCTCGCCAACGAGCCGTCCGTGCTGCTGAGGCCCGAAATCTACGTCACGGCAGCGCTGATCGGCGCGGCGGCCTTCACGGCGGCAACGGTGGCCGGCGCGCCGCTGTGGCTCGCCTCGGCGCTCGGCATGGGCGCGGCCTTCCTGGTGCGCGGCGGGGCACTGCGCTTCGGCTGGCGCTTCCCGGTCTACCGGCCGCGGCCGGGCCGGCATCCCGACGATGTGATGTGACGGACGATTTCAGGCCTTGCGGGGGCGCAGGCGGATGACCACGTCCACATGCGAGATCTCCATGCCTTCCGGCGGCTCCGGCAGGTTGCCGATCTCGAGATTGCTGACGGGAATGTCGAGAACGTGGTTCTCGCCTTCCACGAAGAAGTGGTGGTGGTCGGAAATGTTGGTGTCGAAATAGGTCTTTGAGCCTTCGACGGCCAGAACGCGGATCAGGCCCGCCTCGGTGAACTGGTGCAGCGTGTTGTAGACGGTCGCCAGCGACACCGGCACGCCGGCCGTGACGGCCTCCTCGTGCAATTCCTCCACCGTCAGGTGACGGTCGCCCTTGGCAAACAACAGATCGCCCAGGGCCACGCGCTGGCGCGTGGGGCGCAGGCCGCTATGGCGCAGGCGCTCTTCGATGGGCGTCTCGTGTGCATGCGTCATGGGCACGGATCCGTTCGTCAGGCCTTGAACAACAATCTTGAGCTTTCGATATAACTTTAGCGCCGCCGGGATTCAATAGGATTGCGGCGGCCGAAAGCCACGCAACATGCGGAAAAACCGGGGCCTTTGCCCCTGTAACGGCAATTTGCGCTGGCTGTGAAGCCGAGCATCATGTATGCGGACAGCAGAAATAACGTCTTGCCCGGGCCGGGCGCGGCGGGAAAAGAACGGAGATGCGGGTGCTTCCATTCGCCCCGCGCCTCCAAGAGATCGGACGCCGGAAAGGCGTTGCATAGACCGGGGATGAGACATTCGATGACGACCAGGCAATCCAGCTACAACTACGAGGAAATCCTGTCCTGCGGCCGCGGCGAGCTTTTCGGCCCCGGCAACGCGCAGCTTCCCCTGCCGCCCATGCTGATGGTCCACCGCATCACCGACATTTCCGAAACGGGCGGCGCCTTCGACAAGGGCTATATCCGCGCCGCATACGACGTAAAGCCGGATGACTGGTACTTCCCCTGTCATTTTCAGGGCAACCCGATCATGCCGGGCTGCCTCGGCCTCGACGGCATGTGGCAGCTCACGGGCTTCTTCCTCGGCTGGCTCGGCGAGCCGGGCCGCGGCATGGCGCTCTCCACCGGCGAAGTGAAGTTCAAGGGCATGGTCCGCCCGGACACCAAGCTTCTGGAATACGGCATCGACTTCAAGCGCGTCATGCGCGGCCGCCTCGTGCTCGGCACGGCGGACGGCTGGCTGAAGGCCGATGGCGAGACCATCTATCAGGCGACCGACCTGCGCGTCGGCCTGTCGAAGGACAAGGAAGCCTAAGGCGGACAGCCTTTTGGGGGCGGTGCGCCGCCCCCGCCACGAGACGTTCAAGAAAAGGTCAGGAATATGAGACGGGTAGTTGTCACGGGTCTGGGGATCGTATCCTCCATCGGGAACAATGCTGACGAAGTAACGGCATCGCTGCGCGATGCACGCTCGGGCATCAGCTTCAGCCAGGACTTCGCTGACCACGGCTTCAAGTGCCAGGTCTGGGGTTCGCCGAGCATCGACACGACCGACCTCGTCGATCGCCGCGCGGCCCGCTTCCTCTCGCAGGGCGGTGCGTGGAACCACGTCGCCATGAAGCAGGCGATCGCCGATTCCGGCCTCGAAGAGTCCGAATACTCGGCCAATCCGCGCGCCGGCATCATCATGGGTTCGGGCGGCCCGTCCACCCGCACGCTGATCGAGGCGGCCGATATCACCATCAAGAACAACTCGCCCAAGCGCATCGGCCCGTTCGCCGTGCCGAAGGCGATGTCCTCGACGGCATCGGCGACGCTCGCCACCTGGTTCAAGATCCACGGCGTCAACTATTCCATCTCGTCGGCCTGCTCGACCTCCGCGCACTGCATCGGCAATGCCGCCGAGATGATCCAGTGGGGCAAGCAGGACATCATGTTCGCCGGCGGCCATGAAGACCTCGACTGGACCATGTCGAACCTCTTCGACGCCATGGGCGCCATGTCCTCAAAGTACAACGACACGCCGTCCACCGCCTCACGCGCCTATGACGTCAGCCGCGACGGCTTCGTCATCGCCGGCGGCGCTGGCGTCCTCGTCCTCGAGGAGCTGGAGCATGCCAAGGCCCGCGGCGCGAAGATCTATGCCGAGATCGTCGGCTACGGTGCGACCTCCGACGGCTACGACATGGTGGCCCCGTCGGGCGAAGGCGCAATCCGCTGCATGCGCCAGGCGCTCGCCACGGTGAAGGGCGATGTCGACTACATCAACACGCACGGCACCTCGACGCCCGTCGGCGACAGCAAGGAGATCGGCGCGATCCGCGAAGTCTTCGGCGACAAGATCCCGCATATCCAGTCGACCAAGTCGCTGACCGGCCACTCGCTCGGCGCTGCCGGCGTGCAGGAATCGATCTACGGCCTCCTGATGATGCAGGCCGGCTTTATCGGCGAAAGCGCGCATATCACCGAGATGGATCCGGAATTCGACGGCGTTCCGATCGTGCGCAAGCGCATCGACAATGCGAAGATCGACACGGTTCTTTCCAACTCCTTCGGCTTCGGCGGCACGAACGCCACGCTGGTCTTCCAGCGCCACAACGGATGACACCGATGACCGGGATCATGAACGGCAAGCGCGGCCTCATCATGGGGGTCGCGAACAACCACTCCATCGCATGGGGCATCGCCCAGAAGCTCGCCGGCGCCGGCGCGGAACTGGCCTTCACCTACCAGGGTGAAGCGCTCGGCAAGCGCGTCAAGCCGCTCGCCGCCGAACTCGGCTCGGACTTCGTCATCCCCTGCGACGTCGAGGACATCGCCTCGGTGGATGCGACGATCGACGCGATCAGGGAAAAGTGGGGCAAGCTCGACTTCGTCGTGCACGCCATCGGCTTCTCCGACAAGAACGAGCTGAAGGGCCTCTACGCCGACACCTCGCGCGACAACTTCTCG
>Ga0209793_1002015_pt1 | contig 10565 bp, 10 predicted proteins | sample EBPBio122009_DNA_FD_185863 | JGI IMG/M metagenome (GOLD analysis project Ga0209793, IMG submission 185863) | Wastewater treatment Type I Accumulibacter community from EBPR Bioreactor in Madison, WI, USA - Reactor 1_2/2/2009_ DNA (SPAdes) (version 2) | ecosystem: Engineered > Bioreactor > EBPR >... | reverse complement strand
GGTGTCCACCGGGGTCGGACCGGCTGACGCGCAGACGGCAGGCGCCGGAACGACAGGGGTGGGCAGCCCGGAACCGAGCAGCGGCGTACGGTGGCGTCGCCGGCCGGCGACCTCGCTCTATCTCGCGCCGACCAAGGCACTGGCGCACGACCAGGCTCGGGTCTGCGCCGAGCTGGCAGTGCCAGGGTGGCGGGTCGCGACCGTGGACGGCGACACCGATCGTGCCGACCGCCAATGGGCCCGCGATCACGCCCACCACGTGTTGACCAATCCGGATCTGCTGCACGCCTCGCTGCTGCCGAACCATGCACGCTGGGCCTCATTCCTGCGTTCGCTACGGTTCGTGGTGGTCGATGAGTCGCACCGCTATCGAGGGCTCTTCGGCGCTCAGGTCGCAGTGGTGCTGCGTCGGCTGCGGCGGATAGCTGCCCACTATGGCGCTGATCCGGTCTTCGCGGTGCTGAGCGCGACGACGGCCGAACCTGAGCAGACCGCGTCGGCGCTGACCGGGATCGCCGCGGACTCCCTCCTCGTCGTGTCCGACGACGGTTCTCCTCGTGGGCCGGTCCGGATCAGCCTGGCCTCATCAACTGGTGGGGCGGCAGAGGATGCAGCCGCCGAGCTGATGGCCGACCGGGTCGGTGCCGGGCAGCAGGTGCTGACCTTCGTGCCGTCCCGACGACTCGCCGAAGAGGTGGCCCGCTCGGCCGCCCAACGGGCCGGACCCGACTGTGGGGAAGTCGTCGCCTACCGCGCCGGCTATCTCGCGACGGACCGGCGAGCGATCGAGCGAGGGCTGAACGACGGATCGGTACGCGGTGTCGCCGCCACCAACGCGCTCGAGCTCGGGGTGGACATCGCCGGTCTCGACACCGTGGTGCTCTGCGGCTATCCGGGCCAGCGGGCTGCCTTCTGGCAGCAGGCCGGCCGTGCCGGGCGGCGAGGAGGACCGGCCGAGGTGGTGCTGATCGCTCGGCCGAACCCGGTGGACGCCTATCTGCTGGATCACCCGAACGCGTTGTTCGACCTCCCCGTCGAGGCATCGGTGCTGGACCCGGAGGCGGCTCCGGTGCTCGGTCCGCAGCTGGCAGCCGCAGCACAGGAGCGGCCGCTGCGGCCCGGCGATGAGCAGTGGTTCGGATCGCGGACCTGGCCGATCACCGCGCGGCTCACCGACCTCGGCGTGCTCCGGAAGAGACCCGACGGCTGGTACTGGACCTCGCCGAACCGGGCTGTCGATCGGATCAACCTGCGTACCGCCGACAGCCGCACCCTCGACATCGTGGAGGTGCCGACCGGCCGGGTACTCGGCACTGTCAGTGCCGCGGAAGTAGATCGGGTGGTGCACCCGGGCGCGGTCTACCTGCACCAAGGAGACACCTTCTTGTGCGGGGATGCGGAGGCCGAGGCCGGCGAGGTCTATGTCCGGGCGGCACGACCGGGCTATCTGACGCAGGCGCTGGTCGATACCGAAGTGGCGCCTGGCACCAGCGTTCACGGTCGAACTGTCGGCAGCGGAAGGTTGGCGTACGGCCCGGCTCAGGTACGCAGCGTGGTCACCGGCTTCCTGCGCCGCGACGAGATCACCGGCCAGGTGTGGGACTCGACGCCACTGGACTGTCCGGAGCAGGTGCTCGCAACCTCCGCGGTGACGCTCACCGTGGCCACGGAGACGCTGCAGACCGGACGGGATGGAGCTGTGCCACTCAGCCCGGCCCGACTGGACGCCGGTCTGCATGCGCTCGAGCACCTGCTCGCAGGCATGCTGCCGGCGGTTTTGACCAGCGACCATGACGACATCGGGTCGCACTCCTGGCTCGAGGAGAGCGATGCCTGCGGCGACCCTCTCGCCGACGGCTCCACCGGTGCCCTGCCTGGCCGCTCACCGGGTGGGCCAGGAGCCGGTGGACCACGGATCGGCGGCCGAGGTGCCGGAGTGATCGCCATGTTCGACCGGCAGCCGGGCAGCGGCTACGCGGTGCGTGCGTACGAGCGAGCCGACGCCTGGCTCGCGGCTGCTGCTGACCGAATCGCCGAATGCTCCTGTGACGGCGGCTGTCCCGGCTGCATCCTCACGCCCGGCTGCGGATCTAGCCGCCCGCTGGACAAGCCGACCTGTCGCAGGCTGCTGGACACACTCACCACACCGAGCAAGGTCTCGGAACCAGGCCAGGAATCCGGAGCCGAGCAGCGTGCGGGACGCAGTGTGACTCTCGGTAGGAACCCGCGGTGAGCGGGCTCGGATCGCTACCCGAGGGGTCGCTTGTCGAGGAACCAGCTAGCCGGCGTAGGTTCCAAAACTCCAGGAGTTGCCGTCGTCGTCGCGCACGGAGAATCCGGTCGAGCCGTAGTCGGTGTCTTCGAGCTCGCGAATGAACCTGGCGCCCAGTGCCTTCGCCTGGGCACAGACGTCGGCGGGGTGATCGGTCACGACGTAGAGGCACGCGGTGCCTACCGGGACATCGAAGGCGCCGCCTTCGGTGTAGGTCGCGACCATGACCCGGCCTCCTTCGGGCCAGATCATCTCCGAGTGGTTGACCGTGTTGTCTTCGCCGGGAACCAGGATGCCGTCGACGAAGCCGAGTCCGCGTAGCCAAGCGCGTAGTGCCATCGGGTCGTGGCTGCTGACCGCGGCCCAGACGTTGTGATCCTTCTGGTCGATGGCTGGTTGGGAGATTGTTTCGCTCATGCCACCGATGCTGACTGCTCGGTGCCGTCCTCGTCTTGAACGTTTGGGAACACTTCGTTGGCGAGCCACTGGGTAGGGGTGCAACCGGCCAGCCGACGCCACTCCCGGTTGAGGTGCGCCTGGTCGGCATACCCGCACCTGAGCGCCACGTCCGCCAGTCTCGGGGTGGGTTGCAGGCGCAGCAGCCGATGGGCCTGCTCGAATCGCATCACCCGGGCTGCGACCTTCGGCGGGTGACCGAACTCGGCGGTGAACCTGGCCGTCAGCTGCCGCCGGGACCACCCGACTCGTTGTGCGACCTCCGACACCGGCAGCCCGCCATCGGATCCGCTGAGCAATCGCCAGGCGTGCCAGGTCGCCGGATCCCGCTGGGTGGCCCGCTGCAGCGACCCCGAGCCGGTGCCCAGCAGCCGGATCAGGTGCCGTTCGACGATGGCGACGCGGCTGCGGCAATCCGCCGCCTCCGCCAGCCGGTCGGACAGTCACCGCGCACTGGGCCCGAGCACGTCGGCCAGCGAGATCACGCGCCCGGCCAGGTCCGCCGCGCGGACCCCGAGCAAGGCCCGTGCGCCGGCCGGGGTCAGGTCCACCTGTACCCCGGTTTGGTGCCCGTCGTGGTGGATGTGTACCGGGAGATCGTGAATCCCTCCGATCAATCCGGCGAACGGAGTGGGCTCGTGCAGCGGACGGCCCGCACCGTCGAGCGCGTCGCCAGACACGACGGTCGCACCACCGAACGGCACGATCAGGGTCAGCGACCGCGCCGGCAGCCCCACGTGCACGCCCGCCGGGAACCCGGTCAGCTCATAACCGACTATCGCACTGAAGAACTCGCGTCCAGACGCCGCGGTCGGGATTCGGCACGCGCTGTCCGCCGTCGGCTGCGATCCAGTCACCACTCCATTGTCACTCCGACTTCGGAAGCACCTCTCCGACTCGGCAGGCTGGCCGCCGAAGCTGCAAGCGTGGCCGCATCATCAGCCAGCTCGGATCGCGCAGCGATCAGTCGCCGACGAGGCACCGGGGTCGCGGATCAGCCCCGCGTGGTGGCCTCGAAAGCTCGACCCTTCCGCTCGAATTGAACAGCGCGGCTAGTCTCAGCCTCAGACGCTTGCCGCGTGGCGTTTCTGGGAGGCTGCAATGTCCGGTCTGGATCTCGAGGAGACCCGGAAGCCGTGAGCTTCATGGAGATCTTCCAGCCCGGGCTGAAACACCTGCGCGAAGAGCGGCAGCGGCAACAGCACGACATCGCCTATCCCACCGATGGCGCCGACCCGCTCGTCGATATCAACCTGGACGCCGGGACCGCCACCATCCTGATCCCCACGCGGGCGGGCCAGGCGAGCCCGGAGCCCGGGGGCCACCCCGGCCCCAACGAGCTCACCGAACCCGAGTCATCGAACGAGCACACGACCACCCGCTGACCTCACGGTCACCGCACCTCCTCCGAGCCTGCGTACGCCACCGAGGACACCGTGCTCGGCAACCCTGGGGCGGTGAGCGCGACGGCCACCGATGCCGTCACGGTCACCACGAAGTCGATCTGATCGCCCACGCGCTTGCAGGCGACGACCTGAGCCCGATGGGCGGTGGCGTTCGCCCGAGCCGCATCACAAGGATCACCGCCCTGACTGGCCGTCGTCGCTCCGCTCAGGGCCGCCAGGTCGGCTGCCGCCCGCGCCCGGTGCCCAGCGATGACGTACCCGCTGATGAGCATCGCCGCATAGCCCAGCATCATCACCACAGCGCAGACCCCAACCATCAGCATGGTGCCGCTGCCCCGCTCGTCCCGAACCCCGCGTTCTGCACCGGAATCCACTTCCCACGTGGGTTTTGCTCCTGAAGATCCCGACCCGATCACCGTGGCTCCTCCGGCTCCGGCACGACCTCAGCCTGAGCCCGCAGCGGTACGGCCACCAGGTTCCGGGCCAGCGGCCGAGCTACGACGGCGACCTCCACCCGTACGACGCCATGGGTACGGGTGATCGTGACCCGGGCACCAGGTGGAGCCTCCCGCTTGGCCACGGCTACCGCGGAATCGTCGCCGCGAGCGGCCTGCCGAGCCACCTCGGCGGCCGTGTCAATGCAACGCACCTGCATCACCATCAGATAGATGCCCCAGCTGAGCAGCAACATCACCACCAGGGCGGCGAGGGTGGCAACGGCCAGTTCGGCCGTCACCATCCCCCGTTCCCCGCGTCGGCTGCCGCCGTACGGACGAAGCGACATCGTTCAGTTCTTGACCATGAAACCGCTGAACGAGTGGATCAGCTGCAGCACGAACTTCAGCAGCGCGTCCTGCACGGCACCGTTGGTGACCACCGCGATCAACACCCCGGCGATCCCGATGGCAGCGATGATGCCCACCGCCCACTCCGCGCTGACCATGCCGCGCTGACTGCGCCGGGCTCCCCCGCCCGCCACTGCTCCCCCGCCCGCCATTGCTCCGGCGCCGTCGGCCGACACCAACGCGATGCCCATGGTCTGCCTCGAACCACCGTCCTCGGACCAGCCGCTGGTCCCGATTGCCCCGATCCCGGCTGCCCCGCTTCCGACCTCGGTGCCATCGACGGCCTCGAGCCTTGTCGTACCCATTTCCCAGACCTCCTGCTTCCCCACCAACTGGTGAGCTGCACCCGCCCTGGATGCGTAGGGAGTCTGTGGATGTCGGGGTCGTTTCGTACGGGGTCGTCTGCAATCTGTTGACAGCGCTTCAGATGGCGCTCAGGCCTGTGGACAACTTTGCCAACCGGTGAGCAGGCGTGTGGTAGGGCTGCCCGAGCAGCACCAATCCTGGAACGGAGGTGTCGGCCGATCTCCCGCGACCAAGCTCACCTGACCAGTTCGCCCAGCTGGGCGACGGCCCGCGCCACCCCGTCCTCGGACCGGATCCGGTCGCCCAACGCAGCTGCCCGGAGCTTTCGGACCGGGTCGACCACGTCAGTGATCATCGCCGTCAGCGAGTCGGCATCGAGCTGGTGCCGGCGGATCGGCGAGGCACCGACGCCGAGCTCGAAAACCCGACGACCCCAATACGGCTGATCGCCGATGTGCGCCACGACGCCCTGCGGGATGCCCGCGGCGAGAGCCGCCGCGGTCGTACCGGCGCCGCCGTGGTGGATCGCGCCGGCACACTGAGGAAGCAGCCAGCCGTGCGGAACTGACCCGACCATCAATACGTCGTCCGACTCCGCGCCGACTGAAGCCAGCCCGGCTCCACCGGAGGAGACGATGCCGCGCCGGCCCGTCCTCACCAGGGCTTCGAGGATCGAGGCCATCGTGCCCGCGGCATCCCGGGTCGACATCGAGCCGAAGCCGACGTAGACCGGGGGTTCGCCAGCCGCCAGGAACTCCTCGATCCGACCGCGTTCAGGCTCGGGTGGAGCGCCGCCGTCGAGGAACCAGTAGCCGGTGATCAGCTGCCCGGTGGGCCAGTCCGCAGGCGGTGGCACGACAGCGGCGGAGAACCCGAGCAGGCTCGGCGTGTCCCGGAAGATCTGACGTATCTGACGCCGGCTCCCTCGTGGTAGTCCCAGCAACTCCCGTACCCGCTCGCCGGGAGGTTGGATGATGTCCGCCAGGATCCAGGAACCCATGATGCCGGCGACCAGATTCCGCCGCGACCACCGGTCCGGGAGCGGAGCTTGGACGCCCGCCCAGCCCGCTCTGGTCGGCTCGAACGGCGCCAACAAAGCAATCACGTGCCTGGCGCCGGATGCTTCGGCAAGCGCCTGGGAGCCGTACGCGGTCAGTACGCCGGAGATGACCAGATCGAATGAGCCAGCCAGAGCTGCCGTCTCGCCGGCCATCTGGACTCCCCAAGTCCGGACGAACGCCCGGAAGCGACGCAGCTCGACGAACTGGTTGTGACTGCTGTGGCCCAGCCACTCTCGACCAGGCTCCGAATCCATCACCGCGGTAGCGCTCAGCTTGGAGCCGATGAACGCCAGCCCGTGCTCGCGGACCAGGCTGCCGAAGTCTCCGGTCGAGCAGACGGTGACCTCGTGACCGGCGCGCCGCAATCCGACTCCGAGAGCGACAAACGGCTGTACATCGCCTCGCGAACCCGCCGCCACCAGGAGCACCCGCATGTCCGAAGGGTAGTGATCCCGGTGCCGGCGCCCTGAGGCGGCGTCCAACACTCATCGAGAAGGAGGCTTGGCACCCAAATCTTGCCGAATCAGGTGCCGAACCTCCTTCTCGCGGACCTGATCCGGAAGGCTGCCTTCACTCAGAAGTGGAGTGCATTGAGCACGGCGGAGGCCACCGTCGGCACGATTCCGATCAGCAGGAATGCGGGAATGAAGCACACCATCAACGGCAGGACGCTCCGTACGCCGACTCGACGAGCCGCCGACTCGACCTGACCACGACGCTCCTCCCGAGCGACCTCCGCGTGCACGAGCAGGCTTTCCACCAAGAGCGCTCCGGTCTCCACCGATCGAGCAAGATCGAGAGCGGCCGGACCCAGCTCCGGATGGCTGGCCAGCGATCGCCAAGCCGAGACATCGTCGTGACCGAGATCGGTGAGCCGCAGCACCTGGCCGAGGTCATCACCCAACGGACCGTCGACCACCTCGACCACGGATCGCAGCGCCGCCCTGACCGGCAGTCCTGCGGCCAGGCAGGCCGCCAACAGGTCGAGCGCCTGCGGCGCGTCGGCGATCCGGCGTTGCCGGGCTCGCCGAGTCGCTGACGGCTCCAACCAACCCAGGACTACCGCGCCGGTCAAGGCGACGACGGCACCGATCGCCAAGGCGGCGATCGACGGTAGCCAGCCGGCCGCGGACGGCCCGGCCCGGAGCAGGACGAAAGCAACTGCCACGCCCGGCATCGCCGCCTGGCCCAGTCGTCGGGTGAGCGGCGCAGCGTCCGGACGCCCTCGCAGCCACCGGGGCAGCGGCCGAACCGACCGCTGGACCACACGAGCATCGATCGGCGGCGGCCACGACAAGGACAGCGCCAGGGTCAGTAGCGCGGCCGTAACGACCATCCAGCCGGTGATCGAGCTCGCCGCATCGGCAGCCCACGCATCAGCACGCGTCGCGCCGGCGACCACGGCATCAGCAGCGGTCCGGATTGCGACCAACACCTCGTCCCACATCACATTGGTCTCCCCACCTGACGCGCCAGCCACTCGATCCACAACACTCCACAGGCGGCGAGGATCGCGCCCAGCACCAGACAGGCCCACCCGAACGGGCCCCCGACCAGGAATCCCAGCGGGTCGCCACCCAACAGATAGCCGAGACCGATGCCGCACAAAGGCAGGGCCGCCATCACCCGGCCGGTGGCGCGTGGACCCGCCAACTCGGCCGCCACCGTACGTTCGACGGACTGGTCGCTACGCAGAGCGTGGGCGACCTGATCCAACAGCTCCGCCATCGGGGCACCGGTCCTGGTGCCCACCTGCCAGGCGCGGGCCAGGTCCCGCAACCCCGCGCAACCGGGTTGCTGGGCCTCTTCCAGCAGTGCGGCGACGACGTCGCCACCGTTGCGATGCACCCGGGCGGTCACCGCCAGCACCGGCGCGTCCGCCGCGGCCAGGGTCAGCGCCTCAGCCGGGATCCGGCCCACGCGCACCTGGTCGGCAATCACCGAGCATGCCTGGGCCACCTCGGCGCGGATCGCGTGCTCCCGGCGAGTCCGCCGGCCCAACGCGAAGAGTCGCCCGGCGGCGCCGAGAGCGATCAGCACCGCGAAGGCAACCGCGGCAGCGGCCGGTCCGGCGATCAGAGCGGCTCCGACGACGACCGTGAGACCGGCGAACCCGAGCGCAGCCCAGCGGAGCCACGGCCGCGCTCGTCGGCGGCGCCGACTGGCCGACTGGTCCAATCGGCCCCGCACCGGGTCGGCTGGTCCGATCCACAACCACGCGGCAGCGGCGGAGCAGAGCAGGGTCAGTCCGATCACGGTTCGAACCTGTCTGCCGCCGCTCGCCTCGGTCGGATCCGTCCTGGCGTCACCGGTCGCGTCAGGACCCCCTGCGTTCTCATCGGTCGAGGATCCTCTCCAGTTGCTGGCTGCCCGGTCCTCGACGGGTACGCGGTCCGGAGCAGTCGATGGCTGGCACGGTCCGGACCCAGCCGGTGCCGGGATCACGCTCGAGCACGTGCAGCTCACTGACCCGGCGACGTCCCGCCCGATCACGGCGAATGTGCACGACGACGTCCAATGCGGAGGCCAGCTGGGCGTGCAGGGCCGCGCGGTCGAGGTTGCCGAGAACACCCAGCGCTTCGAGCCGAACCGGAACGTCTTCGGCCGAGTTTGCGTGCACGGTGCCGCAGCCACCTTCGTGACCGGTGTTCATCGCCGCCAGCAGATCGCAGATCTCCGCACCCCGCACCTCGCCCACGACCAGTCGATCGGGCCGCATCCGCAAGGACTGGCGCACCAGATCAGTCAGCGTGATCGCTCCACGCCCCTCGGCATTGGCCGGCCGACCCTCCAGACTGACCACGTGCGGATGATCGGGCCTCAACTCACGGGAGTCCTCGACCACCACCAGACGCTCGGCGGGCGGCACCAGGCCCAACAGCGCCGCCAGCAACGTGGTCTTGCCCGAGCCGGTGCCGCCGGACACCAAGAAGGCAGCCCGACTCTCCACCAGCCGTTCCAGCACGGCCGCCAGGCTTGGGCTCACGGCGCCCGTCGCCACGCAATCCGCCAGGGAGAAGGCCCGTCGAGCCGGCACCCGCAGCGAGAGGCAGGTCCCCGGCAACGCCTGCGTAGCCAATGCCGCGTGCACCCGCGTGCCGTCGGGCAGCCTGGTATCGACGAAGGGTGAGCTGTCGTCGAGCCGCCGACCGGTGGCTGCGGCCAGACGCTGAGCCAACCGGCGTACCTGTGCATCATCAGCAAACCGAACCTCAGCCGGCACCAACCCATCGCCACGATCGACCCACACCTGATCCGGTCCGTTCACCAACACATCGGTGACACCAGGCTCGCGCAGCAGGCCGGTGAGCGGCCCGGCGCCGACCATCTCTCGCCGCAGCGCCTCGACCACTGCCAGCAACGACTCATCGGTGACCAGCCGACCCTCGGCGCGCATCGCATCCGCGACATCGGCCGGAGTGTGCGCCCGCGACAGATCGGCCAGCCGTCGCCGGATCGGCTCCAGGTCCAGCCCGGCACCCTGGCCCCTCGCACTCAGACTCCTTGCGCCGCGGATCACGGCGCCATGCACTCCCGCTCCGGGAAACCCAGCTCCGAGGGCGCCGGCCGAGTCCCCGGACTCTGCCGGTTCCGCGAGCGCCCTCATGACCGACCCTGGCGAACAGGCAACTGGCGAACAGGCAACTGACCGAGGATCTGACGACAGGCGCGACCCAGGTGAGAGCGACGTAGCCGGCCGGGCGGCTCACCTCGTTCAGCGGACAGCCGGGCGCTGCCCTCGTCGGCGAGGCAGGCGACCACGGGCAGCCCCAGACTCTCCTCCACCAGATCCGGGCTCATCCCTGCGACCCGACGGCCGCGCAACAGCACCTGAGTGCCGGCCGAAGGCAGCCAGGCCGCCACCTCCCGCGCCGCCGCCAGACCTCGCAGGTCGGCTCGGACGACCAGCAGGGTCAGCTCGGCCCGACGGGCCGCCTCCAGGACGTCGGGGCTCAACCACCGCGGCAGGTCGACGATCGTCAGATCGTGGCTGCGGGTCGTGGACCGCAGCACAGTAGCCAACTGCTCCGCCCCGATCTCGATCGGTGCAGTTGGCTGACCGCCCCGCACCCCGGTGAGCAGATCGATCCCATCGACGTACGGCAACTGGCCGCTGAGGTCACCGACATGCCCGGTCGCGTGGGCGAGCTGAGGCCAGCGCCAGCCATCCAGCTGCTCGGCGCCCAGCAACAAGTCCAGGCCACCGCCTCGCAGATCT
>Ga0209793_1002008_pt1 | contig 10620 bp, 8 predicted proteins | sample EBPBio122009_DNA_FD_185863 | JGI IMG/M metagenome (GOLD analysis project Ga0209793, IMG submission 185863) | Wastewater treatment Type I Accumulibacter community from EBPR Bioreactor in Madison, WI, USA - Reactor 1_2/2/2009_ DNA (SPAdes) (version 2) | ecosystem: Engineered > Bioreactor > EBPR >... | reverse complement strand
GGCACAAACCAGAAGCTCTCAATGAAGTTCTTGTACTTCGCATTGAATGCGTTCACCGCGAAGAAGCCATTCTCGTATTCGCCGCGAGCGCCGATCTCGATGCTCTTAACCTCTTCGGGCACCAGCCAAGGCGCAGGAACCAGCTCGAACGTGCCGGACATGGACGAGGTGTAGAGCTGCTGGAACGTCGGCATCTTGAAGCCTTCGCCGTAATGCGCCCAGACCGAGTAGGTGTCGTTAAAGTGCCAGGTCGCACCCAGCGATTTCAGAAGTTCCTCGCGGTTGCGGTCGGTAGGGGTACTGCCGGGAAGTGGGATGATCGAGGAGTTCTGCGAGGGGCTCATGTGGTAGGTGGCGTAGCGCAGGCCCGGCGTCAGTTCGAGCTTGCCGCCCAGAAGAGTGATGCTGTCTTGAATGTAGAGGTCGGCACGGGTGGTCGACCCATCAGTGAAGTTGAAGCCGTTCGGCACCGACCAGACATCGGTGGTGGCGGTGACGACACGGCGGCGGCGGTCATAGCTGGTTTCGGCCCGGTCGGAGTCGAGACCGTAGGTCAGCACATGATCGGCGCCGCCCCAAGTGAAGCGCGAGGTGGCCTGGACGTCGAGCTCCAGGAAATCCTCGGAATAGTTGACGTAGTCATGGGTCCGGGTGATTGCACCCGCCGCATTGGCCACGCTCAGCGCGTGCTGGTCATAGCCGGAGGGGGTCCAAGCGAGCGTTGCCTTGACCTCGTTGACGGGGCCGTCGAATTCGGCCTTGTAGTCCACGGCATAGCGGGTGCGGAAAAGGTCACGCTCGCGCGGGTTGGCGATCACAGTGGCGCTGCGGGTCAGGGTATTGTCGATCTCGCTGAGCCGATCGAGCTTGTCGAAGGTGAACTTCAGGCTTTGCGTGTCGCTGATGTCCCAGACCAGCTTGACGAGCGTCCGGTCGCTGGTGCGGTCCAGCGGGTTGAATTCGCCGCAGGTGACGGAGCCGAAGGCCACCGGTCGGGCGCAAGGCCAGCGGCCGCCGGTCGGGTCGGCATTGGTCAGCTTCATCTCGTGGTCGATGCTGTGCGACCGCGCCACCAAGAGCGACCAGTCGCTGCCGAAGCGCTGCGCGAAAGCGACGGCGACATCGGTCGCGTCAGTCAACTCACCGAAGCCGAGCGTCACCGAGCCGCCACGCTCCCGACCCCGGAGTAGGTCCTCGGGGTCGATGGTCTCCAGCGCCAGCACACCCCCCAGCGCATCGGCACCCCAGAGCACCGAGGCCGGGCCGCGCACCACGTCGACCTGCTTGGTGAAGCCGAAGTCGAGATAATCGCGCGAGCCGTCTATGATCCGTTCCGGGATGCGCCCTCCGTCGACCACCATTTGCACCCGGTTGCCCTCGACCCCGCGAATGCGGATGCCGGTCTGCCCGCCAAACGGGTCGGCGCCAGAAACCTGGCGCACCGGCGTGATGCCGGGGATATAGCGCAGCAGATCTTCCAGAGACTGGACGTTGCGGTCCTTCAGCTCTTCCTCGCCCACGACCGAGATATGGCCCTGAACATCGGTCAGCGCGCGACCGATGCGGTCGGCGAAGAGCGTGATCGTGCCAAGAAGCACGGGCTTCTTCGCCTTGGTTTCATCCCCGCTGTCCTGCGCGAAGCCGGGCCCCGCAAGGCCGATGGCCAGCGCAAGCGCCGTCGAGGCCCAGAGGGCCGTTTTGAATCTGGATGTTCCGGACAATTGCTTCCCCATTGCAGCGTGTTTCGATGACGCTGGCGGCGGGGCTGGCGGCTCGTGACGTTCGGTCACGGCGGGGTGATTGCAAAGGCAAGTAATTTTGTCAACTTTTATTCCTCCGCCGAAGCGAAAGACTTCTGGGCTGTGTTTTTTCGCCCCGCGGAGAAGGGGTCCTCAGTCCAGCGTCCGGCGGAACCGCAGGAGGGCGACCAGCGTCAGCGTGACCGCGAAAAGCACCAGCGCGGCAAGGGGTTGCGCCACGGCGTCCGGGCCTGCGCCCTTCAGCATGACGGCCCGGATGAAGCGCAGGAAATGCGTGAGCGGAAAGATCTCGCCCAGCGTCTGCGCCCAGCCCGGCATGCCGCGGAAGGGAAACATGAAACCCGAAAGCAGGATCGAGGGCAGGAAGAAGAAGAAGGTCAGCTGCATCGCCTGCATCTGCGTGCGCGCGACGGTCGAGATGAGGTAGCCCAGGATCAGAAGCGCCAGCACGAAGATCAGGATGCCGCCCAGAAGCAGCGGCAGCGAGCCGGTGAAGGGCACCTGGAAGAGCGCCCGCGCGGCGGCGAGGACCACCAGGACCTGCACCGCGCCGACGCCGAGAAAGGGCAGCACCTTGCCGAGCATGATCTCAAGCGGTGTCGCGGGCATCGACAGGAGATTCTCCATCGTGCCGCGCTCGATCTCGCGGGTCAGCGCCATGGCGGTCATCATCACCATGGTCAGCTGCAGGATGACGCCCAGAAGGCCGGGCACGATGTTGTAGGCGGTTATGCCCTCGGGATTGTAGCGCCGGTGCACGAGAACCTGCAGCTGCGTGTCGCGGGCGGCACCGGCCTGCGCTTCGGTGCCCCACTCGCGCTGCAGGGCCTCGGACGCGACGGTGCCAAGGGTCGAGATGGCACCGGAGGCGACAGAAGGGTCGGTCGCATCGGCCTCGATCAGCATCACCGGATGGTCGCCGCGCAGCACGCGCCGCCCGAAGTCCGACGGCAGGGTGACGACGAAGGAGACCTCGCCCCGCGCCAGCAGCAGCTCGGCCTCGGCCGCCGAGACGCCGGGCGAGGTGAAGCGGTAGTAGTCGGTCAGCTCCAGCGCGGTGACGATGGCACGGCTGAAGCGGTCCTCGACCGGCGCGACCAGGGCGGCGGGAAGCTGCTTCGGATCGGTGTTGATGGCGAAACCGAAGAGCAGAAGCTGCATCAGCGGCACGCCCAGCATCATCGCGAAGGTGATCCGGTCGCGCCGCATCTGGATCACCTCTTTCCGCAGAAGCGCAAGAAGGCGGGTCAGCGAGAAGAACCGGTTCATCGCGCGGCGTCCCCGGAGGCGGTCATGAGCTGGATGAACACATCCTCCAGCATGGTCTCGGCGGGGTGCATGGTGGTGCCGGTCTCCTGCGCCACCGCCTCGACCGATTGGCGCAGCAGGGCCGCGTCCCGGCCGACGACATGCAGGGTATTGCCGAACGATGCGACCTGCTCGACCCCCGCCCTGCCCTTCAGGCGGCGCGCGGCCTCGGCGGTGTTCGGGCCTTCCAGCACCACGGTGGCCAGACCTGCCCCTGCCACGACGGCGGGAACCGTGCCCGAGGCGATCAGCCTGCCGTAGGCAATGTAGTTGATCCGGTGGCAGCGCTCGGCCTCGTCCATGTAATGGGTCGAGACCAGTACGGTCAGGCCTTCGGCGGCGCGGGCGTGGATTTCGTCCCAGAACTCGCGCCGGGCCATGGGATCGACCCCCGCGGTGGGCTCGTCCAGCATCAGGAGCTTCGGCCGATGCATGATGCAGGCGGCCAGCGCCAGCCGCTGCTTCCACCCGCCCGAGAGCGACCCGGCCAGTTGCTGGCGGCGGCCGGAGAGGCCCAGATCCTCCAGCGTGGCGCGCACGATCGCCCGCGCCGGGGTCAGGCCATAAAGACCCGCGACGAAGGTCAGGTTCTCCTCGATGGTGAGGTCCTCATAGAACGAGAAGCGCTGGGTCATGTAGCCGACCTCGCGCTTGATCTGCCGCCCCTGACGGCGGATGTCGAAGCCCAACACCCGGCCTTCGCCCGCGTCGGGGGTCAGAAGGCCGCACATCATGCGGATGGTCGTAGTCTTGCCCGAGCCATTGGGACCAAGGAAGCCCGCGATCTCGCCCCGCTCGACCCGAAGCGATACGCCGTCCACCACGCGACGGTCGCCGAAGATCTTCACCAGCCCCGTCACGTCGATGGCGGGTTCGCCAGTCATTCCGCCGCCCCAGGCAGCAGGACATCGACGATCTGGCCCGGCTTCAGGGTGCGGCTGTCGCCCAGGGGGCGGGCTTCGACGAGGTAGACGAACTTCTGCCGGTTCTCGAGGGAGTAGATCACCGGCGGGGTGAATTCCGGGGCGTCGGCGACATAGGTGACGGTCGCGGCCAGCCCGTCGGGGCAGCCGTCGCAGCGCACGGTCAGGGTCGAGCCGACCGCAATCGCCGCCGCATTCTCGGCCGGCATGTAGAGCCGCAGCTTCACCGCGCCATCCGGCAGGAAGGACAGCACCGGTTGCGCCGGGCCTGCGATCTCGCCCGCCGTGCGGATGATGTCGGAAACGGTTCCGGCGGCAGGCGCCGTCAGACTGCGCTTCGACAGCGCCCAGGCGGCCCGGTCGCGTTCCGCCTGGGCGGCCGCGCGCTGCGCCTCGGCGGCGGCGATGGCATGCGCACGGGCCGGAAGCCGCGCGACGGCGAGGTCGGCCTCGATCTCGGCCACCCGTGCCGCGGCGATTTCGGCGGCGGTGGCGGCATCCTCGCGCTGGGTCTCGGTCGCGCTGCCCCGGTCCGCGAGGCTGGCAAGCCGGTCGGCTGTCCGCCGGGCCTCTGCCGCCTGCGCACGGGCCGAGGCCAGCGCAGCCTCGATGACCGCAATCTCTTCGGGGCGCTTGCCGAGGTTCAGGTCGGCGAGCTGCGCCTCGGCGCGGGCCAGGTTCGCTCCGGCCTCCGCCAAGGCGATCTCTGCCATCGCCCGGTCCATCTCGGCCAAGGGCGCGCCTGCCGCCAGATGGTCGCCGCGCGCGGCCAGCAGCGCGGCGACCTCGACCGTCTCGACCGGGGCGACCAGCACATACTCGCCCTCGACATAGCCGGTGGCGAAGGGCAGTGGCGGCGCGCAGGCGGCGAAGAGCGCCGACAGCAGCGGGACCGAACAGATCAGGCTCATTCCCGTTCTCCTTCCGTGAGAAGACGCAGATTTTCTGCGATCAGATCGGCGATCCGGCCTGCCTCATCCGGGCCGATGCTGGTCCAGCCCATCTTGCGCGTGACGATTTCGCGCCCGAGACGGAAGTAGAGCACCTGGCCGATCATCGCGAAAACCGCAAGTTTCACCGCCTCGCTGTCCGCGTTCTTGCCGCTGGCGATGGCCCAGAGCTGCGACAACTCGGCGTGCTTCGGCCCGATGAACCCCTCGTAGATCAGGTCGGTCATCGGCCCGCCGCGGGCAAGCTCTGCCAAGGCGAAATTCACCAGCGGCCCGGCCTCGGGGGCAGTTCCGATGAAAACCGCGACCCCGCGCAGGATGGTCTGCAGGCGCTGGAGGGCAGCAGCAGGCGTCAGCCCCTCCGAGGGTTGCGGCGCCCCGGCCACCGCCAGCAAGCGGCGCGCCACTTCCCCGACGACGGCGCGGCGCAACCCGTCCTTGCCGCCGAAATGATAGGTGATCAGGGCCAGGTTCACCCCGGCCCTTTCGGCCAGTTCGCGGGTGGAGGTCGCGTCGAATCCCTTCTGGCCGAAGAGCGCCAGACCAGCCTCGATCAGGGCCTTCTGCGCCCCCTCGGGCGGTTTATCGGGAATCTCAAGCATGCGAGACTGTAATCAATCGTTTGATTAATTTCAATGACCTTGGTGGCGCTTGCCGCAGCTGCACCTGACCGAGTCTGCCTCACCGATAGCAGGGCGTCGAGCCGGGCCCGCCCTGCCCCACGCGGACATTCGGATGCTGGCCGTAAAGGGAAATGCGCCTCTGGATCGCGGAAGGCGTGAGGCTGGATCTGGCATCCCATCTGAACCCGATTGAATTCGGAGTTCCGTCCAGTCGGCCAAGCCATTGATTTTATGGCGCACCCAGCACGATTCGAACGTGCGACCTTTGCCTTCGGAGGGCAACGCTCTATCCAGCTGAGCTATGGGTGCCTGCGGTGGTGATTAGCGGAAGGTGCCCGGGGATTCAATGGCAATCGGCAGGGGATTTCGCGGGGCGCGCTGCGGGGCGGACCGTGCGAGAAAAAATACCCGGAAACAGGCGGCTGGCGGGCTTGACCGAATCTCGATTCCGGGGATGCACTATGTTCCATAACGATTTCGCGAGGTCTTGATCATGCGCCAATTCCTGCCGACCGCTTTTCGCCGCAAATCCGCATTGCTCGTGTCACTGTCCAGCCTGGCCCTGCTTGCGGCCTGCGGTGGGGGCGAGGATGATCTGGGCGGCACCTTCACCATCAGCGCGAGCCCCGGCGGATCGGGGACCCTGGGCAGCTACTTCATGGCCTCGATCACCCAGGATTGGCGCGATGCGGCGGCCAGCTTCCGCAACAACTCGGCGCGGTTCCGGTTGCAGAACGGGAACATCCCCGGACTGGGCAACGCCTTCTCGAACCCGCTGCAATCCTCGCGCGTAGATTATGCCCGTGCGGTGGGCCTGACCGGCGCGGGACAGGTGATCGCGGTCGTCGATTCGGGCTTCCGGCGCGCGCATGAGGTCTTTGCCGGGAAGACCATCACGACGACCGGCGCACCGGGCACTACCGACCACGGCACCATGGTCGCCTCGATCGCCACAGGGAATTCCGGCACGATGGTGGGGGTCGCGCCGGGCGCAGACCTTATTCTCAGCGATTGGGGAGAGGACAACATCTCCGACCTGACAGCCGCGGCGGTGGCGGCGCAGAACCGGCGAGCGGTGGCGCAGAACAACTCCTGGGGCTTCACCGGCGCAGCCGCGAACCAGACCGAGTTCAATGCCGTGTTCGGCTCGCCCGGCGGCACGGCCTGGCTTGCGGCGCTGCGCAACTACGCGCTTGGAAGCGGCTCCTGGCAAGGCGGGGTCGTGGTCTTCGCGGTCGACAATACCAATACCGGCGCGGCGGGGCTGATGGACGCGCTGCCGCTCCTGCAGCCCGATCTGGAAAAGGCCTGGCTCGCCGTCGGCAATGCCGTGCCGATCTTCGACGACAACGGGGTGAGCGGCGTTGCCGGGCTGATCTCGTCGCCGTGCTATCAAGCGGCCGCCTGGTGCCTGGTGGCCGATGGCTACTGGACAGCGGCGACGGCGGCCTCGAACACCTCCTACGGCAGCGGCACCGGATCGTCGTTCGCGGCGCCGCAGGTCTCGGGCGCGCTGGCGCTTTTGGCCGAGGCCTTCCCGAACCTGACACCCCACCAGCTCAGGGCGCGGCTCCTCGCCTCGGCGGACAATACCTTCACCGGCTTCGTCTCGGCGGGATCGGTCGACCTGCTGGAAGGCTCCGGGGTCTTCAACCACGATTACTCCATCGACTACGGCCACGGTTTCCTCGACATCCGGGCCGCGCTTCTGCCCATCGGGGCGACGACGATGGCGATGGGGGACGGGGAAAGCATCGAGACGAAGGACTACGCCTTCTCGACCGGCGGCGCCCTGGGCGATGCGGTGACGCGCAGCCTGGACGGCGTTGACCTGACGATGAACGACGCACTCGGCGGCGATTTCGCGGTGGCTGCGAAGGCTTTCGCGACCGAGGCGGCCTCGACCCCGCTGGTCGAGACGCTGGCGGCGCGGTCCTTCACCAAGGACTACGGGGCGGCACGCAAGGCGGTACTGAACCCGCTGGCCGACACTTTCGCGACCCATCCCGGCCAGACGCTGGACCTGAACGCGCCGGACGGCTTGACCCACGCTTCGGTGCTGGTCGGCGGCGAGGAGGACTATGGCCTCGCGGTTGCGCGGACGGTGGCGGACGGGGCGCTGAAGCTGGACCTGGGGGTCAAGCTTGCCCGCGACAGCGGCCGTCTGATGGGCTTCACCGGCAGCGGCGACACGGGCGGCGCCTCGATGGCGGCGCTGACGCTGTCCTTGTCGCATGACATGGGCACCGGGGGCTTCTTCGCATTGTCCGGAGAGATGGGGGTGGCCGATCTCGGCGCGCCCGCGGCGATCAGCCGGGTCAGCGCGGCGAAGTTCGACAGCCTGCGGCTGGATGTCGGCAGCCGCAGCGTCTTCGCCAGGGGCGACCGGCTGAGCGTCGGTATCGCGATGCCGATGGCGGTCAGTGCGGGCTCGGCCGAGATGACGGTTCCGGTCCGGCTTGCCGAGGGCGGAACCGAGGTGCGGGCGGTGGGGATCGACTTGGCCCCGCAGGAGCGGCAGATGGAGGTCTCGATCGGCTACCAGGTGCCGATGGGCGCGGCCTCGGAGCTGATGTTCGAGGTGGTCCATGCCCAGAACTACGGCAATATCGCCGGGATGACCGACAGCGCGGCGGTGCTGGGAATGAAGTGGTCGTTCTGAACTCGCGCAGGCGGTCGTGACGGGCCGCCTGCTCAGGCAAACAGCTCGTGCGCCAGGTTCAGCGCGCTGACCAGCGCGTCGACCTCCTCGACCGTGTTGTAAAGCCCGAAGGACGCCCGGCACGAGGCGGTGATGCCGTAATGCGCCATCAGCGGCATGGCGCAATGGGTGCCTGCCCGGACAGCGATGCCTCGCTTGTCTAGGATGGTGGAGATGTCATGCGCATGGGCCGCGCCCTCCATCGTGAAGGAGAAGATCGCCCCCTTCCCCGCCGAATTGCCCTGCACGTTCAGCCAGTTGAGGCCCTTCAGCCGGTCGCGGGCGTAATCGCGCAGGATGCGTTCGTGGGCAGCAACGTTCTGCATTCCCAGAGCCATCAGATAGTCCAGCGCCACGCCGAGGCCGATCTGCTGGACGATGCCGGGCGTCCCGGCCTCGAACTTCATCGGCGGGTCGGCCCAGGTGACGGTGTCGCGCGTGACCTCGCGGATCATGTCGCCGCCGCCGAGGAAGGGGCGCATTTCGGCCTGCCGGTCGCGGGCGATCCAGATGCCGCCGGACCCGGAAGGGCCGTAAAGCTTGTGGCCGGTGATGGCGTAGAAGTCGCAGCCGATGGCCTGCACGTCGACCGGCATATGCACGACGGCCTGCGAGCCGTCGACCAGCACCGGTACGCCCTTTTCCCGCGCGGCGCGGCAGATCGCGGCCACGTCGACCACGGTGCCCAGCACATTCGACATATGGGTGACGGCGATAAGCTTCGTCCGCGGCCCGATGGCATCCAGCACCGCCTGCGGGTCGAGGTCGCCGTTCGCGTCCACCTCCACCCATTTCAGCACCACCCCCTGCCGCTCGCGCAGGAAATGCCAGGGCACGATGTTGGCGTGATGCTCCATGACCGACAGCACGATCTCGTCGCCCGGCTGCAGGCGCGGCGCGGCCCAGGCGTAGGAGACGAGGTTGATCGCTTCCGTGGTCCCGGTGGTGAAGACGATCTCTTCTTCCGAGGCGGCGTTCAGGAAGCGGGCGATCACGCCGCGGGTAGATTCATAGTGCTCGGTCGCGAGGTTCGACAGGTAGTGCAGGCCCCGGTGCACATTGGCGTATTCGTGACTATAGGCCCGCGTCATTGCGTCGATCACCACCTGCGGCTTCTGTGCGCTGGCGCCATTGTCGAGGTAGACCAGGGGCTTGCCGTTCACCTCGCGCTTGAGGATCGGGAAATCCTCGCGGATTTTCTGGACGTCATACATTGGCAAAGGCCTCCGGCCCGAGGATCAGGACTGTCGCGACGCCGAGGATCAGCCCGACGCCAAGCGCAGTCAGTACCAGCCCCAGGAAAACCATCCCGCGCGAGCGGAAGCCGTGCAGTTCGGCGACGAAGCTGGTCATCAGCCACAGGAAAAGCGCAAAGCCGGCAAGGCCGATGATCCCGGCCAGCGGCGGCACAAGCAGCGTGGCCACCAGTTGCAGGATCTGCAGCGCCAGCATCGGCAGCTGCAGCCAGACAACGACCAGAAGAGCGTCCGGCAGGCTGCCACGCCCGTCGAAAGCCCGTCCGACCCGGTGCACCAGGACCACGGTCAGCGCCAGGAACAGCCACTGGAACACCGCCGCACGGAAGGGGCTGGCCAGCATGAAGCGGCTGAACGGGTCCAGTTCGGTCAGCTTTCCCCCGACCTGAAGGCTGGCCAGAAGCGCCGAAACGACGGCGACGAGCAAGAGCCCGGCGGTCCGCGCCGGTATCGGCACATCCTCGGCCAGAAGCGTCCGGGCGGCCTGCCGGGGCTCCCGCAGGGTCAGCTGCGCCAAGGCGCCAATGCGCTGCATGAGGGTCATCCGGTCTCGGCCTCGTGCAACAGGGTGGACCAGAGCCAGAGGAACGCCACGCCGACCAACAGCGTCACCAGGGTCAGTGCCGCACCGGTACCGATCATGCCCGAAACCAGGCCTTGCAGCAGCAGCAGCGGGCCGATGCAGGCAAGCGCCCAGAACAGCGCCACGCGCGCCCCGTACCACGTCCCCTGCCCGCCCATGGCCCGCGCGACGATGTGCCCCAGCGCGGCCAGGCCATACCAGAGCGGGATGGTGGCAAGGACGGCGAAAGCCCGCGCTATGATGCGAGGGCTGGCCGAAGACTCGCCCGCGAGGAAGGCCTCGCGCGCGGCACCGGGCCACTGGCCGATGAAGGCCAGCGCGAGGAAGATCAGAAGGAAGGACAGCACAAACGGCTCGGACGGCCCCCGCGCGAGATGCTGGCGCAGGATCACGCGCGGGTGGCGCCACGTGGCGACAAGGTCGGTGGTGACGGTCATCCCGCCGATCTCCATTCCCGGGGCCTCATCCTTTCGTCCCGTGCCGTGCCAGCCAGCGTTCCAGCCGCGCGCGGATATC
>Ga0209793_1002007_pt1 | contig 10622 bp, 9 predicted proteins | sample EBPBio122009_DNA_FD_185863 | JGI IMG/M metagenome (GOLD analysis project Ga0209793, IMG submission 185863) | Wastewater treatment Type I Accumulibacter community from EBPR Bioreactor in Madison, WI, USA - Reactor 1_2/2/2009_ DNA (SPAdes) (version 2) | ecosystem: Engineered > Bioreactor > EBPR >... | reverse complement strand
GGGCTGCCCGCACGTCCTTGTCGGCGAGCAATTCCTCCAGAAAATCAGCGCCTTGCTCCCAAACCTTCATCGCGTTGCGCTGGACGAGGCGGTAGGCGTCCTCGCGGCTGACGCCGGCCTGGGTCAGGGCGAGCAGGACGCGCTGGGAATGGACCAGGCCTTTGAACTTGTTGAGGTTCTTTTCCATGTTGGCCGGGTAGACGACAAGCTTGTCGATGACGCCGGTGAGCCGGGCCAGCGCGAAGTCGAGCGTCACCGTCGCGTCGGGGCCGATCATGCGCTCGACCGAGGAATGCGAGATGTCGCGTTCATGCCACAGCGCCACATTCTCCAGCGCCGGCGTCACCATGCCGCGCACCAGCCGGGCGAGGCCGGTCAGGTTTTCGGTGAGGACGGGATTGCGCTTGTGCGGCATCGCCGAGGAACCCTTCTGGCCCGGCGAAAAATACTCCTCGGCTTCCAGAACCTCGGTGCGCTGCAGATGGCGGATTTCCGTCGCCAGCCGCTCGATCGAGGATGCGACGACGCCCAGCGTCGCGAAGAACATCGCGTGGCGGTCGCGCGGGATCACCTGGGTCGAGACCGGTTCGGGCTTCAGGCCGAGCTTTGCGGCGACATATTCCTCGACGAACGGGTCGATGTTGGCGAAGGTGCCGACCGCGCCGGAAATGGCGCAGGTGGCGATCTCCTCGCGCGCCGCCACAAGGCGGTCGCGGCAGCGCGAAAACTCGGCAAAAGCCTGGGCCAGCTTGACCCCGAACGTCGTCGGCTCGGCGTGAATGCCGTGCGAGCGGCCAATGGTGACGGTGTCCTTGTGCTCGAACGCACGCTTGCGCAGCGCCGCCAGCAGCGCATCGACGTCGGCGATCAGAAGATCGGCGGCGCGGCTCAGCTGCACCGCGAGGCAGGTGTCGAGCACGTCTGACGACGTCATGCCCTGATGGACGAAACGCGAATCGGGGCCGATGAATTCGCCGAGATGGGTCAGGAAGGCGATGACGTCGTGCTTGGTGACGCGTTCGATCTCGTCGATCCTGGCGACGTCGAACACGGCCGCATTGCCCTTCTCCCAGATCGTCCTGGCAGCTTCTTCGGGAATGACGCCCAGTTCAGCGAGGGCTTCGCAGGCATAGGCCTCGATCTCGAACCAGATGCGGAAACGCGTCTCGGGCGACCAGATGGCGACCATTTCCGGACGCGAGTAGCGAGGGATCATCGGGCGCTCCTGCAATTGAACCAGGGCGCGCCTTAACAGATGCGTCCGGAAGGCTCAACGCACGCGGCCCGCATTCCACCAGGATGCGGCAATCAGCGCGACGAAGGCGATGGGAATGTAGGCTCGCAGACCCAGGACGAGGAACTGGTAGATCGCCCCGGCGGTGGTGAACGCGAACTGGAAAAACCATCGCACCGTAAAAGTCTGGTCGTGCCATTGCGCGTAATAGAGCCGGTATTGCTGCGAGACGAGGGCGGCGGTGACGCTGATGGTGATCACCGCCAGGGCAAGAAAGGTCGCCGCGAAGCCGGCGTCGGCGCGGCCGCGCGACAGAAATCTGCCGAGCCAGATGGCGGGCGCGAAGGCGATCAGGCCGCCGGCGGCGAAAAATGCGGCGGCGAACATGACTCTGTCCAGGTCGCGCCAGCCGTCGAACAAGAATGAAAGCCATGCGGCGGCGCCCATCAAAAGCGCCCACAGCAGCGAGCCGGCAACGGCTTCCAGCCAATCGGGCGCGGCGCGCCTGGCCGCATCGCCTATTCGGGCGAACATGCCCGGGCGCACACTGCCGGTCGATCGGGTCGACGCCGGCGCGAGCACTATTGCAGCCGCCCCGTGACCGCCAGCCAGCGATAGTCCGGGCCTTCGAAACCGAACGATCTGACCGAGACCAGCACGGCATAGACCGGTTCGCCGCCGGACGGGAAAAAGGTCTGGACGCCGCCGATCCTGTAGCCGGTCGGACAGTTGCGGCTGGCGGGAACAGAAGCATCTTCGGCAAGCAGCGCCTGTGCGTCGCCGGCGATGCGGGTCAGGCGGAACCCCTTGACTCCGTCAATGCCGTCGCACTGGCCGGCGCGAGGCGCGAGCGCGAATTCCTCCAGCCGCAGTTCAAGCGGCGCGTCGATCGGCGGATCGACCGGGCGCGGGTTGACCTTGATCGCAAACGCATCGGCCGACAGTTCGGTCACCGGGTTGAAGCCGGCGAGGTAGCCGGGATTGGCGGCGAGCAGCGCCGACGGGACAACGGCCTCGCCCTGTGCCGCGGCCTGGCTGCGCGCGGCGTCGACGGTGGCGGCCTCGTCGTCGAGCCGCACCCGCACCGGCGAGCCGGGGACGAATGTGTCGGTGGCGGTGTCGACATAGAAACGGTTCGTATAGGGAAAGCCGGACCCGTCCTGGACGCCATATTCCTCAAACGCGAACAATTTTCCGTCGGCCGAAAAGCCGAGGACGTTGAGCGAAGCGGCGTCGCCGGCGATGGCCGAGGCGGCGGCCAAGAGAGGTGCAAGCAGTGCGGCCGGCAGCACAATCGCTTTTTTCATCCTGCCGCCTCCTTTCCTTGCCTCTTGCATGGTTGAACGAAATTCATCCCGGCAAGTTTACGGCAAAACCCTTTCGGCGGAGTAAGTTCAGCCGAATTTTTTCCGCCAGGTCGGAAACAGGTCGTTTTGCGCCGGCGTCGCGGCATAGACGGCGCGCGCAATCGCCCGGGCCATGGTGAAGCCGGCGGCGGCGTAGAAGTCGATCGAACTTTCGATGTCGAGCGCGACCTGTTTGCGGCCGGTGGCGAGCGCAAAGATCAGGTCGCCGTCGACGGGCGTGTGCGTCGGCCAGATGGCGCGCGAATAACCGTCATGGGCGGCGATCGCCATCCGCTTGGCCGCCGCCTTGCTCAGCGTTGCGTCGGTGGCGATGACGGCGATGGTGGTGTTGGCGCCGGCGCGGGCGAATTCCTTGCGCTTGGTGCGCACGTCCGCCGCGTTGGCGGGCATCGGGTGCGGCAGGCCGAGGCCGCCGAACTCGTCGCCGATCTCAAACGGCGCGGCCCAGAAATGGCGGGTGTCGCCGACCGTCACCGCGCCCGTCGGGTTGGCGACCACCAGCGCGGCGACCGTCGCGCCATTGTCGAGCACGGTCGACGCCGAACCGAGGCCGCCCTTGAGACCAGCGGCGAGCGCGCCGATGCCGGCGCCATGGGTGCCGATGGCGAAATCGAGGCCCGCCGCCTGCGCCGCCTCGAAGCCGAGTTCGCGGTAAGGCGGGTAGAGGTCCCAGCTCTTGTCGAGGCCGGGATAGAGGTCGAAGATGATCGCGCCTGGCACGATCGGCACGACATTGTCGCCAAACTGGAAGCCGACGCCGCGCTGGCGCAGCAGCGCCTGGACGCCCGAGGCGGCGTCCAGGCCGAACGCCGATCCGCCGGACAAGGCCAGACCATTGACGGTTTCCACCGAATTGTGCGGTTCGAGCAGGTCGGTCTCGCGTGAACCCGGCGCGCCGCCGAGCACCTGGACGGCGGCGATTGCGGGTTCGTCGCACAGGACGACGGTCGCGCCCGAGGTCAGCCGGTTTTCGCCGGCGTTGCCGACGCGCAGGCCGGCGACGTCGGTGAGAAGGTTCCTGGGGCCGGTGCGAAAAGTCATGGCTGTTTCACTTCCTCAAAGCGGCCGCCCTGATAACGGAAGAGGCGGTAGGGATTGTCGGCGCGTTCGCCCTGGCCGTTGAAACCGACCGCGCCAAGCACGGTGTCAAAAGTCTGGTCGGCGAACATGGCGGCGACAGGTTTGTCCTGCGCTGCTGCACGGACGACGGCCTCGGCGGCGATCTCGACCGTCTGGTAGGCGGGCAGGACGTAACCTTCCGGCTCGACGCCGGCGGCGCGCTGGGCTGCGACGATGTCGGGACGGGCGATGTCGACCGATTCCGGCAGGCCGATCATCAGCGCACCGTCGGTGAGGTCGATCTCGTCCGGCAGGGCGCGCAAAACCTCGCCGCCGGCAATCGTCAGCGGATAGCCGAGCTGGGCGGCGTCGCGGCCGATGATGGCGACGTCGGCGCGGTCGCCGGCGACAAAGATATGGGTCGCGCCCGCCTTGCGCAAACGTCCGACGAGCGCGATCTGGTTGTCGAGCTGGGGGCGGAACGTATCGATGAAGACGGGTTTGAGGCCGGCCCGTTCGGCGGCGTTGCGAAGCCCCTCGGCCAGTTCGCGCGAATAGATGGTGCCGTCGTCGACGATGGCGAAATGTTCGGCGCGCCACCGTTCAGTCAGGATATGCGACGCGGCGGCAAGTTCGGCGTCGGCGCGCGGCGCAAGTCTCGCGACCAGCCAGCCGGTCTTCTTCTGTCGGTCGGTCAGGCTGTTGGTGCGAACGCCGGTGACAAGCGTGGCGATGCCGGCGTCCTTGAGAACCGGCAGCGCCGCCTCGACTGCCTCCGTGCACAGGAATCCGGCGGCGACGGCGACCCGGGCGGCGACGAACGCGTGCGCGGCGGCGAGGCCGCCCTGGGCCGAACAGGCGTCATCGGCGACCGTCAGCGCCACGCCGCGCGCCGCGGCTGCCGCTTCCGCGCCGGTTCGCATCTGACGGCCGAGAATTTCCGACGGGCCGCTCAGCGGAGCGGCCAGTCCGACGCGGACCTGTTGCGCCAGCGCCGCGGATGCGGGCAGGGCGATTGCAAGGGCCAGGATGAGGCCGGGCAGGCGCATGACGGTCGGAAGACTCCCCAGTCTGATTGCTATCGCAGACCTAGACCGTTTCATGACTAGATGGAATCGCTCTGTTTCTCGTTTGGCGAGGCGATCCGGCAGGAGAGACGGGCAGGTCGATGTGGTTCATCGGCCAATCGGCTCGACGAACCGGGCGTCCGCCAAACGGAAACCCTGCCCGTCGAATTGCCATTCGCAATTCGACAGACAAATACTCCCTGCCGATCAAACTTCTCCCGCTGCGCAGCAGCGGGGTTTGATCGGTGGGCCGGAGATGGTTTGGGCCAAATCCGTCGGCTTTCCGCCTGGCCGGGCCACCAGCCCGACCCGCGCGAAAAGCCTCGACCTTGTCCCAAACCATCTCCGGCAGAGTGTTTCCATTTAGCCATGAACCGGTCTAGCCGCTCGCCTTGCCCGGCGCAACGAGAGAGCGGCTTGCGGCGACGCTCGCGAAACCTATATTCGTGCAAGAACAGGAATTTCCCTCGTGCTGAGCCGATCCGAATTCAATCCGCAGCTTTATCGCGACGCGATGGCCCGCTTTGCCGGCGCCGTGCATGTGCTGACGACGGACGGTCCGGCCGGACGGCGGGGGACCACGGTAATCGCCGCCTGTTCGGTGTCGGACCGGCCGCCGACCATCCTGGTGTGCATCAACCGCGAGAACCAGTCGAACCTGCTGTTTTCCGACAACGGCAAATTTGCGCTGAACACGCTCGGCGAACAGCATCAGGAACTGGCCAACGGCTTTTCCGGCCTGACCGGACTGTCGCAGGACGACCGCTTCGCGCTTGGCCAGTGGACGACGCTGTCGACCGGCGCGCCGGTGCTGGCCGATTCGGCGGCGACGTTCGATTGCGAGCTGGCCGACTGGGCCGACATGGCCACCCATCGTGTGCTTTATGGCAAGGTGACAGGTGTGCGCATCGGCGATAGTTTTTCGCCGTTGGTGTACTACAACCGGTCGTATCGCGTGTTGTGATCGGCCGCCTGCAGCCTGGACAAGTTTCGATGACCGAGCCGCGAGGCATTCCGACTTCAATCGACGCGACGCTCGACCTGCTGGCGGGCGCGGACTATGTCGCCGACCGGTCGCTGGCGACGGTGCTGTTTCTCGGGCTGAAGATGAAGCGACCGCTGTTCCTCGAGGGCGAGGCCGGCGTCGGCAAGACCGAGATCGCCAAGGTGCTGGCGTCGGCGCTCGGGCGGCGGCTGATCCGCCTGCAATGCTATGAGGGGCTCGACGTCTCCTCGGCGGTCTATGAGTGGAATTATGCGGCGCAGATGATCGAGATCCGCATGGAAGAGGCGGCCGGCAAGGTCGACCGCAAGGACATGGAGCGCAACGTGTTTTCCGAGCGCTACCTGATCCGCCGTCCGGTGCTCGAGGCGCTGACCGGCAAGCCGGGCGCGGCGCCGGTGTTCCTGATCGACGAGCTCGACCGCACCGACGAGGCGTTCGAAGCCTATCTGCTGGAAATCCTGTCGGACTTTCAGGTGACGGTGCCGGAACTCGGCACCATCAAGGCCGAAGAGCCGCCGATCGTCGTCATCACCACCAACCGGACGCGCGAGATTCACGACGCGCTGAAGCGGCGCTGTCTCTATCACTGGGTCGAATATCCGGATGCGGAGCGCGAGCTGGAGATCGTGCGCCGAAAAGTTCCGCAGGCCAACAGGCGCCTGTCGGCGGAAGTCGTCGCGTTCATCCAGAAACTGCGCCAGATCGACCTGTTCAAGGCGCCGGGCGTCGCCGAGACGATCGACTGGGCTTCGGCGCTGACCGAACTCGACAAGGTGGCGCTCGATCCCGAGACCGTTTCCGACACGATCGGGGTGCTGCTGAAATACCAGGACGACATCGCCCGCATCGAGCAGGGCGAGGGCCGCCGCATCCTCAAGGAGGTGAAGGCGGAACTGTCGACGGCGGCGCAATGAGCGCGGCGGCACATCGGTCCGCAAATCCCGACGGCCGGATCGCCGACAACATCGTCTATTTCGCGCGCGCCCTGCGCAAGGCCGGGATGCGGGTGGGGCCCGCGTCGGTGGTCGACGCGATCGAGGCGGTGCTGGCCGCCAGCATCGGCTCGCGCGACGATTTTTACTGGACGCTGCACGCGGTGCTGGTGACCAGGCGCGAGGACCACGAGACTTTTGACGAAGCCTTCCGGCTGTTCTGGAAATCGCGCGAGCTGATCGAGAAGATGATCGCGATGTTTTCGCCGGTGGCGCTGGCGCAGCGCGAGAAGCAGAAACCGCGCGCCGCAGAGCACCGGGTCGGGCAGGCGCTGTTTGAAGCCCACCGCAAGCAGCAGACCGAAGACCCGAAACCCGAAATCGAGATCGACGCGCGGCTGACCGTCTCCGGCAACGAAGTGCTGCGGGCCAAGGATTTCGCGCAGATGTCGGCGGACGAGCTGGCGCAGGCGCGCAAGGCGATCGCGCAGCTGAGGCTTCCGCATGACGAGGTCAAGACCCGGCGCTACCGGCCCGATCCGCGCGGCGGCCGCATCGACCCGCGGGCGATGATGCGCAGCGCCGCGCGCACCGGCGGGCAGCTGATGCTGCCGCGGTTTCGCGAGCCGCGCACGGTGCATCCGCCGCTGGTGGTGCTGGCCGACATTTCCGGGTCGATGAGCCAGTACAGCCGGGTTTTCCTGCATTTCCTGCATGCGCTTGCCGAAAACCGGCGGCGCGTCCACACCTTCGTGTTCGGAACCCGGCTGACCAACCTGACCCGGCAGATGCGTCACCGCGATCCGGACCTTGCGCTGGCGGACGCGGCGCTGGCGGTGAAGGACTGGGCCGGCGGCACCCGCATCGGCGATACGTTGCGTGAGTTCAACCGGCTGTGGTCGCGCCGGGTGCTGGGGCAGGGCGCGGTGGTGATGCTGATCACCGACGGGCTGGAGCGCGACGACGTGACCGGCCTGTCGGAGGAGATGGAGCGGCTGCGCAAATCCTGCCGGCGGCTGATCTGGCTGAACCCGCTGTTGCGCTTCGACGGGTTCGAGGCGCGGGCGCGCGGCGTGCGCGCCATGCTGCCGCATGTCGACGAGTTCAGGCCGGTGCATACGCTGAACGCGCTGTCGGATCTGTGCGCCAGCCTGTCGGCCGGCCGCGCGGGCGGCGTCGATGTGAAACGATGGCTGGCCGACGCCGAACGGCGCGCGGCCTAGCACCAGTCGACATTTATCGTTTGGAGCGTGGTATGAGCAAAAATCGCGGGATTTCAGGAGCGGAGCCGCAGGCGGAGTTAGCCTCCGTCGAAGCTTCGCGACGCCAAAGCCCGCGATTTGGGCCATATCCCTTCGGGACGCGGCGGATTTGGGGCCTGAGTTCGTTGAAAATCCCTTATGGTGATCAACGCCACGGCGGTCTTTTCGCCTGCTCGGGCCCCAGATCCGGCTCGCGCCACGCCCGAACGCTGAATGTCGACTGGTCCGAGGAGACGAGATGAGCGACAGCAATCTTGATCCGTTGGCGATCGCGCAGGCCTGGACAAGCGAGGGGCGGAGCGTGGCGCTGGCGACCGTGGTCGAAACCTGGGGTTCGGCGCCGCGCCCGGTCGGCAGCCATCTGGTGATCGACGCCGACGGCAATTTCGAAGGTTCGGTCTCGGGCGGCTGCGTCGAGGGCGCGGTGGTGGCCGAGGCGCTCGAGGCGATCGGCTCGGGCAAGCCGAAAATGCTCGAATTCGGCGTCGCCGACGAGACCGCATGGCGGGTCGGCCTGTCGTGCGGCGGCCGCATCAAAGTCTTCGTGACGCCGGTGCAGTGATGGACATCGCCTCGATCAGGGCCGTCAACGAGGAGAAGGCGGCGCGCCGCGCGGTGATCCTGCTGACCGATCTCGACAGCGGCGCCAGCAGGGTGATCCGCGACGGCGACGAGACGCAGGGCGCGCTGGGCGAGGCGATTGCCGCGGCGTTTCGCACCGGCGCGTCGCGTCCGGTCGAGACCGGCGAGGGGAGTTTTTTCCTCAACGTCCACCTGCCGCCGCCGCGCATCGTGGCGATCGGCGCCGTGCATATCAGCCAGGCGCTGGCGCCGATGGCGCGGCTCGCCGGTTTCGATGTCGAGGTGATCGACCCGCGCACCGCCTTCGCCACAACAGACCGTTTTGACGGCGTGACGCTGCTGGCCGACTGGCCCCAGACCGTGCTGGCGGCGCGGCCGCTCGACGCGTTCACGGCGGTGGCGGCGCTGACGCACGATCCGAAGATCGACGATTTTCCGCTGCAGGCGGCGCTCGAGGCCGGGTGTTTTTATGTCGGGGCGCTGGGCAGCCGAAAAACCCACGCCAGGCGGCTGGAGCGGCTGGCGGCGGACGGCGTCAGCGCAGCCAGGCTGGCGACGATCCACGCGCCGATCGGCATCGATATCGGCGCGTCGAGCCCGGCCGAGATCGCGGTTGCGGTGCTGGCCGAGATCATCCGGGCGCTGCGGACGCGCGGGCTCGGAACCGGCAAGGGCCAGGCGGCATGAGGTTCGGCCCCGTCGCCACCGCCGAAGCGTTGGGCGCGGTCCTGGCGCATGCGACGGTTGCCGGCGAGCTGCGGCTGAAGAAAGGCCGCCGGCTGACCGCGGATGATATCGCCGCCCTGACCGACGCGGGCGTCGGCGAGGTGATCGCCGCCGTGCTCGACCCCGGCGACGTCGACGAGGACGCCGCCGCCGGCCGGCTGGCCGGGGCGCTGATCGCGACGGGAGTGGAGCGGCGCGCCGCGGCGACGGGCCGGGTCAACCTGCACGCGACCCATGCCGGCGTGTTCACCGTCGACCGGGCGCTGGTCGACCGGATCAACCGCGTCGATGCGGCGATCACGCTGGCGACGCTGGCCGAATTCTCGCCGGTCGCCGCCGGGCAGATGGTGGCCACGGTCAAGATCATCCCGTTTGCAGTCGCCGGCTCCGCGCTGGACCGGGCCGTGGCGCTGGCCGGTCAACGCCAGGCGTTCGACGTGCACGACTACGCGCCAAAACGCGTCGGCGTGGTGCAGACGGTGCTGCCGAGCCTGAAACCGAGCGTCATGGACAAGACGCTGCGGGTGACCGAGGCGCGGCTGGGGCGCTCGGGCTCGAGCGTCGGCGCGGAACTGCGCGTCGGCCACCGGGCGGGCGAGGTCGCCGACGCGATCACAAGGCTCTTGCCGGACAGCGACATGGTGGTGGTGTTCGGCGCGTCGGCGATGAGCGACCGGCGCGACGTCATTCCCGCCGCCATCGAACAGGCGGGTGGCGAGGTGGTTCGCGTCGGCATGCCGGTCGATCCGGGCAATCTGATCATTTTGGGCGAGGTCGCCGGCAAGCCGGTGCTGGGCGCGCCCGGCTGCGCCCGCAGCCCGAAAGACAATGGTTTCGACTGGGTGCTGGACCGGCTGATCGCGGGCATCGGCGTCAGCGATGGCGATATTGCCGGCATGGGCGTCGGCGGGCTGCTGATGGAGATTTCGACCCGGCCGCAGCCGCGCGAAGCCGACGCCGGCGCGCCGCGCGTCCACGCCATCTTGCTGGCGGCGGGCCGGTCGAGCCGCATGGGCGGACCCAACAAGCTGCTGTCGAGGTTCGACGGCGAGCCGCTGGTGCGCCGGGTGGCGGCGCGGGCGCTGGCCAGCCGCAGCCGTGGCGTGACGGTGGTGACCGGCCACCAGAGCGAGGCGGTGGCGGCGGCGCTGGCCGGACTGAATGTGGCGTTGGCCGGCAATCCCGATTTCGCCGAAGGTCTATCGACTTCGCTGAAAGCAGGTATCGCCGCCGTCCCGTCAAACGCCGATGCGGCGATGATTATGCTGGGCGATATGCCCGAGGTGACCACTGATGATCTGAACCGGTTGATCAGCGCCTTTGGCCATGCTGGCGGGCGGGCGATCATGCGCGCATCGGCTGGCGGCAAGCGCGGCAATCCGGTGAT
>Ga0209793_1002005_pt1 | contig 10624 bp, 11 predicted proteins | sample EBPBio122009_DNA_FD_185863 | JGI IMG/M metagenome (GOLD analysis project Ga0209793, IMG submission 185863) | Wastewater treatment Type I Accumulibacter community from EBPR Bioreactor in Madison, WI, USA - Reactor 1_2/2/2009_ DNA (SPAdes) (version 2) | ecosystem: Engineered > Bioreactor > EBPR >... | reverse complement strand
TCCGAGGCGAGCATGACCGGCTGGTGCCAGCGGACTCGATGCTGCCGCGCAGCCCGTACGCACCGCGCACACACCATCACGTGGAGATCCCCGGTGCCGGTCACCTCCCGCACGAGGAGTCGCCGGACGCCGTGACGGCCGCCGTCATCGACTGGCTCTGCTAACCCGGGCGCCCGCCGCTCGGCTCCGCCGATGGCGTCGTCATTCACAGCTCCTCCGGCGGCACCCCCGAGGCCAAACCCCGGGACCAAGCGATGGAATCAGGCGAGCCGGAGGATGCGGGATTCCCAGGGTGCCAGCACGGTCGGCGACCCAGCACCATGAGTGCCGAGCAGCAGAGTCGAGCCGGTCAGGTCAGGAAGCTCAGCCACGGGAAGCTCCAACGGCTCGCGGGAGAAGTTCGCCAGCACCAGCAAGGTCGAGTCTGCACCAGTCCTGGTGAACGCCCACAAGGCCTCGTGATCGGCCTCCAGCAACGCGAACCGACCCTCGACGACCACCGGGTTCTCGTGCCGCAGCTCGATCAGCTTCCGGTAGTGATGGAACACCGAGTCCGGATCAGCCACGGCCGCCTCGGCGTTGACCACCAGGTAGTTGGGGTTGGCCGGCAGCCACGGAATACCCTCGGTGAAGCCGGCGTGCGAGCGGTCGTTCCACTGCATCGGCGTACGGGCGTTGTCCCGGCTCTTCACCGACAGCGAATGCAGCACCGCCTCCGCCTCGAGACCGAGCGACAGCGCCTCCGCGTGGTAGTTCACCGACTCCAAGTCCTGATACTGGCTGATATCGGTGAAGTAGGTGTTCGTCATGCCGAGCTCTTCGCCCTGATAGACGTAAGGCGTGCCCTTGTGCAGGTGCAGCACCGTGCCGAGGGTCTTGGCCGAGGCCACCCTGAACTCCGGTGAGTCGTCGCCGAACCGGGACACGGCTCGGGGCTGGTCGTGGTTGTTCCAATAGAGCGAGTTCCAGCCCGCGTCGGCGAGCCCCTCCTGCCAGTCGGCCAGGTTCTTCTTCAGCACCGGCAGCGGCAGCTCGGCGAGGTGCCATTTGACGCCGCCCGGCTGCGAATCCAGGCTGACGTGCTCGAAGGTGAACACCATGTTGAGCTCGTGCCGATCTGGATCGGTGATCGAGCGAGCCACCTCGATGGTGGCGCCGGGCGTCTCGCCGACCGTGATCAGCTGCTGCTCGTCCAACCCGACCTCGCGGTTCATCTCGGCCAGGAACTCGTCCAGCCGGGGCCCGTTCATCACCGAGCCGAAGTTCGCGTCATACGCCTGGCCCTCCGGCGGCGCGGTATCGGCCAGTTCAGCAGGCTTGGAGATCAGATTGATGACGTCCATCCGAAAGCCGTCGACGCCGCGGTCGACCCACCACCGCATCATCGCGTAGATGGCCTGCCGCACTGTTGGGTTCTCCCAGTTCAGGTCGGGCTGCTTGCGGGAGAAGATGTGCAGGTAGTACTCCCCGGACCGCTCGTCGAACTCCCACGCCGAACCGCCGAACGCCGCCTTCCAACCGGTTGGCTCAGCCCCGGGGGCTCCTGGCTCGAAACCGGGCCGAGCCGGTCGCCACCAATACCAGTCCCGCTTCGGCGAGGCCGGATCCCGCGACTCGACGAACCACTGATGCTCGTCGGAGGTGTGGTTGACGACCAGGTCCATCACCAGCTTCATCCCCCGGTCATGCACGCCGGCGATGATCGCGTCGAGGTCCGCCAATGAGCCGAAGAGCGGGTCGATGTCGTGGTAGTCGGAAATGTCGTACCCGTTGTCATCCTGCGGAGACTTGTACACCGGCGACAACCAGACGACGTCGACACCCAACTGCTTCAGGTAGTCCAGCTTGCCGAGGATGCCGGGCAGATCACCCATCCCGTCGCCGTTGTAGTCGGCGAAGGACCGCGGGTATATCTGATAGACGACGGCGGACTTCCACCAGCCGGCCGGGCGCGGGTCGACTGCGGCGGTTTCGGGGCTCATGCGGACGATCCTGGCACAGGTCCGAGCTCGTCCGGAGACACGCCCGCAGCGCGAAGCTCGGCCACCAGTTCCCGGCACTCGGCAACCAGATTGAACCGGGCCCGCCCGTTGAGCTGACGCCCTCGCGGCGTGTTGAAGAGGTCACGCCCAGCCAGCTCCCGCAGGATCTGGAACCGCCCCCGGGCGAAATCCAGCCGGGGTACGTGGGCGTACTCCTCACGCACCTGCGCGACATAGCGCGCATACGCCTCCGGGCTGCCGCCCAGCACCGCCAGGTCGGCATCGCACAGCAGCTCTCCGTTGGCATCCCGGGAACCAGGCACATGCGTGGCGGTGAGCCGCACCAGCCGCGCGATCTCGTTGAGATCCTCCTGCTCCAGTCCGGCGCGGCTGAGCTCACGGATGCTCAGCCGGGCCGAGGCGTCCTCATTCGTCAGCTCCCGGGTCGGGACGTCGTAGATCGCATCGTGGTAGAAACCGGCCAACCGGACCAGAAACACGTCGTGATCGGCGGTCGCGAACTCGCTGATCCGGTCCTGGACCGCCGCCAGGTGTTCGAGGCCGTGATAGCGGCGGTGCGGTTCGGCATAGCGGGCGATGACTCGCGTCCCGAGCTTGGGCTGGTCGCGCAGCGTTGCGTCCCAGATCTGCTGGAGCCGCTCGGTGTCAGTGCTCATCGTGTCCCTGTCCTCGGGAGATGTCGGTCAGATAGCGAGCCGGGATGTCGAAGCGCCGTTGCTCGTCCCACGGCCGTTGCCAGCCCGCGAGGTCGAGGACCCCGTCCAGCAGATGCGCGGTCAGCCCCCAGATCAGATGCCCGGCCACCTCGAAGCCCGGCCCGGAATAGCCGGACGGATGCCGTACGCGACCGCGGTTGGCCGGGTCGGTGAGATCGGCCACCGAGACGACGACGACAGACGCCACCTCCCGCGGATCGGGTGGGCCGATCAGGCCCCGGTGCCGCCACCAGGCGACCACGGTGGTGACATCGAACCCGCTGACCGCCACATGCGCCGGCGGCAGTGCGCCGATCGGCACCACCCCGGAGGAGTCGATGCCGGCCTCCTCCCGCGCCTCACGGACCGCCGTGGCGATCAGATCGAGATCAGCTGACTCGTTCGCGCCGCCGGGGAAGGCGATCTGGCCGGCATGAGTTCGCAGGGTCGCCGCGCGCTCGACGAAGAGGATCTCCGGGCCCCGCTCCCCCTCACCGATGAGCACCAGAACAGCCGCCGCCCGCCCACCGATACCCGGTCGTAGGGCCACCGATCGTTGCAGCCGGGCGTCATCGAGCAACGCGCGATCAAGCGGCTGGAGCCAGACCGGCAGTTCCTCGGTCGGCGGTGTCAGTGACTGCTCGTGTTGATTCATCGGCTCATCTGCCCGAGCCACCCGGCCCACTCATCCGCGCGGCTCGCGAACCAGCTTCTCCGCCTTGACCGGATCGGTCTCGCCCTCCCCGTACGCCGGGCACCAGCGAGCAACCGGACACGCCCCGCAGGCCGGATTGCGGGCATGACAGCGCCGCCGGCCGTGCCAGATCACGTTGTGGCAGAGCTGGGTCCAATCCTTGCGCGGGAAGAGCGCACCGACGTCCCGTTCCACCTGATCGGGGTCGACCGAGGTCGTCCAGCCGAATCGCCGAGCCAACCGGCCGAAGTGCGTGTCGACGGTGATGCCCGGCACCCCGAACGCGTTGCCGAGCACCACATTGGCGGTCTTGCGTCCGACCCCAGGGAGGGTGACCAGCTGCGCCAGCTTGCCTGGCACCTCACCACCGAAGTTCTCCGTCAGGGCCGCACCCAGCTTGAGCAGCGTGTCGGACTTCGCCCGAAAGAAGCCGACCGGCTTCAGCAACTCCTCCAGCTCCATCCGATCGGCCGCCGCGTACGCCGCTGCGGTGGGATAGCGCGCGAACAGGATCGGCGTGATCAGGTTGACCCGTTTGTCCGTGGTCTGGGCGGACAGGACCGTCGCGACCAGCAGCTCGAGAGGAGTGCTGAAGTCGAGCTCGCAGTGAGCGTCGGGATAGGTCTCGTGCAGCACCCGGTTGATGGTGCGCGCGCGCCGGACCAGGGCCGTCCGTGACACATCGCCCCCTCGATTCCTCCCACCAACCCGCCCCCCGGCATTGGGCAGGGTGTCCACCACGGCTTCGACGACACCGGCGGAAGACGCGCTCTGTGACATGAGGATCACCCTAGTTTGTGACACTGACAGTGTCTTCGTCACTCGCTGTTCGCTCCGCGCTCGAGACTCTGCCGCGCTACGCTCTCGGCCGCTCGCGACGGGCCGGGAACGGAATCTGCGCTGTGACCCGTGACACAGGCGGTAGGTTCAACGGTAGCCTGACACCGACAGGCGCTGACAGCAGGAGGTCGTGTGGATCCGGAGGTCTTGAAGAAGGCTCCGCTCTTTGCCGGACTCGAGGACGAGGCCGCTTCGGCGTTGGCCGCGGCGATGGGCACCATCAAACTCAACCGCGGCGAGGTGTTGTTCCACGAGGGCGACAAGGAAGACCGCCTCTACGTGGTCGTCAGCGGCAAGATCAAGCTGGGCCGGAGTGGCTCGGCCGGCCGGGAGAACCTGTTGGCGATCCTGGGGCCGGGGCAGATGTTCGGCGAGTTGTCGCTGTTCGACCCGGGGCCGCGCTCCTCGACCGCGACCGCGGTCACGGCGTGCGAGATCCGTACGCTCGAGCACGACGAGCTCATGGGTTGGCTGTCCGGCCGGCCGGAGGTGGCACTGGGGCTACTCGGTCAGCTGGCTGCCCGGCTGCGGCGGGCCAACGACGTGGTGGCTGACCTGGTGTTCTCCGACGTGCCCGGCCGGGTCGCGAAACAGCTGCTGGAGTTGGCCCGCCGATTCGGCGAGCGTCGCGAGGACGGCATTCACGTGCACCACGACCTCACTCAGGAGGAGTTGGCCCAACTGGTCGGCGCCTCCCGGGAGACCGTGAACAAGGCGTTGGCCGATTTCGCCGCCCGCGGCTGGATCAGACTGGAGCCACGCTCGGTCACGATCCTGGACACCGTACGAGTCGAGCGCCGGGCCCGCTGAGCCAGCTCCCCGCCGATCGTCGGCTCAGGCCGTGCCGAGGGTGACCTCCACGGTGTGCGACTGGCCGTCGCGGTTGTAGGTCACCTCGACCTTGGTGCCCGGTGCGTAGTAGCGGGTCGCCGCGATCAGCCCGTCCGCGTCGGCCGTGGCGAAGTCGTTGATCTTGGTGACCTGGTCGCCCTCCTTCAATCCGGCCTTCGCGGCGGCACCGTCGGCGGACACGCTCTGCAGGGTGACGCCATCGGTGGAGACCGCGGCCGAGTCCTGGCCACCGACGCTCACACCCAGCGCAGCGTTGGTATAGCTGCCCGTCTCGATCAGCTGCGTCGCCACCCGTACGGCCACATCAGCCGGGATGGCGAAACCGATGCCGATGTTTCCCGAGCTGGAGCCGTCGGATCCGGTGGAGGCGATCGAGGAGTTGATGCCGACCACAGCACCGTTCAGATTGACCAACGGCCCGCCGGAGTTGCCGGGGTTGATGGCCGCATCGGTCTGTACGGCGAGGTAGACCGCATCGTTTGTCGTGCCGGATCGGACCGGTCGCGTGGTGTTGGAGACGATCCCGCTGGTCACGGTGTCGGAGAGACCGAGCGGCGCGCCGACGGCCACCACCGACTGACCGACCTCGATCGAGTCGGACTTCGCGAAGGCTGCCGGCACCAGCTTGTCGCTGGCCGCGACCTTGATCACCGCGAGATCGTTGGTGTTCGAGGTGCCTACCACGGTGGCCTTCTCCGATGTGCCGTCATCGAAGGTGACCGTGATCGACGTCGCCCCGCTGCCCTGCTGGGTCTCGCCTGGCTGACCACCCTGCTGACCGAACGGATCCTGCGGATCGCCGCCTTGCTCACCGGATTGGCCTCCCTGGCTGCTGGCCGCTTCGGAGACCACGTGGTCATTGGTCAGGATGTGACCCTGCTTGTCGAGCACGACGCCGGTACCGATGCCGCCGCTTTGACCGGCCTGGACCGTGATCGTCACGACCGAGGGCTCGATCTGCTTGGCGGCGGCCGAGATGGTGCCGTCCAGTTTCGGCGTGGTCGCCGCGGTCTGTGTGGTCACCGTGACCGGCGAGTTCGCTCCGGCCGCGCCGCCGCCCAGATAGGCGTACGAGCCGATGCCGGCACCGGCACCGATCACCGCCGCGAGTGCCGCCGCTGCGACCACGACTCCCGGTCGGCGCTTGGGCAGGGTGGCGGTGGCTACCGGCGCTGCCGGTCCGGGCGCCGCCGGAGCCTGCGCCATTGGCTGGATGAGGGTCGCATCGGGGTCAAAGCTGCCCTGATATCCGTCGTGTTGACCTCGATAGGCGCCGGACTGATAGGCGTCGGACGGGGTGGCGGAGCCCGCGGAGGGCTGACCGAGCGGCGGTACGCCAGCCGGAGCTGGGAAGTCCTGCCCGTGATAGCCGCCGATCGGCTGCATCGGGTGATAGTCGGGGCCCGTGGGCTGCCCGAAAGGCGGGGTGTTCATTCCAGAAGGCTGTTGCGGTGTGCTCACGTTCTCCAGGTTGGGGCCCGATCCTGTGCAGATTCTGTGCGCTTCCCATGGCTCGGCTACGTCTCGTGGTGGAGCCTGAGAGCAAGGTCAGGATGGGCTGAGATGAGCCTCAACCCACCCCTCATCGGCGGTCAATGTGTGCGCAGATAGTCCAGTTGGGCGCGCACCGACTGCTCGGCGGCGGGCCAAAGGGAGCGGTCGACCTCGGCGTACACCCTTGTCACGATCTGGGCGGCGGTCTCGTCGCCGAGCCGCAGGGCTTCGCGGACCTGCTCCAAGCGACCCAGCCGATGCTCGCGATAGAACCTCAGCAGCCGCTCCGGCTCGCTGACCACCGGTCCATGACCAGGCAGGATGGCGCTCACGTCATGCTCGCGGACGGCCTGGAGCAGCACCTCGAGGGAGTCGAGGTAGGCGCCGAGGTCTCCGTCCGGGTGGGTGATCACGGTCGTGCCCCGGCCAAGCACCATGTCACCCGTGAGGAGCCAGGCGCCCCGCTCGCTGGTCACCAGCAGGGAGGTCGAATCACTGGTATGGCCTGGTGTGGCGAGCGCCCGGATCGTGAGGTCTGTCCCCTCGATCAGGTCGCCGTCACGAAGCCGGCCATCGTGGTCGCCGGTGGGAATCACGTACGCAGGGTCGGCCGCCCGTGCCCCGGCACCGGTGAGCTCGGCGAACCGGGGCAGACCCTCGGAGTGGTCGACATGGCGATGGGTCAGGACGGTGACCACGACCTCGCCGGCCTCGGCCTGGACAGCGCGGAGATGGGTCTCGTCGGGTGGGCCTGGATCGACCACCACGCTGGGCCCTCCGGGACGACCCAGGATCCAGGTGTTGGTGCCCTCCAGCGTCATCGGACCTGGGTTGGGCGCCAACCGTAGCCGGATGTCCGGCGCGACATCACTCATCAGCCGGTCCATCAATGCGCCGCGGATAGCGGAACACCCAGCCGTCCGCCTCGCGTACCACCCGAGGCAGCACGGGCTCGATGACCCGATCACGGCCGAACTCGATCGCCGCGGTCACCGACGACAGCTCGGAGAGTTCCAGCAGGATCGACAGGGTCGGCGGCATCAGCTGCAAAGAACCGGCCTGGTAAGCAACGACCGCCGCCCGCGGACAAACCCAGTCGGCATCGAGGGTCTCGCTGGACGTGTCCTCAGCTGTCTGACCAGTGGGCAGGGCAGCTAGGTAGAAGGCGGTGTCGTAGCGGATCGGCTGCTGCTCGGGCGTGATCCAGTGTGCCCACGGCACCAGGGCGTCCGCGGTGAGCTCGACCCCGGTCTCCTCCCGCGTCTCCCGAATCGCGCACGCCAGCCTCGGATCCGGCGCGGTCTGGTCGACCGGATCGAGACCACCGCCGGGAAACACCGCCATCGACGCCGCGAACGTCATCCGGGCATGCCGGTGCAGCAGGTACGTCTCCAGCCCGGCATCGCCGTCCCGGCACAGGACGACACTGGCTGAGGCTCGCGGCGATGCCGGCACGGATCCCGCCGGCCAGGCATCGGCCAATGCGGCCAGCTTGGCCGGCACTGTGAGCCTCAGTGAGGTCAAGACGTCGAGTGAGTGACTCGGCACGGCTGGACCTCCAGATCGACCCGGGTTGCTGGTCAGGCGGATTTCTCAGGCGGGCTGAACGCTCGGCCTGCTGCGGAGCTGGGCGACGACCTCCACCTCGACCGGCGCGTCCAGCGGCAGCACCGAGACGCCCACCGCGCTGCGGGCATGGCGACCGGCGTCACCGAAGATCTCGCCGATCACGGTGCTGGCGCCGTTACCGACCTGCGGCTGGCCGGTGAAGTCCGGCGTGCTCGCCACGAAGATCACCAGGCGCACGATCCGCTCGATCTCGTCGATGCCGCCTGCCTGCTCGCTGACCGCGGCCAGTCCATTCAGCACCGCGGTCCGCGCGCACTCGGCCGCGGTCTCCACCGACACCTCGGCCCCCACCTTGCCGGACGCGACGAGCTGACCGGCCACAGTCGGCAGCTGACCGGACGAGTAGACGAGGTCGCCCACCCGAACGGCCGGCACGTACGCCGCAACCGGCGCTGCGACCGGCGGCAGCGTCAAGCCCAACTCGGCGAGTCTCGCCGACGGCAACGATGCCGAACCCTGGAGCGCCACGGCTCAGTCCTGGATCGGGCGCTTGAGATAGGCCACCAGGTTCTCCGGGTTCAGCCCAGGCACAACCTGCACCAGCTCCCAGCCGTCCTGGCCCCAGTTGTCCAGGATCTGCTTGGTGGCATGGACGAGCAACGGAATGGTGACGTATTCCCACTTGGTCATGAGGTGATCCTACGGACGGTGCCTTCGTCACTCGCTGCGAGGCTGCGCTCCCAAGACTCCGTCTTCTTCCCTCGCTCACAAGACGAAAAGGCGTGTCTTGTTCGCTCAGTCGTCCAGACGGAGCCCTCGCTCCGCCTCACCGCCGCCGCTCGCGACGGGGTCCAGCCCACCCAGGGGCCGCCCGATCAGCAGGCGCACAGGCAGAACGGATGCCCGCTCGGATCGAGCAGCACCACAAACGACGCATTGGACGCAGAATTGTCGGCTAGCACGGCACCGAGCGACTGCGCGTACGCCACGGAGGCCGGGAGGTCCGCCTTGGCCACATCGAGGTCGAGGTGGGACTGCTGGGGCACCTCGTTGACCGGCCAGGTCGGCGGCCGGTAGTCGAGCGCCAGCTGGAACGACAGCTTGGTTCCCCCACCGTCGGACTGGACGGTCCACCAGTCCTCGTCGGTGCAGACGATGGGCCAACCCAGCAGCTGGCTGTAGAACTCCGCCAACCGGGGCGGGTCGTCGGTGTCGAGCACCACATGGCCGAGCGCGATGCTCGGCCGGTCGATCGTTGAATCGCTCATGTCGCCATCCTGCCCGCCGGCACTGACAGACCACGCCCCGCTGAAGCCTTCCGCCGCGCCTGGGGATGCCACAGGTGGTCGCCAGTCGGGCGGGCTGCGGGTACGTCTGCCGCCTGGGGGCCACAGATGATCGCCAGTCACGCGGGAACCGGGTCCGTTTCGCGCCCCCGGGCCACACATGGACGCGAGCCACGCGAGCCGCGGGTACGTCTCGCACCCACGGGCCACGGACGATCACTTTTCCGTGTGCAGACAGGAAAAACGTGGGCTCAAACACTAGTCATCGCACACCTGTTCGACTAGAATGGGTGACATGTTCGAGGAACGGTTGGAGGCGGCGCTCGGGGACCGGCGCGCCCTGGCCGACCTCGCCGCCCGGGCCGAGCAGCAGTCGAAACGATGGGGTTGCCGCAAGCTTGTGGTCGCCGCCGCGTGGGCCGACGCCCATTCGGAGGTGGATCATCTCGAGGGTGGGGTGCTGGTCGAACGACTCATCAAGATCGGGCCGGTCGGGACACCGCCGGTCGCGGAGTTCGCCCCTGAGGGATTGATCGGCCCGTACGGCACCTCGACCGCCTCCGCCCGGTCCTGGATGTCCGACGCGTTGACGGTCCGGCACCGACTCCCCAGGTTGTGGGAACGCGTCCAAGCGGGTGAGATCCATGCGTGGCAGGCCCGGAAGATCGCGAACCTGACCGCCCACCTGTCGATCGCGATCGTGGGGATGGTGGATGAGCAGACCGCCGGCTGGGTCACCCAACTCCCGTGGCAGACGTTCCTGAAGAACTTGGATGCCACCATGCTCGAGGTGGATGAAACCTCCTATCGGGAGCGGGAGAAGATCATCGCCGCGAAACGTGAGGTTCGCGCCACCCAATCCGAAGACGGGCTCCGCACGTTGATTGCTCGCGGTGAGGCCGGGGATGTGGCGATGCTCCTCGCCCTGCATCAACGTGTCGCGGAATGCTTAGCCGACGAGGGTGATGAGGATCCGTTGCCGGTGCGGATGTCGAAGGCGATGGGTTGGATCGCGCATCCCGCCCGGGTGCTGGACCTGCTGGCCCGGCACGCGACCGATCCGGACCCGCACCGAGATCCGTGGGAACAAGTTGCTGCGCATGCCGCCGACGACACTGATCCGTGGGCTGATGACCTTCCGGCTGCAGGCTGGGAGACCGCCCAACACGGCAACTATCATCAGCCCGCCTT
>Ga0209793_1002003_pt1 | contig 10634 bp, 8 predicted proteins | sample EBPBio122009_DNA_FD_185863 | JGI IMG/M metagenome (GOLD analysis project Ga0209793, IMG submission 185863) | Wastewater treatment Type I Accumulibacter community from EBPR Bioreactor in Madison, WI, USA - Reactor 1_2/2/2009_ DNA (SPAdes) (version 2) | ecosystem: Engineered > Bioreactor > EBPR >... | reverse complement strand
CCCGCGACGAGCCATTTCCGCGTTTCCTGGTATGGACGATCACGCTGATCGGTTTCGCGGCGATCTATGCGCCGCCGCTCTATCTGCTGGCGGTGTCGTTCAGCCCGTCATTGCAGCCCGGCCTGCCGTCGCCGGGCGAGATCACGCTGAAATGGTATGCGGCGCTGGCGGGCGAACGGGCGCTTTTGAACGCGCTGTGGCAATCGGCGATCATCGCCACCGGCACCGCGGTCGCGGCGACGATCCTGTCGCTGCTGGCGGCGCTGGCCTATCGCGAAATGCAGGCGCGGCGCGGGGCGTGGTTCCTGATGGTGATCCTGCCGATGTTCGTGCCCGGGGTGATCCAGGGGCTGGCGCTGTCGACCCTGCTGACCCGCGCCGGCGTCAAGGCGTCGGCGCTGACGGTGATGGCCGGGCATCTGCTGTGGGCGATGCCGTTCGCGTTCATCGTCATCCTGACAAGTTTCGCGGCGGTCAGGAATTCCTACCTGATGGCGGCGTCGGATCTCGGCGCCAGCCGCTGGCGGCAGTTTCGCGACATCACGCTGCCGCTGATCCGCCCCGGCCTGACCAGCGCCTTCATCTTCTCGTTCCTGCTGTCGCTGAACGAATTCACCCGCGCCTTCTACCTGGCCGGCCGGCAGAACACGCTGCCGGTGGTGCTGTTCGGCAAGATGAACTCGGGCGCGTCCCCGACGATCTATGCGATGTCGGGCGCGATCTTCCTGGTCTCGGTGCTTTGCGTTGGCGCCATCGCCGCGCGCGCCCTGATGGCGCGGCGGTGACGGCGGCCGTTCGCGATCATGCTAAGATGTAGGCCGTCTTGACGGTGGTGTAGAATTCGGCGGCGTAACGGCCCTGCTCGCGCGGGCCGTGCGACGAACCCTTGCGGCCGCCGAACGGCACGTGGAAATCGACGCCGGCGGTCGGCAGGTTGACCATCACCATGCCGGCCTCGGCATTGCGCCTGAAATGGGTGGCGTGCTTGAGGCTGGTGGTGGCGATGCCCGACGACAGGCCGAACGGCGTGTCGTTGGCGACGGCGAGGGCCTCGTCGTAGTCCTTGACGCGGATGACCGCGGCAACCGGCCCAAAAATCTCCTCGCGCGAAATCCGCATGGCGTTGGTCGCCTCGGTGAACAGCGCCGGCGCGAGGTAGAAGCCGGGCGTGTCGCGGTTCAGCACGTCGCCGCCGAACGCCAGCCTGGCGCCTTCCTTGCGGCCGATGTCGATGTAGTCGATGTCCTGGTCGAGCTGCGACCGGTCGACGACCGGGCCGATATGGACGCCGGCCTTCAGCGCGTCGTCGACGACCAGGCCCCGCATGCGCTCGCCCATCGCGGCGACGAAGCGGTCATGGATGCCCTCGGTGACGATGATGCGCGAGGAGGCGGTGCAACGCTGGCCGGTCGAAAAGAAGGCGGAGTTGACCGCCGCTTCGACGGCGACCGACAGGTCGGCGTCGTCGAGCACGACGAAGGGGTTCTTGCCGCCCATCTCGAGCTGGTATTTGCGATTGTGCTCGACCGATGCGGCGGCGACGCGCTTGCCGGTGCCCACCGAGCCGGTGAATGTGATGGCGTCGACGTCGGGGCTGTCGAGCATTGCCTGGCCGACGACCGAGCCCTTGCCCATCACCAGGTTGAGCACGCCCTTTGGCAGGCCGGCGCGATGCAGGATGTCGACGATGGCGTGGGCGCAGCCGGGCACGAGTTCGGCCGGCTTGAACACGACGGTGTTGCCATAGGCCAGCGCCGGGGCGATCTTCCAGGCGGGAATGGCGATCGGAAAATTCCACGGCGTGATGACGCCGACGACGCCGACCGGCTCGCGGGTGATCTCGACGCCGATATTGGGCCGCACCGAAGGCAGGATTTCGCCCGTCAGCCGCAGGCACTCGCCGGCGAAGAAATCGAAGATCTGGCCGGCGCGCACGGTCTCGCCGATACCTTCGGCCAGCGTCTTGCCTTCCTCGCGCGACAGCAACCGTCCGAGTTCGTCCTTGCGGGCGAGGATTTCGTCGGCGGTCTTGCGCAGGATGGCGTGGCGCTCGAGGATGCCGGAGCGCGACCAGGAGGCGAAGGCCGCCCTGGCGGCGGCGATCGCCGCCCGCGTATCCCCGGCGGAGGCGCGGGCATAGTCGCCGACGACGTCATTGGTGTTGGACGGGTTGATGTTGGCGACGCCGTCGCCGCCGACCCATTCGCCGGCAATCAGGTTCTGGTGCAATGTCATGGTTGTCGTCTTCCTTCAGATCAGGCGTCGCGCCGCGAGATTGCGCATAAGCCGCGCCGCGCCGAAGGTCCAGCGCGGACACTCGGTCGACAGCCTGACGGTGTTGACAAGCGCCCCCAGCCGGTCGTTGGAGATCGTCACCCGGTCGCCGAGCTTGTGCGTAAAACCCTGGCCGGGCGCGTCGCGATCCTCGACCGGCGCAAACAGCGTGCCCATGAACAGCATGAATCCGTCGGGATACTGGTGATGGGCGCCGATGGTCTGCGCCACCAGATCGAGCGGATCGCGGCTTATCTCTTTCATCGAACTGCGCCCGGTGAGGACGTAGCCGTCCTCGCCGTCGATCCTCAGGTCGAGTTCGGCATTGCGGACGTCGTCGATCGAATAGGTTTCGTCGAACAGGCGAATGAACGGGCCGATCGAGCAGGAGGCGTTATTGTCCTTGGCCTTGCCCAGAAGCAGCGCCGAGCGGCCCTCGACATCGCGCAGATTGACGTCGTTGCCGAGCGTCGCGCCCTTGACGCGGCCCTGGCTGTCCACCGCCAGCACCACCTCCGGCTCGGGGTTGTTCCATTTCGACGAGGGGTGCAGCCCGACATCTTCGCCATGGCCGACGGACGACATCGGCTGCGCCTTGGTGAACACTTCGGCGTCTGGTCCGATGCCGACTTCGAGATATTGCGACCAGACGCCTTCCTCGATCAGAGCCTGCTTGACCCTGGCCGCCTCGGGCGAGCCGGCCTTGAGATCGCGCAGACTGTCGCCGACGAGCGCCGTCACCCGTTCGCGGATCCTGGCGGCGCGCTCGGGATTGCCCGCGGCGCGCTCCTCGATCACCCGTTCGAGCATCGAGCGCGCAAACGTCACGCCGCAGGCCTTGATCGCCTGAAGATCGCATGGCGCAAGCAGCCGCGCCGCCGCGGCGGATTCTTGGGCGCCCGACATGATCGCCTCGAACGGGGCGATCTCGCGCCCGGGCATGGCCCGGACAAAGCCGACCGGGTCGTCCATCTCGACAAGATCGCGCATCGTCGGCGCGTCCTTGGAGGTGATGTCGAACAGCACGCCGGACCGGACGACGACGAGCGCCGGCCCCTGTTCGTTCGGCAGCCAGACGCGCCCCACAAAGGTCCCGGTCTCGTCGAGTTCCATTTCATGCTTCCCGTTTAAACGTCGTCCGCGCTCGAGGTGCGGCGAAACACCGTGAACGCCTTTTCAAGCTCGGGGTTGAGCTCCATGCCGAGACCGGGGCCCGGCGGCACGGTGATCATGCCGTTGCGCACCTCGGGCAGCGCCGTCACCAGATCGCGGTACCAGGTCTTGTAGAAGGCGCGAACGCTCTCCTGCACCAGCGCGTTGGGGGCGTTGAGCGACAGGTGCGTCGATGCGCCGAGCACGACCGGGCCGGTGCAGTCGTGCGGCGCCACAGGCAGATGCCAGGCCTCCGCCATCGCCGCGATCTTGCGCGCCTCCGACAGGCCGCCGCACCAGCTGATGTCGAGCATGACAACGCCGGCTGCGTCGGTCTCCAAGAGGTCGCGGAAGGCCCAGCGCGAGCCCAGCGTTTCCGACGCCGAGATCGGCGCGGGCGAGACGGCGGCATAGCGTTTCAGGCTGGAGAGGCTGTCCATCTTGATGGGGTCCTCGTGCCAGAAGGTCTTGTAGGGCGCGAGGGCTTTGGCGATCTGCATCGCCGGCAACAGCTGCCACATCGAGTGGAACTCGACCATGATGTCCATGCGGTCGCCAACCGCGTTGCGGATTTTCTCGAACGGCGTCAGTGCCGATTTCAGGTCGGGCAGCGAAATGTACTGGCCGCGCGACTTTTCCGCCGCGATGTCGAACGGCCAGATCTTCATCGCGGTGATCCCCTCTTCGAGGAGGGACAGCGCCAGTTCGTCGGCGCGATGCAGGAAGCCGTTGAGGTCGTCATAATTGCGCGCGCCGGACGGCGACAGATCGTAGTTTGCGGTCGTCTGGCCGGTCGCCTTCTTGATGTATTCGGTTCCAGCGCAGGTGTTGTAGGTGCGGATTTCCGAACGGCTGAAGCCGCCGAGCAATTGCGCGATCGGCTGGCCGGTCGCCTTGCCGAACAGGTCCCACAGCGCAATGTCGAAGGCCGAATTGCCGCGCACCTCGGCGCCGGAGGAGCGGAAGCCGAGATAGCCGACCAGTTCATTGGCCAGCAGATCGATCTGCAGCGGGTTGCGGCCGATCACCCGGGGGGCGATGTATTCATGGACATAGGCTTCTACGGTCCTGGCGCTGAAGAAGGTCTCGCCAAGACCGGTCAATCCCTCGTCGGTGTGGACCAGCAGCCAAAGCAGGTTCGGCCGTTCCGCCACGCGGACCGTCTCAAGTCTCGTGATTTTCATCGGCCTTCCCCCTATGCGATGCCAGCCGTGAGCAGCGCCTTGGCGCTCTCGTCGAAATGGCGGGCCATGAGCTGGCTGGCGGTCTGTGGATCGCCGGCAAGGATCGCCTCGGCCAACTCGATGTGTATCCGGTTCATGGCGTGCCGCTCGGCGTCGGAGGCGCGGCTGCGCCAGCCGATCGGCCAGATCTGCCGCGATACCCCCTGGAACGCCCCGACGATGATCGAGAAGATCGGGTTCCTGGAGGCGCGGGCGATCTCCAGGTGAAAGGCGAGATCGCTCTCCATGACCTTGTCGGCGTCGGCGAAATTGGCCTCCATCGCCCTGGCATGGCCAAGGATGGCGCGAGCCTCCGCGTCGGTTCGGCGAAGCGCCGCCAAGGTCGATGTGCGCATCTCGATGGTGCGGCGGACGTCGTAGACCTGGTTGATGTTGATCTGGGAAGTGTGAACGCCGTGCTCGATCATCAGGGACATCGCGTCGTGGTCGAGCTGCGCAACGGTGGCGCGCTTTCCCGCGCTGAGTTCGATCAGCCGCATCGTCGCCAGCGACCTGAACGCCTCGCGGACAACCGTTCGCGAGACGCTGAGTTCCTTCGACAGCGTCGCCTCGCTCGGCAGCCTGTCGCCGGGACCCAATTCATGGGTGCGGATGTGCCGGGTGATCGCGCCGATGGCGCTGCCGACAAGGCTGGTTGTCGCGTGCGGGTCGCCGGCTGCGGACACAGGGCTCATTCATCATCTCCTGAAATGATAAAAGCTGTATGACAGGATTTATCAGTTTGATTGCTAATTAATGCTCAGGCTGTGCGTCAAGAATAGATGCAAAGCGACAGCCAGGGAACTTGCAACAGTCGTGTTCGGGCGCTTTGACGGTGGGCGGCGACCGAGCGCCCGACATTGCGGGCCGGCGGATGGCGGCAGGACGCCGCCATCCGCAATCGCCACGATCGCGACCTCTATTCGCCGCGCAGTTTCTTCAGTTCCGCCATCATGCGGTCGACGACGTCCTGGCCGATGGTTGCGGCATGCTTCTGGTAGACCGGCTGGACCGCCTCGCGCATCGCAGCCTGCGCCTCCGGCGTCAGTTCGGTCACCTGCATGCCGGCTTCCTTGACATTGGCGAGCGACTTTTCGCCGAGCGCCCGGCTCGCCTTGCGCTGCACGTCGCGGCCGACTACGGCGCATTCCTGCAGCACCGCGTGCTCTTCCGGCGACAGCTGGTCCCAAAGCGGCTTCGAATACAGCACCATGAACGGCGTGTAGGCGTGGCGCGACAGCGTCAGATAATCCTGCACCTCGGAGAATTTCGAGGTGTCGATGGTGACGACCGGGTTTTCCTGGCCGTCGATGGCGCCGGTTTCGAGCGCGGTGAAGACCTCGCCGAATGCCATCGGCACGGCGTTCGCGCCCAGATTCTGGAAGGAATCGAGGAAGATGTTGTTCTGCATCACCCGCACCTTCAGCCCCTTGACGTCGTCGACGCTGGCGACGGCGTGGCGCGAATTCGTCAGGTTGCGGAAGCCGTTCTCCCAATAGGCGAGGTTGACCAGCCCGTATTGCGGCATCTTGTCGGAAATGAATTTGCCGAAATCGCCGTCGAGAATGGCGTCGGCTTCCTTCTCGTCGTTGAACAGGAACGGCAGGTCGAAGACGCCGAGCGCCGGCGCGATGCCGACCAGCGGCGAGGTCGAGGTGACGACCATTTCCTGGGTGCCCGAACGCAGCGCCTGGGTGGCGTCGAGATCGCCGCCGAGCGCGCCGCTCCAGAAGGCGGTGAGCTTCATCTTGCCGCCGGATTTTTCGGCCATGCAGGCGGTCATCGCCTTGACGCCTTCGCCGACCGGGTGGGTCTCGGCGACGCCGTTGGAGACGCGGATATTGCGCTCGGTGATTTCGGCGAAGGCCTGTCCGCCGACGACGCTGGCGCACATCGCGAGCGCAAGACCTTTCAGAATTCTGGTTGTCATAGCTTTCCTCCTTGGTTGAACTCTGGTTGTCGTTTTTGATTGAAGCTTCCACGGGGCGTCAGCGCAGCCACGCCAGCGGCACGAGGACGAGTTGCGGGAACAGGACGAGCAGGAACAGCACCGCGGTCTGCGCCAGCAGGAACGGCCACACGCCGACGATGACCTGGCCGAGCGGCACCCTCGACACGCCGCTGACCACGTTGAGCACGATGCCGACCGGCGGGGTGAGCAGGCCGATGCAGGTGTTCATGACGAACAGCACGCCGAAATAGACCGGGTCGATGCCGGCCTCGCGGATGATCGGCATCAGCACCGGCGTCAGGATCAGGATGGTCGGCGCGAGGTCGAGCGCAGTGCCGACAACGAGCACCAGCACCATGATGACGGCGAGCAGGAGCTTTGGCCGGTCGACCAGCGGCTGGATGACGTTGCCGATCTCCGCCGGGATGTTGGCGACGGTGATCAGCCAGGCCGAGACCAGCGCCGCAGCGACCAGGAACATCACCACCGCGGTCGTCTTGGCGGCGGTCAGGAAAATGCCGTAGAGGTCGCCGATCTTGAGCTCGCGATAGATCACCATGCCGACGAACAGCGCATAGACGGCGGCGACGACCGCCGCCTCCGTCGGGGTGAAGACGCCGAAGCGGATGCCGCCGAGCACGATGACGGGCATGACCAGCGCCCAGCCGGCGCGGCCGGTGGCCTTCAGCTTGGCGGCCAGCGGCTGGCGCGGCAGCACCGCGACGTTTTCCTTGTGCGCCAGGAACATCCAGATGAGGCCGAGCGACAGCGCCATCAGCAGGCCGGGGACGACGCCGCCGATGAACAGCTGGGTGATGGAGACGTTCGCCGCGACGCCGAAGATGATGTAGGCGATCGACGGCGGGATGACCGGCGCGATGACGCCGCCGGCGGCCATCAGGCCGGCCGCGCGCGGCACGTTGTAGCCGGCGTCGCGCATCATCGGGATCAGGATCGAGGCGAGCGCGGCGGTGTCGGCGGCGGCGGAGCCCGAGATGGACGCCATGACGACGGCCGCCAGCACCGCGACGATGCCCAGCCCGCCGCGGATGTGGCCGACACAGGCGATGGCGAATTCGACGATGCGCCGCGACAGGCCGCCGGCGTTCATGATCTCGCCTGCGAGCAGGAAGAACGGGATGGCGAGCAGGGTGAAGGTGTCGGCGCCGGAGATCATGCGCTGCGACACGATCTGGGTGTCGAAGATGCCGCCATAGGCCATCAGCGCGATGCCGCAGAAGATCAGGGCGAACGCGACCGGCACGCCGATCGCCATGGCCCCGAGCAGCGAGGCGAGGAAGACGACGATGGTCATTCGGCGCGCTCCCCGATCGACGACGCGTCGCCGGTCCTGACGGCGATCTCGTCGGCGCTGGCGCGCCCGGTGACCAGGCACAGCAATCTTAGCGCCACGGTCAGGCCGATGCCGAGGCTGGTGAAGAAGCCGATGCCGTAGATCCAGCTCATGCGGATGCCGATCACCGGCGCGGTCATCGAGGCGTTGATCGGGAATTGTTTCCAGGTGCCCCAGAAAAACGCGGCCATGCAGGCGAGGATGATGACGTCGCTCAGCACCATGCAAACCAGGCGGCCGGTCGGTCCGAACTGCTGCACCAGCGTCTCGACGCCGAGATGGGCGTTTTCGCGGAACGTCACAACGGCGCCGATAAAGGTCAGCCAGACGAAGAAATAGCGGGCCATCTCCTCGGACACGAGGATGCCGGAATTGAAGCCGTAGCGAAGCACGACATTGCCGAAGACCATGACGACCATACCGGCCAGCAAAATGACGAGCAGGCCTTCAAGCATCCGGATCAGAACATCGATCCCCTTCGCCATGTCGTGTTTCCTCCCCTGGAATGCGCGGTGCGCCGGCCTGTCCTCCCGGGCCGTTCGCGCCGGCGTTGTCTCTCCGGCCAGTCGACCGTCATGCCATCATGCCGGATTTGCCAATCCTGTATGATAGGTTTTGATAATCCAGTGTTAATTTATGCTAATCCTGTGTGTCAACATTGAATCTAGCGGTCAAAGACGCATCCTGTAAGTTGTGGGCGATAGTCGATTAGTCCGCAGGTTGAACGCACATGCGGGCGACACCGCTCATTCGGCCAGCGCCATCGGGCGGCCGGCGGCAACGGGCGATCAGGGGAGGGCGGCGATCAGGCGAGGGCGGCGGGCGCGTCATCGACGATGGCAGTTTGCGGTCAGGCTGGCGTCGCGGCGGAACCTTGCGGCGCCGGGCGTGTTGACCTGACAGCCGAAACCGGAGCCGTCCATGCGCAGCATCATCTATCTTGTCGGACTTGTGGTGGTCGTCCTGTTCATCCCATCGGTGCTCGGGCTGCGTTGACGCCGGAGGACGTCACGGAGCTTTGAGCACGTCGCGGATCATACGTTGGCAACGGTCGGCCATGAAATCGAGCAGCAGCCGCACCTTCTGGTCCTGATAGTTCTTGTGCGGATAAAGCGCTGCCAGTTGCACCGGCGGCGGCGGATTGTGCGGCAGGATGACCTGAAGCCGTCCCTCGCGGATGAACGGCTCGACCTCGAAGCGCGGCTTGTTGATGATGCCGTGGCTGGCCAGCGCCCAGCCGGTCAGCACGTCGCCATCGTCGGAATCGTAGGGCCCGCGCACGTCCAGCTTGACCCAGTCGTCGCCGATGCGCAGCGACCAGACGAGTTCGCGCACGCCGGGGTAGCGCAGCATCAGGCAGTCGTGCCCGTCGCTGACAAGATCGGCCGGCGTCGCCGGTTCGCCCTTGCGCGCCAGATAGGCGGGCGCGGCGACAAGCACCCGCTCGCATTCCATCACGCCGCGCATCTTCAGGCTGGAATCTTCCAGCACGCCGAGCTTGAAGGCGACGTCGATGCCTTCGCGCATGATGTCGACATTGTGGTCGGACAGGCGCAGCCTGACCTCGATATCGGGATAGCGCTCGCGAAACTCGGGAATGCCCGACGCGATCAGCCGACGGCCCAGGCCGAGCGGGGCGGTGACGCGGATGGTGCCGCGCGGCTTTCCCGACAGCGCGCTGACGGCGGCTTCGGCTTCGGTCACCGCGTCCATCACCTTGCGCGCGCCGTCGTAAAAGGCGCGGCCGTGTTCGGTCGGCGTCAACTGCCGGGTCGTGCGGTTGAACAGCCGCACGCCGAGATACCGTTCCAACTCCTTGATACGGTTCGACGCCACCGCTGGCGAGATGCGCATGTCACGCCCGGCCGCCGACAGGTTCTGCAATTCGACGACGCGGACAAAGACTGCGATATTGTCGAGATAGGCCACGGTTCCCCCTTCCGCATTCCTATGCAATCGGGGCCCGATTTTCCAGATTTTTTTGAAAGTTATCGGGCTTCGACGGTCTTCCCCATTGTGGTCGAGCCATTACACTGCCGGCAAACAGGGACGGACAATGTACGACTACGCGATTTTCTGGGAGTGGATGGGGTTCGCGGTGCGCTGGCTGCACATCGTTACCGCTATCGCCTGGATCGGCTCGTCGTTCTATTTCATCGCGCTCGACCTTGGCCTCAGGCAGCGGCCAGGCCTTCCCGTCGGCGCGCATGGCGAGGAATGGCAGGTGCATGGCGGCGGTTTTTACCACATCCAGAAATATCTGGTCGCGCCCGCCGAAATGCCGGAACACCTGACCTGGTTCAAATGGGAAAGCTACGCCACCTGGCTGTCGGGCTTCGCGCTTCTGTGCGTGGTCTATTACGCCGGCGCCGACCTGTTCCTGATCGACCGCAACGTGCTCGACGTGTCGCAGCCGGCAGCGATCGCGATTTCTGTGGCGACGCTGGCGCTGGCCTGGGTGTTCTACGACCTGATGTGCAAGTCGCCGCTGGCGAACAACGACACGGCGCTGATGCTGGTGCTCTACGCCTTTCGGGTCGCCATGGCCTGGGGCTATACGCAGGTGTTTTCGGGCCGCGCCGCGTTCCTGCATCTTGGCGCGATCACCGCGACGGTGATGTCGGCCAATGTGGCGATGGTGATCATCCCCAACCAGAAGATCGTGGTCGCCGACCTGATC
>Ga0209793_1002002_pt1 | contig 10636 bp, 12 predicted proteins | sample EBPBio122009_DNA_FD_185863 | JGI IMG/M metagenome (GOLD analysis project Ga0209793, IMG submission 185863) | Wastewater treatment Type I Accumulibacter community from EBPR Bioreactor in Madison, WI, USA - Reactor 1_2/2/2009_ DNA (SPAdes) (version 2) | ecosystem: Engineered > Bioreactor > EBPR >... | reverse complement strand
ACATCGCCGCCGGCATTTCCGGCGCCATCCAGCACCTCGCCGGCATGAAGGATAGCAAGGTCATCGTCGCCATCAACAAGGACGAGGAGGCCCCGATCTTCCAGGTCGCCGACTACGGCATCGTCGGCGATCTGTTCGTCATCCTGCCGGAACTGCAAAAGGCGCTGTGACCGCCGGTCGCAATTGTCGACATCTCCCAAGAGCGGGGTAGACGAAGTCTCCCCGCTCTTTTATTTTGCGCCGCAACAAAGATGAATTGCCACCGGGGAGGCAAGCGGCGATGACTGGAAAGATCCAAACGGTCGGGATCATCGGCGCGGGCCAGATGGGCGGCGGCATCGCCCATGTCGCGGCGAACGCCGGCTATGACGTGCTGCTCTACGACCTGTCGCCGGATCGCATCGAGAAGGGCATCGCCACCATCAGCGGCAACATGGCGCGCCAGGTTGCCTCGGGCAAGATGGCCGAACAGGCGCGCGCCGCCGCGATCGCCCGCATCCGCCCCGCCGAAACGCTGAAGGAACTCGGCGGCGTCGACCTGGCGATCGAGGCTGCGACCGAGGACGAGACGGTCAAGCGCAAGATTTTCCAGCAATTGTGCCCGGTGCTCAACCCCGAGGCGCTGCTCGCCACCAATACCTCGTCGATCTCGATCACCCGCCTCGCCTCAACCACCGACCGCCCCGAACGCTTCATCGGCATTCATTTCATGAACCCGGTGCCGGTGATGAAGCTGGTCGAACTGGTGCGCGGCATCGCCACCGCCGACCAGACTTTTGAACATTCCAAGGCGTTCGTCACCAGCCTCGACAAGACTGTGACCGTGGCCGAGGATTTCCCCGCCTTCATCGTCAACCGCATCCTGCTGCCGATGATCAACGAGGCGATCTACGTGCTCTATGAGGGCGTCGGCACCGTCGAGGGCATCGACACGGCGATGAAACTCGGCGCCAACCACCCGATGGGACCGCTGCAACTGGCCGATTTCATCGGCCTCGACACCTGCCTGTCGATCATGCAGGTGCTGCATGACGGACTGTCGGACTCAAAGTACCGCCCCTGCCCGCTGCTGGTGAAATATGTCGAGGCCGGATGGCTCGGCCGCAAGGCCGGCCGCGGCTTTTACGACTATCGCGGCGAACATCCGGTGCCGACGCGTTAGTTTCCGCCAGCGGGCGACGCCCGAACGTTCTTTAGAAATTATCCTTGCGCTTGCGGATCTCGGCGAACACTTCCGCGTCGGTGGCGCGTTCCATGCCCAGATGCCGGCGGATCGAGGCGTCGTGGCAGCGCATATAGGGATTGGTCGCCATCTCCTCGAGGATCGTCGTCGGCAGTGTCGGCAGGTCCTCGGCGCGCAACTGGTCGACCCTTGCGGCGCGCTCGCGCAGCGCCGGATTCTCCGGATCGACAGTCAGCGCAAAGCGCGCGTTCGACTGGGTGTATTCGTGGCCGCAATAGACCACCGTGTCGAGCGGCAGCTTCATCAGCTTCTGGAACGAGGCGTACATCTCGGCCGGCCCGCGCTCGAACAGCCGCCCGCAGCCCATCGCAAACAGCGTGTCGGCGGCAAACAGAAGTTTTGCGTCGGGAATGTGGTAGCAGACATGGCCGGCGGTGTGGCCGGGCGTCTCGATCACGCGGATCGTATGGCCGGCGAACTCGAACACGTCGCCGTCGCCGACCCTCCTGTCGATACCGGGGATCTTTGCGGCTTCCTTGACCGGGCCGACGATCGTCAGCTTGAACCGGTCCTTGAGCGCCAGATTGGCCTCGACATGGTCGGCGTGATGATGGGTGGTGAAAATGTGCGTCGGCGTCCAGCCGGTGCGCTCGACCGCCGCCAGGATCGGCCCTTCCTCCGGCGCGTCGACGATCGCGGTCTGGCCGGTCGCCGGATCGTGCAGCAGCACTCCGAAATTGTCGCTGCGGCACATGAACTGCTCGACCATCAACGGCATGACGCGTCTCCCTTTTTCCTTCTTCTGCAAATAGTGCCGCAGGCAGTTCCTGTCACCCGGCCTTGTCGGCTTTCCTTGAAACCGGCCGGACGCGCAGCTACCTTCCCCGCCGATGCACGTCGATATCGTTGAGCTGCGCGCCTTTTATTCGACCCTGCTCGGGCGCCTGGCCGAGCGGTCGATCGCCGACGCGCTCGAGCCGGTGTGGGCGGCGGTGCCCAACGAGCGGCTGGTCGGCCTCGGCTATGTGCTGCCCTGGCTCGACCGGCGCGTCGAAAACGCCGAGCGGGCATTCGCTTTCATGCCGGCCACCCAGGGCGCGGTGCGCTGGCCGGCCGACGGCAAGAGCGCCACCGCGCTGGTCTTCGACGAGGAACTGCCGCTGGCGGATTCCTCCGTCGACCGGATCCTGATGGTGCATGCGCTCGAACATTCCGAAAACCCGCAGGAAACGCTGCAGGAAATGTGGCGGGTGCTTGCGCCCAACGGCCGCCTGGTGGTGGTCGTGCCGAACCGGCGCGGCATGTGGTCGAGGTTCGAGCATACGCCGTTCGGCACCGGCCGGCCGTTTTCGCGCGGCCAGTTGAACACCCTGCTGCGCGCCGCCAATTTTACCCCGGGGCCGGCGTCGGAGGCGCTGTTCTTCCCCCCCTCAAAGCGGCGATGGGTGCTGAAATTCTACAGGCTCGCCGAAAAGCTTGGCCGCCGCTTCTGGCCGATCTTTGCCGGCGCGATCATCGTCGAGGCGCAAAAACGGCTCTACCAGGGCATTCCGGTCGCCAAGCGCACTTCGCGCCGCGTCTTCATGCCGGTGCTGTCGCCGCAGGGCGTGACGCGCGACGCGGTCCCGGTCACAGCATCGCGGCGATCGCCACGCCGGCAAGGATAACCGCGAAAGCGGCGACCAGCCGTTTGCGCCAGGCGGCGCCTGCCGCCTGGTCCGCGGAACCGGACGACGACGCCGGGTCCCACCATTTCAGCGACCATTTGCCCGCCTCACCGCGCCCGTCGCGCTGTTCGCGTTCGGTCCATTCAACGCGTCCGCGCGAAACCGCGCCGCCGGCGGCGGCCAGCCCTTGCGCCGGGGCATTGGCGTGCTGCGGCGTCTCGGCCCTGACCACGGCCGGCGTCGCGTCGCCACGGGCAGCCGCCGTCGCGCGCCGCGCATCGTCGGCGGCGGGGTCGGCTTGCGCGCCGGTCTCGGACGCCGCCTGGTCATAGGCGCGCGCCGCCTCGCCGAAGGCGGGGCCTGCCGGGCGAAGGCCGGCCTGGGTCTCGATGGTCCGCGCGACCGCCTGCGGCGACGGCCTGGCGGGAAGCGGCGGCGATGAAGGCTGGGCGGGCCGGCGCGCCTCGCCGGTTTGCAGCAGCACTTTCGCGCCGTCGCGGGTGGCGTCGAGCACGATGATGCGTTGCGCCGCATCGGTTTTCAGCGCGCGGGCAAGCGCCAGCAGCTTGGTATTGACCGCAACCATCGCGACACCCCAGTCGCGGCACGGTTAGCGCGCGACCATTGCGCGAGGCTTTAGCGCCTCAGCTGGAACACCGCCTGCTGACCGAAAAAATTCCAGAACCACCACGGCATCGACACCGCGATTCGGTTGCCGTCGCCGTCGAGCGCCAGCGCCTTTTCCACCGTCGCGCCAATCTCGTCGCACAGATTGACGAAGTCGCGGATGGTGCAGAAATGGATGTTGGGCGTGTCGTACCAGGTGTAGGGCAGCTCCCGGGTGCGCGGCATCCGCCCGTTGAACATCAGCTGCGAGCGCATCCGCCAATGGCCGAAATTCGGGATCGAGACGATGGCGCGGTCGCCGATGCGCAACAGCTGCTTCAGCACGTCGCGCGGATTGCGGGTCGCCTGCAGCGTATGGGCGAGCACGACGAAGTCGAAGCCGTTGTCAGGATAGTAGACGAGGTCGGCGTCCGCATCGCCCTGGATCACCGACAGGCCCTTGGAGACGCAGATATTGACGTTCTGCTGCGAGATCTCGACGCCGCGCCCGTCGACCTTCTTGTCGCCGGCCAGCATGTCGAGCAGCGCGCCGTCGCCGCAGCCGACGTCGAGCACCCGCGTCGAGGCGGGGATCAGGTCGGCGATGACCTGCAGGTCGATGCGGGAATTGGGATCGGCGCTCATCTGTGAAGTCCCCTCGCCCGCGCGGCAGAATCGACGAAGCCTCGGACGGCCGAGAACAGTTCCGGCTCGTCGAGCAGGAAGGCGTCATGGCCCTTGTCTGTCTCGATCTCGACAAACGAGACCGACGCGCCCGACGCGTTGAGCGCATGCACCAGCGCACGGCTTTCTTCGGTGGGGAAATGCCAGTCGCTGGTGAACGAGACGACGCAGAAACGCGTCTTCGACCCCTTGAACGCATCCGACAGCACCCCTCCATGGTCGGCGGCCATGTCGAAATAATCCATCGCCCGGCTGAGATAGAGGTAGGAATTGGCGTCGAAACGGTCGACGAAGGTCATGCCCTGGTGGCGCAGATAGGACTCGACCTGGAAATCGGCGTCGAAGGAGAAGGTCAGTTTCGATCGGTCCTGCAGGTTGCGGCCGAACTTGCGGTGCAGCGCGCTCTCCGACAGATAGGTGATGTGGGCGATCATCCGCGCCACCGCGAGCCCCTTTTCCGGTCGCACGCCGGCGTCGAGATAGCGGCCGCCGCGCCAATCGGGATCGGCCATCACCGCCTGGCGGCCGGCCTCGTAGAAGGCGATGTTCTGCGCCGAATGGCGCGTTCCGGTCGCCATCGGCAGGGCGGCGAAGACACGCTCGGAATAGCTCGACGCCCATTCCAGCACCTGCATGCCGCCAAGCGAGCCGCCGATGACGCAAAACAGTTGGTCGATGCCCAGATGGTCGACCAGCATCGCCTGGGCGCGCACCATGTCGGGCACGGTGATCACCGGCAGGTCGAGCCCGTAGGCCTTGCCGGTCGCCGGATTGGTCGAGGCCGGGCCGGTGGTGCCCATGCACGAGCCCAGCACATTGGGGCAGATGACGAAAAACCTGTCGGTGTCGATGATCTTGCCGGGTCCGATCAGCACCTCCCACCAGCCGGGCTTGCCGGTGACCGGATTGGCGTTGGCGACGTGCTGGTCGCCGGTCAGCGCATGGCACACCAGCACCGCGTTGGAGCGCGCGGCGTTGAGTTCACCATAGGTCTGGTAGGCCACCTGGAACGGCGACAGCGTGACGCCGGCGTCGAGCAGCAGCGGCTTGTCGGCGCCGAAGCGCACCACCGGGCTGGACGGCTCGTTAGCCTGGTCATTCCTGGGTTTGACGCGCGCGGCGCTCATGCACGGCTACTCCCGCCGGCGGCCGCCCGAGGCGACAAAAAAACCGGCATTGCTGACGTCGCAATTGCCGGTGGGGGTCTCGCCACGGCCCTTTAGCGACTTGTTTAACGTGGCTGCAAGCCGACCGGCCAAATCACCACGGAATCGATTGCTTTCTAGAAGGAAATCCGGCGCGGCGCAAGGGTCGCGCCGCGCCGGCGGCGTCACTGCGTCTGCGGATGCGCCACCACCTGGCGGCCGAAATCGGGTGCGTCGACTTCCTGGCCGGCCTCGATGATCGAACGGCGCACCGCGCGGGTGCGGGTGAACAGGTCAAACAGTTTGTCACCGTCGCCCCAGCGGATCGCCTTCTGCAGATAGGCAAGGTCTTCGGAAAACCGCGCCAGCATTTCCAGGATCGCGTCCTTGTTGTGCAGGCAAACGTCGCGCCACATTGTCGGGTCGGACGCCGCCAGACGGGTGAAGTCGCGAAAGCCCGACGCGGCGTATTTGATCACCTCGCCCTCGGACACCTCTTCGAGGTCGCTGGCGGTGCCGACGATGTTGTAGGCGATGATGTGCGGCAGATGCGAGACGATCGCCAGCACCCGGTCGTGATGGTCGGCGTCCATCACGTCGGTATACGAGCCGCAGGCCCGCCAGAACGCCGACAGTTTCTCCAGCGCCGCCGGGTCTGTGCCGGGCAGCGGGGTAAAAATGCACCAGCGGTTTTCGAACAGGCTGGCGAAACCGGCGTCGGGGCCGGATTTTTCGGTGCCGGCCAGTGGATGGCCGGGGATGAAGTGTACGCCGTCGGGGATGTAGGGCGCCATCTGCGCGATCACCGACCGCTTGGTGGAGCCGACATCGGTGACGATGGCGCCACGCTTCAGCCCCGGCGCGATCTCCGCCGCCACCTCGCCAGACGAGCCGACCGGCACCGAGACGATGACGAGATCGGCGTCAGCGACCGCCATCGACGGGTCGGCGGTGTAGCTGTCGCCCAGACCAAGCTCCTCGGCGCGGCGCAGTGTCGTCTGGCTGCGCGTCGAGATCGAGACATGGCCGGCCAGCCCCTCGCGCCGGATGACGCGCGCCAGCGACGAGCCGATCAGCCCGATGCCGATCAGCGCGATCTTGTCGAACATCGGCTTGGCCGGGCTGATCATTTCAGGAATTCTTTCAGCGCCGCGACAACGCCGCGATTGGCCTCTTCGGTTCCGATCGTCATGCGCAGTGCGTTGGGGAAACCGTAGGCGGATACCCGGCGCAGCACATAGCCGCGCGCGGTAAGATATTCGTCGGCCTTCGCCGCCGAATGCGCCGCGTCGGCGGGGAAGTGGATCAGCACGAAATTGCCGACCGACGGCGTCACATTCAGGCCGAGCTTGGTCAGCTCGGCCGACACAAAGGGCAGCCATTTTTCATTGTGGCTGCACGACGCGTCGATATGGGCGCGGTCGCGAATGGCGGCGACGCCGGCCTCGATCGCCGCGGCGTTGACGTTGAACGGACCGCGCATGCGGTTGAGCGCGTCGGCGATGTGGGCCGGCGCATAACACCAGCCGAGCCGCATGCCGCCCATGCCGTGCACCTTGGAGAAGGTGCGGGTCATCACCACGTTCTCATTGTTGGAGACCAGTTCCACGCCCGCCTCGTAATCGTTGCGGCGCACATATTCGGCATAGGCCGCATCGAGCATCAGGATGACGTTGGACGGCAGCCCCGCATGCAGGCGGCGCACCTCGTCGAACGGGATATAGGTGCCGGTCGGATTGTTCGGATTGGCGAGGAAGACGATCTTCGTCTTCGGCGTCACCGCCGCCAGGATCGCGTCGACATTGGCGGTGGCGTTTGTCTCCTTGACCTTGACCGGCCTGGCGCCGGCCGCGCGGATATAGATCTCGTAGACCAGGAACCCGTGCTCGGTGAAGATCGCCTCGTCGCCGGGCGACAGATAGGTTTGGGCGATCAGGCCGATGATTTCGTCCGAACCGTTGGAGCAGATGATATTGCCCGGGTTCAGCCCGTAAATCTCGCCGATCGCCTCGCGCAGCCTGGTCGCCGAACCGTCGGGATAGAACTCCATCCTGTCGGCGACGGCGCGCATCGCCTCCTGCGCCTTGGGCGACGCGCCGAGCGGATTTTCATTCGACGACAGTTTGTGCAGCTTCACCCCGGCGGGCGCGGCGCTCTTGCCGGGCACGTAGGCGGCGATGTCCATCACGCCGGTTTTCGGCTGGGGGCGGTTTGCGGCTGTCATGATTTCTGGCTCCGTTGCGGGCGATGTATCCAAAAATGCGACGCTTTGGAAGCAGCGACAGCGCCGGGGCGCTAACCGGCGTCGCGCGCCGCCTCCGGCCGGCGGCGGAACGCCCCGCGCGCTGGCGCCTGATCGGCCTCGACGGCCTTGACCCTCAGCCGCATGATGCGGTTTTTCTCACGCTTCAGCACGGTGAAGCGTTTGCCGTGGAAGGTGAAGGCCTGCTTCTCGTCGGGGATCGACATCGATTCATGGATGACCAGCCCGGCAACCGTCGTCGCCTCGTCGTCGGGCAGGCTCCAGTCCAGCGCCCGGTTCAGGTCGCGGATCGGCACCGCGCCGTCGACGATGATCGAGCCGTCGGCCTGTTGGCGCACGCCCTGGATATCGATGTCGTGCTCGTCGGCGATCTCGCCGACGATTTCCTCGATAATGTCTTCCAGCGTCACCAGCCCCTGCACCTCGCCATATTCGTCGACGACGATGGCCATGTGCGCCTTGCGCCGCAGGAACGCGTTGAGCTGGTCCTGCAGATTGGTGCTGTCGGGCACGAACCAGGGTTTTGCCGCGACCTTGACGATGTCGAGCCTGGAATAGTCGTTGCCCAGTTCGTTGAGCTCGCGCAGCAGCGCCTTGGCGTGAACGACGCCGACGATGTTGTCATTGGCGCCTCGCCACACCGGCATGCGGGTATTGGGGCTTTGCAGGATTTCGGCGACCAGTTGGGCCGGCGGCGCATCCGCGTCGACCATGCGCATCGCCGTCCGGTGCACCATGATGTCGGACACTTCCAGTTCGGCGAGATCGAGCAGGCCGCCGACACGGTCGCGGTCGGCCTTCACCACCGCGCCTTCGCGGTGCAGTTCCTCCAGCGTGCCGCGAAGTTCGTCATGCGCCGACAGAGTCGGCCCGGCGCGTTCGATCTCGAAACCGAGGCGCGCCAGCACCGACCGGCCGAACAGCGCCGCCAGCACAGCCAGCACCGCGACCGTGGCCGCCGCCACCGCGATCCACGGCAGCGGCGTCATGAGACCAGGCCCCGTTCGAGGAAAGCCAGCACTTCGGAAGCAGGCACGTCTTTGGCGATGAACGACTGGCCGACGCCGCGGGTGAGGATGAAGGTGAGCTTGCCGCGCGACACCTTCTTGTCCTGGCCGATGAAGCCGAGCAGCGCCTCGGCGCCCGGCATCTCGCCCGGCACGTCGGCAATGCGCGTCGGCAGGCCGACCGCTCTGAGGTGGCGTTCGACGCGCACCGCGTCGTCGGGGCTGCACAGGTTGAGCCGCGCCGAAAACCGGTGCGCCAGCGCCATGCCGATGGCGACGCCCTCGCCATGCACGAGCCGGGCGGGATCGTAACCGACCGCCGCCTCCAGCGCATGGCCGAACGTATGACCGAGATTGAGCAGCGCCCGGTCGCCGGTCTCGAACTCGTCGCGCGCCACCACGTCGGCCTTGGACTGGCAGGACACCGCGATGGCCTCGGTTCGCGCCGGTCCGCCGGCGAACACCTCGCGCCAGTTGGCTTCCAGCCACGCGAAGAAGTCGGGGCGGTCGATCAGCCCGTATTTGGCGACCTCTGCGTAGCCGGCGCGAAACTCGCGCGGCGGCAGCGTGTCGAGCGCCGCCGTGTCGGCCAGCACCAGCCGCGGCTGCTGGAACACGCCGACGAGGTTCTTGCCGCGCGCCGTGTTGATGCCGGTTTTGCCGCCGACCGACGAATCGACCTGCGCCAGCAAGGATGTCGGCATCTGGATGAAATTCATGCCGCGCCGCACGATGCCCGCCGCAAACCCGGCGAGGTCGCCGATCACCCCGCCGCCGAGCGCGATCACCGCGTCGCCGCGCTCCAGCCGCGCCCCGAGCACGCCATCGACCACGGTTTGCAACTGTTCGAAGCTCTTGGTTTTTTCGCCGGCCGGCAGCACGATCGGATGCGCGTCGACGCCGTTGGAAGCGAGGCTGGCTGCGACGCGGTCGAGATGGGCGGCGGCGACGTTGACATCGGTGACGACCGCGACGCGCGCGCCGGGCAGGACGCCGGCGACATGGTCGCCCGCCTTGTCCAGCAGCCCCACCCCGATCAGGATGTCGTAGCCGCGCGCCCCCAGCGCCACCTTGACCCGCGCCGGCTGGCCGACCCCTTCGTGATTGTGGTCAGTCGTCATGCCGCCGCTCGTTCTCCAGCCATTGCGCAATCGAGGCGATCACCTCGGCCATGATTTCCTCGCGCCTGGCGTCGCGCGTCTGCACGGTGATGTCGGCCAGCCCGTAGGTGGGATAGCGGTCGTTCATCAGTTTTTGCATCACCGCGCGCGGGTCGGCGTTTTGCAAAAGCGGCCGGTTCGGCTTGCGCGCCACCCGCGCCATCAGCGTGTCGAGATCGGCCTTGAGCCACACCGAAACGCCGTCGGCTGCCACCGCCGCGCGGGTATTGGCGTTCACGAACGCGCCGCCGCCGGTCGACAGCACCTGCGGCCCGTCCTTGACCAGCCGTCCGATCACCCGTTCCTCCAGCGCCCGGAACTCCGGCTCGCCGTAGTGCTCGAACAGTTCGGGAATGGTCATGCGCGAGACCGTCTCGATCTCATGGTCGGAATCGATGAACGGCAGGCCAAGCGCCTGCGCCACCTTGCGGCCGATCGCGGTCTTGCCCGCGCCCATCAGCCCGATGAACACGATCGAACGATGTCCCAGCCGCTCGATCAGGTCGGCGGGAACGGCGGGAAGCGCATCCGTCATCGCGTCCATCGTCGGCGGTTCTCCATTGCCGCGTAACGACATGAAAAGCGGTTTGGCGTCAAGGCGGCGGAGATGTCATCCTCCGCCGGACTCGTGTCGCCGGCGCTGTGTATGACTTGATCGGCGTCCGTGGCGCATCCATAAGCTGTCATTCGACAAACAGGTCGGGATCGGGCCGCAATGCCGACACTCACGCGCTTCCTGGCGGTCGTCGCCATCATCGGCGCCATCATCTATGGCGTGATCTACTCGCTCGCCACCTTCGTGACGCCCAACACCGCCGAGATTTCGGAGCGGGTGCCGCTGAAGAAGCTGGAAAACCGATGAACGGCGCGGCGATGGTCGAGGCTTTCCTCGAAATGATGATCGCCGAGCGCGGCGCCAGC
>Ga0209793_1001997_pt1 | contig 10660 bp, 9 predicted proteins | sample EBPBio122009_DNA_FD_185863 | JGI IMG/M metagenome (GOLD analysis project Ga0209793, IMG submission 185863) | Wastewater treatment Type I Accumulibacter community from EBPR Bioreactor in Madison, WI, USA - Reactor 1_2/2/2009_ DNA (SPAdes) (version 2) | ecosystem: Engineered > Bioreactor > EBPR >... | reverse complement strand
CTATGCACCGCGCATGTTGCGATGCCTGAATATGGAGTCCGCGCCGGTCGCCCAGCCATTGGTTGCGGCAGCCGCGGCGATCGGGGAAATACGGGCGTCAGCATCAGCGGATGGGAGCTTCCTTAGGCCCAACTCGAAATGGCACCGTCATTTGCGAGCGAAGGAAAAAGGAGACAATCGGCTCTGGGAAGTCGCGGTTCTGTTCCACCTCCGCGATGCTTTCCGCTCCGGGGATATCTGGCTCGCTCATTCGCGCCGCTATGGCGATCTCAAGCAGGTGCTGGTGCCGATGATTACGGCGCAAGAGCAAGAGAACGCGAGGTTGGCCGTGCCGCTCGACCCGCAAGACTGGCTGGCGGATCGCAAGGCGCGGCTCGCCGACGCTCTGAAGCGGCTTGCTCGGGCCGCACGCAACGGAACCATCCCCCACGGCAGTATCGAAGAAGGAACGTTGCGGATCGACCGATTGACAGCAGACGTTCCGGACAGCGCTGAAGACCTGATACTCGATCTCTACCGCCGAATGCCGCCCGTACGGATCACCGACATTCTTCTCGAGGTCGATGCCGCCCTCGGCTTCACCGATGCATTTACCCATCTGAGAACCGGGGTGCCGTGCGACGACCGGATCGGTCTCCTCAACGTCCTGCTCGCAGAAGGGCTGAACCTGGGTCTCCGCAAGATGGCGGAGGCGACAAACACGCATGATTACTGGCAGCTCTCACGCCTTGCCCGCTGGCATGTCGAAAGCGATGCCATGAACCAGGCGCTGGCCATGGTGGTGGCTGCCCAGAGCAAATTGCCTATGTCGCGGTTCTGGGGCATGGGAATGACGGCATCGAGCGATGGCCAGTTCTTCCCGGCGGCGCGGCAGGGCGAGGCCATGAACATGGTCAACGCCAAATATGGCGCCGATCCCGGCCTCAAGGCTTACACTCATGTCAGCGACCAGTTCGCACCGTTCGCTTCACAAACGATTCCGGCTACCGTCAGCGAGGCGCCGTATATTCTCGATGGCCTCCTGATGAACGAGGTTGGCCGCCAGGTTCGCGAGCAATATGCCGACACTGCCGGGTTCACCGATCATCTGTTCGGGACCAGCGCCATGCTCGGCTACCGGCTTGTCCTGCGCATCCGGGACCTGCCGTCGAAGCGGCTGTACGTGTTCAATCCCGATGCGACACCCAAAGAGTTGCGCAAGCTGGTGAGCGGCAAAATCCGTGAAGAGCTGATCGTTGCGAACTGGCCTGACCTTTTCCGCTGTGCCGCCACTATGGCCGCCGGCAAGATCAGGCCCAGCCAGCTTCTGCGCAAGCTCGCTTCCTACCCGCGCCAAAACGATCTCGCGGTCGCGCTGCGCGAGGTCGGCCGCATCGAACGCACACTCTTCATTATAGAATGGATACTTGACACGGACATGCAGCGACGCGCCCAGATCGGGCTCAACAAGGGGGAGGCCCACCATGCCCTCAAGAATGCGCTCCGTATCGGTCGCCAGGGTGAAATCCGTGATCGCACGGCAGAGGGACAACATTACCGGATCGCCGGCCTCAACCTCCTGACGGCGATCATCATCTATTGGAATACCGTCCATCTCGGCCATGCCGTCGCAGAGCGGCGGGACGAAGGACTCGACGTGCCGCCCGAACTGCTAGCCCACATATCCCCGCTGGGCTGGGCGCACATCCTGCTGACTGGCGAGTATCTGTGGCCCAAGAAGTAGAATGCTTAGGGTGTCATTTCGCCCTCAGCCGGAACCGACCCCATTCTGACCGACGGGGGAGGGGAGGGCAGTCGCCGGCACGATCGTGACCTTGTGTGCAGCGCGCTTGCCATCCAGCAGCGGATCACGGCAAGCGTCGATCGCGAAAGCCCTCGGCAGGAGCAGTTCGAGAAGGCGCTTGCGGTCCTCTGGGCGCCGCTCGATCACCCGGCTGCCGCGCGGCCCGTGCTGGCGCTGTGGTTCAACGAAGCGGGTTGGCGCTGTCCCTACGAGGTCCGGCATGCCGTCGGCGCCAAGATTCCGCTCGGCCAGTTGCCGGTGCGCTGGCGTTTTCTGACGCTGCTTGCCCTCGATGATGTTTTCGGCGTCGATCTGCGCGGTGACGGGAAAATGCCGCCTTTCGCTGCCCATCTGGTGCGGCGGGCCGCGCCGCGTCAGATCCGCCTCTCAAGGCCAGGCCGGCGCCCGCATGTCCAGCTGCAGCAGCGCTCTTCGGCCGAATATGAGCGGCTGGCACGTCAAATTCTGGCTGATCCGAGCTGGATCGCCGCGGCAAAGCTACCTCCGCGGAAACGGGAGCGTGTTCGCGCTCACCTGATCGATGCTGCGCTTGCCAGGAACTGGCCGGCGTCACCCGGGGCTGCGTTGTCGTCCAAACTGCCGAGCGACGAGCAGGCGATTCAGAAATGCTGAGACTGCGTGCTGCGGTGCGTAGTCTCACGAATTCCGATTCGTCCGGCCGCACTAGGATGCACGAGATTTCGTCCGGAAGCCCGATTGACGTCGATTTCGGCATTCTGCTCGACGAGAGAGGCTATCTGCGGCCGAGGTCCGGGGATTGGCCGCAAACCCGGTCCGCTCAATGAACGCGAATTCTCGTCGATCTGACGCCTAAAGGAGGCTGTCCGCCGGTAAAAGACGAACGACATGGGCCATTTCTCATATAGAGAGCAAAACGAACGATAAGGCAACTGTCGCTTGGCAGTTAAACGTAAGAATGCGCCTGTTTCGCTTCGATTGAGCATTTAATTATGAGAATCCTGACTGCCGGATTCTCAAATTAACTGCATTTGCAAGGAGGGTTTCGGCCTGCGGGCTTTGGCTATCATGTTCTCGGCGGTTCCGGTGAATCGGACCCTGTTATCGCCCATCATGTGACCGCGCAGCATTCGGAGCATTTCCGGCCCGGCACGCTCGACGATGGCTACCCCGGCCAGCAGCGCCGGCCGCATGCGAAGCCGGAGAATCGGACTCGCGGGCGTGGGCAGGTTCTCCTGTTCTGCGGCAATGATGCCATCAAGATCCGGAATGATGGCGCCGAGCACCCTGAAGCGCCAAAGCTCGTCCTCGCGTGGCGGAGGTAGTGGCGCTCGTCGCATCAAGAGAAGCCGGGCAATATCGGCTGGCGATGTCCAGGTTCGGATGCCGCGCTCGGCCTCATCGTCGAGCAGCTTTTCGCCCCGAAGAGCCGCATCGCGATATTGATGGAAAGGGGAGGGGAGTTCGCGCCCGCCGAGTTCCCGGAACAGGTCTCCACAGTGAGGACAGGTGATGCGCCAACCAAGCAGTTGGCTTCTCAAGGTTGGCCCCGGTTCCCTATGACCGAGACTGCAGCTCGAACAGTACTGCAATGGTCTCGCGGCGATCATCCGGCGTGACGACTGCGCGACATTGGCGAAGGTCATTCGACGCACGACGGCCGGCTCGGTGGCGAACATCCTGGCCAGGCGGATTTCCTGATCGCCGCTCAAATGGAGATCAGCTTCTCGCAGCGAGCGAACTTCCGGCAGGCAATGCCGCAGCATCACGAGCGGTGGGACCGCGTAGAAGGCGGCGTGCCGGCTGATCCAGGAGGACAGAAGTTCATCGGCAACCGGTGGCAGACATACCGGCAGATGCCGTTGTGCCGCCGGTAGCGTCATGCGAATGCCGCCTCGGCATCGAACTCCGGCTCCCAGTTCTCGACCGCTTGGTTGGTGATCTGCTCGCTGCCGTTTCCGATGGCGTCGATCGCCAGGCTGTTGATCATGTGGAAGATGCTGGCGGTGATACCCTCGGTGATCTGCAGCATCCGTCGCAGCGATTTCGGGGTGAGTACCGAAGGCCGACGCAGTGGCGTGTTGCGCAGGATCGACGCCACCAGGGTCTCGAACTGCTCGTTCGCCTCCCATCTGTTCAGGGTGAACTGCTCAAATCGGCGCGCAAGCTGAACGTCGCCGCTGATCGCTTCTCGCGCCTCGTTGACGCCGAAGCAGACCAGCGAGATATTCAGGCGATTGCTGAGGAAGCGCAGGGTGTTCAGTACAATGCGCTGCTCGCGATAGGTTCCCGCGAGGATGTTGTGCACTTCGTCGATCACCAGCACCTGCACGCCGATCGCTTCCATGATCCGCAGCGACGCCTGTTCCATCTGGGCGATGTCGGCGCGCGGCCGTTGCGGCGCGCCGAGAAGGGTGAGCAACTCCGCGTAGAACCGCCGCTCGCCGGGCCGGCTGGTCATCTCCATGGCGAGAACCGGGGTCTTCAACGTGCCCGTCACCAGATTGAAGCTTGGCGGGTGCTCGTCCCGGAAACGCTTCATGATCATCGTCTTGCCCATACCGCTGTCGCCATAGATCGCGATCGAAGGCATGCGCGTGCCCCGGGGATGGTCGAGGAGCCGGCTCAACCGATCGAGGGCCTGTTTGGCGCGTGGGTAGAGCACCCAGCGGCGCGATCGTATCGCGCGAATGCGACGCTCGTCCGGCTCGGAAAGCAGCGCGGCCGCGCCAGCGGTCAGGTGGGAGATTTCATCGTTCATGCCAGCTCAATCCGTATCCTCGACAAAGGGTACGGGTTTGCTGGAATCGACGCCGCGAAGCGAGCCCCATCCGCCATCATCCACCTTCGATTTCGAAGTCCCGGCCTTGCCGCGCCGCGCGGCCGCCGTTTTTCTGGTTGCTGCTTCAACCAGTTCGCGCTGCGCGATCGCAGTGCGGACAATGGCGCGGGTGTCGACTTCCCGGCGGCCTTTCGCCAGCAGCGTGCGCCGCGCGGTCAGCGCCTCGTGCAGCGTTATCGAAGGCAAGGTCACGTCGGCGTAGCGGGCTTCCACGAAGTTTCCCGACGGTCGTCGGACGAAGACGCGCGCCATGTCGCGCGGATCGTATTTGACAAGCAGGCGTCGGTCCGAACGCCCCACGTCGGCGCTGAGGGCCGCCGACCAGTAGCGCATGCTGAACAGATGAATGCCGGTCGGCTGCAAGGTGCGCTCCTGTTCAGGCAGGAACGTCAGCCAGAAGCGAAGCCGGTCCTGTGGCAGCCGAAGTGGAATATCGTTCTCATGCTCCCGCCAGACAGCAATCGGCGGACGGCCCAGACTGCTGTGGATCGACTGATGATAGGAGCCGACGATGTCGAGGGCGATGTAGCGCTCGAGTTCCCGCAGGGTGAGGGTAGCATGCCGCTTCGAGTCGTAGTCTCCCAGCTCCTGCTCGTTGCTGAACGTCGTTCCCGGCAGCAGGTGCAGCCTTCCCATCTGTGTGCCGATCAGCCGCTCGATATGGCCACCGAAGCGCGGCTCGCCCGGTGGCCGCCATTCGATTGCGATGCCGGCATCCTGGCATCCTCTTTTGAAGGCTCGACTGCGGAAATCCGGACCGTTGTCGACGTGAAGCATGTCCGGCAGACCCGCGACGGGCCATTGTTCCGTGATCTCTCGCTCCCTCAACCACGCCGATTTGTCAAAGACGGAGTGCAGCAGGCACAGGCTTGTCGACAGCCGGGAGGGCGCGTCCATCGTCAGATAAAACCCGGTGACCATCCGGCTGCAAACATCCATCGCCAATGTCAGCCATGGCCGGCCGATCGGCTGCCTCGTCTCCTCGTCGACCACAAAGATGTCGGCCTTGGTATGATCGACCTGGACCACTTCTAGGGGGCGGGAGGCGCCGAACACGCCAGGGACGGCTGTTGTCGCCTTCACGATCTTGCTTTCGCCGCGCCGCCTCGCGCGCTTCTGTAGGTCGATATCCTTCAGGCGGGCTAAGATTGTTCGGCGATGCGGCGGCTTGTGCCCGGCCGACATGCAGTTCGTCTGCACGTCCCGGACCAACTGCGAGACGGGCGGCCGGTTCGGGTTCAGGTAGGACGCCTTGATCGTCGTGCGGATGATCTCTTCTCGTCCTTCATCCAGGACGCGATAACCTTCCGGCCGTCCACGTTTGCGGTCCACCAGCGACATAACGGTCCCGCCGGCGCGGAACAGCTTGATCAGCCGGTACGCTGTTGCCTGGCTAAGACCGAGTTCGGCCGCGAGCCCCGCAACGTCTCCGGCCGTCGTGCTATCGGACCGACTCTTCAGGAAGCTGCGGATCGCATCCGCACGCCGGTACGCTTCATCCCAAAGGGCTTCGTCGATTTCGTCGGGAAATGGATCGTTCATGGCAGGCTCGCGAGGAAACTCTGCGAACCGCATTCTCACATTAAGTGACAAACTCCAAGCTGAATTATCAAATTAAGTGCCGATTCGCAAATTAGGTGCCGACGCAAGCCACTGAAATCGCTGGAATGCAATTCGCATAATTAAATGGAAAGTCACAGGTTATGCCCGCATCCTGAAGAAAGTGTGCCGCGCGCGCACGCCGCCGAAGGGCGACCGCATCCTGCCGAACATCTACGCGGCCAGGCCTGGCACGCCGAAGGCCGTCATCGACTTCGTCGCCAACGGCCAGAACAAGAGCGAGAACTGGTCTGGCGACAATCCGGCAGACCCTCTGCTTTCTTCGGTGAGTGTCTTTGATAGCCGCACCGCGAATGTGCATGTCGATGAAGTCAACGATGTCGCCTACACGCCCTTTCCGATGCGCGTGCTAGAACGGCTTGCCGAGGCCTGTCAGGAAGTCAAGAAGCGGATTGGTGCCGACATCACAGCGCTGGAACAGCAAACGCCGGAAGCGGTCAAGCAGCCCAAGACCCATGAGGGAACGGCCACGGCGAAACTGATTGCAGGGCTGAACGGGAACACCAAAGAGCAGGACGTTCGCGATCTCGCGACGCTGAACGACAAGGAAAAAGCACGGCTTGAAACTCTGAAGGCCGACCTTGGCAACGACCCGCTGAAGGCAGCGCGCAGGATCGAGGGGCAACGCGACAAGCTCGCCGAAACCGGAAAGGCGTTTGCGACACTTCAAAGCGCCGGCACCGATGATGAGGCCGCACGCCTGTCCGGCCTCTACAGAGAGTATCAGGCGGCACGCCGCGCGGCGATCGCCGCGGCGGGCGACCTCTTCGCAGCCGAGCCGCTACCGGACGTAGGTTCCGAAGTGTGGCGCGCCCTTTGGGAGGCCGCTCGCGATTACTCGACACAGAAGGCCTATCCAGAACTCGCCTTTCCGGTCGTTTCGGACGCGGCGCGTTGCGTCCTTTGCCAGCAGGAACTGGACGCCGAGGCTGCGGACCGCATGACGCGGTTCGAAAAGTTCGTGAAGGACGAGACCAGACGCAAGGAAGAGCTGGCGAAGGACGCCTACGAGGAGTGCCTGAGCGCCGTCTTCGGCGTAGACATCGCGGCCCGCGAAATCACCGCCGCCGCCGCCTTCATCCGGGACGAGCTGAACGATGCCGGTCTGGCCGCTGCCGTCAGGCGCGCGCTTGTCAGCGCCAAATGGAGGCTGCGCGCGATCCTGCGTCATCACGCGGAAGACGAGGCCGCGCCGCTTCCTGCCCAGGAGGCATGGCCGGGCGAGTCGGTCGCCGCCCATGACATTGCGCTCTCCGAACGGATCTCCGCCCTGCGGGCAGAAGACGAATCCGGCGAGCGCGCCAAACTGACGGCCGAGCTTCAAGCGCTGTCCGACCGGGAATGGCTGGCCGCGGTGCAGGAAGACGTGATCGCAGAGATCGGGCGCCGGAAGAAGATCGCCACGCTTAAGGCCCGCGCAAAGGACACAGCGACCAACAAGATCACGACCAAGAGCGGCGAGATTGCCGAACAGCTCGTGACCAACACGCTGCGGGCCGAGTTCGCCCGCGAGATCGACAAGCTCGGCGTTGCCGGCCTTGCCATCGAACTTCGCAAGGAGAAATCGAGCTATGGCGTTCCGCATTTCCGCGTCAGCCTGATCCGCAAACCCGAAGCCAAAGTCGGCGAAGTCCTCAGTGAGGGCGAACACCGCTGCGTGGCGCTCGCCGCTTTTATGGCGGAGCTGGCGACGACCGAGAGCCGTTCGGCCATCGTTTTCGATGATCCCGTTTCCTCGCTCGACCATATGCACCGGGAGGCCGTAGCTAAACGGCTTGCGGCCGAAGGCGAACACCGGCAGATCATCGTGCTGACGCACGACATCGCGTTCCTGTTCCTTCTGGATCAGGAGTGCCGCGAGAAAGGCACGCATATCGCGTTCCGTTCCGTCACGCGCACGGACGACCATGCGGGATTTATCCAGCCCGATCCGCCTGCCCGCGCCCAGCCGATCGAGAAGGTCATCGAGGGTATGCAGAAGCAGCTCGATAACCAGAAAGTCCTGTATGAAAGGGGCGACCATGAAGGCTGGGAAAGGGCGGTCGATGCGCTTCAAAAGCGGCTTCGATCGACCTGGGAGCGCGCGGTAGAAGAAGCAGTCGGGCCTGTCCTCAAACGTCTTTCCAACAAGGTCGAAACCAAGGGGCTGGCCAAGCTGACCGCGCTTACCATCGAAGACTGCGCATCGATGAGAAAGGCCTATGGCCGGTGTTCGGTACTGCTGCACAGCTCGGCGGACGCCCTAAATTCCCCGTTGCCGAAGCCCGACGCCGTCCAGCAGGAGATCACCGCGCTCAAGGATTGGGTTGCGGACATCAAGGCGCGTCAGGCCAAGATCGAGTACCTGCAATGAACGCGATCGCATGGCTTGAGAAAAAGGCACCGGGCTTTGCCAATCTTTCGGGCGAAGAGCGCGAGGCGATCATGCAGTTCTCCCTGCTCTGGAGCCTGTTCGAGTCCGGCGCTCTCAAAACCAACGGAAACGCGAAGGCCATTGTCGATCTCACGGCACACTGGGGCAATCAGGGCGGGCTTGCCAATGACAGCTTTGCGCAGGCGCTCGCATATTTTCAGAACCGTTATGTCGAGAACGGCGGGTTCACCTATCATTTCGGCCATCTGCATTTCCGCAACGGCGACAGGCAGGAACTTGTGGAGCGCGTGCTTAGGGGCGAAACCGATGCCCCTGCCGACATCGCTGCCGCCGTGCTGATTATCGTCTTCCGCTACCGCAACAATTATCTGCACGGTATGAAATGGGCTTACGAGCTGAAGGGCCAGCTTGGCAATTTCACAACAGCCAACGCTGCCTTGATGAAGGCGCTGGAACTCTATGACGCCCACGGCTCCGCCCCGTGAGCCGCGCACGGATTTCTTGACATTATTAGGTTGATCTTATATTATTAGGTTAGTATTATAATTTGATGGGCTGGAATGTCGAATATACCGACGAGTTCGGAGAATGGTGGAACGGGCTGAACGAAGGCCAGCAGGACGACACGGCCGCCGTGGTCGGATTGCTGGAGGCGCGCGGCCCCTCGCTTCCCTTCCCGCACTCTTCGGGGATCGAGGGCTCAAGGCACGACCATATGCGCGAGCTGCGCATCCAGAGCGGCGGGAAACCGCTGCGCGTGTTCTACGCTTTCGACCCGCGCCGGTCGGCGATCCTGCTGATCGGCGGCGACAAGACCGGAGACGACCGCTTCTATGAGACATTCGTCCCGTTCGCCGACAGACTGTACGACACCCATCTCGAAGAGCTGAGAAAGGAGGGCCTGATAAAATGACAGGACACAGGCCATTCAAGGAACTGACCAAAGGCTGGAGCGCCGAAAGGCGCCTCAAGGCCGAAGATCGCACCACCGCCATGCTGGCCGAAATCCAGGAGGCGGAGATTGCCGAGCTGCGCAAGGCGCTTCGAGTATCACAGCAGGAGCTGGCGGCGCTGCTCGGCAAGTCGCAGGGCGCGGTGGCACAGCTTGAGCAGCGTTCGGACATGAAGATCAGCACGCTGCGCGAGACGATCGAAGCGCTCGGCGGCCACCTGCAACTCATCGCCGAGTTTCCGGCAGGACAAGTGCGTCTTTCCAATCTCGGGCAGGCCGCCGATGAAAAGGCCGAAAGCCCTGCCGTCTGAGAAATGGACGCCCCTAACCATCCCCCGCTTTGTCACCCGTCCGGCCCGTTTATTCTCGGCGGCCAAGGTCAGGCCGTGCAGTATAGCCGAGCCGGACAATTTCTTGCCTGAGCGATCCGACCGGACATTGATCGCCTTGCCGATATTTTTAAAGTTCTTCGCCAAAAGGGGGGATCATGGAACAAGAAAGCGTATTGCTGGCGCTACCGACGCCGACCCACTCCCGCTACACCAACCTACTCAGTGACATCGAAACGGGCGAAATCAAGATTCCCCAGTTCCAGAGGGACTTCGTCTGGACGATCCAGAAATCGGCCGCGCTGATCGACAGTATCATCAAGGCGTACCCGATCGGCACGTTCATATTCTGGGAAACACAGGAACGATTGCGGAGCATCCGCAATCTCGGGAACATCAAACTCCCCGACCCGAAAGACGGCAAGGCGGTTTCGTTCGTCCTCGACGGCCAGCAGCGCCTGACCAGCCTGTTCGCAACCCTCAAGGGGCTGAAGGTCGAACGGCTCAACGGCAAGACGGAAGATTTCTCGGAAGTCTATGTCGATCTCGACGCCAAACCGGACGGCCAGATCGTCACAACGGATCTAACCGGAAAAGACCCGGCCAAATGCATCAAGCTCTCAGATTTGCTCTATGGCGGGCTCAAGAAGCTGACCGTGTTGATTTCCACTGAGAACTGACCCAGTCGGCTGAGGTTTTTCCATCGAGAATTGACCCATGTTTGAAGCTCCTCCCACGCGGATTGTGTGGGAGACATCGGAGTGATCGACATGGAGTTATT
>Ga0209793_1001995_pt1 | contig 10678 bp, 7 predicted proteins | sample EBPBio122009_DNA_FD_185863 | JGI IMG/M metagenome (GOLD analysis project Ga0209793, IMG submission 185863) | Wastewater treatment Type I Accumulibacter community from EBPR Bioreactor in Madison, WI, USA - Reactor 1_2/2/2009_ DNA (SPAdes) (version 2) | ecosystem: Engineered > Bioreactor > EBPR >... | reverse complement strand
TTCGTCCTGGCCTCCTACCGGGAGGGGTTCTCCCGGGCGTCGATGGAGGCAGCTGCATGTGGCACGCCCATGGTGCTGACGGACATCCGCGGCTGCCGCGAGGTGGGCGACGACGGTGTGCACCTCCTGCTCGCCCAACCCCACAACGGCGCCGCACTGGCCCACGGGGTCGGGAACCTTCTCGGCGATCCGGCTCTGCGTCAGCGCTTGGGGGCCGCGGCCCGGCACCGGGCGCTGGAGACGTTCGACCAGCGGGGGGTCGCCCGGGCGTCCCTCGACACCTACGCCGAGGTGGCCCGCCGCAAGCGGCTCGACCGGCCACGGACGACGGACGGCAGGACGACAGTGCTCCACGTCCTCCCCTCGGACCTCGACCGCGGTGCCCAGGTGTACGCCGGCCAGCTGCGTGACGCGCTGGCGACCGACCCTGAGCAGCGTCACCTCGCCGTCACCCTGTTCGAGGGGCCACCGGCCGCGCTCCGGGCCGACCTCGGCCTCGGTGCGCCGTCCGGCGGGCTGCGACGGTCCGGCTTTGACCCGCGGGCGGTCCGCGCCCTCCGCCGCGCCGTGCGCGAGGAGCGGGCCGACGTCGTCGTCGCCCACGGTGGTGAGCCGCTCAAGTACTGCATCGCGGCCGCGGGGCGGGCCCGGGTCGTGTACTACAAGGTGGGCCTGTCCTCTGCCGAGCTCGCCAGGCCCTCGCGACGGCGCCTCTACCGCTTCCTTGCGGGGCGCTCGGCCCGCGTCGTGGCCGTATCGGGATCGATCGCGGAGCAGGTGCACGAGGTGCTGGGGGTGCCTCGTTCCAAGGTGTGCGTCATTCCGAACGGGCGCGACCCCGGCACGTACCACCCACCCACCGATGGCGACGTGCGCGCCGAGCCGCCACTCGTGCTCTTCGTCGGCCAGCTGGAGCCGGGAAAGCGGCCGCAGCTGTTTCTTGACGTCGTCGAGCGCCTGAGGTCGACGGACGCGCGCTTCGGCGCCGCGATCGTCGGGGACGGGCCGCTGCGGGCCTCGCTGGAGGAGCGCGCCCGGGCTGCCGACGTGGGGCTGCTCGGTACACGCACGGACGTCCCGGACCTCCTCCGCCGGGCCGCCCTGCTCGTCATGACGAGCGCCCCGGACACGGAGGGGATGCCGGGTGTGCTCGTCGAGGCGGGGCTGAGCGGTGTGCCGGTGGTCTCGACCGCGGCGGCCGGCGTGCGGGACGTCGTCGTCGACGGCGAGACCGGCTACGTGGTCGGCGGCGACGACATCGGTGCCCTCACCGCCCGGGTAGCCGCCCTGCTCGCCGACGAGTCGCTGCGGGCCCGGCTCGGGGAGGTCGCCCGCTTCCGCTGTGATGCTGCGTTCTCCCTCCGCGGCACCGCCGAGCAGTGGCACCGCCTGGTGGATGCTACGGCCACTCCGGCGGCCAGCTCATGACCTCGGCTCGTCCAAGGGCGGGCAGGTCGGTATTCTGTTGGCTCCTCGTCGAGCAGGAGAGATCGAGTTGTGACCCGATGATGGTGCCTAGGGCACGCCGTGCCCGCAACGGTGAGCGGTCCGCCCTCCGAGAACTTCTCGCCCGATACCGGTCGCGCATGGCGGGATTGGCAGTCGTGTCCTTCGCGGGCGCCTTGATCGAGGCGATCTTCCTCGTCCTGGTCACCGGCATCGCCATGGCGCTGGTTGCCGAACGGACCATCGTGGGTCCGGTGCTGGGGCACTCCACGTCGGTCAGGGCCGCCCTGGTCGTCGGCGCCTGCATGCTGGCGGTACGGCTCGCCCTCAACCTCGTCGTCGTCCGGATCGCCGCAGTGCTGAGTGCCGACGTCACCGCAGACCAGCGGTCCGTGCTCGCCAACGCCTACCTGCGCACCAGCTGGTCGGTGCAGCAGGCGGAGCCCGCTGGGCAGCTCCAGGCGCTGCTGACGGGCTTCGTGACGGCTGCGACAAACGCGGTGACCACCTCGACCAACGCCGTCACCGCAGCGCTGAGCCTCCTCGCCTTCCTGGGCACCGGCCTGGCCGTCGACGCCGCCGCCACCGGTGCCGTCTTGGTCGCGCTCGGTGTCGTCGGTGCCGTGCTCGTGCCGCTGCGGCGACGGATCAAGCGGGAGTCATGGGCCGCCGCCGGAGCCAACCTCGACTTCGCCACCTCCGTCTCCGAGCTCGGGAACCTCGGCCTCGAGATGCAGACCTTCGGCGTGCGGGAACGGTTCGCGCAGCGCATCGAGCAGCTCAACCGCGAGTCGACCGACGTCCTGCGAAAGGTGCAGACCCTGACCGGTTTCCTGGCACCCACCTACATCGCACTGGCCTACGCCGCCCTCCTCGGCGGTGTCTGGGTACTGAGCTTCGTCGGTTCGAACAACATCCCGGTCCTGGGAGCGGTCATGCTCCTCATGCTCCGGTCCATCAGCTACGGCCAGCAGCTCGCCGCGGCGGGGGGCACCATGACTGCCAACGCCCCCTTCCTTGACCGCATCCGCGAGACCGTCCAGCGGTACACCGCCTCCCCGGCCGGCACGGGGTCTGCCGTACCGGCCGGAGTTGCACCGATCGAGGCCCGGCAGGTGCGGTTCGCCTACCCCTCGGGGCGGGAGGCGCTGCACGACCTCGACTTCCGCATCGACCGCGGTGAGGTGGTGGGCGTCATCGGCCCATCCGGTGCCGGCAAGTCGACGCTCGCGCAGCTCCTGCTCGGGCTCCGGGACCCGGCCGCCGGCACCATGCTCGTGGGAGGCGTGGACCTGCGCGAGGTCGACCGGGACTGGTGGAGCCACCGAGTTGCCTTCGTCGCCCAGGAGGCGGTGCTCCTCACCGGCACCGTCGAGGAGAACATCCGGTTCTTCCGCGACGAGATCGCGGACGAAGCGGTTCGCCTCGCGGCAGCCAGGGCCAACGTCCTCGCCGACGTGCTTGCCCTGCCCGACGGGTTCGCCACCCACCTCGGCGAGCGGGGCACCCAGCTCTCGGGGGGGCAGCGTCAACGCCTGAGCATCGCCCGGGCCTTGGCCGGAGGGCCCGAGCTCCTCGTGCTCGACGAGCCGACCTCAGCGCTCGACGGCCAGAGCGAGGCCCTCGTCCGCGACACGCTCGCCGACCTCAAAGGCACGGCAACAGTGGTCGTCATCGCCCACCGGATGTCGACGCTCGACATGTGCGACCGCATCATGGTCATCGAGGACGGCCGCATCACCGGCTTCGACTCGCCCGCCGGCCTGGGCGCGGACAGCGCCTTCTACCAGCGCGCCATGTCGGTGGCCGGTATCTCCACCTCGCACGGGGCGTGAGCCGTGCGGCTGCTCTACGTCATCGACTCCCTGGCTCCCGGCGGCGCCGAGACCTCGCTCGCGGAGATGGCCCCCTACCTCGTGAGCAGCGGCATCGACCTGCACGTTCTTGCCTTGGGGCGCCGGCTGGACCTGGCGCCGCGACTTCATGCAGCCGGCGCGGTGGTCCACGCCGGCGGGGCACCTCGTGGCCGCTTGGGCAACGTTCGGACGGTGATGAGCACGATGGCTGCAGTGCAGCCATCCATCGTGCACACCACGCTCTTCGAGGCAGACGTCGCCGGACGCATCGCCGCGCGGGCGCGGCGGGTGCCCGTCTCATCGAGCTGGGTCAGCGACTCCTACGGCGAGACGCATCGTGCAGAGGTACCGGCAACACGGCTGGCACTCGCCAGGGCGAGCGACGCGCTGACCGCGCGGTCCGCAGTACGTTTCCACGCCATCTCCGGCGTCGTGGCGGATGCCGTGGCACCTCGCCTCGGCATCCGCCGGACACTGGTCGAGGTCATCCCGCGCGGACGAGACCCCCACCGCTTCTCCTACCGACCCGTTGGGACGCGTGGCCGCGTGCGTGCCGCCCTTGACCTCGCTGCGGGTACGCCGGTGGTCCTCGCAGTCGGGCGGCTGGAGCCAGCGAAGGGGCTCCACCACCTCTTGGCGGCGCTGCCCTCGGTTCAAGCAGCGTTGCCAGGAGTCGTCGTCCTCGTCGCCGGTAAGGATGGGCGAGCTGGTGCCGCCCTGCGTGAGCAAGCGGCGGCCTCCGGCTTCGACGTGCGTTTCCTCGGGCACCGCGACGATGTCGCCGACCTCATGGCTGCGGCCGACGTCTTCTGCTTCCCGTCCGAGCGCGAGGGCTTCGGCGGGGTGCTCATCGAGGCGCTCGCCGTGGGGTGCCCGATAGTCGCGACCGGCATCCCGACGACCCTCGAGGTGATCGGCGCAAGTGAGGACGCCGTGGGGATTCCCACTCGTGTGGGCGACTCCGCGGACTTGGGCCGCGCCCTGGTGGCCGTGTTGAGCCATGCCGCCGAAGCCGAGTCGCGCGCTCAGCGCGGGCGAGCCCGCTTCGACGAGCACTTCACCATCGAGCGCGTCGCTACTGAGATGACGTCGTTCTTCCGACGGGTGGAGGCCGCATGAGTTACTCGGACGAGCAGGTGCGGTTCTCCGTCGTCATCCCCACCCACAACGGGCGGGAGAGCGTCGTGCGCGCCGTGCGGTCCGTGCTGGAGCAGAGCCACCGGCTCCTGGAGGTGGTGGTCGTGTGCGACGGAGACGATGCCCGCACCAGAGAGCTGCTGTCCCCCTTCCACGACCCTCGTCTGCGCATCGTGGAGCAGCCGCGCACCGGGGTCTCAGCAGCGCGCAACCGCGGCGCCGCCGAGACGACCAACCCTTGGCTGGTCTTCCTTGACGACGACGACTGCGCCCGCCCGCACTGGCTTGAGGTGCTGGCCGCCCCTGCGTCGGAACCTGTCGGGCTGGTCACTGCCCGGCTCGCTCTCTGGCAGGGCGACCGCCCGGTCGAGGAGCGTGACTGCCGCCTGTCCAGTGACGACCGGACCATGGGCGCCAGCACGATTCTTCCTGGCGGTTTCGCGGTGCGCCGAGACGTCTTCGACGGGGTGGGCGGCTTCGATGAAGGCCTCACCTACTCGGAGAACCAGGATCTCGGGCTTCGACTGCTCCATAGCCACGAAGCCCCCGCCGAGCTGCTGGTCGTGCACGTGCCGGAGGTCGTCGTGGACTTCCACCGTGAACCGGCCTCGACAAGGGTGAGACGGTATCGGAGCGCACCCGCCGACTCTGCACGCGTCTTCCTCGACCGGTATCCCGAACGGCTGGCTGGTGACGCGAACACCATGGCGTCCCTCCTGCGCATCATCGCCAGGTCCGAGCGCCAAGAGGGCCGTCGCCTCGGGTCGCTCTCCGCCGCCCTTCGGGCCGTCCGGACCCAGCCGACCTCCTGGGAGAACTACCGCAGCGTTGCTGCGTCGCTGCTCCCTCTACGGACTCTCCGCCCTACAGGACCGCGACCAACCGCCGAGGCGAACTGATGCCTGCTCGCTCGTTCGTGGCGGTGAACGGCGCCTGGGCTGGGCTGGGCAACCGCATTCGGTTCACCCTGAGCGCGCGGGCGATCGCCGAGGTGGAGGGTCGCGAGTTCGCGTACGTCTGGCCGACACGACCCGGCCTGTTCGAGCCGTCCCTGACCGACCTGTGGGCCTACGACGCCGCCCGGTTGCCGTGGGGTTCCGTGGTCCCGACCATGACCGAACACCGGGCTCGGCTGTCGAGGCGGCACCTCCTCACCGAGGTCCGTCGTGCCCGCGACTGGGCCGTGCTGGGGTCGTCCGTCCTGCATCTCGACGGACGCGAGGCGTCGTGGGAGAGCCGACTGCCGGGCCTCACTCCGGTTCCGGAGATCTCCGATCGTGTCGGCGCGCTCCGCGCCACGCTTCCAGAGCGCTACGTCGGTGTCCAGGTGCGAGCAGCCACGACCTCCCACCCAAGCACCGCCAAGGCGTCCCCCGTGACCTGGTTCGTGCACCGGATGCAGGAGCAGCTCTCCCAGGACCCCCATGTCCACTTCTTCCTGTCCTGCGACGAGCCCGGCACCGAGCGGGCAATCATGGATGCTATACCGAACGTGACGACTATCGGCGACAAGGGGGCCTACAACAGCGTCGACGGTCTGCGTGCCGCCGTCGCCGACCTCTACCTCCTCGCCTCCTCCGCGCACATCCTCGGGCCGTACCTTTCCAGCTTCGTCGAGCTGGCATGGCTCCTCGGCGGGAAGGCTCAGGTACTCGAGAACAGCGTGCATCGCTTCGAGCCGGGATCCCGGATCCACCGGCACATGCCGGTTGCCGATTCTTTCCGACCCCCGCCGAGCGAGGTCTTCGTGCGGAACGCACTCATGGTCGCCTACGACCGGGTGAGGACCGGTGCGCACAGCCCCATGCATAGGGTGCAGGAATGAAGGGGCAGCAGGCCGTGCGTGGGAGGGTCCGCGACTTGGTGCATCGCGGCCCCCGCCAGGTCGTGTGGACTCCCGCGTACATGGGTCTAGGCAACCTGCTCTATCTCGCTCTGTGGTGTGATGCCGACCCAATGGACCGCCGGTTCCTCCGGACTCCGCGTCTCGAGCACTGGCTCGACGTGTTCCCGGGCCTGGCAGAGCTCAGCGTCCGACGCGACGAGGTCCGGATCAGGGACATCCGCCGAAGCGCGGTGAACGAGTCCTACGGCCGGTTCGGCAAGGACTTCAGCGAGGAGCAGCTCCAGAGCTTCGTGCGCCGACGACTGCTCGTGGCGTTCGACCCGGTGGACGATGACCGGTTGGTCGTCAACATCAGGCGCGGCGACTACTACGCCGACCACACCGTGCGCGGCTACTTCGGCTTCGACGTCGAGGCCTATCTCCGCGTGGCGATCGCGAGGGTCATCGAGCAGCGTCCCGTGGACTCGGTGCACGTGGTCTCCGACGGCCTCGACTGGTGCCGGGCCCGCCTGGGCTGGGTGGGGACAGAGATGGGCCTGCCTCTGTCCTTCGCCAGCGGGTCGGAGGGTGCAGCCAAGGACCTCGTCACGGTGGCGACGGCCAGGCGGCTCCTCATCACGAACTCGACGTTCTCGTACTGGGGGGGCTACGTCCACGACGTGCTCTATCCCGACCACCACGCCGATGTGTGGGCCCCGCGGTTCTTCAGCCGCTGGCAGGACGACCGCTCGGCATGGCAGCTCGATCCCCGCTGGTCCATCGTCGAGGACATCCCCGGGGGATGGGACTCCTGACCACAGGCGGTCGGTCCTGTTCAAGGAAGGACGTGGCGCACGAGCTTTTTGGCGAAGGGCTTCAGGGCCGCGGGCAGCGCGACGCGACGGCGGATCTCTGCGGTGAGCACCAGCTTCTCCCACCACGCCAGCGGGCTGTTCCGGACCTCGTCGACACAGACCGCCCGAACCGCCGCCTGCAGCTCCGGTCCGCTACCCCAGGTTCTGCTCACGCTGTCTGGCCGGGCTGCCTTGACGCAGAGTGGTTCTGGAACCCGGGTGAACTCGCCCAGCAGGCACAGGTGCATGATCCATGGCCAGTCGGCGCCGTACTCCCCCGCGGCGTTGGGCCGGAGGCCGCCGACTTCGCGCCACGTCCACGCTCGGAACACACCGTGGATGGCGACCCACCAGTTGGTCGGGCTGTGGGCCACCGCGAGGCCGCGCGACAGTGGCCTTCGCACTCCATCGAGGTCCCGGAACGCTCGCAGCTCCCGACTCCCGTCGGGGTGCACCAGCTCTAGGTCGCTGAACGCAAGCACGGCACCGGGATTGTCGTCGAGGGCGCGCACGAGCCTCTCGACGTAGGTCGGTGCGACCGTGTCGTCGTGGAATGCCATGAACACCAGTTCCCCCGACGCCCGGCGAACCAGGTCGTTCGTGTTGGCCAGCCAGCCCAGGTTCGCGGCCCGCTCGACGACCCGGACGTTGCCGTGCGAGCTGGCGAACTCCCGGACTACCGCCAGAGTGTCGTCCGTGGAGGCGTCGTCACCGACGAGGATCTCGAGGTCGGGCCAGGTCTGCGCCGCCAGTGAGTCCAAGGTGGCTCGCACGAACGTGGCCGAGTTGTAGGCAGGTACAACCGCTGTGACTCGTGGGCGAGCGGTCTGCTCCTCGCCACGGGCACCGCGCGATGGGATGTGCTGATGCCGCCATGCCGCCACCAGCTCGTCCTCGAAGCGTTGCGCAGCGCGGGCACCGTCATAGTTCCGGATGCGTTCGAGCCCGGACGACGCCAGCTGCTGGCAGCGGTCCGGGTCGTCGAGCAGCTCGACGACCCGCGACGCCAGGGCGTCACCGTCACCGGGGGGCGCCGTCGCAGCGACTCCGCGCGCGTAGGTCATGACCCCGCCGATCTCGGTGGACACGACGGCCGTCGCGCTGCTCATGGCTTCGGCGGGCGGCAGGTGCCACCCCTCGCCATCACTCGTGCAGAGGTACACCTTGGCCTCACGGTACAGCTCGGACAGCCGGGTGGGTGTCGGCAAGCGGACGTACTCGACACAATCGGGAAGGCCTTCGGGTCGGGCGCCTACACCGAAGACCACTGCAGCAACGCCACCGCGGCGCTCAGCGATCATGCTGAGCGCCGCGATGAGCAGGTCGGTTCGCTTGTTCGGAACATGGGAGGCGAGCGCCACGACGTCGTTCGGCCGCTCGATGACCGGGGGTCCGGGCGGAAAGTCCGCGAGATCGATCCCGTTGGGAACGAGGATGGTCGCCACGCCGAGCTCGACACCCTTGTCAGCAAGCCAGTCCGCGATGACGAAGTTGGTCAGGGGCAGCCGCCAGGTCGAGTCGAGGAGATCCTTGTCAGCCATCCAGTCCTCGTAGTGCTGGATGAAGTAGATCCCCGTGGCACCCATGCGGCGGCACGCCGCTGCGGTCACCCGGGCGGTCGTGACGGCGGTCGCCACCACGACATCGGCCTTGGGAACCATGCACACCGAGAGGTACGCGACGTTGCGCACCTGCACCCGCTCGTCCAGCACGAACCAGGTGGGCCGGCTGCGCCCGTGGCGGACGTGGTAGTCGAAGTGGTCGCCGGCGCGTCGCAGCTCCCGCACGGCGCGCACCACCTTGGCGCGCCACGGACGGCGGCGCACGCCGTCGCCCCAGAGGCGAGCAGCGTGGATCACGGTGACCCGATGGCCATGGGAGGCGAGGTGGTTGGCGTAGGTATAGACGACCTTGTAGCCGCCTGCTGCGAGGTCGCTGAGGGCGGGAAGGACCATCACGACCCGCAACCGTTCCGAACCTCGTGTGAAATCGCCTCCGGCTTGGCTGACCTCAGGCATCCCAGCCCCCGGGAATCCCTTCGACGATCTGCCACTCAGGATCCAGCTGGTACGCGCGTCCGCCGTCAATGTGGCGAGCATGGAAGGCGGGCACGACGACCTGGGACGCGTCACCATGAAGGACGGTGCTCACGTACCCAGCCCAGTAGGAGAACGTCGAGTTCGTGCCGATGATGCGGGCGGACGTGGCCACGGCTCGGAAGTGCTCCTGCGCTGTGCTCGACGATGCTTGGTAGTCGACCGTGTCCGCCCGCCACCGCAACATCGCGTCGAGACGTTCACGGCACCAGGCGGCGTCGTCCGAGACGACCTGGATCCGGTCGACCGGCCCGCCGCCCCTGACGGCCGCATCGAGCGCAACGTCGAGGTAGGTCGGCACGTCGAACGCGTACCGGCCTCGAATGGTGGGGACCGAGTAGTAGTCTCCGCGCCGGACGTTGACCGTCAGCAGCCGCGGGTCTGGCGTCCCGGATGCAACGAGGGGCGAGCTCAGCAGGTGTCGGCGGATGAATCCGTCCAGTTCGTCGCGGGTGAAGTCGACGCCGAACCGCTGGTTCCACGAGGGGTCTCGGCGATCCCACGGCCGCACCTCGCGAGGATCGACGAGCAGCCGGCGGATGCTCGGAAGCACGCCAAGCCAAGCCTCCATCGTCGGCACTTGGACCACCCGGTAGTCGTGTCCCTGCTCGACTTCTGCGTCAGCGCGCATCCACAGGTACAGGAAGTTGCCGAAGCCCAGTCCCTCGGGTGTCTCCCGGACGGTGCGGCTTCCTCGTCGCACCACCCGACTCATCCGCACCCGAGCTGCGGCCGAGATTCTGCTCACCGCTCGTCACCCCGAGCGACCGGCCGCTCGCCCGATACCCACTTCATGCGTGCTCACCCGTCGCTTGACGTGCAGGCACTCCACGGACGACAACAGCGTCCGGCACGTCCTTGGTCACCACGGCCCCCGCGCCGAGCGTGGCTCCCCGCCCGACCGTCAGCCCCTGCAGGATCGTGGCCGCGGCACCGACGAGCGTCTCCTCGCCGACCGTCACCTCGCCGGACACGACGGCCGCGGGGTTGACCGAGACGAAGTCGGCGAGCACGGCGTCGTGGCCGATCGTCGCGTTGGGGTTGACATGCACGTGCCGCCCGAGCCGCACGTTGGTCGAGAGGACGGCGCCCGCGCAGACGACGACGCCCTCGCCCAGCCCGACGACCGAGCCCAGCAGGGCGCTCGGGTGCACCGCTGGGAAGGGGCGGGCCGCGGCATCCGTCAACCGTTCCACGAGGCGGCGGCGCACCTTCGGGCTGCCGATACCGAGCACGTACCGCGAGGTGACGGCATCCCCAGCCAGCCACTCATCGACGGTGCCCAGGTAGGCGACACCGCGCGACGCGAGCCGCTCCATGTTGAGCTCGGAGGGCCCGTCGTCGACCACCCCGACCACCTCGACAGGTGACCCGGCCGCTGCCATGGCCTCCAGCACGTCGAGGCACTCTCGACCGAAGCCCGATGCCCCCACCACGACGACCCGTTCAAGGCCAACCCCGTCA
>Ga0209793_1001993_pt1 | contig 10697 bp, 8 predicted proteins | sample EBPBio122009_DNA_FD_185863 | JGI IMG/M metagenome (GOLD analysis project Ga0209793, IMG submission 185863) | Wastewater treatment Type I Accumulibacter community from EBPR Bioreactor in Madison, WI, USA - Reactor 1_2/2/2009_ DNA (SPAdes) (version 2) | ecosystem: Engineered > Bioreactor > EBPR >... | reverse complement strand
CTTGAAAGCCGGGCTATGGTTCCGGCGCGGTCGTCTCGTCATGGTCTCTCCTGTTCCCGGCATCTAAGCCGAAGTCAGGCAGAAACTCCACTTATCCCCGCTGTGCAGATTTCCCGAGCCAGCTCTCTCAACTAAGAAGCCGGCAGACGCCGCCATTCCGGCACCGCTTGCTGTGCGTAAATTTTCCCGCGTCGGCGATTGCGCAAGGTTCCCTGTCGGCCTTGCGCGATCGCCGTGTTAGCCCCGGCTCCCGGTGAACCGGGGCTAAAACGGCGTCAATTCCCGGCAGTTTGACCGCGAATATCCTCGAATGCCCGGGCGGTATCGAGAAGGAGGGCTTCCGCATGCGGGCGGGCGGTGAGCATCAGGCTGGGCGCGATGCCGGCGCTTCGCTCGCATGGCAGCGCGATCGACGGCCAGCCACTGAGATTGGCCACCCACTGGTAGCAGACCATGGCGTCGAGCACCGACATCTCGCCGCTGCCTGCCTGCACGGTTTCGACATCGCGCAGCGGCGGGGCGACCGGCAGGGTCGGATTGGCGACGATGTCGATGCCGCGCAGGTCGTCGAACAGACGCGCGCACCATTGCCGGCGATAGCGCTGGGCATCGAGATATTCGAAGCCGCTCAGACAGATGCCGGCCAGGAGACTGGGGCGAATGGCCGGGTCGATGGCTTCAGGGGCATCGCGGAGATTGCCACGATGATAGGCGGCCGATTCCGCCAGCATCACCACCAGCCAGGCGCGATAGCCCTCGTCCAGATCGGCATAATCGAACTCCCTGATAACGGCGCCATACTCCTCCAGCCGCTGCATGGCGCGCAGGAAGCCGGCGAGCGTGGCGGCATCGGCGCGTTCCACCAGATGGCGTGGCACGCCGATGCGCAGACCCTTCAGCACCGATTGCGAAGTGCCGGCCGCAAGGCGCGCGCCCATCGCGGCCTGTAGCAGCAGGCGCACATCATCGACACAGGTCGCCATCGGGCCGAAATGATCCAGCGACCATGCCTGCGGAATGGTGTTGCGGGCATCGATAAGGCCATAGGTCGGCTTGAGACCGACGAGATCGCAGCAGGCTGCGGGAATGCGGATCGACCCGCCGGTATCCGAACCGATGCCGGCCGGCACCATGCCGGCGGCGATGGCCGCCGCCGTGCCGCCGCTCGATCCGCCGGGAATGCACTCGGGCGCCCGCGGATTGATGACGCTGCCGAAACGCCGGTTGGCGCTGCTGACGCCGAAGGCATATTCATGCATGTTGTTCTTGCCGACGATCACCGCGCCGGCCGCTGCCAGCCGCTTGATCAGCGGTGCATCGTCGCCGGTCATGTGATGCTCGAGAATCGAGCTGCCGGCGGTGGTGGGGGCATCGCGAGTGGCGACAATATCCTTGACCGAGATCGGAATGCCATCGAGCGGGCCGAGGCGCTGGCCTTCTCGCGCGCGCGTGTCGGCGGCCTGGGCCTGTCGGCGGGCGCTCTCTTCCATGATCGAAATGAAGGCGCGGATGTCGCCGTCCTGCCGAGCGATGATGTCGAGGCTCGCATCCAGCAGTGCGCCTGCAGTCACGTCGCGGGAATCGAGCCGCGCCGAAAGGGTGGAAATCGTATCCAAGGGTCAGCCTGCCGGGTCGAAAGGAGAGGCTTCCGACTGCACCGGAAAGAACTGCGTGGCCGGGTCGTCGCCGATGGGCCGGCCGGTGCCGAAGGGCCTGCGGGCCACGTCCAGCAAGGTTTCGATAATTCGCCGTTCCTCGTCCGTGGGACGGTAGGCGGTTACTTCGGCGAGCCGCTGTTCCATCGGGCCGGGCTGCGGCCGTACGTTGGTCATTTCATATATCCTTCCCTGATTCCGGCGCTCCGCCATCTGTAGGGGCGCGCTGTGCGGCGAAGCCGCCGCCCCTGTCGCGCGCGAAGATGCCGCAGACGGAAAAACGCCGTCGTTCAATTGGTTTCGCAGAGCTATCCGGTTGCGGCGGCATTGCTATATTACCTCGCGGTTCTTGTCCGCGTCCACCATAAAGCGGGCGAGTAATTTTCTATACGCCAATTTGCAGCTGCATTGGGATCCAAGGCGGAGTGAAACCCTAGCCGAACTGTGACCGACGGGCAGGAAGCTGTTGTTCTCAAACAGATCGATAACCGCCAGCGCCTGTTCACGCTCGATGCGAGGGTCTCGGCGGCCAACCGCGACATCACAAAGACGGGCCTCAGCGGGGTTCATCGCACCGCTTCTCTCAGATCGCTTCTGCCATGCTAAGCCTCTGCCGATTGATTCTAGACCCCATGGCTTCGGTCGTAACCGTTCACCTGTGGCTGTTTCCATCCCCGGGGCAAAGCCTTTGCCCGGTAGATATCAGCGACCAGCGGATAGCAGGCCGCGGAATCAGATGAATGCTCCGCCGAGCAATCGCCGCCAGGGCAGGCCGACATTGCGCCGAGGAGATCGATCTCGGCAAAGAACTCAAGATAATCGCCTGGCCGAACCGGACTCGCCTTCATGAAGTACTGGCTGTCAACGGCCGACTTTTGCTCCGCCCCGTGGCCGGTTTTTACTCCGCCGTTGACACCCGACATGTCATTTATGGAGGCACCATTCCCACAGGTTGAGACTTCCGGGGCGGTGGTGATGCGGCAGTGCGGATCACACAATTTATTGAGTCATCAAAACACTGTGTTGACAATTTCCTCGGAGTACGGTTCTTTACCTAAACGTTTAGGTTTGGCGCGCCGGGAGGATGTAGTGGCACGTTCGACGATGCGCGACATCAGTCGCGTCACTGGATTTTCGGTCTTTACCGTGTCGCGGGCCTTGAGTGGGGGCGATGGCGTCTCCGAACAGAGCCGCGAGCAGATCCTCAAGGCGGCGCGCGACCTCGGCTATGTGGTGAACCGGGCGGCGCAGGAATTGCGGCGTGCCAAGCGGGATTCCGTCGCGGTCATCACGGCGAGTACGTCCAACTCCTATTATCTCGACCTCATGGGTGGTATCCAGCAGGCGCTGGCTCCGTCCGAATGGACAGTGGTCATCGGCGACGTGGCGGTGGATGGCGCCTATGACGCGCGGCTCGAGGCGCGCATGATTCAGCGGCTGATCGAATCCCGCACGGCCGGGGTGATTTCCACGTTGACACTGCAGCCTGCGCACACTGATCTTCTGGCGAAATGGGATATTCCGGTCGTGTTCGTCGACTCGTCCCCGCCGCCGGAAGCCGCTCATTTTCCGAGCGTGACGACGAACAACCACGAGGCCAGCCTCGTCGTGGGGCAGCATCTGGCCGAACACGGCTACAAGGACTGGCTGTTTCTCGTCTATCCCTCGAAATGGTCATCGCGCTTCGGGCGCGAGAGCGGCCTTCGCGAGGCGGCGCGCCTGCATGGCGTCAACCTCGTCGTGCTGGAGACCGCCAACGACGCGGCCTCGGCCCGCGAAACGCTCGCCCGGCAACTAGACGGCCGCGCCGGCCTGCCGCGCGTGGTGATCGCCGGCAACAACCCGCTGCTGCTCGGCGCGATGGGCCTCCTGAGGGAGCGTGGGATACGCATTCCCGACGACATGGCCGTGGTCGCCTATGACGAGTTCGCCTGGTCGGCGCTTACCGATCCGCCGATCACCTTGCTCAACGAGCAGAGCGAGGAAATCGGCCGGCGCGCGGCGATGATGCTGCGCGATATCATCGAGGGACAGGAGGCGGCCGAGCGCAAGGGCAAGTCCCCGAGCCCGGTCTACCTGCCCGAGCACCGCCAGCAGGTGCCGGCGAAACTGACGCTGCGCGGCTCGTGCGGATGCGTCGCGCAGGACGGCGACGTCGTCAAGAAAGGATCCTTCCTGGCGGCTTGAACGGTTCCCCTGCCGGGAAGGGCAAGATTCCCGCGATCAACCTAAACGATTAGGTGATTCGCCGGCGCATGAAATCGCGGTGATCGTCGCGATCCGATCGTCAAGGAGGCTGTCCGTCACATCACGGCGGACGATCAAATGGAGGAAACCATGCAATTCAAACCCTATATGCGGCTTGCCGCGACGGTATCGATGTTCGCCCTCGGCGGCCTGCTCCTGGCCCAGCCGGCGGCCGCTCAAGAGGCGCCGAAAAAGATCGAAAAGATCGGCCTGATGGTGCAGGACATGTCCAACCCGTTCTTCTCGGCCATGACCAAGGGCGCGGAAGATGCGGCCAAGGCGATCGGCGCGACCGTCAACACGCAGGATGCGCAGCTCGACCTTGCCAACCAGAACACCCAGATCGACGCCTTCATCCAGCAGGGCGTGAACCTCATCGTCATCTCCGCCGTGGATGAAGCCGGCATCGAACCCGCCATCCTGCGCGCCAAGGAAGCCGGCATCATCGTCATCGCCGTCGATACCCCGGCCAAGGGCGCCGATGCCGTGGTCATGACCAATGCGGTGCAGGCGGGCGAGCGTTCCTGCGATTATCTCTTCAAGCAGATGGGCGGCAAGGGCGAGGTGCTGCTGGTGGACGGCACGCCGATCCAGACGATCATCGACCGCATCGCCGGCTGCAAGAACGTCGCCAAGAACTATCCCGATATCAAGATCGTCGGCCAGCAGGCATCCAAGAACGACCGCGCCTCGGGCCTTGCCGTCACCACCGACATGCTGACGGCCAATCCCGACGTCACCGGCATCTTCGGCATGAACGACCCGTCGGCGCTGGGCGCGGTCCTTGCCGTCGAGCAGGCCGGCAAGGCCGAGACGATCAAGGTGACGGGCGTCGACGGCAGCCCCGAGGCGGTCGAGGAGCTGAAGCGCGAAGGCTCGCCCTTCATCGGCACGGCGACGCAGAACCCGGCCGAAATGGTACGCCAGGCCGTCAAGGTGGCGGAAGCCATGGCCGCCGGCAATCCGCCCACTGAGAAGACGATCCTGATCGAGAGCGTGCTCGTCGACCGGCAGAACGTCGCCCAATATCCCGGCTGGTAAGACGCGAAGCGCTCAGCCCGGCCGGAAGCGATTTCTCCCCCGCTTCCGGCCCCCCACACGAGGCACGATGACATGTCCCATCATCCCCTTTTGACCCTTGAAGGCATTTCCAAGCGGTTCGGCGCTACGCTCGCGCTGAACGACGTGCGCTTCGATCTGCGGGCAGGCGAGGTCCATGCGCTCATGGGCGAGAACGGCGCCGGGAAATCGACGCTGATGAAGATTCTCGCCGGCAATATCGAGCGTGATGCCGGTGCGATCCGCATCGACGGGCAGGCGGTCGATATCCGCTCGCCGCGTGATGCCGCCCGGCACGGCATCGCCATCATCCATCAGGAATTGAACACGGTGCCGGAGATGACGGTCGCCGAAAACCTGGCGCTGGGTCGTGAGCCCAAGACCCGTTTCGGCATGCTCGACCGCGCGCTGATGGAAAAGGACGCGCGCGACAAGCTGGCGCGCATCCATTGCTCCATCGATCCGCGCCGCAAGCTCGGCTCGCTCAGTGTCGGCATGCAGCAGATGGTCGAGATCGCCCGCGCCGTCGGCGAGAATGCCCGCGTTCTGGTGCTCGACGAGCCGACCGCGGCCCTGTCGCGCGCCGAGGCGATCGAGCTCTACAAGCTGATCGACCAGATGCGGGCGGCCGGCGTCGGCATGATCTACATCTCCCACCGCATGGAGGAAGTCTGGCGGCTTGCCGACCGCGTCACCGTCTTCCGGGACGGCACCTATGTCGGCACGGGGATACGCGAGGAGATCAGTCCGGCGGACGTGGTGCGCATGATGGTCGGCCGCACGGTCGCCGATCTCTATCATCACGAGCCGCGCGTCGCGGGGCGTCCGCTGCTGACGGTGAAGGGTCTCGCAGGCGCCGCCGTCGGTCCGGTGGACCTGACGGTCCATGCCGGCGAGGTCGTCTGCATGGCGGGCCTCATCGGCTCCGGCCGCACCGAGGTCGGCCGGCTGATCTTCGGGGCGGATGCGCGCACGCAGGGCCATGTGGAGATCGGAGGGCGCGTGAGTGCCCCGGCCGACCCGGCCGAGGCGATTGCCGATGGCATCGGCATGGTGCCGGAAAACCGCAAGGAAGAGGGCCTCTTCCTCGACCACAGCGTCGAGGACAATGTCGCCATCAGCTCGCTCGACCGTTTCGTCTCGACGGGCGTCATCCGCAGGCGGGAGCGGCGCGCGGCCGTGCTCGGCGAGATGGAGCGGTTGCGGCTCAGGCTGAATGCCGTCGACCTGCCGGTCAAGGCGCTGTCGGGCGGCAACCAGCAGAAGGCGGCACTCGCCCGCTGGCTGCTGCGCGATTGCGACGTGCTGATCCTCGACGAGCCGACACGCGGCGTCGACATCGGCGCCAAGCGTGAAATCTACGAACAGATCGATGGCCTTGCCCGCGCCGGCAAAGCGATCCTCGTCATTTCCTCCGACCTGCCGGAGGCGATCGGCATTAGCGACCGCCTGCTCGTCATGCGCGAGGGGCGCATCGTCGCCGAACTGGAATCATCTCGAACCTCCGAAGAAGACGTCATGCTGCATGCCACCGGCACGGCGGCGCGCGCAGCAAATATGGGAGAGCAAGCATGAACAGCGAAAAGACCAATGCGATGAACCTGGCAAAGCCGGCGCGCGAACCGTTCGACTTTGCCCGCTGGTGGGACCGCGTCGGCATCCTGATGGTGCTGGTGGCGCTCGTCCTTCTGATGGCGATCATTGCCCCGAATTTCAACCGCGTCGATAACCTCCTGAACATTGCCCGCGCCATCTCGATCAATGCGATCCTCGCGGCGGGCATGACCGTGGTCATCCTGACGGGCGGAATCGACCTGTCGGTCGGCTCGACCGTCGCCGTCTCGGGCGTGGTCGCGGTGATCGCGGCCATTGCCGGCGTGCCGGCGCCGCTCGCCGTATTGCTCGGCATGGCGGTCGGGGCGCTCTGCGGCCTCGTCAACGGCTGGCTCACCGCCTATCTCGCGCTCGCGCCCTTCATCGTGACGCTCGGGACGATGACCTTCCTGCGCGGCCTTGCCTATACGATCACCGACGGCCAGCCGATCGTTTCCTCCAGCCTCAATTTCCGCGACCTGGGCAACGGCTATGTCGGTCCCATCCCGGTTCCGGTCATCGTCATGGTCGTCGTCTATGCGGTGATCTGGTTCGTGCTGGAGCGCACGCGCTATGGCCGGCACGTCTATGCCGTCGGCGGCAATGCGGAGGCGGCGAAGCTCGCCGGCGTCAGGGTCAAGCGGGTCATCACCTCGGTCTATGTGCTGGCCGGCGCCTGTGCGGGGCTTGCCGGCGTGATCTTCGCCGCCCGTGTCATCTCGGCCCAGCCGACGGCGGGTACGGGATACGAACTCGATGCCATCGCCGCCGTGGTGCTCGGCGGCACCAGCCTTGCCGGCGGGCGCGGCCGCATCGTCGGCACGCTGATCGGCTCGGTCATCCTCGGTGTGCTCAGCACCGGCCTCATCCTGCTCAACGTGCAGTTCTTCACCCAGCTTCTCATCAAGGGCGTGGTGATCATCCTTGCCGTCGCCATCGACAGTCTCAAGCAGCGCCCGCTGTTCCTGCGTGCCGGCGGGCCGAAGACGCCGGCGAAATCCTGATCCTCTTCCGGAGATATTCCCATGGCCCATTCCATCCTGATTACCGATCCGCTCGAGGGTGCCCGCGATCACGAACCCGTCGTGTTCTCGGTCAAGGCGGAGCTTGCCGAGCCGCTCTGGTGGGCGCGCGACGACAAGGGCGAGCGGGTGCTCTGCCAGCGGCTGCAAAGCGACCCCGTGGCCGGCGAGACGCGCTTCATCTGCGTGCTCAGCTTCACCGGCACCTGCCGGCTGACGCTGGAGGCGCCGTGCCAGCCGCCCGAAACGCCGGCCGGCATCGCCGTGCTTGCAGGCAAGGAAGCAGATTGCTTCGTGCGCCTCGATACCGGCGCCTTCGACCTCGAACTGTGCTCGGGCACGGCCGAGGGCCTCGGCTCCTCGAAATGGGGCATCCGGCATTTCAAGGCGCTGGCGGACGGCTTCGAGCTGCTGCCATCCGGCAACAATGCCATCGGCGGCTTCTACGGACCGTTCTTCACGCCGGAAAACGGGCTGATCAACCCGCCGGAACACACCAGGGTGCGGATCGAAACAGTCGAACAGGGACCCGTCCTGCACCATTATCGCATGCACGGCCTCATTCCGGACGGGCTGCTGGAGGAGTTGAAGGGCAAACGCTTCGCCATCGACTGGAAATTCACCTACGGCACGCCCTGGTTCCAGCGCCGCTATGACGTCGACCCGTTCCAGACCGTCATCAACGGCCGCTCCGTGACCAACAAGATCACGGTTGGCGACGAATTCGAGGGTGGCAAGGGCGAACTGGTCTTCGACCGCTTCGCCGCCTTCGGCGGGACACGGTACCGGGCGGGCGATCCCTATGCCGGCGAACTGGTCGACATGGTCGCCGACACGGTGGCCAACTCGAAGAACCAGAGCCAGAAGTTCGAGGAATTCCGCGCCCATCTCGCGGATATCGAATCCGCCCATTGGGACCTTTATTGGCGGCTCTTCTGCATCTGGGAGGGCGTATTGGGCGAGGCGGAGTTGCGCGAACGGCTCGCCAGGGTGCGCGTCGCCTCCCATGTGAAGGCTGATCTGGGCGATCGGCCGTGGATCCTGACGGGCCAGCCGGTCGACGTTTCCGCTGTGCCGCACGAGACAATCTTCCCCGGCCCGGCGGATAAGACCGTGGAATATCACGAGGCGAGCGGGCGGGCGATGATCTGGTGGACGTCCAAGCCCTCGGGCGCCTTCCAGATCGTCCAGAGGCGCCAGTCCGGCTGGGTGAACTGGGGCAGCAACGGCGAGAACGAATGCCCCGAACTGCCCGTCGGCGTCGATATCAAGACCGCCTACGGTCCCTTCGCCGACCGTTGGGAAACGGTCGCGTTGCAACTCGAAACGCCCCCTCGAGCCGACGGCTAGCCTAGCCTCGGCCATTGACGTCCGGATGGGCGACGACGGTCACCGCTGCTGCTGCCGGAACGGTCTTTTCCGGGCCGGCACCGCCGACCGTCTTGAGGTCGGCGAAGGCGCGGTCGAAATGGCGCAGCGACGCGGCAAGGCATGCGCGCTGCCAGTCTGCGTCTTCGGGAATGAAGGCGGCGCGCAGGGTTTCCTTGATCCTGCCGCCGAGCGGTGTGTCGACCTTGCCGAACAGGTGAAGCCAGTTGTCGGCCTGCACTGCGTCCGAAACGGTGGCGCCATCAAGCGTGCCGCATTCGACCACAAGCGGCAGGACACGGGCCTTCGGCAGCGCGGTTCGCACGGCCGCCGAAACATAGCCGGTCGCGGTCGCGGCAATGCCGGTATCCGTTGTTGCGTTTGCGCCGGTGACGACGATGGAAAGGGCAGGGCCGAAGATGCCGCGTCCCCAATCCAGGCCAGCATGCTCGCTTTCGGCGACGGACAGCAGCGCCGGATAGCCATAGGGACCAGCGCCCGTGTGCAGGTCGAAAACGACGACCTCGGTCGCCTGCTGCGCAAAGGTCGTGAGGATGTCGATCAGGGTGCGGTTGGACCACACAGGGCCGTCGCCGCCATAGAACAATCCATCCGGAAAGTCATACTGACCGGCTTCGATGATCGGAGCGAGGCCGGCATAGCCGCCGGACCGCCGCTTGGCCTCCTCATAGGTCTCCACGGCCGTGTCGTGTGCCGGTCCTTCCAGCACGGGACAGACGAGCGCGCCGTGCAGCGTGCCATAGCGCTCGTTTTTTGGCGGCGCTTTTTGCCAGTCGATGAAGTTGCGGTTGAGGTCGACATTGTCTTCATTCAACCGGCGCGACCACGCGGTGCCCCAGGGGTTGATGAGGTGGATGGCGAGGACGGCGGTATCGTCGGGAAGCTGCCAGGGCGTGTTCTGGGAGAGCCAGGCGGTCTGGCAGGCCGAACCGAACGGACCTTCGACCCCGTGGGTGCCGGAAATCAGCACCATGAGCTTGCGGGCATCCTCGCGTCCGAGATAGGCGACATCGGTCGCAAGCCGCTCGCCATCAGGGCCATGCAGCGGGTGCAGATACTCGACGAGGCTCGCCCCGGCGGTGCGTGCCGCGGCGAGGAACCGGGTACGCAGAGCGGAATAGTCGCCGGAAAACAGACCGGATGGCGTCAATGAGGACATGCGATGGGGCTCCCGGTTCGCTTTGGGCAGACTTGCGTTTGCGCTCATGGTTCGTTCCCTCGGGCCGTGGATCGGCCCCTGTTCTGTCTTGTCTGATCGGGGCGGCGCTGCAGCGCGTCACTCCGTGGCGAGAGCGCTCAGCGCCTCGATGAAACGGTCGTTTTCGGAGCGGCTGCCGATCGTCGCGCGGATGAAGGTTTCGTAGCCGGCTTCCTTCCACGGCTTGATGATGATCCCCTTCGACAGGAAGTGATCCAGCGCCGCCCGGCTGTCCCAGCCGACATCGATGAAGAGGAAGTTCGTCTGCGATCCGGCGACGCGAAAGCCGAGGGCCGCGACGCGCTGGGAGACCCGCTGCCGTTCCTGCTTCAGTGCGGCGACCGATGCGTGCATCCACGCTTCGTCCTCCAGCGCGGCAAGGGCGGCAGTCTGCGCGGCGGCATTGACGTTGAACGGCGTCTTGGCCGCGGTCATGGCGCGCGCCAGGCGCAGGTCCGACGTCACGGCATAGCCGACACGCAGACCGGCAAGCCCGTAGGCCTTGGAAAAGGTCCGCAGCACCACCCAGGCGAG
>Ga0209793_1001991_pt1 | contig 10717 bp, 7 predicted proteins | sample EBPBio122009_DNA_FD_185863 | JGI IMG/M metagenome (GOLD analysis project Ga0209793, IMG submission 185863) | Wastewater treatment Type I Accumulibacter community from EBPR Bioreactor in Madison, WI, USA - Reactor 1_2/2/2009_ DNA (SPAdes) (version 2) | ecosystem: Engineered > Bioreactor > EBPR >... | reverse complement strand
TCGGCCTGGTGAAGGCGCAGCAGGTCAAGAACGCGGTCATCGTGCCGGTCGGCGCCAAGGGCGGCTTTTATCCGAAACTGCTGCCGATCGGCGGCAGCCGCGACGCGGTGTTTGCCGCCGGCACCAGCGCCTATGTCAACTTCGTCTCCTCGCTGCTGTCGATCACCGACAATCTCGACCAGCAGGGCGTCGTGCCGCCGCGCGATGTGTTGCGCCGCGACGCCGATGACCCCTATTTCGTCGTCGCCGCCGACAAGGGCACCGCGACCTTTTCCGACACCGCCAACGCAATCAGCGAGGCGCATCATTTCTGGCTCGACGACGCCTTCGCCTCCGGCGGCTCGGCCGGCTACGATCACAAGAAGATGGGCATCACCGCCCGCGGCGCGTGGGAAGCGGTCAAACGCCATTTCCGCGAGATGAACCGCGACATCCAGACCCAGCCGTTCACCACCGTCGGCGTCGGCGACATGTCCGGCGACGTGTTCGGCAACGGCATGCTGCTGTCGCGTCAGACCAGGCTGATCGCCGCCTTCGACCATCGCGACATCTTCATCGATCCCGATCCGGACGCCGCGGCGTCGTTCGCCGAGCGCGAGCGGATGTTCGCACTGCCCCGTTCGTCCTGGCAGGACTACGACAAGTCGAAACTGTCGGCGGGCGGCGGCATTTTCTCGCGCGCGCTCAAGTCGATCACCCTGTCGGAGGCCGCCGCCGCGGCGATCGGCCTCGGCAAGACGGTGGCGTCGCCGACCGAGATCATGAACGCCATTCTCAAGGCGCCGGTCGACCTGCTCTGGTTCGGCGGCATCGGCACCTATGTGCGAGCCACTGCCGAGACCAACGCCGACGTCGGCGACCGCGCCAATGACGCCGTCCGCGTCACGGCCCCCGAAGTCGGCGCCAAGGTGATCGGCGAAGGCGCCAATCTCGGCGTCACCCAGCGCGGCCGCATCGAATACAGCCTCGCCGGCGGCGCCTGCAATTCCGACGCCATCGACAATTCCGGCGGCGTCAACTCGTCCGACGTCGAGGTCAACATCAAGATCGCCCTGGCGAGCGCCATGCGCGACGAGCGGCTGACGCGGCCGGCCCGCGACAAGCTGCTGGCGGAGATGACCGAGGAAGTCGCCGGCCTGGTGCTCGACAACAATTACGAGCAGACGCTGGCGATCTCGCTGGTGCGCAATCGCGGCATGGCCGAGCTTGCCCATCAGGCGCGGTTCATGACCATTCTCGAGGAACGCGGGCTGCTCGACCGCGCGGTGGAGACGTTGCCGAACAATGCCCGCATCGCCGAGCGCATGGCGCGCGGCGAGCCGTTGACTCGGCCCGAGATCGGCGTGCTGCTGGCCTATGCCAAGATCGTCCTGTTCTCCGACATCGTCGCCACGGACGTCGCCGACGACCCCTATTTCGAGCGCGACCTGCTGGGCTATTTCCCCGACCGGATGGAGAAGAAATACCGCCAGGACATCGGCGGCCACCGGCTGCGCCGCGAGATCATCGCCCGCGTCGTCTCCAACGATCTGCTCAACCGTGGCGGACCGTCATTCGTGACCAAGCTGCAGGAAAGCACAGGCCGCACGACTCGCGAGGTGGTGCGGGCCTTCGCGGTGGTGCGCGACGGCTTCGAACTGCCCGAACTGTTCGCCGGCATCGACGCGCTGGACAACCGGATCGACGGCCAGTTGCAGCTCGACCTCTACGCGCAGGCATGCCGGCTGATCTATGTCGCCACCGCCTGGGACCTCAAGAACGGCCTCGAAGTCGAGCAGATCGGCAAACAGGTCGAGGCGCTGCGCGACGCCCGCAAGGCGCTGACGTCACGATTGACCGACCTCGCCCCACCCGACATGCGCGACCGCTTTGCGGCGCGGCGCGACATGCTGGTCGCCGCCAAGGTTCCGGCGGCGCTGGCCGACCGGCTGGCGCTGATCGAACTGGCTGAACTGGTGCCCGACGTGGCGCTGGTCGCCCATCTCGCCAGGGCCGGCATCGTCGAGGCGGCAAAGGCCTATTTCGCCGTCACCGACGCCTTGCGCATCAGCCGCATCGAGGAGGCTGCCCGGGCGCTGTCACCGTCGGATTATTATGACGCGATGGCGCTGTCGCGCGCCGAAGACATGATCGACGCCGCCCGCCGCGCCATCGCCGTCGCCGCGCTGAAAGATCACGGCAAGACCGCCGATCCGGTGGCCGCATGGATCGCGGCCGGCGGCCCGCGCATGGGCAATCTGCGCGAACGGCTGCAGGCGCTGACCGAAGGCGGCGACATCACCGTGTCGCGACTGACCGTCGCCGCCGGCCTGATGGCCGACCTGGCGTAGCCTCAAAACAGAACGCGGAGGGCGTTTCCGCCCTCCGCGTCGAAATTCATCGAGATCGGGACCGGCGCTGGCGCCGGACGCCCAGCCGGTCAGACCGTCACCTGCTCGACATGCTGCACTTCCGGCACGAAGTGGCGCAGCAGGTTCTGAATGCCGTGCTTGAGCGTCGCCGTCGACGACGGGCAACCGGCGCAAGCCCCCTTCATGTTCAGGAACACGGTGCCGTTTTCGTAACCGCGGAAGGTGATGTCCCCGCCGTCCTGCGCCACCGCCGGGCGGACCCTGGTGTCGAGCAGTTCCTTGATCGTCACGACGATGTCCTCGTCAGCCTTGTCGTAAAACTCCTCGCCGTCGGACGCGCCGCGGTCGGCCGCGTTCGAGGCGGCGTTGAGCACCGGGCGTCCGGCCATGAAATGCTCCATGATCGCACCGAGGATCGCCGGCTTCAGATGCTGCCAGTCGCGATCGTCCTGCTTCGACACGGTGACGAAGTCATAGCCGAAGAACACGCCCGAAACGCCGGGGATTCCGAACAGCGCGCCCGCCAGCGGCGATTCCTCGCCTGCCGCCGCAGCGTCGCGGAAATCGGCGGTGCCGTCGGCCAGGACGACGACGCCCGGCAGGAACTTCAGCGTCGCGGGGTTCGGGGTCGCTTCGGTCTGAATAAACATGTCGCGCCTCCTGGCGGATCATTCGTCAGATTGGAATGATTCTAAGATAATCTCAGCCCGGCCCATTGCAAGCGCAAAGCTGGCTCATGCCAGACTATCTATGTCCTCGTCGGTGAGATTGTAAGGAACAATCGTCACGGGAATCGGGAACGCCGCCGCCTTGCCGGCGACCGACGCCACCAGCGGACCGGGGCCTTCCTTGGCGGCGCCGGCGGCGAGCACCAGGATCGCGATGTCCTGGTCTTCCTCGATCAGCTTGTGGATCTCGCCGGCCGGCGTGCCCTCACGGATCACCAGTTCCGGCTCGATGCCATGGCGCTCGCGCACCAGCGCGGCGAATTTGTTGAGCGCCGACTGGGCTGTTGCGGTCGCCTCCTGGCGCATGATCGCCTCGACCCCGAGGAAATGCTGGAATTCCGCGCCGTCGATGACGAACAGCAGGATCAGCACCCCACCGGTGGTCTTGGACCGGCGCGAGGCGTAAGCGACGGCGCGCTCGCATTCGGGCGTGTCGTCGATGATGGTAAGAAACTTCCGGCGATGGCCGGCTTCGCGGCTCAGGCGTTTGGAGACCATTCAGGTTATCCGGTTGGGCGGTCGCCGCTTCTGGCGGCGGCTGACCGCGTGGGCTTGTTCGGCGGCAATCTGCCACCGGGCCGGTTCGACCGCAAGGCGACTTGGCGGCCGCGACGATCAGTCCTGCAGCAGGCCGATAATGTTGCGCACGTCCTTCATCGTCGCCTCGGCAAGCTTGCGGGCCCGATCGCCGCCGTCGCGCAGCACGGCGTCGATATGGCCGGGATCGGCCATCAGCCGGCGCATTTCGCCGGCGATCGGCGCCAGCTTCGTCACCGCCAGGTCGGCCAGCGCCGGCTTGAAGGTCGAGAACTGCTGGCCGCCATATTCGGCCAGAACCGACTGCCGGGTGGTTTCCGACAGCGCCGCATAGATGCCGACGAGATTGTCGGCGTCGGGCCTGTCCTTCAGCCCGTCGACTTCCGTCGGCAGCGGCTGCGGGTCGGTCTTGGCCTTCTTGATCTTTTTGGCGATGGCGTCGGCGTCGTCGGTCAGATTGATGCGCGACAGGTCTGACGGGTCCGATTTCGACATTTTCTTGGTGCCGTCGCGCAGGCTCATGACACGAGTCGCCTCGCCCTCGATCACCGGTTCGGTCATCGGGAAATAGCCGCTGACAGTCTCGTCGCCGACCTTCATCTCGACGCCGAGCCCCTGCGCCGCAATGCGGGCGGAAAAGTCGTTGTTGAACTTTTGCGCGATGTCGCGGGTCAGTTCCAGGTGCTGCTTCTGGTCGTCGCCGACCGGCACATGGGTGGCGCGGTAGAGCAGGATGTCGGCGGCCATCAGGCTCGGATAGGCGAGCAGGCCAAGCGAGGCGTTTTCGCGGTCCTTGCCGGCCTTGTCCTTGAACTGCGTCATCCGGTTCATCCAGCCGATGCGGGCGACGCAGTTGAAGATCCAGGCCAGTTCCGCGTGCTGCATGACCCGCGACTGGTTGAAGACGACGTGCTTCGCCGGATCGATCCCCGACGCCAGGAACGCCGCCGTGATCTGCCGCGTCTGGTCGGCCAGGTCGTCGTGGACGAGCTGGGCGGTCAGCGAATGCAGGTCGACGACGCAATAGATGCAGTCGCTCATCGACTGCAGGGCGACGAATTTCTTCAGCGCGCCGAGATAGTTTCCAAGGTGGAGGTTGCCGGTGGGCTGTACGCCCGAAAAGACGAGGTTCTTGAACGACATGGCGAGGTTCCGTGGCTGGTGGAGGGCCCAAGCCCCCGGACGGACGTCCGTTCGGGGCAGGCGAAACAGCGCGGCTTATGGCGGAACCGGCGCGCCGGATCAAGGGCGATCCTGTGTTGATGATCCTGTGTCGACGCCCTATTCTACAGACAGGATCGAGGATCGGCGAATGACGATCAACATCACCAACAAGGAAGCCGACCGGTTGACGCGGCAGCTTGCCGAGCTTGAAGGCATTGGCATCTCTGAAGCCGTCATTGTCGCAATGCGCGAGGCGCTCGAACGGCGGCGGCAGAATGAAACGGTTGCCGAGACTGTGACGCGGTTGCACACAAAATACGGAATTGTGCTGACCGACGAAATGAGGAAGCCGTTGCCGCGATCGATCTACGACGACATGTCCGGGGATATGTGATTGTTTGTCGATGCCGCAGCGATAGTTGCAATTCTCAGCGGCGAAGCAGATTCCGATCGTTGCAAGCTTGCACTTGAGCAAGCCGACACGAAGATAACTTCGGCGATCGCGATATGAGAAGCCGCAGTGGCGCTTGGACAAAGCGACAAGCTGGGAATCGGCGTGAGCATTTCACAAGAGCTGGTCGACGACTTCTTGCTGTATCGGGGCATTGAGTTGGTCGACCTGCCCCATGGCTACGAAACAGTTCGGCTCGCGATCCATGCCTCGGCCCTCTACGGCTCAGGCAAACGGCGGCTCAACCTGGCGGACTGCTTTCACTACGCCCGCGCCTGGCACTACGGCATGCGGATCCTCTCCACTGCCGACGAATTCCGCTTCACTGATCTTGAGGTGGTTCCTTAGCCTTCGCCCCGCGCCGCACATTCCTGCGGATCATGCCGATATTGGCGCCGCCGATGGCGAAGGCGACGCCGAAATAGACGACAATTGCGCCGGCCATCAGCACCGCCAGCGCCGCCGCCTGGGTGTAGATGGGCGAAGCGGGCCCGAGCCATTGCCCCGCGAAACCCATGGCGTACCACAGTGCGACCGCCATGATCGCCGAGGCGACAACGAGGCGCGGCGCACGGCGCATAAGGCCCGCGTCGCGGCTCCAGTGGCCGCGCCAGATCAGCGTTCCCAGCAGCATCGCCGCATTGACCCAACCGGCGGTCGCAGACGCCGCGGCGATGCCCGGCGCGCCCATGCGGGGGAACAGTGTCAGCGCGACCGAGATGTTCACCGCCACCGAGATCGCCGCGAAATACATCGGTGTGCGCGTGTCCTCGCGGGCGAAGAAGCCTGGCGTGAACGCCTTGATCAGCACAAAAGCCGGCAGGCCGAGGCCGAAGATGGCGAGGATCGAGGCGACCACCGGCGTACTGTTGGACGCCGCGAAGGCGCCGCGTTCGTAGAGCACCCGCACGATCGGCTCGGACATCACCAGCAGCGCCGCCGCCGCCGGCAAGGTCAGGAACAGGGTGAATTCGACCGAACGGTTCTGCAGATTGGCCGCCTCGATATTGTTGCCCGATTTCAGCGCCCGCGACAGTTCGGGCAGTAGCACAATGGCCACCGCCACGCCGACGACGCCGAGCGGCAGCTGGTAGACACGGTCGGCAAGGTTCAGCGACGACACCGCGCTGTCCTGGCTCGAGGCAATGGCCGTGCCGATTAGTGTATTGATCTGGGTAATGCCGCCGGTGATGGCGGCGGGCAACGCCAGCCACAAAAGCCGCTTGACATTAGGCGTCAGCCTCGGCCGCCGGAAACCGACAGAAATGCCGGCATGACGCACGGCGATCCACACGATCGCGAGTTGCACGACGCCGGCCGCCAGTACGCCCCAGGCCAGCGCGTAGCCGACCTTCAGCCCGTCCTGTCCATTGTACCAGGCATTGGCCAGCACACCGACAAGGATGATGTTGAGGAACACCGGCGCCACCGCCGCGGCGAAGTAGCGGCGCAGCGAATTCAGCATGCCGGCCATCATTGCGCCCAGCGACATGCAGATGAGATACGGAAACATGACCGTGGCGAGCGTCACCGTCAGGTCGTATTTGGCGGCGTCCTCGGCAAAGCCCGGCGCGACGATAAAGCGCACGATCAGCGGCATCGCCAGCTCCATGGCGATCGTCAGCGCCAGAAGCACCGAAAACAGGACGCCGAACACCTCTTCCGAGAATCGCTTGGCGCCGTCGACGCCATTGGCCTCGATCTCCTTGGCGAACAGCGGCACGAAGGCGGCGTTGAACGCGCCCTCGGCGAACAGCCGGCGGAAGGTGTTGGGAAACTGGAACGCCGCATAAAAGGCATCCGCCACGGGCCCGGTGCCCAGCGCCGCCGCCATCAGCATTTCGCGGGCGAAACCCAGCACCCGGCTCATCAGCGTGCCAGAGGCGACGGTTGCGAATTTCGCCACAAGACTCATCTCGCTGCCTTTCGTGACATCGGTCTTCCGCGAACCGCGCGCCGGCCTCATTTGGCCGCCGCCGCTTCGCCAGCCCTTGCCTTGCCGCGGGCCTGCGCGCCGTTTTCCAGCGTCGCGATCAGCCGTTCGCGGATCGCGGCCTGGCGTGTCGGATTGGCGATCTTCTGGCCGGTCAGGTCGGTGACGTAGAACGTGTCGATGACCTTCTCGCCGAAGGTGGTGATGTGCGCGGAGGCGATGTCGAGCGACAGGTCGGAGATCGCGCCGGTGATCTCCGACAACAAGCCGGGACGGTCGAGCCCGATCACCTCGATCACCGAAAATCGGTTGGACAGCGTGTTGCGCACCTCGGCGCGCGGTTCGATCTGGAACGCCTTGGCGCCGCGCTTGGGACGGGCGCGCTTTTCGATGATGTCGGACAGCCAGCTCTTGCCCAGCAGCGCGTCCTCGATCAGCTTGCCAACCCGCTCGGCGCGGCGCCGTTCGTCCTCGTCGCGGTCAAACTCGCGGCCGATCAGGATGGTGTCGAGCGCCCGGCCGTCGGTGGTGGTGAAGATCTGCGCGTCGACGATATTGGCGCCGGCGGCGGCGCAGGCGCCGGTGATGATCGACAACAGGCGCGGATGGTCGGGCGCCAGCACCGTCACCTCGGTGACGCCCTCGAATTCGAGCGTGCGCACCCGCGTCGACAGGGTCTTGGCGTCGGAACCGGCGTCGCGGATGAACTGCGCGTCGCGCACTTGCTGTTCCAGCGGCACGGTCAGCAGGTAGTTGTCATAGTGCAGCCTGACGATGCGGTTCCGGTCGTCCTCGGGCCAGCCGGCCAGGGCGGCGGCGAGCTGTTCGCGCGAGGCGGCGACGCGGGTCTCGCGCGCCACTTCCGAAAAGCCGCCGGTCAGCAAAAGCTCGGTTTCGTAGAACAGCGTGCGCAGGAGCTGCCCCTTCCAGCCGTTCCACACGCCCGGGCCGACGCCGCGAATGTCGCACACCGTCAGCACCAGCAGCAGCTTCAGCCGCTCCACCGACTGCACCTTGTCGGCAAAATCCTCGATCGTCTTGCGGTCGTTCAGGTCGCGCGTCTGCGCCGTCATCGACATCAGCAGGTGGTTCTCCACCAGCCAGCCGATCGTCTCCGCCTCCGAGGCGTTGAAACCCATATGCGGCGCCAGCCGGCGGGCGATCTTGGCGCCGGCCTCGGAATGATCCTCGGGCCGCCCCTTGGCGATGTCGTGGAACAGCACCGCCGCGTAGAGCAGTTCGCGCCGGGCTTTCAGGCCCGGCATCAGCGAATGCGCCAGCGGATGCAGCTTCTGGCTGTCGCCGTGCTCGATTTCCGCCAGCACGCCGACACAGCGGATCAGGTGCTCGTCGACGGTGTAGTGGTGATACATGTTGAACTGCATCATCGCGACGATCTTCCCGAAGTCCGGGATCAGCCGGCCGAGCAGCCCGGCTTCGTTCATCCGCCGCATGTTCAGCTCGGGATTGCGATCCGACGTCAGCACCTCCATGAACAGGCGGTTGCCCTCGCGGTCGCGGCGCAGGTTGCGGTCGACCAGTTTCAGCGAGCGGGTCAAGAGCTTCAACGCGTCCGGATGGTATTCCAGCCCGTGCCGGTCGGCCAGCCAGAACAGCCGCATCATGTTGACCGGGTCGCGCGCGAACACCTGGTCGTCGGCGACGGTGATGCGGTTGTTGTCGACCAGGAAGTCGGTCGTGCCGGGCAGTTTCTTGCGGCGGCGCGAAAAGTTGAGGAACAGCCGGTTGAAGCCGGGCACATGCTTGGCCTGCTCCTCCTCAAGGGTTGAGCAGAAGATGCGCGTCAGGTCGCCAACGTCCTTGGCGACCAGAAAATAATGCTTCATGAACCGTTCGACCGCCGAGAGGCCGGGATGGCTGGTGTAGCCGAGCCGGTCGGCGATGTCGCGCTGGATATCGAAGTGAAGACGCTCCTCGGCCTTGCCGGTAGCGAAATGCATGTGGCAGCGCACCGCCCACAAAAAGTCCTCGGCCTTCCTGAACTGCCCGTATTCGGCGGCGGAAAAGACGCCCTTGTCGACCAGTTCCTCGCTATTGCGCACCCGATAGTAATATTTGCCGATCCAGAACAGCGTATGCAGGTCCCTGAGCCCGCCCTTGCCGTCCTTGACGTTGGGTTCGACCAGATAGCGGCTTTCGCCGGCCTTGCGGTGGCGTTCGTCCCGCTCGCCCAGTTTGGCCTGGACGAATTCCGGGCCGGTCGACTTGACCACTTCGAGGTCAAAGCGCCGGACCAGTTCGTCACAAAGCTTTCGGTCGCCCCACAGATAGCGGGCCTCGAGGATCGAGGTGCGGATTGTCATGTCGCCATGCGACAGCCGCACGCAATCGTCGATGGTGCGGGTGGCGTGGCCGACCTTCAGGCCCAGGTCCCACAGCATGTAGAGCATGTATTCGACGACCTGTTCGCCCCACGGGGTCTGCTTGTAAGGCAGCACGAACAGAAGGTCGATGTCGGATCCCGGCGCCAGCGTGCCGCGGCCGTAGCCGCCAACCGCGACCACGGCCATGTGTTCGGCGGTCGAAGGATTTTGCGCCCGGTAGACGTGGTGGACCGCAAATTCGTAGAGCCGGCGGATGACCTCGTCCATGAGATGCGACAGCCGCTCGGCGCAGGCCGTGCCGCCGCCGTCCTCGATCAGCATCGCCTCCGCCCGGCGGCGGCCCTCGACAATAACCCGGCGCAGGGTCGCGCGCGCCTCGTCGCGCACGCCCGAGCCGTCGCCGCCGTGCTCGGCGGTCAACGCTGTCAGCTCGCGCGAAAGCGCCGCGCCGTCGACGATCTCATCCAGTTTGAGGGGAATTCTTGCCATCGGCGCGGTCTATAGACTGATTTTCAGCCGCTGGGGAGTGGTGGCCAGCGCCGCGTGATGTCGCTCCCAACCACGAAAAATGGCGCGAACGCCGGAACTACACGCCCCGCAGCGTCTTCATGTCGGGCAGCAGCGCCGTCAACAGGCCGAGGAACGGCAGGAACGAACAGATCCAGTAGACTTGGACAATGCCATAGTCGTCGGCGAGGAAGCCAAGCACCGCCGCCGCCAGCCCGCCGAAGCCGAACGCAAAGCCGAAAAAGATCCCCGCCACCATGCCGACGCGCCCCGGCAGCAGTTCCTGGGCGAATACGACGATGGCGGGAAAAGCCGACGACAGGATCAGCCCGATGATCACCGACAGGATCACCGTGCCGGTCAGCCCGGCATAGGGCATCAGCAGCGTGAACGGCAGCACGCCGAGGATCGACACCCAGATCACCGCCCGCGTACCTATGCGGTCGCCGATCGGGCCGCCGACGATGGTCCCGAGCGCAGCCGCCGCCAGGAACACGAACAGTAACACCTGCGACGTCTGCACCGACACGCCGAACCGTTCGATGACGTAGAAGGTGTAGTAACTCGAGATCGACGCCAGATAGGCGTTCTTGGTCAGGGTGAGCAGCGCCAGCACGGCAAGCGCCGTCATCACCCTGGCGCGGGGGAGCTGGATCGTCGCGCCGCCGCCGCCCCGTTTCGCCGCGTCGGTGCGCGTCGCC
>Ga0209793_1001990_pt1 | contig 10718 bp, 9 predicted proteins | sample EBPBio122009_DNA_FD_185863 | JGI IMG/M metagenome (GOLD analysis project Ga0209793, IMG submission 185863) | Wastewater treatment Type I Accumulibacter community from EBPR Bioreactor in Madison, WI, USA - Reactor 1_2/2/2009_ DNA (SPAdes) (version 2) | ecosystem: Engineered > Bioreactor > EBPR >... | reverse complement strand
CACGGCACCCTAACCGTCCTCGGTCAGGAATCGAACGCGATGATCGCGGGGATCGCAGGACTGGGGCACATCGCGATCACGGCAGGCATGATCGTCTTCTTCGTCGCGCTCCGCCGCGCCGTTACCGGCCGCACGCCGGTGCCCGCCGAAGCCGTAGCGGCCTGACCATGACTGCAGCACCGACCACCCAGGAGAGCGCCCCGACCCGGCGGGAATGGCTCGGCCTTGCCGTCCTCTCCATCGGGCTCGGCCTCATCGTGCTCGACGGCACGATCGTCGGTGTCGCGCTGCCCGCCATCATCGGCGACCTGCATCTCGACCTCACCGACGCGCAATGGGTGAACAGCCTCTACGCCGTGCTGCTCGCCGCCTTGCTTCTCTCCACTGGAAACCTCGCGGACCGGTGGGGGCGCAAGCGGCTCTTCCTCGCCGGCCTCATCGTGTTCGTCGCCGGCAGTCTGCTCGCCGCCGCCGCGTCCACCGCGGGGGTGCTGATCGGGGCGCGTGCGGTGCAGGCAGTCGGGGCGGCGTTCATCATGCCCTCCACCCTCTCCACCGTGAACGCCGTGTTTCGAGGCAAATACCGTGCCGCGGCGTTCGGGGTATGGGGCGCCGTGATCTCCGGCGCTGCCGCCGTCGGCCCGCTCGCCGGCGGTGCGCTCACCCAGTGGGCCTCGTGGCACTGGATCTTCCTGGTGAACCTCCCACTTGGCGTCCTCGTGTTCATCGCCGCGCTCTTCACCGTGCCCGAGACGCGCGGTGAGAAAAAGCGTCCCGGTATCGATGTCGACGGCGCGCTGCTCAGCGCCATCGGATTCGGGGCGCTCGTGTTCGCCGTCATCGAAGGCCCCGACCTTGGCTGGTGGACCCCGAAGAGCGACCTCACCGTCTTCGGATGGGTATGGCCGAAAGATGCAGCGATCTCCGCCGTGCCCGTCGCGTTCGCCGTTGCCGCGATCGCGCTGGTCCTGTTCGTGATCTGGGAACGACACCGCGAGAAGGTGCAGCGCGCCGCGCTCCTCGACCTCGACCTGTTCTCGTTCTCCACGTTCTCGTGGGGGAACCTCACCGCCGCGATGGTCGCTGTCGGTGAGTTCGCGATCATCTTCGTCCTCCCGCTCTACCTCATCAACGCCCTTGGTCTCGACGTCATGGGCGCCGGCCTCGTGCTCGCCGCGATGGCCGTCGGCGCGTTCCTCTCCGGTGCCGCGGCCCGGCATCTCGCCGCGAGGTTCGGCGCGCCCGGAACCGTGCTCATCGGGCTGGGCCTCGAAGTCGCAGGCGTCCTCGCCCTCGCACTGCTCCTGGGGCCCGCGACCTCGGGCTGGCTCATCGCGATCCCTCTGGTCGTCTACGGTCTCGGCCTCGGTCTCGCCTCCGCACAGCTCACCGGTACCGTCCTTCGGGACATCCCCGTCGAAGTCTCCGGCCAGGGATCGGCCACGCAGAGCACCGTCCGGCAGATCGGCTCCGCCCTCGGTACCGCATTCGCCGGAGCGACGCTCTCGATCTCCCTCGCGCTCACTCTCCCCACCGCCCTCGGCGACGCGGGACTCACCGGCGCGGAGGCGGACTCGCTTGCCGACGCCACCCGCCAGTCCGCGGGCACCACGATCATGCAACTCCGCGAACAGGGAAGCAGTAGCAGTCTCGGCGATCAAACCGCGACGGCTGTCGACGCGCTCACGAGCGGATTCGCCGATGCGACCCGCTGGGCGCTCCTGATCGCGACCGTGTTCCTCGCGCTCGGATTCATCGGTGCCCTGCGCCTGCGCCGTGCATCGGTTGCGACTCCCATCAACCCGTCAGCACAGCAAGAGGCTCATCCTTCATGACCACGACAAACAAACCCCAGACCATCAGCCCGCGCATACTCTTCCGGAGCTTCGCCATCGCCGAGATGTTCACCTGGGCCGGCCTCATCACCGCGCTCATCCTCCGCGCGTTCGATGTCGCCAACCTCGTCCCGATCGCCGGAGGCATCCACGGATTCGTCTTCCTGTGCTACTCCGCGAGCACGATCTTCGTATGGGTGAACCAGAGATGGCCTCTCCGACTCGGCCTCACCGGGCTGCTGCTCGCGATCGTGCCATTCGCCACAGTGCCGTTCGAGATCATCGTCGATCGCAAAGGACTGCTGGCCGGCGACTGGCGGCTCGCACCCGGCGGTGAGGCACCGCACGGGTTCATCGAGCATGTCCAGGCCTGGGTACTACGACATGTACTCCTGTCGATCATCCTGCTGATCCTGCTCGTGACGACGCTCTTCATCACCCTGCTCTGGCTGGGGCCACCCGTGCCCCGTGACTAAAGCAGCCGACAAAGCGCCGACTTGGTAGCCCCGTAAAGCGTGCTACTGGCGGGAGTTATCAGCAACCCGTAGGACAGCTTCGCTGGCTGTGGTCTCCGCTGGCCCGCGGAACGAGGTTTGGCGGGTGCACCTGTGGCGTGTACCCCGTCTGCGAGTTCGTGGGCGGGCCGCCCGTCGCCAAGGAGACCTACCGTGTTCGATCTGCTCGCCAACGTCATGTCCGCGCCGCTGCTGGCGCCGATGGACATCAACATCGACCCCAACACCAACGGGCTGCCGGGGATCAACCAGCTGCGCACCATCGTCGGCGCGGTGATGACCATCGGCCTGATCCTCAGCGTCCTCGCGCTGATCGTGTCCGCGATCGTGTGGGGCTTCGGCGCAAACTCCTCCAACCCGCACCTCGCCTCCCGCGGGAAGATCGGCGTCCTCGTCTCCTGCGGCGCGGCGGTAATCTGCGGCGCGTCGGTGACGCTCATCAACTTCTTCTGGAACGTCGGCCAGCAGGTCTGACCCCGCCTGTCGTCGAGAGCTGGAGTTCGAGATGGGCGTGTGCGACGTTCCCGTGATCTCCTCGGTCTGCGATGCCGTCGGCGAAGGGGCCGCTTCTCTGGTCGCGGCCCCGTTCGACTGGCTCGCCCAGGCGATGGGTGCCGCCGCCGGGTGGCTGTTCGAGGCGGTCTGGTCGGTCTTCGACACCACGACGCTGGTGGATGTCACCAAGCCCGGCTACATCGCCGTCTACAACCTGCTGTTCGGCATCGCGGTCTTCGTGATGCTGATCTTCTTCTGCCTCCAACTCATCACCGGCCTGATCCGCCGCGACCCCACCGCCCTCACCCGAGCCGCGCTCGGCCTGGCGAAGTCCGTCCTCGGGTCGTTCGTGGTCATCACGCTCACGGCACTGCTGCTGGAAGTCGTCGATCAGCTGTGCATCGGGATCGTGCAGGCCGCCGGGGAAACCACCGAGTCGATGGGCGACAAGATCGCCCTCCTCGCCGCAGGGCTGGTCGGGATCAACATCGCCGCTCCCGGTGTCGGAGCGATCATCACGATCTTCATGGCCGGCCTCGCGATCACCGCCGCCGCGATCGTGTGGCTGTCCCTCCTCGTCAGGAAAGCACTCCTGCTGGTCGCGGTCGTGTTCGCGCCGCTCGCGTTCAGCGGAGCGTCATGGGACGCCTCGCGCGGGTGGATCGGGAAGTGGGCGATGTTCGTCGTCGCGCTGATCTGCTCCAAGCTCGTCCTCGTCGTCATGTTCCTCGTCGCGATCACCCAGGTCTCCGCACCCATCGACGCGGACCTCGCCTCGGTCAGCGATCCCATCGCGGGGATCGTGCTGATGGCGATGGCCGCGTTCGCTCCCTATCTCACCTACAAGTTCATCGCGTTCGTCGGGTTCGACATGTATCACGCGATCGGCTCCGAGCAGGACGCCAAGAGCGCACTCAACCGACCGATCCCCGTCCCGACCAAGCCGCAAGGCGGCGCAGACCCGAAGAAGGTGCTCGACGGAACCAGCAGCAGCGGGAACGCGGGCGAAGGCTCCGGTGGAGGAAGCAGTGCACCACCGCCGCCGAGGACCCCGGCACCGACACCCGCTGCGGGCGGCGGCGCGGCTGGTGGTGGAGCCGCAGCAAGCGGAGGCGGCGCGGCCGCAGCCGGTCCCGTCGCAGCCGGGGTGGTGGTCGGGGCGAGTGTCGCCAAGGGTGCCGCGACCGCCGGGCCGAAGGCCGGAACCGCGTTGGGAGCCCAGGGCGAGCACGCCGCCGACTCAGCCGCGCAGACACCGCCGCCGCCCGCAGCATCGCCTGCGGCACCGCCGTCGAGCCCGGCACCACGACCGCCGAGCACCGACCCGTCACCGCCGCCGACGCAGCCCCCGCCGCCCGCGCCACGCCCACCGAAGGAGTAGACGATGAGTAGCACGAACCACGACCGGCCCACTGCGGGCGAGCTCGTGCCGGTGAAGTTCTCCCGCCTCACCCGCCGCGGCATCCTCCTCGGCCTGTCGCTGACCCAGCTCATCACGCTCGCCATCGGCGGAACCACCCTCATCGGCGCGTTCTACGCCGGCGGCGGGATGCTCCTCGCCTACACCGCCCCCATCTGGGTACTCGCCGCCGCGCTGACATGGATACCCATCGCAGGCAGGCCCATCGTCGAGTGGCTGCCCATCGCCTGCTGGTGGCTGTGGCGCACCACCGGCGGACAACTGCTGTACCGGCGAAGGATCGTCGTACCGCGCCCCGTCGGCACCCTCGCCCTGCCCGGCGACATGGCCCGCCTGCGCGAGTACACCGACCCCGACACCAACGCCGGGATGATCCACGACCCCCACGCCGCCACCCTGACCGTCGTATGCGAGGTCACCCATCCCGCGTTCGTGCTCCTCGACCCCGGCGAACAGGAACGCCGCGTCAGCTCCTGGGGCCGCGTGCTCGCAACCGTCTGCCGCTCCGGGCGGATCGCCACCCTTCAGGTCTTGGAGCGCACGCTGCCGGACTCCGGCACCGGACTCGCAGAATGGTGGGCCATCCACGGCACCGCAGATGGGTCGTGGGCGGCCGACACCTACGCAGAACTCATCGACCGCGCTGGGCCAGCCGGTGAACGCCACGCCACCACGCTCTCGCTGTCACTCGACATGAAGACCAGTGCCCGGCAGATCAGGACCGCGGGCGGCGGGATGCGCGGTGCTGCCGCCGTGCTGCGGCAGGAGATGAACACCCTCGTCGCCGCGCTGCGCTCCGCCGACCTCTCGCCGTCAGGATGGCTGACACCTGGGCAGATCGCGGTGATGCTGCGCTCCGCCTACGACCCAGCCATCGCCGCCACCCTCGAACGCCACGGCAGGCTCGGCCAGTCACTCGCGACCGCCGGGCCGGTTGCGGTCACCGAAACCTGGGGCAGGCTGCGCACCGACTCCGCTCACCACGCCGTGCTCTGGGTCAGCGAGTGGCCTCGGTCGCTCGTCTATCCGGGGTTCCTATCGCCGGTGCTGCTGTCCACCGGCATCCAGCGGTCGTTCTCACTCATCTGCACCCCAATGCGATCCGATGCCGCCGCACGCGATATCCGCAAGAAAAAGGTCGAGCACATCTCCGACCAGGCACAACGAGCGAAGATCGGCCAGATCGAGGACGCCTCCCAGACCGCCGAGTACCACGACGTGCTCCAGCAAGAAGCCGACCTCACCGCCGGACACGGCATCCTCCGCTACACCGGCCTCATCGGCGTCTCCGCACCCACTGTCGAGGAACTCGACGCCACCGTCGCCGCGATCGAGCAGGCAGCGATCCAAGCGTCGTGCGAGACCCGACTCCTCGTCGGCCAGCAAGCCGCCGCGTTCACAGCCGCAGCGCTACCACTCTGCCGGCGCGTGTGACCGCACCCACCGCTGGGCAACGATCGTCGGTATCGACTTGGGGTGGATGCCGGGTGAAGTGCGAGAGACTGGGGGCGTGAGCGAGATCAACTTTGCCCGGTACCGGGCCTACGTCGACGCAAGGGTCGAGGCAAACAACGCCATGATCGCGCTCCTTGCAGGCTCTCGGCTGGCCGCGCACACTCTCCAGTTGCACAGCGGGTCTCCTCATCAGCTCCCTGGGCTGTTTCCGGCAGTGAGCGACATCGACCGTTTCAACCTGTTGCCGGATCGAGCATCACAGCTCCTGCTCAACGCCGATGCGCACCTCGCGGCAGTGGCGATTCCGTACGCACTGGCTGTCTATGAGGCGTTCGTCAAAGATGCAATCGCAATGCTGGACGACGCAGGCTACACGGTATCGCAGGCGCGGGGTGCCTTGAATGCCGGGCGCATGCACAAGACCTTCTTCGAAGCCGCTGGCGTCGTAGAGCCAGCTGATGTGATCCCTCTCTTCCACGTACTGCGTTGTGTTCGTAATGCCCAGATTCACCATGCCGGCCATGTGACTACTGAAGTGACCGAGGTACTGGACTCGTTGACTGACGCGCAGCGCGAACGATGGGAGAAACTGACGATGGCTCCGCTCGATTCGATGATGAGGGAGGGGAAGCTGCACTTCACAATCGGCCACTTGATCGCCGCGTTTGCAGTCACGAAGGAGGGGGCACGGCGACTCAACGAGACTCTGGGGCAAAAACTGAGCAGAGAGAGGTGGGCCGGGATCGCCGTTGCCGACTTCGCCGAATCTGCCGACCACCCTCGCAATAGCAGACAGTGGAAACGTGGGCTCTTGGGGTTCGCGAGATTCCACTACCTTGGCGGTCTAAACCTGAGCGCGGAAGAACTCGAACGAGCGGCGCGACGATCGGGGTACTGGACGGCGACATCGTGGTGAAAAGAACACGGGGGCTCTGTACCCATTGAGCTACATCCGGCTTTACCGGAGCCAGGAGTCGAACCTGGGTCTCCCTGTTTTTGTGCGAGTTGAGGTTGTGAACCTCTAGCCCATCAGTAGCACCCGCTATGTAGACGACATTCTACCACGGGCTTGGGTGCGCACCTCCTCGTCACACGGCACCAGGAGGTCACCATGCCCACGTTCTTCGATTCGACTGCCGACGCCGCCGAGGCGTCCGAGGCCTTGCGCGGCCTGGCCTACGCGAGCCGGGGCTTCGATCAGCCCGCCGAGATGTACGGGGTGATCGGTGATCTGTCCTCCGGGATGCGCTCGCTACGGCAGGTGCTCGACCAAATCGCCGATGCTCACGAGCGCAAGGCCGCGCACGCCTTCGACGACGACGGCAGCCACGAGGCCGGGGTGCGAGACGCGCTCGCTGCTGCGCAAGAGCTACACCAGGCGGCGAATCTCGTCGACCGGGCCTACGACCGGCTCGCGGAAGGGTTCATCGCTGCGGGGCGGATCGCCTGGCACCCCGAGCCCGCCGTCGAGGAGGCCGCGCCGTCGCGGTGGGTCAGCGTGGTGTTCCTCCACGGAGAGGAGGCCGACCGGCCGTTGCGCATCCTCGGCGAGCTGGGCCATGTCGATGCGGTGGACTACCTCGCGCAGTGGGACTACGGCGACGAGACCACGCAGGCCGCGTTGGAGAACGGGTACGTCTATGACGAGCCCGGCGAGGGCACCAACGACCGGGTTGCGCTCTCAGGTGACTACGCGCTGGTCGTCAACCCGCACGTCGGCTACGTCTCGCTCCTGCGCCGCTACACCGAACCGGAGGCAGAACGCCTGGACGCCGAACAGGTCGAGTCCGCTCCGGTGAAGTCTGGGCCGGAGCTGCTGGTGTCGTACTCCTCGCCGGGTGCCCCGGAACGGGCCGATCTGCCGACTGCGAAGCGGGATCGGTCGTGGTTCGAGCCGGCGAAGATCACGGCGGTCAAGCAGGCGCGGGGGCTGGTGCGGTGACCGAGGATCGCGCGCGGCTGCACACCGCTGTCCTGGTGGCACCGTCGAAGGAGCGGCGGAAGCTCCGTAAGCAGCGCCGCAAGGCCGAGGCCCGGCTCCACGCCGAGCAACGGAGGACCGCGATCGCCGCAGCGAAGGCGAAGGCCGAGGAGGAACGTGCCGAACGGCGCGCCACGGTCTACCTACCGAAGGCCGGCGAACCTGGCAATGCGCGATTGCGCACCCCTGGTCGGTTCCATCTGACGCGGCATCAGGACACGTCGGCGACGCTGGCGGGCCTGTACCCGTTTGTCGCTGAGGGTGGCCTCGGTGCCGATGGTGTGTTCGTCGGCCAGGACCTGTACTCGGGCGGCAGTTTCGTCTACGACCCGTGGGTGCTCTACGCACGCGGCATCATCACGGCACCCAATGTGGTGCTGGCCGGGATCGTCGGCTCCGGCAAGTCATCGCTGGCCAAGTCCCTCTACACGCGGTCGCTACCGTTCGGGCGGCGCGTGTACGTGCCCGGCGACCCGAAGGGCGAACACACCGCCGTCGCCAACGCCGTCGGCGGCAGAGCCATCGTCCTCGGGCATGGACTCAACACTCGCCTGAACCCGCTCGACGAAGGCCACCGGCCCAGCGGCCTGTCGGACCAGCAGTGGGCCTCGACCGTCGCCGCGCGGCGTCGTGACCTGATCGGCGCGCTCGCGGAGACCGTGCTCGCGCGCGGGTTGTCGCCGTTGGAGCACACCGCGATCGACATCGCCCTGACCCAGACTGTGCGGGAGTACGACGTGCCGATCCTGCCGATGGTCGTTGACCGCATCCTCGCCCCGAGCGCGGATGCCGACGGCCGGTTGGCCGAGGACGGCAGGCTCGTCGGCCACGCGCTGCGCCGTCTCGTCGCCGGCGACCTGGCCGGTCTGTTCGATGGGCCTTCGACGGTCGCGTTCGATCCGTCGTTGCCGATGATCTCGCTCGATCTCTCGCGGGTCACCGAGAACTCGACCCTGATCTCGGTGTTGATGACGTGCTCGTCGGCGTGGATGGAATCCGCACTGCTCGACCCGAAAGGTGGGCAGCGGTGGGTGATCTACGACGAAGCATGGCGACTCATGTCCCACCCGGCGTTGTTGCGGCGGATGGATGCGCACTCGCGACTCGCACGGCACTACGGGATCGCGAACATGCTGATCTTCCACAAGCTCACCGACCTCGACAACGTGGGCGACCAGGGCTCGGCCATGCGCTCCCTGGCCAACTCGCTGCTGGCGAATGCGGAGACGCGGATCGTGTACCGGCAGGAGTCCGACCAGCTCGGGCCGACCGCGACCGCGCTCGGCCTGACCGGCACCGAGCAGCAGCTCTTGCCGAACCTCGGCGTCGGACAAGGCCTGTGGCGGATCAAGGCCAGGAGCTTCGTCTGCCAGCACCAACTCCACCCCGACGAACTCGCCCTGTTCGACACCAGCAGCCGCGCAGCGGGAGGCCACCGATGAACCTCAATGGCCCGCGCCGCCCCATCCCGAGCGAGGACGAGACGACGGCTCCGGTCGAGTTGCCGCACGTCGTCGTCACCGTCGCCGGAGACGGCACCCTCACCGCGATGGTCGATGGAGCACCGTTTGCGTCGCCGGACGGGACCGCGTGGACGCGGGCGACGTTTGGGCCGCTCATGGATGCGATCACCAAGGATCGCACCATCGCGGTCCGGGTCGAGGTTCGCGAGAGCGACGGGAGCGTGTTCACCGACATCCTCCGCACCCGCAAGCCCCGACGCGCCGTGGGCCCGTCCGAGACCCCGGTGCCGGAGACTCGTCGGAGTCGCCACGCCCGGCGAGTGCCGCGCTTGGCGGAGGTCACCGCGGGCGGGTTCGTGCCCGGCGAGGATGTCGCCGTCGCGACGATCGTCTCCCATACCGACGCCACCGGAACCGGGGAGGCACGTGCGCTCGTCGACCTTGACGACCTGCCCGCCGGAACATCGCACGAGGTGATCCTGCTTGGGCGTATCTCGGGCACGCTCGCGGTGCGGCGGTTGATATGAACCAGCGGCAGGCCGGGGGCATGGGCGACGAACTCACCAACGCCGCCCTCGTTGGCCTGGTCGGCATGTTCGGGATCGCTCTCGTCCTCCGTGCCGCTGGCAGTGTCGCCGCGTTCCTCACCGGCACACCGCAGCCCGACGTCGGCGCAGCGGCGGGACTCGCGGTGCTGTTCAACCCCGGTGACCCTGCGACCGCGCTCGGTGCCGACGGGCTCAACCCGGTCGTCTACTGGCTCGTCAGCGCGACATTGCTCGGCGGACTCGCTGCCGGGATCGTCTGGGTGTGGATGGTCCTGCGCCGCCACACGCGGAAGACAGAGACCGACCCGCACCGACTGGCAGGGATCGCGACCAGCCACGAGGTCAAGACCGCCGCATCCGCAAAGGCACTGCTTCACCGGGCGGCCACGCTGCGGCCCTCCTTGGACTCGCCAGCACCGCAGGATGTCGGCTACCTGCTGGGGGCGAGTCGTGGAACGAAGGTCTGGGCATCGGTCGAGGACTCGATCCTGCTGATCGGACCGCCCCGCTCCGGCAAGGGCCTGCACGTCGTCATCAACGCGATCCTCGACGCACCGGGTGCTGTGGTCACGACCAGCACGAGGCCCGACAACCTCACTGCGACCCTCCGGGCCCGACGCCGCAAGGGTGGGCCGGTCGCGGTGTTCGATCCCCAACACCTCGCCGAAGGCATCCCCGCCGGGCTGCGCTGGTCACCCATTCGCGGCTGCGATGATCCGCTGACCGCGATGATCCGCGCCAACGGCCTCGCCGCCGCCACGGGACTGTCCGCCGGAGGGGTCGAGTCTGGCGGGTTCTGGGAGGGCAAGACCCGCACCGCACTCCAATCGCTGCTGCACGCTGCCGCGCTGGACGGCCGCCCGCCCGCCGAGCTGTTCCGGTGGACTCTTGATCCCAGCGCGGCATCGGAGGCCGTCGCGATCCTCAACTCCCACCCGAACGCGGCGATGGGCTGGGACGACTCCCTGGCCGCGATGATCGACGCTGACCCCAAGACCCGCGACAG
>Ga0209793_1001985_pt1 | contig 10740 bp, 9 predicted proteins | sample EBPBio122009_DNA_FD_185863 | JGI IMG/M metagenome (GOLD analysis project Ga0209793, IMG submission 185863) | Wastewater treatment Type I Accumulibacter community from EBPR Bioreactor in Madison, WI, USA - Reactor 1_2/2/2009_ DNA (SPAdes) (version 2) | ecosystem: Engineered > Bioreactor > EBPR >... | reverse complement strand
GAAGAACGTGTTGGTGCCGAGCGCGCCCAACAGGGTGGGGACGAACAGGGCGAGGACGCCGTTGACGGTCCAGCCGAAGAACACCGAGATGCCGATGGCCAGGCCGCGGATCGACAGCGGGAAGATCTCGGCCAGCCAGACCCAGACGGCTATGTTGAGGAAGGACTGCATCGACAACACGAACAGGGTGACCAAGATCGCGACGACGTACGGCTTGGCCGGGGATTCGTCGGGGATCAGAATGCCGGACAGACCGACCAGGCAGTGGCAGGTCGTCGTGAGGAACAGGCCGATGAAGAAGGTCGTACGGCGGTCGAGCCGGTCCATGTTCCGCAGCGCGATGACGCCGCCGACGACCGCGGCCAGGCCGAACAACGTGGCAGCGGCCAACGCCCTGGACTCGGTGAAGCCGGACTGCTCCAACACCCGCGGGCCGTAATACATGATCGTGTTGATGCCGGTGAGCTGCTGGGTGACCGAGACGCCGATGCCGACGAACAGAATCCGACGCAGCCACCGGTTCGCCAAGACCTCGCCGAAGCCGAGCTTGTCGTTGCCCGCTTCCTTCTCTTCCTCAGCCACCCGTTCGACCTGGGCGAACTCGGCCAGGGCCCGTTCTTCGGAGCGGATGGTCTTGAGGATGACCAGGGCTTCGTCGAGCCGGCCCTTGTCGATCAGCCAGCGCGGGGATTCGGGCATCCGCAGCATGCCGACGAACAAGGCGATGGCGGGCAGGGCGCAGATGGCGAACATGATCCGCACAGGCCTTCGACGTGGCCGAGGGTGGCGTTGAGGATGGCGTTGACAGTGAAGGCGGCGAACTGGCCGGCGACGATGGCCATCTCGTTGCGGCCGGTGATGGAGCCGCGGATCTCGAACGGTGCCAGCTCGGCCAGGTAGACCGGGACGACTGTGGAGGCACCGCCGACAGCGAGGCCGAGGATGGTGCGGCCGACGACCACGACTTCGAAGCCGGGGGCGAAGACGACGAACACGACGCCGACGAAGAACATGATCGACAGCACCAGGATGGTCTTCCGGCGGCCGATGGCGTCGGAGAGTCTGCCGCCGACGAGGGCGCCGACGGCGGCGGCGAAGACTAGCGAGCTGATCACGATGCCGGTTTGGATCAGAGACAGGCCGAGCTCTTCCGACATCGGCCCCTCAGCACCGCTGGAGACGCCGGTGTCGTAGCCGAACAGCAGGCCGCCGAAGCAGGCGACGATGGAGATCAGCCCGATCCGTTTCCGATGTGGGCCGGTGCCCAGCGGTGGGAGGGCGGTCTCGGCAGCAGAGGCGCCGTGGCCGCTCACGCGATCACCCCGACGGGTGATGCCACGCGCGGGTACTCCGGACGAACTCGGACTCCTGGGTGGGGGGAGGTCGACATCGACCATTCCTTTCTCGGCTCCACAGATGTCACCCCTCCGGGTGGTCTGTCTAGAGGGCTCTAGTTGGGTGCGTCACACCGTACGAATCCTGCTGCCTATATGTCAATACATTCGAGCAAACAAGATTCGGATGGGAGGAGAAGTTGGCCACCAGAGAGTAAGACGGTATTCACTAGTGGTACACCAGGGATATCCTGCGGCCAGTCGTCCCGGGCTGGCCGGGCACTGAGGAACCAAGGGGTGCGAATGCCGCGCCACGTCACGCGCCGGATGACGAGGGCAGTCCTGCTCACGGTGAGTCTGCTGCTCGCAGTGGTGGCCGGTGCCTGCTCGAGCGGGCAGCCGGAGAGCAGCTTGGACCGAGTGCAGCAGACCGGTGTTCTACGGGTCGGCACTGAGGGTACGTATTCGCCCTTCACCTTCCACGACCCGGCGACGAACAAGCTGACCGGCTACGACATCGAGATCATCACCGCCGTCGCCGACAAGATGGGTGTGCGTGCCGAGTTCGTCGAGGCGCCCTGGGACGCGCTGTTCGCCAGCTTGATGGCAGACCGGTTCGATGTGGTCGCGAACCAGGTCACCAAGAACGCCGAGCGCGAGGCGAAATATGCGCTGAGCAACCCCTACACCTTCTCCGCGGGCGTCATCATCACCCGGACCGACGACACCAGGATCAGCTCGCTGGCGGACCTGAAGGGGCTGACCACGGCGCAGAGCTCCACCAGCAGTTGGGCCAAGGTGGCGGCCGACGCGGGCGCCAAGGTCGAGGCGGTCGAAGGCTTCGCCCAGGCGGTCGCGCTGGTCAAGCAGAAGCGCGTGGACGCAACTGTCAACGACAACTTGGCAGCCCTGGAGTACTTCAAGTCGACCGGCGACAAGGACGTGAAGATCGCGGGCGAGACCGGCGACATCAGTGAGCAGGTGTTTGCGCTCCGGCCGGAGGACACTGCGCTCCGCGACAAGATCAACACCACGCTCGACGGACTGCGCGCCGACGGCACACTAGCCGAGATCTCGAAGAAGTACTTCGACACTGATGTCTCCACCGGCAAGGCCACCGAGGAGAACAAGGACCAAGCAGCGAATCAGAGCACGTGGGAGCTGGTCAAGGCGTCGATCGGTCCGATGCTGCTGGCCACGATCAAGGCCACGATCCCGCTGACCCTGATCAGCTTCACGTTCGGGCTGGCGATCGCGCTGGTCGTCGCCCTGATGCGGTTGTCCTCGATCCCGGGACTGAGCCAGCTTGCGCGCTTCTACATCTCGGTGATCCGAGGAACGCCGCTGCTGGTCCAGCTCTACCTCATCTTCTTCGGGTTGCCTGCGCTCGGTCTGACCTTCAACTCGTTCACCGCCGCGGTCATCGCGTTCAGCCTGAACGTGGGTGGCTATGCGGCCGAGGTGATCCGCTCCGCGATCCTGTCCGTACCCAAGGGGCAATGGGAAGCAGCCCTGACCATCGGCATGGGCTACACGACGACGCTGCGGCGGATCATCCTGCCGCAGGCCGCCCGAACAGCGGTGCCGCCGCTGTCCAACACGTTGATCTCCCTGGTCAAGGACACCTCGTTGGCGTCGGTGGTGCTGGTCACCGAGCTGCTCCGGGTGGCACAGATCGTGGCTGCGCCGACCTTCCAGTTCTTCGCCCTGTACGGGGTCGCGGCGCTCATCTACTGGGTGATCTGCCTGGTGATGTCCTTCGTTCAGAGTCGAGTCGAGATCAGACTGGAAAGGCATGTGGCCCGATGAGCGACTTTGCAGTGTCGGAGGTAGGTCTGGAGGGCGGACGTGTGCTGCTCAGCGCGACCCAGTTGCACAAGCGGTTCGGCGACAACGAGGTGCTGAAAGGCATCGACTTCGACGTACCGGCGGGATCGGTGTCGGTGCTGATCGGGCCTTCCGGCTCCGGCAAGACCACCGTGCTTCGATCCTTGAACGGACTGGAGTTGCCGGACTCGGGCACCGTCCGGATCGGTGATGTCTCGGTGGACTACGGTGCGCAGCCGACCAAGAAGGACGTCGCCCGGCTGCGTGCTCAAAGCGCGATGGTCTTCCAGGGACACAACCTGTTTCCCCATCTCACGGTGCTGCAGAACGTCACCGAGGGCCCGCTGCTGGTGCAGCGCCGACCGGCGGGCGAGGTGCGTACCGAGGCGTTGGCTTTGTTGGATCGGGTCGGTCTGGCCAGCAAGGCCGAGCAGTATCCTTTCCAACTCTCGGGGGGACAGCAGCAGCGGGTGGGCATAGCCCGAGCCCTGGCCTTGCGACCGCAGCTGATGCTGTTCGACGAGCCGACGTCCGCGCTGGATCCGGAGCTGGTCGGCGAGGTCTTGGCTGTGATGAAGGACCTGGCAGGCGAGGGCTGGACCATGGTGGTGGTCACCCACGAGATCCGTTTTGCGCAGTCGGTCGCCGACCAGGTGTTGTTCATGGACGGTGGCGTGGTCGTGGAGAGCGGTCCGCCGGAGGCGGTGCTGGAGAATCCGCAGCAGCCCCGGACCCGGACCTTCCTGCACCGCATTCTCGACCCGATCTGAGCTTCGTTTCCTGTCCTGGTCAGGCGTGGACCAGGGGCCCTGTCCCGCGCTACGTCGGGGCCGGCTCGTTTGCCGTTGCCGTGAGCCGGGTATCTCCTCCGCATACCCCGACAACGAGGAGACATCATGAACCGCGGCATCATCGGCACGATCATCGGCATTCTGGTGATCATCATCTTGGTGATCGTCATCATGCAGCTGACCTGAGATCGACGCTGACCTGAGATCGACCTGGGATCCGGTCCGGCCTGGCCCTTGGCCGCCGCCTTCTGATCCAGCCCGCACAGCAGGCCGCATCCGAGCACCATGCTCGGATGCGGCCTTCAGCGTCTGCTGTGGAGAGCACTCCGGTGCGCAGACCCCGGCTGGGTGGCGGGGGACACCAGCCGGGGCCTGGGTCGTTGTCAGGCGGCGCGCTGCTCCATCGCCTGACGTGTGGCGGCCGAGTCGTCGGCGAGCTGCCGACGCAGCCGACTCAGCAGGCGGGAGAGGAGCCGGGACACCTGCATCTGGCTGGTCCCGATGCGTTCGGCGATATCGGACTGCGATCGCTGTTCCCAGAAGCGCATCCGGAGCAGCTTGCGCTCCTCGGGGCTGAGCAGGGCCCAGGTCTGCTGAACCAGCAGCCGGGCATCGCAGTCATCAAATCCCGGATCGTCGACACCAGCGTGCGCGACAGGTGAGGTGGGACTGTCGAGCGGCACGGTCCGATAGCCCTGGGATGCGCGCCGTGCCTCGCGGATGTCACTCACCGACTCGTTGAGGCTGTCAGCCAGCTCCTGGTCGGTGGGTACGCAACCATGTGCCTGCGCGATCTCCGACCACTGTTGGGTGATCCGGACAGCCAACTGCTGGGTCTGGCGCGGTGGGCGGACCACCCATCCGTGATCTCGGAAGTGGCGCTTCAAGACGCCGCTGATGGTTGGTCCGGCGAACGGGGGGAACGCGCCCTTGTCCGGCTCGTAGCGATTGGCTGCCTCCAGCAAGGCGCACCGGGCCACCTGCTGGAGATCGTCGTCATCCTCGCCACGGCCGCGGAAGCGACGCGCGATCGTGTCGGACAGCCACAGGTGCTGCAACACGAGTTCGTCCCTGTCCTGCTGGGAGTTGTCTTGCTGAGAGTTGTCTCGTTGGTGGCTCTCCCCGGCCGGTCGGGTAGCGCCTTGGGAATCAAGGCTTCGGATAGGAATGCTTGGAGCAGACATGCGCGTCTGACCTCCGCAATAAAGTGGTGCTGGAGGGGTGTGGCGCGCTGTTCGACCCACCCTGAAGGAGTCTTCGAGGACTCACGTTATTGACAACGTACGGGCGTTGCAGCGAGGAGACAAGGCCTGCGCCTGGGAAAGCGGAAAGAAGTTCCAGCGCATTCTGTGCTGCCGAGAAATCTCTTCGTCGGTTTGTTTGGGCGACCCGAAGTCCGGGTATCCGCTTCTTCAAGGTGTCGAGAAGAGGCGCCTTTGGCCTGTCGGAGCTGCCCGCTCGGCAGGCCGTCTCTGCCATTGGACGCAAGCGAAGAGAGGCATGTGCCATGGGTCAGCCCGAGCAGCAGCAAGCGGTTCCCGGGATCCAGTCGGAGATGACGCCGATGCCCGACTGCGGTGAAGAGAGCTACGTGGGCACCGGCCAGCTGACCGGCAAGATCGCGGTGATCACCGGCGCGGACTCCGGCATCGGCCGGGCGGTAGCGATCGCGTACGCCCGCGAAGGCGCCGATGTGGTGATCAGCTATCTGAGTGAGGACTCCGACGCAGCCGAGGTCGAGCGCTACGTCGTGGACGCGGGGCGGCGTGCTGTGTTGATCAAGGGCGATCTCGCCGATCCGCAACACTGCCGCGACGTCATCGCGACAGCGGTCGATCAGCTGGGCGGGATCGACATCTTGGTGAGCAACGCTGCCTACCAGATGACACGCACGTCGCTGGCAGACATACCCGATGACGAATGGGATCGGACCTTCGACACGAACGTTCGGGCGATGTTCCATCTCTGCAAGGCAGCTGTGCCGCACATGAAATCGGGCTCATCGATCATCGGCAGTTCGTCGGTGAACTCCGACCTGCCCTCTCCGACGCTGGCTCCGTACGCGGCGACCAAGGCCGCAATCGCCAACTTCTGTGCGAGTCTCGCGCAGCTGCTCGGAGAGCAGGGCATCCGGGTGAACAGTGTGGCTCCTGGACCGATCTGGACGCCGCTGATCCCCAGCACGATGCCACCGGAGAAGGTGGCGAACTTCGGCAGTGACACGCCGCTGGGGCGTGCCGGTCAGCCGGCTGAGCTGGCGCCGGTCTACGTACTGCTGGCCAGCGATGCCGGCAGCTACATCTCCGGTGCGCGGGTCGCAGTGACCGGCGGACGGCCGATCCTGTGAGAAGGGCATGGCTGTGGAACCCTCGGAGTTGCCCGATGCCAACGCGGTGGCGAATGACGGCCGCGACGAGACCGAGAACCAGCGGATGGACCGCAACTGGAATGAGCTGCTGCAGGAGCTCCGGGTCACTCAGACCGGGACGCAGATCCTCAGTGGCTTCATGTTGACCCTGCCTTTTCAAGCTCGCTTCGTGGCCCTGGATGAGTTCGAGCACGGGGTCTATGTCGTTCTCGTGATGCTTGCGGCGGTGACCATCGTGCTCGGCCTGGCCCCGGTCAACCTGCACCGGGCCCTGTTCAGGCACCGTCTCAAGCCCTCGATCGTCGCGTTCGCGCATCGTGCGCTGCGTGCTCAGCTGGTCGGCGTCTCACTCATCGTGATCGGCACCGTGCTGCTCGTCTTGGATGTCGCTGTCGGCCGATGGGCCGGGGTGCTCGGCGCAGGCCTCGTGTTGGTCCTGATCGTGGTTGCGGCAGCAGTGCCGCGGATGATCGACCATGACTCGGAGGTCGGGGCAGGCGACACAGTCGGGCACGACTGAAGGCCCAGTCCTGCGGCGATCACACCCCCGACGTGCAGAGATCGGTCCCATCGGCACGTGGAGCTGGACCGATGGGACCTGGCCGATGTGTCACCCTAGGAGGACGCATCCGTTGGAGGGTCTGTACCCAACTGAGAGCCAGCCATACACCGATTACTCCTTCGGTGTTCTGCTCGGCTCGACTGCCGCCGGATCCTCGGCCTGGGGTCGAGCCACGGCGCCACGCTCGCGCAGGTCGGCCGCATGCCCCTCGACCTCTTCACCGGACTCGTCCTGATCGTCAGGAGCCCCCAGCCGGGTGCCCTGATCCTCGGTTGCTGACTTCTGATCTCTGCTCATCTCGCCTCCATTCAGTGGTGCAGGGCGCCGACGTGCTCAACCCTGCTCCGATGAGGACCGGCCGGTTGCCTGCCGAGCCCGATCCTCGTAGGCCGGTACCCGCCGGAGGGCCCAGTCAAACCAGGCAGGGAACGTGACCTTGTACGGTCAGCACTGGCGACAGCAGCAGACGTCGCGGGGCAGGAGCGTCTAACCTGGTGATCATGGTCCCGGGGACTGGGTCGCGGCAGCGAAGGGACATGGTCGATGGCAGATGAGCTGGCCTATGCCGAGGAGTTTGCGGATCTGAGCACGCAACTGTTGCGTGAACGGCATGAGCAGCCCACTCTCGATCGGGTGGTCGCTCTCGCTGTCGAGACGATCGAGTCCAGTGACTACTGCAGCATCTCGGTTCGCACCGGCAACCAGGTCGAGACCCCGGCTACCACTGCCGAGGTCGGGCGGCAGGCTGACGAGTTGCAGTACAGGCTGGGCGAAGGTCCTTCCCTTGAAGCGATCTGGAGCTCCGATGCCTGCCTCATCGACGACCTGACAGCGGAGGCCCGCTGGCCGCAGTGGGCGCGATTTGTTGCAGAGTCGGGTATCCGGTCCGTGCTCAGTGTGCGGATTCAAGGTCCGGCAGACGATGCGTTGGCCAGCCTCAATCTCTATGCGCTGCAACCGAAGGCCTTCGATGACACCGATCTGGCCCTCGCGACGATCTTCGCCCGGCACGCAGGCGTAGCGATCTACGGTGCGCGGCAGCACAACAACCTGACCGCAGCGATCCAGTCGCGACAGTTGATCGGAGCGGCGCAAGGCATCTTGATGCAACGGTTCGGTCTCGATCTGGACCAGGCATTCGAGCTGCTGCGGCGCTATTCGCAGACTTACAACGTCAAGCTCAGGCAGCTCGCGGAGAATCTCGTACGCGCGGGCGGGATCCCGCCGGCCGCCGACGGTCAGGGCGCGTCGCGGGCGCTCAATGAGTCTCTCGGGCTCCCGGTCCCTGACAGCTGACCAGGCAGTCTTGTCGGACTGGGATCGCGTGACTACTTGTCGTGCGGGGTACGGACCAACCACCGGGTCAATTCAGTCCATACTTCGAGCACCCCGGTCCGGGCAGACAAGGAGTTGTCAATGGCCGCCGAGAAGCCGATCCATCAGTCAGACCGACACGACACCGCCGTTCCTGACAAGGATGCGGAGCAGCCCTCACAGATCTCGCTTCGGGGCTGGCGTCAGGTGGTGCAGCGCGGCTGGGCCGGAGCCCAGGCCGATCAAGTGCCACTGCTCGGGGCGGGTGTGGCCTTCTTTGCTTTCCTCGCGCTGTTTCCGGCGCTGATTGCGCTGGTCACCATGTACGGGTTGTTCGCCGACCCGGGCGTGATCGCCGACCAGGTGAACTCACTGTCGGCGCTGCCGGCGGAGGTCCGTCAGCTCGTCGTGGACCAGATCAACAATCAGAACCGAGCAGCGCTCGGCTGGAGCGCCGTGATCTCTGTCGCCATCGCGCTGTTCAGCGCATCGGGTGGGGTGAACCAACTCATGATCGCGGTCAACGTGGCCTATGACGGGGAGTCGAGGCGCAGCGCGATCCAGCGCCGTCTCATCGCCCTGGGGCTGACCCTGGGCTCCATCGTCTTCATCGTCGTGATGCTCGGGCTGGTCGCAGCTGTTCCACCGCTGCTCAGACAGGTCTTCGGCGACAGCCCCGCGATCCGGGTGGCTCTTTCAGCGGCACGGTGGGTGCTGGTGGTCGTACTGGTGGCAGCGGCGCTGGCCGTCCTCTATCGGGTGGCGCCCGACCGGAGTTCACCGAAGCTGCGCTGGGTATCCGTTGGTGCTGCGATCGCCACTTTGCTGTGGCTGCTCGCCTCGATCGGGTTCTCTGTCTACGTCTCCACCTTCGGCAACTACGCCAAGACCTATGGTGTCTTCGCCGCAGTGATCGTCTTGTTGCTGTGGTTGTGGATCACGTCGTACGCCGTCCTGCTCGGTGCTGAGATCAACGCCGAAGCGGAGCAGCAGACGGGTACGACGAAAGGTCGGAGGACCGGATGACACGGACTGCCGAGGGCCGAACCGTGGTGGTGATCGGCTCCGGACCCAACGGTCTGGTGGCGGCCAATCTGTTGGCCGACGCAGGGTGGCAGGTCGAGGTTCTCGAGAGTCAGGACAGACCCGGCGGCGCCGTGGCCAGCGCCGAGGACGTGGCCGAGGGATTCGTCCACGACACCTTCAGCAGCTTCTATCCCTTCGCCGCGGCATCGCCGGCGATCTCCCGGCTCGGCTTGGAGGAGTTCGGGCTGCGGTGGCGGCACGCCCCGGCGGTCCTGGGTCATCCGCTGCCATCGGGGGAGTGGGCACTGCTGCATCGTGACGCCGAGAAGACCGCCGCCGATCTGGACCGCCACCAGCCTGGAGATGGTCAGGCGTGGCTCGAGTTGTGCCGGCAGTGGGGCATTGTCGGGCCATCGCTGACTCGTGCACTGCTCGCGCCTTTTCCTCCGGTGCGCGCCGGCATCGGTGTGCTGGCCCGGCTCCCGAAGGTCGGCGGACTCGACTTCGTCCGGATGCTCATCGAGCCTGCCCGGAGTCTGGTCGAGTCGCGGTTCCGGTCGGAGGCAGCTCGCCTGCTGCTGGCCGGCAACGCCATGCACGTCGACATCGCGATGACCGCGCCTGGCTCGGGACTGTTCGGTGTGCTGCTGGCGATGCTGGGGCAGACGGTCGGGTTCCCGGTGCCCGAGGGTGGTGCCGGTCGGCTGGCTACCGCGTTGACGGACCGGCTGAGCAGCCGCGGCGGTGTCATCCGCCTCGGCGTGCGCGTGGAACGGATCCTCACCGAGGGCGGGCACGTGACCGGCGTGGTCGCCAGTGACGGAGAGCATCGTCGAGTCCGGGCGGTCGTTGCCGATGTGGCCGCGCCGGCGCTCTACGGGGGATTGGTGCCCTGGTCAGAGCTCCCGGCCAAGGTGGCCACACGCATGGCGAGGTTCGAGCTCGATCCGGCGACCGTCAAAGTGGACTGGGCCTTGTCGAGCAGCATCCCGTGGACGAACGCTCCCGCGCTCTCACCTGGCACGATCCACCTCGCCGACTCCGTCGACGACCTCCAGTCGAGCATGGACCTGGTCGGCGCGCATGTCGTGCCGGCCAAGCCGTTCCTGCTGATGGGGCAGATGACGACTGCGGACTCCACCCGATCACCGGCGGGCACGGAGTCGGTGTGGGCCTATGCCCGTGTTCCCCAGACCGTGCATGCCGACGAAGGCGATGAAGTCCGAGGCACCTGGGACGAGAGCGAGATCGAGCGGTTCGCGGACCGGATGCAGGCCCGGGTGGAGAAGTACGCGCCAGGCTTCGGCTCGCGGGTGATCGCCCGTCGAGTTCTGGGCCCGCGGCAGCTGCAGGAACGGAACGAAAACCTGATCAACGGCGCGCTGAACGGGGGCACCGCCAACCTGCACCAGCAGCTGATCTTCCGCCCGATCCCTGGTCTGGGCCGTGCAGAGACCCCGATCGGTGGCCTGTTCCTCGCCTCCGCCGCAGCTCATCCGGGTGGCGGCGTACACGGTG
>Ga0209793_1001982_pt1 | contig 10752 bp, 10 predicted proteins | sample EBPBio122009_DNA_FD_185863 | JGI IMG/M metagenome (GOLD analysis project Ga0209793, IMG submission 185863) | Wastewater treatment Type I Accumulibacter community from EBPR Bioreactor in Madison, WI, USA - Reactor 1_2/2/2009_ DNA (SPAdes) (version 2) | ecosystem: Engineered > Bioreactor > EBPR >... | reverse complement strand
CATGTCGTCGCAGTCGATGGCGCAGAATGGTGGCCTCTCGGCGCCGGGGGTTGGCGCTCCGCCGACGGGGGCTACCGGCGACGACAAGCTCTCGATCTTCCTCTCCAAGGCGGAGGCGCAGATCGGTGACCGCTATGTCTACGGTGCGCCGCGGACGCCGAACGCCGCGGATCCCAAGACCTTCGACTGCTCCTCGTTCACCCAGTGGGCTGCCAACCAGGCCGGGGTGAAGCTGGAGGGCACGGCCGAATACCAGTACATGCAGCTCAAGAAGCTGAACCACACCATCCCGGTGGAGCAGGCGCTGAAGACCAAGGGCGCCCTGTTGTTCTACTTCTCTCGCGAACCCACCAACTCCCTGCCGGCCGGCCAAGCGCATGTCGCGATCAGCCTGGGCGACGGTCGTACGGTCGAGGCCAAGGGCACCAAGTACGGGGTCGGCGAGTGGTCGGCGAAGAACCGTTTCAACTATGCCGCCACGGTGCCGGGGATCTCGGACGAGGCTGGTCTGCGTGCCCATCAAATGGCCACGGGGGCGGCTGGAGCTACTGGGGTGGGCGGAGTCGCGGGTGCCAGCAACCTGGCGGCGCCCCCGCCGGGGGGTTCGGCGGCGACCTCTGGAGCGGGGATCTACGGCTCGACTGAGACGGTGGACGGCGCTGCTCCCAACGGTGCAGCCGGTCCTGCCGCCAGCGCCCCGACCACCAACGGTGCCGGTGCCAACGGAATGGCCGCCAACGGAACTACTGCCAACCCGTTGTACAACAGCACGAACAGCACTGTCACCAACCCGTTGTACAACACCAGCACGAACAGCACTGTCGCCAACCCGTTGTACAACACCAGCACGACCACCTCGTACGCGATCGACCCCGGTGTCCCGCTGAACAATCTGCCTGGTGCCGGCGTGACCGATCCCGACTCCGACGGGGACGGTCTGACCGACGCGTTCGAGAAGCTGGCCGGGACCGATCCGAACAAGATCGACTCCGATGGAGATGGTCTCTCCGACGGTCAGGAGGCGGCGGTCCTGCATACCGATCCGCTGGCGGCGGACACTGACGGCGATGATGTGCCCGATGCCCAGGAGCTCTCGATGGGCACCGATCCGGGCAAACTGGTCGGCGTCGGCGGGGTGGTCGGCTCCGGGCGATTCGCCGAGAACGTGCGGAAGGGAGTCACCGACACCGACCACGACGGCCTCAGTGATTACGTCGAGAAACTGGCGGGAACCAATGTCGAACTGGCCGACAGCGACAGCGATGGCCTCACCGATTCCCAGGAGTCCTCGCTCGGCACCGATCCGCTGAAGGCCGACACCGACGGGGACGGCATCCTCGACGGCGCTGAACTGCAGGCCGGCACGGACCCGCTCACCGCGACGCCCGGCACCTCCGGTCTCGGCGCCGGTCTCGGATCCGATACCTCTCTCGGCGCATCCTCGATCGGTACCGGACTCGGTGAGTCTCCCTTGGGCGCAGAAGACCCACTGGGTGGCCTGGGTGGCTCCTCCTCGGTCGGCATCGACGAGCCTCTCGGCTGACGAGAATCTGCACCTCAAGGTCGTCGCGAGCCGCGACACGCCGAGGACGGTGCCATTGAGGGACAAATTTCCATCACGAACTAATTGTGGAGGGTCGGCCGCGCACGGCTCCCTGGGCTTGCCGGGACTTCTGGCCCGGGGCCAGTCGGCGAACTGCCAGATATCAGCCATCGCGTTGTCACGCTGAGTTCACCGGCCTCTGCGACGGTCGTATTCCTGCGACGGTCGCGGTGGGGATGAGCTGAGTGAGGGATTCGATCATGGGTATTGACGCGGCGCTGATGATGCTGCTCCGGTGGTTCGGATCGGTGGCCCTGATCATCCTTGCGCTGGCGGTGGTCACGCTGCTCATCGACCGGCTCCGCAACCGGCTCACGCAAACGAGCGACGAAGGCGAGATCTCGCCGCCGGTTCACCAACTGCCGCCGCCGGTCCTGCTCCGGCCGCGGGCCGGCGAGTCCCACGCCGCCGAGTTGCCAGATCCGGCCCCGCTGGATCCCGCGCCGTTGGATCCCACGCGGCGAACCCCGGCGAGCGATGCCGGCAGCCGGTCGGATGTCGTCTGGGAACCCGAGGACGTCCGCGCCGGGTAAGTCCGCGCGTGCTGCCCGCCAAGGGCAGATCGAAAGGTGCGTAGATGTAGCTTCAGGCGAAGGTAGCTACATCTGCGCACCTTTCAACTTTGGCACCAGCACCTTGGGTCGACCGCAGGCCGAGATCGACCTCAGAGCTCGTTGATCTGGAGCCGATGGCGTACGTGCACGGGTTTGATCTGGTTCACCAGGGCGTCGAGGCGTTCCGCGTCGATCGGGTCGTCCTCGGTCGAGTCCACGGTCACCACGATCATCGGCTGAGGTGAGCCGGGCAGCTGGGCGTCCGGCTGGAGCGACCAGGCCGACCCACCGGTCTCGGTGACCCGTACGTCGATGCCGAGGGCAGCCTCCAAGGCCAGCTCGATCCCGCGCCGGGTGCCACGGATGGCGTGCAGTTCACCGGCGGAGGCCAGCAACGCGCGCTGTAGGCCGAGTTCCTCGCCGGGATCGACCTCCATGCCGAGCCAGTGGCCGAGCCAGGGCAGCATGTCCGGCGGGGTCGTGCCCAGATCCAGATAGGCGGCGAACCCATCCAGGCTCATCAGCACCGGCGCAAGCACCTCGTCCAGCCCGGCGCACAACTGCTGGGTGAACGGGTCCTCGCGCAGCATCCCGGGCAGCGTCGCGGCGAGCGGAACCGGGCTGGACGCGCCGTTGATCGTGCCTCTCATCGCGTCATCACCCGCCCCTGATCGATCGAGGCTCACCCGCGCCTCGGGTCACCCACACAGCTTGAGTCACTTGCGCACCCGAACCTGATGCTCGAAGGAGTAGATCAGCGCGGTTGGCGCGATGTCGATGCGCTGTGTCGCCGCACCGCGCTTGCCGGTGAACGCCTCGGCCGGAAACAGCGCCGCGCTGACTTCGCGGGCCATGTCGACTCCCGGGATGCGCGCCAGGGCCGCGTGTACCTCGTGGGACTGGGCCGAGCGGCCGAACGGCCAGCCGGTGCCGTCCGGGCCGCCCACCAGCGGGTGATAGAGCCGATACAGCGCACGCAGCACCTCAGCCCGCACCTCCGCGGGGTCGAAGAGCGGCCGACAGCTGAGACTCACCACGGCGGTCAGCCAGGCATAGTCCGGTGGCTGGACCAGCAACCGGGTGCCGACCAGCCGCCGCGCGTCCAGGTTGTCCGCGATCCGTTGCAGAGTCACCTCGCGCGGATCCAGATCCGATCTGCTGATCCGGCCCAGCTCATCGCTGGCGACCTGCGGCACGACGAGTACGCGGATCCCGCCGTCGGTCGGGTCGGCCACACAATGCACCCGGGCGGCATCCGGCGCGACGTCGAGGGCGAGCTGTTCGAAGTCCTCGGCTGTCACCGCCCGGCCGCGAGAGCGCAACACCAGCGGGCCCCTGGTCTTGGCATCGGCGAGGCTCTCCGCCTCGGCGCCGCCGATCGCGGGAATCCGGTTCTCGACCGTGCTGACGTACGGCACTGAGGTCTTGAGCACGCGGACCAACCCGCGGCCCACGTTCCCCGACTGGCCACCCCCGGTCAGGTACGTCTCCAGTCTCAGCACCGCACCGGCCGGCGGCACGGCCCCATAGTGGATGACGTCGTTGTCGGCCGATCGGACGGCTGGGCCGAACTGGACCTGCCCGGCGAACCGGTCGATCCGGAAGTGCCGGTCCTGGGGCCCGGATGCCGCGAAGTGCGGCACCTCGGTCCAGATCTCCTCGCGGCCCCCGTGCAGCACGGTGAGCTGGGCCGGCGTCTCCGAGGGCAGCACCGGCCGCTCCTGCAGGACGAAGCTCTGCGCGGGCGTACCGTCCGACTGCCCGATGATCTCGTTGTTGATCGCCTCGGCATGGACCGTGGGCGCGGTGCCTCCGACGGTGAACGCACTGATGGCGAGGATCTGCGGTGGTGCGGAATAGGTCGGTTGGTCGGGCTCTGCGGCGACGAGTCGGCAACGCAGCCAGCCGGCGCGCTGCCGGGCGATGATCGACGCCTGGTGCGCGCCCGGCACATGAAGGATCACATCGCCGGGCTTGTTCAGGCCTCCCGTGTCGTCGGAGTCGACCTGGCAGGGCACCCAGCCGTTCTCTGTCGCGGCCTCCCACACCACGGGCGGGTTCCGCGGGTCGACGCCACGACCCGACACCCGGCAGTTGAGGCGGAGGGCCACCGCACAGTGCGGCACGGCGTCGGACAGGCCGACCAGCAACGCATCCCCCACGACCGGCGAGTCGCTGAAGCAGCGGAATCCCTGCGGGCCGGCGAGCGCCAAAGTCATGTCGGCGGCATTGCCCCCGGCCGGCTGCATGGCCGCGCTGACGAAGGAGCAGGGCAGAATCTCGAGCTCGCGGGTGGTGCTGAACACGATCGGGTCGGCGACATCGGTCCGGGCGGTGGCGACCTGAGTCTCGGCCCGTACCGTGATCGGCTGTGGCCGGGGCGCCGACAGCCAGAAGGTCACCTCACCACGAGCCGCGGCCGGCGGCCGGAGCTCGACGCCGATCAGTTCCAGGAACTTGACGTAGTGCAGGTCCGGCACCCGATTGACCCGATAGATCAACTGATCGACCATCTGGGCAAAGGCCTCGATCAGCGTGACACCCGGGTCGGAGACGTTGTGGTCGGTCCAGGTCGGGCAGCGTTGCTGCACCAGCCGCTTGGCGTCGTCCACCAGGTCCTGGAACCGGCGGTCGTCGAGGTTCGGGGCGGGGAGCATGGTCAGTTGCCTCCGATCTGGCCGAGAACTGAGCCCGGCAGCGGGATGGCTCCGTACGCGGGCCGGCCGGTCTCCAACTGCCCGTTGATCGGCTGGCCGATGGCATGCCGCCCCGGCTCGCCCTCGTCGGGGATCACATAGAACGGGAAGACGAGGTTGCGCGGGTCGTTCAGACCGCGGATGGTGTAGCCGATGTCGATCAGCACCCGACCAGAGCTGATCTGATCGAAGCTGACCCGGACGTCGGCGACGTCGATCCGCGGCTCCCACCGTTCCAGGGCCTCGCGGACGTCGTACGCGATCTGTCCGGCGGTCGCGGTGTTGGCCGGACCGAAGACATGATCGTGGATGCGGCAGCCGAAGTCGGGTCGCATCGGCCGTTCGCCGATCGCCGTGCCCAAGATGAGCAGGATGGCCTGCTCGATCTCCCGCTCCCGGGTGACCAGGGCGACTCGGCCGGTGGGATCCGCGCGCAGCGGATAGCACCAGCCGGCGCCGATGAAGTCGACTTCCTGCATGCTCAGCCTCCGCTAGTTGATCTTGACCAGCCCGCCGCTGATCGTGGTCATGGCCGAGCCCTTGAGCTCGGCCGTGGTCTGGCCCTTGACACTGACGGTCATTCCCTCGACGGCCACACTGCCGTTCGACTTCACCTGGACGGCGCCGCCACCGCCGTCCAGCTGGACACCCTGGGTCGCGTTCATCTTGATCGAGGACGCCTTCATCGTCAGTTCGGAGGTCTTGGCATCCAAGGTGATGCCCTGGGCTCCCTCGATCAGCACCTTGCCGTCGGCCTTGATGGTGATGGTGGTGTTGGTCTTGTCGATGTTGATCAAGAACTTGTCGTCGTCGGTGGCGATGCTGATGCCTTGTTTGGTCCCGGCCTCGTCGAGCAGGTCGATGCGCTGCCCGGTCCTCGAGATCAGGGAACGCCGGTTGATCGCGCCGGAGTTGCCGTCGATCAACTCGTTGGGTCCGGTGGTCGGCACCTTGTCTATCCCGTTGTAAAGGCCGCCGAGCACCACCGGCCGGTCGAAGTCCTGCAATTCGAAGCCGACCAGCACTTCGTCGCCGACCTCGGGCGGCACGACCCAGCCGCGGTCCTTGCCCGCACCCTGATAGACCACCCGGGCCCAGCCGCTGACGTACTGGTCGTTGAGCCAAGGGAACTTCAGCGTGACTCGGCCCAGCTTGTCCGGGTCCTTGACATCGGTGACCTGGGCGATCACCACGCCGGGTGGGGTTCGCCGGCTGCGTGCTCCGCCGGAGGCGAGGCCGAGGAGTGAACGGTCCTGCTTCCCGGTCACGGTGATCGTGGTGGTGTAGCCGGTTGTCGGATCGAACCGATGCCGGGCACTGGTGATCGTGTACTTGCCGTCGAACGGTTCTCCGAGGTCTTCGAGCTTGACTTTCCCGCCGGCCTTGAGCGAGGGATCGCCTTTCGCGACGCCCTCGAACTCGGCGAAGGCGGAGGCCATCTCGTCGGCGAGCGCCTTCGCGGCTTGGTCGACCTCGTTCTGAGTGCGGTATGGCACGTCGGCGGACACGTACGTGGGATCGCCGAAGGCGGCAGCCATGTCGCTGGGCTTGGTTGTCGTCTCGATGCTGCTGGTCTGGGCGGGCGCATTGGCGACCAGTGCCTTCTTCTCGGTGACGTCCCAGCCGCGTACCTCGACCTCCTTGACCTGCTGGGCGGAGGTGAGCACCGAGCGGAAGCGGAGGAGCTGCTCGCCGAACCTCAGGGTGATCTCGGATCCGGCGGCCGGAGCGCAGAACGAGAAGGCGCCATTGCGGACGGTCAGGTCCGAGCCGGTGTCTCGTGCCAGCTGGCTCAAGATCTCCCAGTCGCTCTGGCCGGCCTGACTTACGAAGGGGAAGACCGTCGAGGTGGCGTCCACTTTGTCGACTCGCAGGCCGGCGCGTTTGGCGACCTTGGTGGCGATGTCGGAGGCGGTCATCTGGACGTAGCTGACGGTCCGTCGCTCGCGGAACAGCCGATGGGCGGCGTCGTAGCCGCGGATCAGGGTGAAGGTGCCGCCAATGTCGAATTCGAGTTCGAGGGCGGTGATCTCGGCCTCGATCAGGGTGACCGGCGAGGACAACGCGGAGGTGCTGACCTTGATCGTGATCTTGCCGCCGACCTTGGCGCCGCTCTTGGACAGCACGATCCTCTCGGGGTCTCGGAACCGCAGGGCAAACATGTCCGGTAGGCGCTGGCTGGTCTCGACATGCGCCGAAGTCAGCAGCGGCTCGAGATCGGCGGGCATCGCGGACCCGTTGAACTCCACCTGGCAGAGACCCCCGGTCATGGGCGGAGCCTCTCGGGAGTGCAGGAGCGATTCTGAGCGACAGGCCCGAGGGTGAAGCGAGTGGATGTGGCTGAGTTGTCGTTCAGAATCGTGACGAACGAGCGAGATCTCGCGGAGCCCAGGACCGCGGAGCGCGGAGCGCGACCATCGAACACGGTCATGGGCGGAGCCTCTCGGGAGTGCAGGAGTGATTCTGAGCGACAGGCCCGAGGGTGAAGCGAGTGGATGTGGCTGAGTTGTCGTTCAGAATCGTGACGAACGAGCGAGATCTCGCGGAGCCCAGGACCGCGGAGCGCGGAGCGCGGCCATCGAGTACCGTCACTGGGTTACCCCCATCTCCGACAGTGAGGGGAGCAGGACCATCTGCCCGATCGGTAGCCGCAGTGGGTCGTCGACGCCGTTGAAGGCCGCTAGCGGCCGCCAGTGCGCGGGATCGCCGTACTCGGCGTACGCGATCGAGGCCAGGGTGTCACCGACGATGGTGCGATGGACGCGGCGGATGCTGTCGCTGCCCGAGGTCGGGTTCTGGCGCGGCGGCGCGCCCGGCATCTCCTCCATCGCCACGCTGCAAGTGGCCCGGATCGGGGTCCCGTCGGAGCGGAACAGGCTGTACTTCGCGGTGACCGAGGTGATCACCGCCGGGAAGGTGGAGATGCTGCCCCACTGCAGGACGACCAGCGGGGGAGTCGGCTTCTTCTGACCCGCACTCTGCTCGGTCGGTACGCAGCAGCCGAACAGCTTCTCGACGATCTCCAGCACGGAGCCGGACCGGGACGCGGTCGCGTCGAAGAACATCTCGACCGTCAGCTTGCAGGGGTCGGCACCGGTGAACTCGGGAGGCGGCGCGCTCTCGGACTCCTTGGCGGGACTGTGCGTCCACTTCGCCGACTTGGTGATGCTGACCTCCTTCGGGTTGAACTGGAAGCCGATCGTGTCCAGAATCCCGCCGGGCTTGTAGCCGCCCGGCGCCGGATCGGGGGTGTAGACGGTCAGCTTGGCCTTGTCCATGGTGGGACGGCCCTCGACCGCGCTTCCTCCTGAACCACTGTCTCCAGGGATGCCGACTTGACCCGTGCTGCCGGCGAGGGCGATCGCCGTGGTCATGTGCCGGCCCCCGAGCTCGGCAGGAAGCCGTGGTGGGCGAGTACCAGGGTCTCCATGGCGACGTTGTTGGCCCCGACATCGAGGTCGGGTCCACTCCAGCTCACCGGGACTACTCCATCGAGGTTCCAGCTGGTGACCTTTTCGCCGTCGCCGGTCATGGCGGTGATGCATGCGGTCTTGTATGTCGCTTCGTTGGCGAAGCTGATCAGCCAATCGGTGAGCTTGTGACTGTCCGGGCCGACCGCTCGTTTGAGTGTGATGTTGCTGTATTTGACGCGACTCGGCAGCTGCCAGACGAAGCCGTTGGTGCCGCCCTCCTCGCGCTGTTCCATCACGACCTCGACCTTCAAGCCGCTGCAGGTGTTGAAATTGCCGATGCTCTTTCCGTCGATGGTGACGGTGAAGCGCAGGCTGACCGCCGGGTCGGCGGCACCTTGCGCACCGGTGCTGCCTTGCGCTGCAGCCATGGTCGTCCTCCTCCGGGGATGGTCAGGGTCTCAGGTCGGTGAGCAGGCCGGCGCGTTCCCGGTCCTGCCAGAGCTCGGCGCGGATACGAGACGCCATCGGCTCGTAGAGGCGGCGGGCCATCTCTTCCAGTTGCTCGGCCGTCGGCGTGGCCGCCGCGGCATCGGGCGTCGGGGCGGCTGCCGGCGCCGCGGCGTCCGGGGGCAGCGTGGTCTGGACGACGGTCTCGGTCGGTGGTGCGCTTGGGGAAGCATCGGGAGCGGCGCCCAGCCGCTGGACTGTGGCGCCGTCTGCGGACGACTGGGCCGCTGCCATCGAGAACAGCTCCGCGAGCCCGACCGTACGGCTGGAGACCGCCATTGCTGGTGCGTCGGCTGCGTGGCTGGAGGATATGGATTGAGCCGGGGAGGTTGAGCTGGATCGAGACACCGCGACCGGCGGATCGAACTGTTGTTGCATCGCCGGAGCCTGCGTTGATCCAGCCTGCGTTGATCCAGCCTGCATCGATATCGGCTGCATCGGCATCGCCTGCATCGACAGCGGCTGGACTGATGCGGTCTGGGCCGAAGCGCGCTGGACGGCTGGCTGGGCGGTCTCGTAGCCCGAGGTTTCCTGACTGAGCCGCTGCGTGGCCGGTGAGTTGGTCGAGATCGGACCGGCCGACGGCACGGACAGCGAGGGCGAAGACACCGGGGTCGGCGAGGAGACCGGTGACCAAGCGGCTGACGCTGGTGCGGCGGGCATGGTGCTCCCGCCCGGTGCGCTGCTGTCAAAGCCGTTCCCGCCAGGCATGCTGCTCCCGAAGGCGGCACCGGCGGCTGCTGAGCCGTTGGTGGCGTCCGGGCTGCCGGGGTTCGAGGGCACCGGATCCCGGACATCGCGATAGTGGATTCGCTGCACGCTGGCCGGCTGCGATGGTGCCGCCGGGCCGATGGGCACCGCTGGCGCCGGTGACAAGGGGCTGGGGCGGAGTGCGAGCAGACTGCGCTGGACGGGCAGGGACAACGGCCCAGCCGAAGACGTCGACGTGGCGGGATACGTCGACATCAGCCGGGTTGCCGCGGGCGGCAGCACACCGTGATCATCGGGGGCCAGGTGACGTGCCACGACCAACTCCGGACCGGCCGTCCGGCCAGCACCGGCCGCCGCGTCCGAGCGGACCGGTGGGTCAACGGCAACGGCGACATCTGAACTGGCATCGGGTGCCGAACTGAAGACGGGTCCATGGCCGGCCGCGGGTCCAAGGTCGCCGGCCGGATCTAGGCTGCCGGCGATATCACGGCTGACGACCAGATCGGCGGTGGGGCCGGCGGCGCCCTCGGACACGGCCGGCTGGCCGGCGGCCGTGAACAGCGGATCATTGGTCTGGAGCGCGGAGATGGCGGCCGAGAAGCCACTCAACGGCGCCTGCGCCAGCTCCGTTGCTGGGCTCCCGGTATGGCTCTCGGGAGCCCCCGCGTAGCCCTCAAACGACCCTGCGTGGCCCTCGGACGATCCGGTGGAGCCCTCAGCCGAGGGGCCGGACGATCCCTGGGATGCCGATTCGCCGGCCATCCGTCGCTGCACCGGGCGGGCGATCAGCGGCGGGTACTCGCTGTCGGCAGGAGTCGCGCTATCGGGAGCTGCGCCGGTGGGAGTCGTGGCAGTGGGCGTCGAGACGCTCAGCGGCGAGGTCGTGGACAGCGAGGAAAGGGCGGAGGAGGTTGTTGCCGAGGACGTCTGGACGGTGGGCATCGTCTGGGTGCCCGATGCCGTTGGGGCTGACGGAATGGGGATCGAGACCGGCGGGCTCGCAGGCACGGCTGATTGAGCCGCCGATCCGGGGGCGGACTCGCTGATGGTGTGACGCTGCAGCGTGGGCCGGTCTGATTCCGGCGGCGCTGCCGGGGTGGTCGGCACGGTCAGTGGCAGGAGCTGCGCGGATGGCTCGCTGCCCGCGGACTGGGCTGCTTGGCCCGAGTTTGTGTCGTGGCCCGAGTCGGCTGTCGCGCGCTCGATCAGCGGCGGCCGGTCCGCCAGCAGGGAGGCCGTCGGAAGGCTTGGCTCGGGTTTGTGCTGCG
>Ga0209793_1001973_pt1 | contig 10783 bp, 10 predicted proteins | sample EBPBio122009_DNA_FD_185863 | JGI IMG/M metagenome (GOLD analysis project Ga0209793, IMG submission 185863) | Wastewater treatment Type I Accumulibacter community from EBPR Bioreactor in Madison, WI, USA - Reactor 1_2/2/2009_ DNA (SPAdes) (version 2) | ecosystem: Engineered > Bioreactor > EBPR >... | reverse complement strand
CCCGACGACATCGACGAACTCCTCCGAGACTGGACACCCACCGGACCAGTCACCGACGCGCCCGGCCCCGACGATCCGCGGGACGCCCCGCTCAACGAACCCGTCCCACCGGCCGACCGTGAAGGCACCGAGCCAGCGGATACCGACCCCGATACCGCTCTGCTGTTCGAAGCCGTCACGCGCCGTGCCCTGCCTGCCCCCGAACTGACAGACGCCGAGGCCCGGCACCAAATGGATCGCCGGGACGCCTGGCACAACGCCCCGCCACGAGAACGACTCGTCCTGGTCAACCACCTCACCAGCAAGTTCTACGAGCGCTGCTTCACCACGGACGCCTGGGCGCGCAGTTACGTCTCCGACAGGTTCGGACACGACCTCGCCGGCAGCCCGTTCAGACCCGGCTACGCACCCGACAGCTGGACCGCGCTGGTCAACCATCTACGCCGCCACGGCGTCGCCGACAGCGAGATGACCGCCGCCGGCGTCGCACTGACAGCGTCCACCGGCAGGCTGATCGACCGATTCCGAGACCGCGTCGTGTTCCCCATCACCGACCCTGACGGTGCGGTGCTCGGGTTCATCGGACGCCGCAACCCCGCCCGTACCGACACCGACAACCGCGGACCCAAGTACCTCAACACCGCCGAAACAGTGCTGTTCAGGAAGGGTGACCAGCTGTTCATCGGCGGCCATCTCGACCCAGCCACAACACCGGTCATCAGTGAAGGCCCCTTCGACGCGATCGCCATCACGCTCGCCTCCGATGGCAGCCACGTCGGTGTCGCACCGTTGGGAACCAGCCTCACCACCGCCCAAGTCGCCCAACTCCGCGAACACCCGATCGCCCCAGTGGTCGCCACGGACCCCGATCTCGCGGGACGGATCGCCGCCGAACGCGACTACTGGCTACTCGCCGCGGCGGGTCTCAGCCCTGGCTACGCCGATCTGCCCGCGGGTCTCGATCCGGCCGACATGCTCACTGGTGGGCGAGCCGACCAACTCACCGCTGCCATCGCGGCCGCCACCCCGCTCGGGTATACGCTCATCGATGAACGCCTCACAAACCTGCCCCGGGAAGGGGCCGCGCTTGACGCCATGTGGGTGCTGGCAGCTCAGCCGCCCGAGCACTGGATCTCGGGCGCGGAGCACATCGCCGAGAGGCTCGATCTCCCCTCCTCGCTGATCCGCGCTGGCCTGCTGGGCATGGTCCGTGCCTGGAACACCGACCCACGTCGAGCCGCCAACCAAGCCCTCTCCCAGCTGAATCAGGTCAAGCAACGCCTCGCCAACGCCGCAACCCTGGCTGCCGCCGAAGCCGATCCCGAGCACGCCCGCCCCAACACCACAGCGGCTGCGCCGCCACTGACGCCTCTCGGCGGCCACCCACGTCGCCACGGAGTCGACCGATAGCGGGCCGACTACAGCATTCGCGGCACAGACGCTGGATGGTCCTTTTCTGCACCGATGTCGCGGCGGCGTTCGACGGCCAAGGCAGCGGTGTCCACGTTGACGATGCCGGCCACGGCCGCCTTCCCCTGCGGAGGCTGCAGGGTGCTCTTCGCCTGAACAAGACACGCCGCCGCGACATGCCCGGCGGGTGCGTGGCGAGGGATGAGGATGGCACTCTTCGCAAACACACGACCCGGGAAAGAGCAGCGCCATGGACCGCGAGCCGCACGAGCAAGCCCTGCGTCAGTTGGGGGTTCGCAACGCTGATCGGCTCGGCGACCGGTGGGCCGATCACGGCATCAGCGCGCAGGAGATGCTCGCGTGGCTGGCGGCCGGAGTCCATGTCGACGAACCCCACCTTGCAGCAGCGCTGGCGGCGGCAGAGTGGACGCCGCAACAGGCCGCCAGACTTGCTACCCACGAGTCGAACATCACCGTGATCGATGCGGTCCGGCAGCATCCGAACGCCGCCACCTACGCGCGCGAACTCCGAGCGATCTGAGGCCGGCAAAGCCAGGTTTCTGTCTCAGCCTCCTGCAACGATGAAGGTGCAGGAGGGAGGTGGGGATGCCGTTCGTCGCCTACGACGGATCGAGGCGCGTCAGCGCGCTCGACTACCTGCACCCGACAGCGTGGCGGGAGTTCCGCGACGACGCCGAGTTGGTGGAGTTGTTGCGGTTCGCCTGCTGCGGCACACCTGTCGTGCCGAAGACCTCGCCATACGGCCTGCCGTTCTTCGCGCACGCCCCGGGACGGGCCTGCGAGGCCAGCCGCTCCGGCGGGCAGGAGTCGTTCCGGCATCAGCTGTTGAAGGCGGCGGCGCAGTCGTTCTTCCGGTCGTTGCCGGGGTGGTCTGCGGACGTGGAGGTGCGTCACGAGCGGCCCGCGTTCGTCGCCGACGTGCTCGCCAGCCACACCGACGGACGCCGGCTCGCGGTCGAGATCCAGCTTGCTCAGCAGGGCGTCGACTCGTACCTGGACCGGACGCGGGCGAGGCTGGCCGGGGGTGTGAAGACTGCCTGGTTGGCGGGGGTCTGGTCGCCCGCGTTCGTCCAGTTCGAGATCGCCCACCTGCACCTGCACACCGTCCGGTCGGTGAAACCGCAGATCGCCGAGGAGGCGTTGGCGCTTCCCGGGTACACCCGCCAGTGGGACGACACCCGGACGCTCTCGGTTGAGGACTATCTGGCGGCGCTGGTCGCACCTGGCGCTGGTTGGCGTTGGAACGGCCGCCTAAGGCCGGAGGCCGATCCCGGCCTTCCCGAACCGGAGGGGCGCGACGTACTCCGTCGAACGCAGCCTTCGCTGCACCCCGTGGGGCGTCCTTCGGGTCAGCGTGAGGCGCTGGCTGCGATCGACGCGGAGGCGACAGCGGACACCCGGCCAGCGGACGACCCGGCGCGGATCCGGGACCGCTACGCCCGACTGAACGCGGCGGCGAGGATCATCTCCGGCGACGGCTGAATACGTCAGACGCCGCTCCGCATGGTCCAACTCGTTCTGTTCGCGGATCTCCAGGCGTGGGTGGCCGCCAGACCGCCGCTGCCGCGGCAGCCGGGCCCTGCACGTCACCGTGATGGCCAGGGCGGCAAGCCGAGGTGCTGCTCAGACGACATCGGATCGCGGTGGAACGCGACGATCTTCTCCACTCGGCCGGCAAGGTCGGTCGAGTTCTCCAAGTTGTACTTCTTACCGTTTCCGGGATGGATCGCTTCGGCGTTGAAGAAGTGAGTCGAGCACCTCCCGATGGTGTGCCGCCGAACCCAGCCGACCACCTCCCCGTCAACGCTCACCTCCCAGACCGGGTGGTCGTGCGGGTGCCGTGGTAGCTCATGGACGGTGACCGACGGGTCCGGATGGGTGTATCTGGGATGGACGTAGGACATTACGCCAGTATCGAACATTTGTTCGGTTTTGGTCTAGGGTTGTCCGGCCAGGATTTCACCGGTTTCGGGGTCGATGGTCTGACCGTCGGAGGTGATCAGCCGTAGACCAGCATCCTGGTGGTGTTCTCGGCTTGGGGCCGCGTGGAGGGTGGCTAGGTCGGCTTTGTAGGCCTCGGCTCGGACCTCGGTGGCAGTGTCGCCCAGGAACCTGGTGTATCGGGAGCGGGCGGGCCATGCTTTGTGTTCGTCGTCGCACAGCGCTTTGGTGCGGGTCCGGAGTCGTTCGGTAAAGGCTGGGAGGCTGTAGCGGTGCCACTCTTCGAGGCTGGCGCTGGTGGTGTCGATGCCGGCGCGGCGGCGTTGGTCGGCGAGGACGGCGATCTCGTGGACAAGGTGGGGGTGGAGGGGCCAGCAGGCGGGGATGAACCCGCCGCTGCCGAGGTCCCACACGTATTCGTGGTTGAACCAGGTGACGACGGCGTCGAGCCAGTCCCACAGTTCGGTTCTGAGTTCCTGGGAGGTGCAGGTGGGCGGGTCCCAGGGGCGTGGCAGGTCTTTCGGGTTGCCGATCCGTTTCTTGGTTGCCTCGTCGCCGTTGGCGGCAAGGTACAGGTCGTTGTAGGCGCCCTGTAGTTCCGGCCCGGTGGGCATGGGGAACCGCTGGGCGAGCCACCGGTCGTTCATGGGCGGCGGCCGTCGGTGAGGCCGTGTTGTTCGGCTTGGGCGATTGCGGCGGCAGCCCGTGCTTGCGGGCTGACCTGTGCGTGACGTTGGGCGGTGAGAGCATCGCGTGCGGTCTTTTGCTGGTCGAGGAGCTTCTGGCCGGGTTTGCCGTCGATGCAGCGTGCGAGTTTGGCGACGATCGGTTTGATGTTCTCGGCGACCACTAGTGCTTGCCGTTCGGGGAGTTGGCGGATTTCTTCGGGTCGCAGGATGGGGATGTCTTCGCCGGACATGGAGCGGGCTGGTTTGCCGCCGGTTTGCCAGGTGGTGCGGGAGATTCGGACGGAGCCGATGAGATCGGAGACTTCCTTGTTGAAGGTGACGTCCTTGCTGCCACCGAACATAACCAAGACGTTACTGAGCGCAATGAGCGCGCGGGCTTCGGTTTCGCCGAAGTTGCTGATCAGTTGGGCGCGGGTCTGGGCGGCCCAGATGATGGTGAGGCCGAGGGCGCGCTCGTTGGCCATCCTGGTTGTCAAGGTCGGCAGGGGCGCGGTGGAGGGGAGTTCATCGAGGCAGGCGAGCATGGGTGGGCAGAGCCTGCCCCACGGGGTGTTGTTCGCGGTAACTAGCGCGGTGTCGAGGATGTCCTCGGCGGCTGCGGTCATCAGCGGTGACGCGGAGGCGTAGGGGTCTTCGCGACCCAGCATGTAGATCGTTCCGTGGCCGGCGATGAGGCGGGCGATATCGGTGGCTGGCCGCCCGGCGCCGGGTACACAGCGGCGGCGGATATCTGGCTGGAAGAACAGACTGGTGGCTTGCTGCACGGTGGTGATCGTGTTGCCGGCGGTCCGGTCGTCACCGGTCAGAGTGCCTTGCAGCAGGCCGTGCCAGTGGCTGGCGGCAGAGGGGTGGGTGAGCAGGATTTCGGCGGGTTCGGGTGAGCCGAGCGGGTTGGCGACCCAACGCAGCAAGAGGTCTAGGTCGGCGCCGATCAGGGCGGCGGCGTGGAAGTACGCCATCAGCAGCTTGGCGGCTTCAGCGGCGTAGAAGCGGGCGGCGGAGTCTCCGGAGCCGCCATGGGTGGCAGCGCGGATGGTCCCGGCTGTGAATGCCTTGGCGCGACGTTCGGCCACCACGGGGTCGACGCAGCCGGCGATCGGGTCCCAGATGAGTTCGGGTAGGCCGGGGGTGAGTCCGAACGGATCGAGGACGGCGATGGGGCGTCCGCCTTCCTTCCGCGTGGTGACGGTGAGCAGCAGGTCGTCGGGCTTGGTGAGGGTGACGAGGGCTGCTCCGGGTGCTGCCAGCAGGGCGGGGCTGAGCACGTCGAGGGTTTTGCCGGAGCCTTGGGGGCCGATCACGCCGACGGTGCGGTCCCAGGGACACCACAGGTCTCCGCCGCGTGGCTCGTGGGCTCGGCCGATTCGCCATCCGACAGCTGTCGGATCGAATCGGCGGCGCGAGGATCTGGCGTTCTCCTGAGTGATGGTGGGGCGCACGGTTGCTCCGCTCTCAGATCGCCAGGGTCGGCGTGGGTGGACCCGACGCCGCGGTGGTGGGCTGCGCGTGGTGGTGGGGTGCCGGGACTTTCTCCCAGTCCTGGGTTGCCCCTGTCGGATGGGTGGTTGAAGAGATGGTTTCGGCGACCGTGAGAATGTGGTCGATGTCGAGGCGCAGGTACGGGTCCTCGTCCCCATCGTTGAGGGCGTCAGCAAGCAAGGGGTGGGTGTGGGTGATGTGGGCGGTGGAAGCCTCGAACCTCCCGCCCGCGAGTGGGGTGTGCCAGTCGGCGTGGCGTTCTCCTTCGACTTCGGTGCCATGTTGGTCGAACACCCGACCGGTGGTGACGGTGTTCCCGCCGAAGTCGTCCAGGCTCGAGGACCAGCGGATCAGGCCGATCGAGTGGGCTTCGGGGTGGTCACGGCGGAGTTCACGGGCCAGTTCAGCGAGTTCTTGGACATGGAACTCGGCGTAGGCAGCGTGTAACTCGGTGTTGGCTGCGTTCAGTCGGGCCGTGGCCGCTTGCAGCGGGGTCTGTGTCACGGGGGCGGAAGCGGCCGGGTCTTCGGGTGGTGGTGGGCGAAGGCCGATCCAGGCGGTGGTGTCGTTGATCACCACCTGGTGGCCGTTGCGTTGCAGGGTGGCGGCCGCGGTGGCGAGGTCGGGTAGTTGCAGGCCGGCGAGGTGGTGCTCGATGAGCGCGTTGATGTCGGCTTCGCTGAAGGGGTAGTCCGGGTCGTCGGGGTTGTCGAGGTTGGGGACGGGGTTCTGCTCGATGTCATAGACGATCAGGTTGCTTTCGTCGTCTTCGAGGATAAGGGCGGTGACAGTCGGGAAGTGGTCACTGATAGCGTCCAGGGCCGCCAGCAGCCCTGCGTCAGCAGGAGGCATGGTGGGGTCCTCTCAGAGGGGGATGCCGGGGCGTGGTGGGGTTGGGTTCCGTGGAGCGTGCCGGGTGGTGTGGGTCGGTGCGTTGACGGTCTCCCAGGTCTCGAGGGTCTCGCGGCCGGTCACCTTCTCGACGCCGGCGCGGACGATGCCGGAGGCGAGGGCCAGCCCCTGTGGTCGCAGTTTGTCCCACGTCGAGGGTGGTACGACGTGGTCGATGAGTTGGCCCAGGAGGTCGCCGACGAGTTCGGTGCGGCGGGGGTGGCCGGGCAGGGCCGTTGCTTTGGCTCGTTCCATCGCCATCGACGCCAGCGCGCCTTCGCCGGTGAGCCAGGCGGCAAGCCCGGCCAGGTGGAGTGGCTGTTCGGAGCCGTAGGAGGGGGTGTGGTTGATGACGTCGCCCCACAGTTGCAGGTGCTGGGCGGCGGTGTCGCGGGTCATGGACAGCAAGGCGACTTCGCGGACGGCGGGGTTCTGCGACAGGAGCGCCAGCGCGATCGCGTCGTCGCTGCTCATCGACTGGCTCGGCCGGTTGACGGTCGGATTGGGCAGGTTGGCTACTAGCAGGTCGCTGAATGCGTTGATCAGGCGGCGGTCGTCGCTGGGATCGGGCAGCCGGCCGGCGACTCGGGTGACCTTCTGGAGTAGTTCGTCGCTGTCTTCGGCGCTGGCGAACCGGGGCGCCAGGTCGGAGCGGCGCGAGTGTGTGTTCAAGCCTGCGCGAGCGGCCTGGGTGGCCACGGGGCTGTCGGGGTCAAGGGTGCCGGTGGTGCCGTCTGGTTGGTGCCAGGTGTTGCCGTCGACGAGCAACTGTTGGCTGTGGGCGCTTCTGGGTAGGCGGGAGTCTGCCCGATGCAGGGTGTCCCAGCCGATGCTGTGGTCGCCGGTGTAGGCCAGCATGATGGCGTCGGCTCCGGGGAACCTGGCCCAGATCCGGCTGATCAGCTGGTCGAGGTTGCGGTTGGACTGGACATCGGCCAGGTTGGCGCGCGCGGTGACGGCTAACGTCCCTTGGTTGAGCACCATGATGACCAGGGATTCCTCGGGCTGGAAGCCGATCAGGTAGGGCACGATTTGGACGACATCGCCCGCGGTGCCGAGCCTGATGCGGGGAGCATCTGGGTTAGTCATGATGGGGCTGCCTCTCCGATAGTGCGGTGATGCGGTTCAGGGGCGGACCGGACGGTGTTGTGCCGTTTCGGCCAGTGGGTGGGACGGCCCGGGAAAGGGCCGCGGCCCTGCCTGGGTCGCGTTCACCACCTCCCACGCTGCGTCCGGGTTCATGGTTGGCGCCACCTCGGAAGGGGTCGGGTTGTCGATGCGCTTGGGTCGGGTGAGCACGGTCTGCGGGACTCCGCGGTACTCCTGGTGTGCCTTCACTATCCCGGTGATGGTCACCTGGTCGCCGCGCTCGATGGGGTACGCCCAGGTGGCCGAAGTGATGGTCTTGGCCACTGCAGTGCCGCAGTCGATGACCAGGAGCGCCTGGTCGGGAGACCGGTAGTGGTAGCCGGGGACGCGGGTGGCGGTAAGGACGGTGCCCGTGAGTGTGATCGGCTGTCCCACCGTCCCGGCGTGGCTGACGTTGTCGCGTCGCTGGCTGCGGACCTCGTCAGCCACCTGGTGTTCGACCATCCGGTTCCAGGCGTTGACGGCGCTGACTGCCAGACCGAGATGCTTGGGGCCGACGCTGCCGGCGCGCAAGACATCGGCCAGGTTCGCCTCGTATCCGGAGCCACTGGTCAGATGGGCGGGGAGTTCAGCCAGGATCCGGGTGGCCATGTGCTGGCCCTGGTCGAGGTGGTCGGCGATGGAGGCCAGCAGGTCGCGGGCATGGGGGCCACCGAGGAGGGCGTCGGTCACCAGATCGCGGGTGGCCGGTCTGGTGCCGGTGGCGCTGGCGGGGGTCCAGCCGTGTGCGGCGACGACGGCCCATGCGTAGGTCAGGATCGACTCGATGGCCCACTGCCGGGGGCCGGTGCCCTGTGATCGGTCGATGTCGTCGCTGATCTTGTCGGCGTCCAGGAAGACTGGCGTCACCGAGGTGCCGAGGAAGTCTTTGAGGCAGGTGCGGCCGACCTGCTTGAGTTCGCCGGTGTCGACGTGACGGACGAGGAAGGTGGTCGAGCGCGGCCGCACAGTGTGGCAGTGGTCACACTCGCCCGGTCGCACGGCCGAGTGATCGAACGTCTGGTCGGCGCCGGGTGGGTAGCGGATTGCCACGGGCGGCGGGGTGCCGGCGTGGTTGGTCGGGGATGGGGTTGGCTCGCTGAGCTTGTCGATGGCGGCCACGAACTGCCAGCCGGCGTAGCTGGGGGGTTGCCCATCAAGGGTGACCTCGAAACCGTGGAGCGTGACCGGTGGCGCCCCGGGGGCTGGGGTGTGGTTGCGGATCGCGGGGGTGGCGGTGAGTTCCACGCGGCCGGTGAAGCCTTTGCGGACAGCGCGCGCGTTGAGCTTGGCTACCTTGGCGCGGGTCGCGGCCAACTCGTCCGCGGTGAGGAACCACGCCCGCGGTACTGGCGAACTGTGATCCGGGTCGGCCTGTTCTGGTGGGGTAGGCGCCAGCCTGGTGGTGACTTTGAAGGTGCCGTCGCGCCAGAGGGTCCAGGAGATGCCGTGTTGCTCGGCGAGGTCGCTGACGCGGCGGAACTGCTCCGAGGCACCGAATTGGGACGGCATCTCCGTGATCGAGCGCGCGTCCACTCGGGCGTCGCGGTAGGCGTAGCCCATCGTGACGGCGGCGAGCATCTCGCCGAGGGCCAGCGTGGCACGCTGTTCGGCCAGCAGCGGGCTGTCTGTCGGGAGGAAGGCGGTGGTGGTGCTGGTCATGATTGGTGCTCCGAGGGGGGTTCGGTTGGCTCAGGGGGTCGCCATGTTGTGGCGGTGGCGTGGCCGGTGGAGCCGTACAAGTCGGGCCGGACGACCTTGCGGACCCGCCGGAGTCGGCTGACGCCGAGGGTCTGTTCGGCTTCAGCTGCGGTGGCCATGCCCTTGAGCCGGCCCGGCCCCCACCGGCGCGCGGCCCATAGCCCGGCCGCGGCGAGCACGGTGAGGAAGATCAGTTCCGTGCCGCCGATCCACGCATACAGCACACCGGGGTCGGCACCCGGACCGGCGATGTCGAGTCCTGCGGCGGCGTCGCCCCCCAGAATCCCGGTCAGGCCGACCATGGGGTTACGGGGCCATAACCAGCCGGCCCCGGCTGTCCAGTTTGCTGCCGCGCGACCGACCTGGACCCCGATCACGGCCGCTAGAGCGACACCCACGGCGATGGCGGCGGCGGGCTCCCAGGTCCAGGGATAGGGGTTGGTGCGGCGTTCGGTCTGCATGGCCGGATCAGTTCATTCGATGGCCGCCCCGCGACCGGGCGCGGGGTCGGTGCGAACTGTCGTTGGGGCTGGAGGTGCAGGCGGGGCGACCCGCTCCCAGAGGGCCGGTTCGGGGTGTGAGTGCCCGGTTTCCGTGGAGGCAGGTCGTGGAGTGGCCGGGTCGGTCAGGGTGTCGGCCTGGTCCCACAACGCGCTGTACAGCTCCTCTCGGAGAGCGTCATAGGCGTGGCGGGGAGCTCCGGTTGCGGCGAATCTCGCCCATGCTCCCTCGACCAGGGTGTCGAACTCCTCGTCGGTCAGCGTCCGCTCCAGCTTGTCCTCGATGGAGTCCCGCAGGTCGGCGGCACGGACATCCATGTCCACCCAGGTGTAGTAGGCCCCGACCGCGCGTGCCGCGCTGAACAGCTCGCTCAGCGCTGTCGCGGCGTGCGGAGATCGGGCCAGAGTGTTCATCAGCTCTCTGATCTCGTCGGTGGACGCGGCGGCAACCCATCGGTGATCGTGGTGGTCCGTGCTGGCGGGGTTCGGCTGGGTGGTCATGGTCTGTGCTCCTCGGCGAGGTTCCCGACGCGCCAGAACTCGTAGATGTTGTGGCTGGCGAAGTCGGTGTAGTGGTAGATGCCGACGCCCTTGCCGCGGGCTTCGATACTGGTGTGTTTGGCGGGGTTGTAGACGACCATGACGTGTCCGACGCGGTTGGGTCCGCGCCAGGTGTTGGTGAACACCAGGTCGCCGGGACGGGCCTGGGATGCCTTCACGCGGAACCCGCTCTTGCGGGCCCATTGCCGCTGGCTCTCCGAGGTGCGGGGCAGCTTGATGCCGATGGAGGCGTACATGCCGCGGACGAAGCTGGAGCAGTCCCACGCGTTGGGTCCGTTGGCGCCGAACACGTAGCGTTCGCCGAGTTGCTTGCGTCCCCAGGCGAACATGGTCGCGACCCTGTCGGAGGTAAGGGGTGGCAGGGCGGGGTCGCCGTCCCCGGCCCAGTCGCCGCAGTCCTCTTGTTCGCCGATCACGACGACCGGGCCGTTCCCGGCGTAGGCCCACGCATAGGTCAGGACG
>Ga0209793_1001967_pt1 | contig 10847 bp, 12 predicted proteins | sample EBPBio122009_DNA_FD_185863 | JGI IMG/M metagenome (GOLD analysis project Ga0209793, IMG submission 185863) | Wastewater treatment Type I Accumulibacter community from EBPR Bioreactor in Madison, WI, USA - Reactor 1_2/2/2009_ DNA (SPAdes) (version 2) | ecosystem: Engineered > Bioreactor > EBPR >... | reverse complement strand
GATACCTATTTCTGCTATCCGAGCGAGATGAAGAACTCGGCGAAGCTCAAGGTTTTCAGGGACTTCATCGTCGCGAAAGCACGCAACTGGAACTTCTGAGGGCAGGTCTTCGCAAGACCTGCGCCTCATGCATGGCTGGCATGCACATTGAATCCTTGATGCCTGCACAAAAAACCATCATATCGCCCGTAGCTGATGCACTTTGGTGGCTTTTTCCTCCCAGTGCCACCGCGTCGGCTGTTCCCCTCTGGAGGTTTTATTACCTTCAAAACTACAAAGGGCCCAAGTTGATCTTGCGGCCCTCTTTTTTTGCCTTGTGTTAACCAGGACGGAATTTTCAACGTTCCCAGAAAACTTGGCATCCGCTTCTCTTGTAGCGCGCAAAATCGAATGGCGCGGCGCGCAATTTCACTTGGCAGCAGAAATCCACATTGACGACGGCGCGGCTTGCACCATATTTCCATCCTTGCGGCAAACATGATCAATCTACAGGGGGCACGATGAGGATGCCGCATGCCCTTGGGCTATCTACCCAACCCCCTGCCGCCGGCTAAAGGCCTCGACGGCGAAGACAACTACCAAATCCTAGTCTACGACCGCGAGGGCGGCGACCTCCTTGGGGTCGCATTGCGGACGAGCATGAACGGCATAGCCCATCATGCAATGCGAGACGCCGTCGAGGCGTATCCAGGCAAGTACCTCGTCGAGACAAACAGCTATTTCATTATCCGCGCCCTTGTCGCCCCCACCGGCAAGCCGAACGAATTTGGCTGGATCGAATGCGATGACATGGTGTTGGAGCACTTGCCCCAATGGTATGGCCTCGTGGCGAAATGCGCTTGCGGTTACTACGGGCATGTTGACCGCTACGATCCACGCGTCCAGGCGTGGAAGAGCTACCCCCTGTCGAGGACCGCCGCCAAACTCTCCTGCGACGATTGCAAGCAGGCGAAAAGGCCAAGACAGGAGATCAAGATTGGGCTGTGTAAGCTGCCGCGCTGAGGCTCGCTTGCCGCCTCCGATCCGCCGCCCTATCTTCCCGCCGCAACCACCAGCGAGGCCGTAGCATGTGCAATCTCTACCGCATTACGACCAGCCAGGACGCCCTCCGCGCCGCCACGCGCGCCATGGGTGACGCCCTTGGCAACCTGGAGCCGACGATTGATGTCTATCCCAATCGCCCCGCCCCGATTGTTCGCAACAACAAGGGACAGCGCGAGATGGCGCAGGTCCGGTGGGGCATGCCGTCATCCAGCAAGGCGCTCTTCGAGGCGGCCGAGAAGCGGGCAAACAAATTGCGCGCGAAGGGCAAGGACGTCGATTTTGAACAACTGCTGAAGATGGAGCCAGATGGCGGCACGACCAATGTGCGCCGCACCGATTCGAAACACTGGACGCGCTGGCTGGGCGTCGAGAACCGTTGTGTTGTGCCCTTCACTCGCTTCGCGGAGCCAGACCCCGCCAGCCGGCCAGAAGGCGGGAACGTACCCAATGCTTGGTTTGCCGGCGACCAGACCGAGCCGCTCCTTTTTTTCGCTGGGATTTGGACACCCGGCTGGGAGAGCGTCCGCACTCTGAAGGAAGGGCTGGTGACGCTCGACCTTTTTGCCTTTCTCACATGCGAACCCAACGAAGTAGTGCGCCCAATCCATAGCAAGGCGATGCCGGTAATCTTGCGCAACGCTGAAGAGATCGAGACCTGGCTAACAGCCGACTGGAGCGAGGCCAAAGCGCTCCAGCGGCCATTACCACAGGACGAACTCGTTATCGTACAGCGTGGCTGAAGCGATCTTCGCCACTCAGGTGGGCAGCCTTGAGAGTTCGCCACGCATACGCCGCAGCCAAGCTGACCACTCCGTTACCGGCCGCGTCGGATCGGTCCACCCGATCGGCCAGCCCATCAGCCAATCCGAAAAGTTCGGGTTGAAGGTCAGGTCGTTGGTCAAGGATCTCGGCCCAGCCTGCAAACTCAGATGGAGGGAGTGCGAAGACGGGAAGCTGAAAGGCTTTGTCGGCCGCGCCCCGCATGCCTTGATCAGCAGCCAGATATGTGTCCAGAGCCGCGCCGCCTTCCCCGTCGCCAACTGGCTGCCAACTTGCGTCGGATCGTTCCGCATCCTGAAGGCCCCATCCACCAGTTCCAGATTGATCCTGTTGCAGTAGAGGGACTTTGTCGGCGTGGGCCACAATGAAGAGCCGCCTACGCTGGTGGGATGCGCCGACTTCTGCCGCAGAAAACAAGCCCGCTTTGACGCTGTAGCCCATTGCGGAAAGGTCTGCGAAGACACTGGCGGCTCCCAGGGACAAGTGCCCTTCGACGTTTTCGAAGAAGCACCATTCGGGGTCCATCTCGCCGATGATCCTGTGCACATGCGGCCAGAGGTGGCGAGGATCGTTCTCGCCGAGGCGTCGCCCGGCGAAGCTGAAGGGCTGGCAGGGATAGCCGGCAGTGAGGATATGAACGCGGCCGCGCCAAGGGCGGCCGTCGAAGGTGGTAACGTCAGACCAGACAGGAGCCTGATCCAGGGCCTCGTCTTCCATCCGTGCCACGAGAGTGGCCGCAGGGAAGGCCTCCCGCTCGACGTAACAAACAGTTCGATAGGATGGCTCAGCGATGTGCAGGCCGAGTTCGAGACCGCCGACGCCGGCGCAGAGCGCGACACCTGCGAGGGCAGGAAGTTCAGGGGTATGTAAAGCCACACGAATTGCTCCTTTTCGGTCGCTCCGGGCGATCGTGTAAGGGCTCGCATGGCCTCAGATTATTGAGAGTGCCGCAGCGGCGGCACTTGATTTCGATAGTCGCGGCAATGGCTCCCTGTCCAGCCCTGAAAAGAAGGGCCGAACAGGTGCCACACCGTATGTTCTTCAACATTTCAAAAAGCTCACGACTCAGTCACATAGACCCCGCCCTGCAGGGTACGGGTGCGACGGTTGTGTATTGCTGCTGTCGGACGGGTCAGACGCCAATCTAGTCCCGTCGCTTGAGGCGTTTCAGCGCCTCGGCCGCCCGGTCAGGCCGTGCGCCAAAGGGAAAGAAACGCCGATGCCGCTCCAACGAGGAGCTGAAGCATGAAGGCGGCCGGCAAGCCGACATCGACAAACAGGGACAGCACCAGCGTCCCCACCATTGCGGCCGTGAGGCCGGCGACCGCGCCGAGCAGCATCGCGACTGTCCTCAGAAGTGTTTTGACCTCGTTTTCTGCCTCGTCCCGGTTCATCAACTTTTCTCCTTTCTGACTGCCTCGATCGTGTTGGTGTAGGTGGTGGTCCCGGTGAAGACGTGGGTGATGCTGTCGATCGACCACTCACCGTCCGCGTCCCGGTCGATGCCGGCGACCGTCATTTTCGCCTCGGCCTGCCGGGTTTCCTTGCCGATAACCGTGAGGGTCAGCTTCTCCTCCTCGCGGTCCTGGTTGCTGCGCTGGCCCTCGACGGCGGCTTTCGCCTCCGCCTCGCTCTGGAAGATTTCGGGGATCTCGTAGACCGGGCCTTCGCCGGCATCCTCGACCTTCTTGCGGATGGCCTCCTCGGCATCGTGCCAATGGGCGCGGATCGCGCCATACTTCGCGCGCGCGGTTCCGCGCAGACGCCATGCATCCGCACCATGGAGATCGTCCGGACCTATGGTAACGATCGGCAGCGCCGTGCCGCTGATCGCCATGCCCTTGCCTTTGCGCGCGAAGACCAGATGCCCGTCCTTCATGACGGGCATTGCGCCGAAGCGCTGGCCGAGCTGGGTCAGAAGATGAAGATCGCTCTCATTGAGCTGCGCGCGATAGGGAATGACGATCCTGGCGAGATCCGGATCGACGGCCGGCGTGAGGCCGGCGTCGCGCGCGATACTGGAAACGATGTCCTGGACGCTCATCTCCTCGAAAGCGCGGTTCCGCTTCTCCTTCATCTTGTCGGATGGTGCACCGGCGCGCGCGATGACGGTCAGCCGGCGCTTTGGGCCGGCCTTTTCCGCATCCTCAATCGTGTAGGAGCCGAAGCGGCGCGGCCCGCCCGTTTCCCTGTAGCCGCCGCCGAACACCAGCGTACTGCCTTTGCGCGGCCGATCTATCCGGTCATCCTTGTTGTCGATCTCGACTGTAATGCCGTCACTCTCGACGCCGGTTCCGTCCGTCACCGTGGCGCGGATGAGGAGCGGCGCGAGGAGGCCGGAAACGTTGCGGCCGTCGATGGAGCAGAAGATCTGCGGTGTGAAGCCGTTCATGTGAAGATCCGGATCGTTGCGGCCTGGACAGGCTCTTTCTCGGGAAGGTCGGGCAGGACGAGGCGCAGGCCCGCCGGCAGCATCGGCGGCGAGCGCGCAAGGATCGGGTTCGCCTCGAGGAGTGCGATCAGTCCCTCCGGCCGATCGCCATATTCGTTCCAGGCGATTTCATCGGCCATTTCCCCATCGGATGTGGTGTGGATCCGCGCCATGGTCAGACCCGGAAGAAGGAAAGGCCACCGGCGCCGGGACCGTCCTGGCCGTAGCGCGTGAAGCTGGCGATGAGGGCGACCATGCCGGGCCGCCCTTTCGGATCGAGATAGCTATCATCCGTCTCGATGGAGCCGAGACCATACCAGCCGAGCATGCGCATATCGCCACGGATCATCGGCATCGGCATGCCGGCGTCCCCGGCAGCGCGCAGCGCTTCGATGGCCCGCTCGGAATGGCCGGCACGATGCAGGGGGAACAACACCGCCTCGATCGTCATCTCACCCGGGCCGCGGCCGAGGAACTGGATGGCGTTCTCGCCGGAAATCCGCTCCGTCGACGGCCATCGCCATTCGTCGTAGCGGGTGATGCGCTTCGGGGAGACGCCACGCATCTTGAAGGAGAAAGCGGTGCCAAACTGGAGGAGCGTCGACATGTCAACCTACATCGGCCAGCGTTCCCGCCAGTCGCCTTTCAAGTTCGATGCCGATGCTGTTGGCGGCTTCAGCCGCGTCCTTCACGCCGGAAATGGAAATCTGGCCGATCTGGATACCGGCGAGCTGGCGGCCGGCCGGCGCGGCGGCGCTGCCGGCGGTATCCTTGCCGCCCCCGGCCGAGCTGGCGGCGATCTTGCGAGCGATGCCAGCGGCGGCGCGCGCCGGGCTTTGCTCGCCTTCCATGCCGCCTGCAAGCTGCTGGGCGATCTTGCGGCCCATCGATGGCAGGTTGCGCAGCGGGCCGATCTTCGCCGGGCTTTGCGGCACTCGGTTCGCGACGGGGCTGACCAGGGCGGCATTGGCGGCTGCGGCGACAGCGCCGGCCGAAGCAGCGAGGCCCGCGGCAAACTGGTTGCCGGCCTTCTCGCCGGCCGCATAGGTGTTGATGCTGTCGGCGATCTGTTCGACCTTGCGGGCCGAGGCGTCCATGGCGCGTTCGGCCTTCTTGCCGCCTTCCTCGACACCCTTGGCGAGGTCGCCACCGGCCTTTTGCCCGCCAGCACCGACCTTGATGCCGTTGTGCTCACGGAAATTGAAATCCTTCTCGGCCGCATCACCAAAAAGGAATCGCTTCCAGAGCGGGGGACGGTTCTTCTCCCGCTCAGCCTCAAGCGCGCTCGTCGCGTCACCGATCCGCTCCCGGCCGGTGCCATTTCTATAGCGCTCCTCGAGCCAGCGCGCCGACCCGGGTTCTGCCGGCAGGTTCTCGGCACGGCTTCCCGGAACCGGCAGCTTGCCGGTCGATATCCCGAGGAACGGCTGAGTGTGGCGGCCGGTGGAGGTGCGCGTCTTCCCCTCCGAATAAAGCTCCCGGCTGCGTTTCCTGCTATCCATCTCGTCGAGGAGGGTCATGATCGTGGGGATTTCGCCCCGTCCCTTCCGCTTCAGCGCTTCCTCATAGAAGTAGCTGCTGTCCATCGGCCCGGCGTTCGGGTTGATCTTCCGATAGCGTGCCAGGAACTCGTCGCGGCTGTTGTCGACCATGCTCGGGTCTTCGCCCGCCACCGCGGCGCGGCGCGCCTCGATATCCTCCATCGCCTTCGAAACCCGGTTCATGCCGGCCGTGAGGCTCGGCAGCACATTCGAGCCGATGCTTTCCGCCTGGTTCTGGATGTTGCTGGAGAAGCGGTTCCAGGCTTCCGTCGCGTTGTCGGTGGCGTTGGTGAAGTCGCGCATCACCGTCCCGCCGGCATTGCCATAGCGGCCGATCGCCGCCTCCAGCTCGGGGATCTTGCCGACCAGGGCGGACAGGGCCGAATTGGCCTGGACGTCGGGCATCAGCTCCTTCAGTTTGAAGGTATCGCCCTTGGTGACGTCGCGGATCCGCTTCAGCATTTCGAGGACAGGCGAAACACCGCGCTTGTTCGCGTCGGAAAACACCTTCTGCACGTCGATGCCCATCTTCTTCGCGTTCTTCACGAAGTCGCCGGCCGTCATCTTGTCCAGCATGTTCTCGAAGTTCGTGGCCGCCTCGTCCGAGGTGCCGGCGGTGGCGCGGATCTCCTGCGCCATGGCGGCAAAGCCACGCACGCCCTGAAGGCCGCTTTCACCCAGCTTTGCCATCTTGGCGAAAATGGACGGGGCGTTCCGAGCCATGTCGCGCACTTCAAACTGGCCCTCCTTGCCGGCAAGCGCCATGGCGTCGAAGGCGTCCATCATCTCGCCCGCGCCGACCTTCATGTTGTTCTGCAGCGCGACGGCCGTCTTGCCGGCGTCCATCGTCTCTGCCCGGGTAGCCTTGGCGAAGGTCAACACGCTGTCCGTCATGGCGCTGGCGTTCTCGGCCGACAGACCGCCGGCCATCAGCTCGCCGAACACGCCATAAGCGCCCATCGTGCCGACGCCACGGCGCGCGCCGGCCGGCTTCAGGATCTTGTCGTAGAGCTTGGCTTTCTCCTCGGAGTACTCGCCGAGCACCTGGAGCTGGTCGCGCTCGTATTCCACGCGGGCGGAAAGCTGCAGCGTTTCCTTGGCGATGATGCCGGCGCCGGCAGCGCCGCCGATGCCAAGGCCGAGGCCGCCGACAAAGGCCGCCCCCACGCCGCGCATGGAGGTAAGGCTTGCCGCGCTGGCGCGCGCCTGTTGCTGTTGCTTGCGGAAAAGGCGGTCCTGCTGGGTGACGAGCGCGGCCGCCTCAGCCTTCTGCCGGCGCATCGCCTCCGTCGAGCGATGCATGGCGGTCGTGGCGCGGGACTGGCCCTGCGCCATCCGTGCCCCTGCAGCCCCGATGCGCTCCTCGGCGCGGGCAAGGCCGGAGGCCTCCCGCTCGGCCCCATCGGCCGCGCGGCCGAGATCGCGAAGGGAGCGCTCGCCGGCCTTCGCCTTGTCGAGACCCTTGGTCAGAAACTCGATGACGACGGAGGCTTTCATCGGCCTTTAAACACCTCTTCCAAGCATCGTCAAAAGCGCCTTGAGCGCACCGCCTTCAGCAGATCGGCGCGCCCTGGCCGTAATTACGAAGAAGCGCAGACGGTCGATCGTGAAGCGCCGAAGATCGGAAAACGGGAACGGATAGACCGACGCGATTTCCTCTATCGCCTCCAGGAGGGCTACTTGCCCGCGCCGGCCTTCGAAGGGTCCTCGTCGGACGTCTCCGTCACCCACTGGGCGTCGTACCACTTCGACACCTTCACGACGTCGACCGGTTTCAGCTTCCGCATGACGGACATGGAGACGCCCGCGCAGATCGCTGCGACCTGCGCTTCCAGCTCCGCGCGGCTGGCGTTCTCGCGTACCTGGGCGGCCGCGTCGAAATAATCGCCGGCCTCCATCTCGCGCAGCGTCAGGGACGTGATTTTCTGGGAGGCGTCCCCGGAGGCGAAGTCGATCGGGCGGGAAAGCGTGATGACGGTCTCGCTCATCAGGTTCTCCCGATCGCGCGGTTGGCACCGTCGAGCAGATTGCCGTCGCCCATGTCGATGATCCCGGCCTCCGGATCGACATGTATCTCCAGCACACCGTTGCGGAAACGGCGATAGGACGAGATGAAGAGAGGCAGCTTGACGCCTTCGAGCTTCTTGCGATCCCAGTCCGGGAATTCGAGGTCGATCGTGGCATTGACGCGGATGGCGATCATGCTCGACGTCTGGTTCCGCGTGTCGAACAGTTCACGGCGGAACTGGAAAGGCTGCGGCGCTTTGATCGCGAGGCCGAAGGCGCGGATCGCATCGACGTCATAGTTGTAGAACGTGACGGACCCGGTCATCTCCTCGAGGATCATCGGCGCGGAGGTCTCCCCGGCCGCACCGCCGCCGCCGACCTTCTCGCGGATCCATTTCAGGTCCGGTTCCTCGAAGCTGGCATTCTCGGAGAATTTGCCCTTGCCGTCGATCCAGGCGGACCAGAAGCGACCAACGTCTCTCATGGGATGTTCCTTTTCTTGCGCCCTCAGGCTGCGGCGAGTTCGCGGACGAGGTCGTCGATGAAGACGTCGAAATATTTGATGTTGCGGCGGCTGCCGATGGTGAGGCCATGGATGGGCGGCGTCTCCTCGGCGTCGAACTCGATACGGAGCTGGCCGCGACGGAGCTGGGCGTTGGAGTTTTCCGCCGGCAGCAGGAAGGCCCGGCCGCCGAGGATGGCGCCGGCCGTCTTGAAGTCGAGCAGCTTGTCATCGAGCGAGGAAATCGCCTCGACGACGACAGCCGAGGCCATCGGCGCATCGACGATGGTGCGGAAGCCCTCGGCCGCCATCTCTTCCATGGCGAAGCGCGTGCGCACGACATTGGAGAACATCCAGTTATCGTCCGAGGAAGCCGAGAGGCCGCCCCAGTACCGCCAGCCCTTTTCGTGCACGATGGTGTTGATGCGGTTCTCGTTGAGGAGATGGCTTTCCGTGTCCGGATCGTCATAGTCGAAGGAAACACGACGCTCCGTGCCGACGACCGCCCCGATCTCGGCATTCGACCAGGACACCCAGAAGCCCGCCGGCTTCTTCGAATCGGCGTCTCCCGCACGGATGATGCGCACGCCGAGGCCGACGACAAAGGCCTCGGGCGGCTGCACGACGTTGAGACCGGTATCCGGATCGGGGGCGATCACACGCGGATCGACGATGTCGAGTGCCATGGATCCGAAATCGTCGCGATACTGGATTGCGTCATCCTTGTTCGTGCCGGGCGCGGCAACGGTCATGCGTGAGCGCTGACGCTCCAGCCAGGGCACCATCGCGGAGACGAGAGGATTTGCATTGCCGCCGAGCCGCTGGCTGACGAAGCCGGGCGCCAGATAGTTCTTCGGCTTGAACCCGACCTCGGAACGCGCGCCTTTGAAGGCGTGCCAGCCGGTCATAGAGCCGGCCGAGCCGACCATGTTGGCGATGGTCGCTTCGATGTCCGCACCTTCGGCGACACGAACGATGGCAGTTTTGGGGATGTAGGTGCCGCCAGAGGCCGCGATCAGATTGTTGATCTGGTCGCGGATAGTGCCGGTTGCGCCGAGCGCCTGAAGCTGTGCCGGGTCCCCGGTAATGCCGATCGGCTCGTTGAGCGGGAACTTTGCGTTGTCGGCGGCGGGTGCCGTTCCGAGAATGCCGACCGTGGCCTGATCTACAACGGTCAGGCTGATCTGGCCGTCCGGCACGGAGGCGATGCGCACGCCATGTTGATAGGTAAGTTCGGGCATGGATGCCTCCGGCTGAAAACGTCCCGTCAGGGATGCCAGCGGAAGACACAAAAAAAGAGGGTCCGGTTTCGGACCCTCGGGCTATCTATCTGCGCCGCGCAAGCATGTCTCAGCTCATCGCCGGAAGCAACCCATAGGTCTGCAAGCCCCAAATCCAGAGGGCGTCGAGCTGCTCGGGCGTTATGCCTTCGGCCGGAGCCATCTCGTTCAGGATCGGGTCTTCGCGGCGGTAACGGTCCGCATCCTCGAACCACGCGATGGCCTCGAATTTCTCCGGACCCTCCTCCATCGCGGCGATGCGGTCACGGATGGACCACTTCGACACATTGGCCTGGGCGGCGACAAGCCAGAATTCGAGCCGTGGCAGGGGGATGGTGAGCGGATCGACCGGTGCGAGGGTGGCAAACGATGGAGCATCTTCATTTACGATGGTAACGGTGCCATCCAAGGCAATCTTGGTGATAGTCATGCGTTTTTCCTATACTCGACGCCCACGCGCCCTGCCGCAAACGTGTTGCTGCCGGTTCGGGTAAGACGCAGTTGCGTTACAGCGGCACCAAGGTCTACGGAACCGCCACCTGCATAAATTGCTAGATTACCGTTCGTGCCGGAAGCGTAATGAGCAACCCAACGTGTGCTGGTCCCAATTCTGCGAAGAATTAATGTGCCATTAGCGTAGCGTGCTGCTGTGTTGCCTGAAACACCGAAGCCGGATGTAGGCGCTAAAGCCGCGCTTGATCCGGAGACTTGGAGGAAAGTGCCGCCATCGTATCCAGTCACGACAAAGCCGCCTGACGTGCCTAGCTGCACTATCATAGTGTCCGTGCCACTGAGCTGAACTTGCCCGAGATCAACCATGATTTCTGTGGCCGTTGGGTCGATCGCAAAATCGAAGGCAGTCCCGCTGGTTGTGGCAACCTCTGGCAGCCTCGTGACGATGCCCGCGAACTTTGCGACGGACTGTTTCGTCCGCAGCGCCGTCATGAGCTTGGTGTTGTCCGCACCGGCAATCGCTTCCATCTCGGTAGCGAGAGCGTTGAACAAGGCGGACAGGTCCGCCATCCCCTCAATCGTGATCGCCCCGAATGCCTTGATGTACGGCAGGTAGGCGATGCCCTTCGGGCGGGTTTCGGCACCAACGCGCGGTGTTCCATTCAACCCGTCACTAATGGGGCCCGATGTCTCTGTGCTGCCTGCTCGATCATCGTCAGTCCCTACGCCTCTCGTGTAGAGACCTGCCGTCGTTCCGGACGTGGCCGAAACATGCTGATTATGTTCATGGCCCTGCATCTGGTCATCTT
>Ga0209793_1001966_pt1 | contig 10851 bp, 8 predicted proteins | sample EBPBio122009_DNA_FD_185863 | JGI IMG/M metagenome (GOLD analysis project Ga0209793, IMG submission 185863) | Wastewater treatment Type I Accumulibacter community from EBPR Bioreactor in Madison, WI, USA - Reactor 1_2/2/2009_ DNA (SPAdes) (version 2) | ecosystem: Engineered > Bioreactor > EBPR >... | reverse complement strand
AACGGCACGATCCGCAACATTTTGGGCGGCGTGATCTTCCGCGAGCCGATCATCATGAAGAACGTGCCGCGGCTGGTGCCCGGCTGGACCAAGCCGATCGTCGTTGGCCGCCACGCATTCGGCGACCAGTACAAGGCGACCGACTTCAGATTCCCGGGCAAGGGCAAGCTGACGATCAAGTTCGTCGGCGAAGACGGCGCCGTGATCGAGCACGAAGTGTTCGACGCGCCCGGCGCCGGCGTGGCGATGGGCATGTACAATCTCGACGAGTCGATCCGCGATTTCGCCCGCGCCTCGTTCAACTATGGCCTGCAGCGGAATTATCCGGTGTATCTGTCGACCAAGAACACCATCCTCAAGGCCTATGACGGCCGCTTCAAGGACATCTTCCAGGAGGTGTTCGACAAGGAATTCGCGGCCGAATACAAGAGCCGCAAGCTGATCTACGAACACCGCCTGATCGACGACATGGTGGCGTCGTCGCTGAAGTGGGAAGGCGGCTATATCTGGGCGTGCAAGAACTATGACGGCGACGTGCAGTCCGACACGGTGGCGCAAGGCTTCGGCTCGCTCGGTCTGATGACCTCGGTGCTGCTGACGCCCGACGGCAAGACGGTCGAGGCCGAGGCCGCCCACGGCACGGTGACGCGCCACTTTCGCCAGCACCAGAAGGGCGAGGAAACCTCGACCAACTCGATTGCGTCGATCTTCGCCTGGACGCGCGGCCTCGCCCACCGCGCCAAGCTCGACGACAACGAGAAATTGGCCAAGTTCGCCGCGACGTTGGAAAAGGTCTGCATCCAGACCGTCGAAAGCGGTTTCATGACCAAGGATCTGGCGCTTCTGATCGGCCCCGACCAGCCCTGGCTGTCGACCACCGGTTTCCTCGACAAGATCGACGAGAACCTGCAGAAGGCGATGGCGTAAGCCAGGTGAGCGAGCCGATCGTCTTCGGCGCGCCCTACAGCGTCTATGTGCGCATCGTCCGGCTGACGCTCGCCGAAAAGGGCGTCGGCTATCAACTGGTCCCCGTCGATGTCTTTGCCGATGGCGGGCCGCCGACGGCGCATCTTTCGCGCCACCCGTTCGGCAAAATCCCGGCTTTCGAGCACGATGGCATGACGATCTTCGAGACCGCCGCCATCACGCGCTATGTCGACGAGGCGTTTGCGGGGCCACGCCTGCAGCCCGACGCGCCGCGCGACCGCGCGCGGATGAACCAGGCGACCGGCCTGCTCGACGCCTATGCCTATCGGGCAATGGTCTGGGACATCTATGTCGAGAGGGTATCCAATCCCCGCGACGGCAAGCCGAGCGACGAGGCAAGGATCGCGGCGGGGCTGCCGGTGGCGCAAACCTGTCTGGACGTGCTTGAAACGCTTGTGCCCGGCTCAACCTGGCTGGCCGGCGACACGCTTTCGCTGGCCGACCTGCACGCGGCGCCGATGTTCGCCTATTTTCTCAAGACGCCGGAAGGCGCGGCGATGATCAAGCGCCAGCCGCGGCTGAGCGCCTGGTGGGCCGCGATGTCGGCCCGCCCTTCCTTTGCGGCGACGCAGGACTGACGAGCGGCCAGGCGCAACTTCGCGATGCAAAAGAAAAGGCGGACGGCGCTAAGGGAGCACGCCGCCCGCAAGCAAACCCGGACCGGCAATATGCCGCGCGCTTCGGGGGTCATCAGCGCGACTTCAATTTCGTCCACAAACGTTCCGGCGACCCTGCCGGTTCAGTCAACTTCCGACTGCTTGACGCGAGCCCCTCGATCGCTGCACCCGGCGACAGCGGACCGCCTGGAATCGCAATTTTTCCAAGTGTCAAATGATCTTTTGACAGCTGTCAAGGGCGATTCTTGACCAGTGTTTGAAAAAGTGGTTCACCGGTATGAATAGTCCCGCATCTGTTTGCGAGTCGCTTGCAGTTGGAGTCGAATGGACACGTGTACCCAATTGCGGAGCGCAGATCGCGACTCCAACACCCGCTCGCGTCATCGGCGGATCGGCAAGTTCGAGCTCAGGCGTTCCGAACTGGCGGATGCTGCGCTCGCGACGCTGGCCGAACTCGGCTATGCCCGCACCAGCCTGCGCGAGATCGCCCAGAAATGCGACTTCACGCATGGCGTTTTTCATTACTATTTTTCGGACAAGATCGACCTGATCCTGTGCGCGGTTCACAATTACAAATCGAGTTGCGCCAAGCGATACGACGTGATCGTCGAGACATCGCAGACCGCCGGCGAACTGATGGACCGGTTTCTGGCCAAGCTGGGAGAGACGCTGCGCGACGAGCCGCACATGCACCGTCTGTGGTACGATCTGCGTTCGCAGGCGCTGTTTGAAGACGCGTTCCGGCAACAGGTGCTCGAAATCGACCAATTGCTCGAAGACATGATCGCGCGCGTGGCCCATCGCCTGTCGGCGTTGTCCGGGCGCGATATCCGGGTTTCGAATCGTTCGCTCTACGCGCTTCTGGACGGCCTGTTCCAAAAGCACCTGCTGGAACAACTGGAAGGCGACGCAACCGCCGTCGACCGGTTGCGCGACGAGGTCCGCCGGCTGCTGCCGGCGCTGGTCTGACGCAAGCGCGGCGCGGCGGTCGCCTTATCCCTGCATTGCGGCCTTGACGGCGTCGATGGCCTCGCCGGCCTTCGACGCGTCCGGCCCCCCGGCCTGGGCCATGTCAGGCCGGCCGCCGCCGCCCTGGCCGCCCAGCGCCGTGGACGCCACGCGCACCAGGTCGACAGCGCTGAAACGCTTGACCAGATCGTCAGTGACGCCGACCACGACCGACGCCTTGCCCTCGGCGTCGCCGACAAAGACGACGACGCCCGAGCCGAGCGACTTCTTGCCTTCGTCGGCCAGGCCCTTGAGGTCCTTGGGCGCGACGCCCGAAACCGCCTTGCCGAGGAAGCCGACGCCGGCCACCTGCTCGGCGGCGCCGCCCTCGCCCGCGGCCGCGCCGCCGCCCATCGCGAGTTTTTTGCGCGCATCAGTCAGTTCGCGTTCAAGCTTCTTGCGTTCGTCCACCAGGCTTTCGACCCGGGCCAGGACCTCAGCCGGCCCGACCTTCAGCGCGGCGGCGACCGATTTCAGCCGCCGGTCTTGTTCGTCTAGATGGTGGCGGGCGGCCTCGCCGGTGAGCGCCTCGAGCCGGCGCACGCCCGACGCGACAGCGCCCTCGCCGACCACCCGCACCAGGCCGATATCGCCGGTGGCGCGCACATGGGTGCCGCCGCACAGTTCGACCGAATAAGGCCGGTTGGCCTTGTCGCCATGCAGCGCCATGCCCATCGACACGACGCGAACCTCGTCGCCGTATTTTTCGCCGAACAGCGCCATCGCGCCTTCGGCGATGGCGTCGTCGACGCTCATCAACCGGGTCGTCACCGGGCCGTTCTGGACGATGATCTCGTTGGCCAGATGCTCGATACGCTCAAGCTCCTCGGCCGAAATCGGCTTGGGGTGCGAGAAGTCGAAGCGCAGCCGCTCGGGCGCGACCAGCGAGCCTTTCTGGGCGACATGCGTTCCCAGAACCTCGCGCAGCGCCTCGTGCAGAAGGTGCGTCGCCGAATGGTTGGAGCGCAGGCGCGCACGGCGTTGCTGAGCGACCTTCAGTTCAACCGCTGCGCCGGTCCTGATGGTCCCTTTGGTCACCGTGCCGATGTGAACGAACAGGCCGTCGGCCTTCTTCTGGGTTTCGGTGACGGTGAACGAAAAACCTTCGCCGGTCATCACGCCGGTGTCGCCCATCTGGCCGCCGGATTCGCCGTAGAACGGCGTCTGGTTGACGATGACCGCTACCTGTTCGCCTTCGCCGGCCTGGGCGACCTCGCGGCCATCACCGACCAACGCCAGCACCACGCCTTCGGCGGTTTCGGTGTCGTAACCGAGGAACTCGGTTGCGCCGAACCGCTCGCGCAGCGCGAACCAGATTTTTTCGGTGCCGGTCTCGCCCGAACCGGCCCAGTGCTTGCGCGCCTCCGCCTTCTGCCGCTCCATCGCGTCCTGAAAACCGTCGAGATTGACCGAGATCGAGCGCTGGCGCAGCGCGTCCTGCGTCAGGTCGAGCGGGAAGCCATAGGTGTCGTAGAGCCTGAACGCGGTCTCGCCGTCGAGCATGTCGCCGGACGACATCGACGATGTCGCCTCGTCGAGCAAGGTGAGGCCGCGCGACAGGGTCTTGCGGAAGCGGCCTTCCTCGAGTTTCAGCGTTTCGGTGATCAGGGCCTCGCCGCGCACCAGTTCCGGATAGGCCTGACCCATTTCGCGAACCAGCGCGGGAACCAGCTTCCACATCAGCGGCTCGGACGCACCGAGCAACTGGCCGTGGCGCATGGCGCGGCGCATGATGCGGCGAAGCACGTAGCCGCGGCCTTCATTCGACGGCAGCACGCCATCGGCGATCAGGAAGCAGGACGACCGCAAATGGTCGGCGATGACGCGGTAGGAGGCGACAGTTTCAGCTGACGGTCCACGTCCGAGCGCCGATGCGGTGGCGTCGATCAGATGGCGGAACAGGTCGGTCTCGAAGACGCTCTCGACGCCTTGCAGGATCGACGCCATGCGCTCCAGGCCCATGCCGGTGTCGATCGAGGGACGCGGCAGGTCGATGCGCTCGTCCCTGGTCACCTGCTCATACTGCATGAAGACCAGGTTCCAGAATTCAAGGAAGCGGTCGCCGTCCTCTTCGGGGCTTCCGGGCGGACCGCCCCAGATGTGCTCGCCGCGGTCGATGAAGATTTCCGAGCACGGGCCGCAGGGGCCGGTATCGCCCATCGACCAGAAATTGTCGGAGGTCGGGATGCGGATGATGCGGTCGTCGGGCAGGCCGGCGACCTTCTTCCACAGATCGAACGCCTGATCGTCGGTGTGGTAGACGGTGACCAGCAGCTTGTCCTTCGGAAGACCGAAATCCCTGGTGATCAGGTTCCAGGCGAGCTCGATGGCGCGATCCTTAAAATAGTCGCCGAAGGAAAAATTGCCGAGCATCTCGAAGAAGGTCAGATGCCGGGCGGTGTAGCCGACATTGTCCAGATCATTGTGCTTGCCGCCGGCGCGCACGCTCTTCTGCGCCGTGGTGGCGCGCGAATAGGGACGCTTCTCGATGCCGGTGAAGACGTTCTTGAACTGAACCATGCCCGAATTGGCGAACATCAGCGTCGGGTCGTTGCGCGGCACCAGCGGGCTGGAGGGCACGACCTCGTGGCCATTCTTCCTGAAATAGTCGAGGAAGGTCGATCGTATCTCGTTGACGCCGCTCATTGTCTTGCCTTTGCGGAACGCCGCGCTTCAATGCAGCGGCACTGGAAACCGCCTTCTATCGTCCGGCTTGCGGCCTGTCCAGAAAAGCGAAAGGCCGCCGGACAATCCGGCGGCCCTGTCATGAAACGGCTGTCCGGCAAACGCCGGCCAGGCCTGGCGCGGTCACCCTTCGGCGGCGTCGTCGAGATCGCCGGGTCCGCCATTTTCCAGGAACTGATCGGCGATCAGACCGGCGCTCTGGCGCAGCGAGGTTTCGATCTCGGCGGCCAGTTCGGGATTGTTGCGAAGGAATTCCTTGGCGTTTTCGCGCCCCTGCCCCAGGCGCTGGGAATTGTAGGAGAACCAGGCCCCCGACTTCTCGACCACGCCGGCCTTGACGCCGAGGTCGATCAGTTCGCCCATCTTGGAGACGCCCTCGCCATACATGATGTCGAACTCGACCTGCTTGAAGGGCGGCGCCAGCTTGTTCTTCACCACCTTGACGCGGGTCTGGTTGCCGACCACCTCGTCGCGGTCCTTGACCGAACCGATGCGGCGGATGTCGAGACGCACCGAGGCGTAGAATTTCAGCGCATTGCCGCCGGTGGTTGTTTCGGGCGAGCCATACATGACGCCGATCTTCATGCGGATCTGGTTGATGAAGATGACCATCGTGTTGGAGCGCGAGATCGAGGCGGTCAGCTTGCGCAGCGCCTGGCTCATCAGACGCGCCTGCAGACCCGGCAGCGATTCGCCCATCTCGCCCTCGATTTCGGCGCGCGGCGTCAGCGCGGCGACCGAATCGACCACCAGCACGTCGATCGCGCCCGAACGCACCAGCGTGTCGCAGATCTCCAGCGCCTGCTCGCCGGTGTCGGGCTGCGAGATCAGCAGATTTTCCAGATCGACGCCGAGCTTTCTTGCATAGACCGGATCGAGCGCATGTTCGGCGTCGACAAAGGCGCAGATACCGCCCTTCTTCTGGGCCTCGGCGACGGTGTGCAGCGCCAGCGTCGTCTTGCCGGAACTTTCCGGCCCGTAGATTTCGATGATGCGCCCGCGTGGCAGACCGCCGACGCCAAGCGCGATGTCGAGGCTGAGCGAGCCGGTGGAGACGGTTGCAATCTCAACCACCTGCTCATTGGCGCCAAGGCGCATGATCGAGCCCTTGCCGAAGGCCCGTTCGATCTGCGACAGCGCCGCATCCAGAGCTTTTGATTTGTCCACTGACTTAGCGTCCTCAACAAGCCGCAACGTGTTCTGAGCCATGATACATCACCCCTGAGTCGTCAATGAAGGCGGGACGCCAATTCGATGACTCTTTTGTATCTGTTTTGTTCTCATTTTGCAATAGGCTATATCCTATTGAAACGTATGGCTTTTCCTATTTTTGTTCCGTTTTCGTTCAGATGATCCGCCGGCTGGCGGCTATTCAAAGGACGGCACGATCTTCGGAATGGAATCGAGGCCGAGGTCGAAATACGCCGCCGCGCCGATGACGATGGCGAACAGGACGGCGGTAATCAATGTGGTGCGCACCACGGCGCGCAGCATGTGGGCGCCCCTGGGGGCGCTGGAGACCGTGCCCAACGTCACCTCGCCGTCATCGTCCTGGGTGCGCAGCGACACCGGCAGCACGGCGAACAGAACCAGCCACCAGAAAACGAAATACAGCGCGGAGAGGGTCAGCCAGCTCATGCCTGTTCAAGCTCGATCAATGCGCCGAAAAAATCCTTCGGGTGGAGAAACAGCACCGGCTTGCCGTGCGCGCCGATTCTCGGCTCACCGTCACCCAGCACGCGCGCGCCCGACGCCTTCAACCGGTCGCGCGCGGCGATGATGTCGTCGACCTCGTAGCAGAGATGATGCATGCCGCCCGACGGGTTCTTCTCGAGAAACGCGGCGATGGTGGATTTGTCGCCCAGCGGTTCGAGCAGCTCGATCTTGGTGTTGGGCAGTTCGATGAACACCACGGTGACGCCGTGCTCGGGCAGCGCCTGCGGCGCGGTCGCCCTGGCGCCGAGTTTATCGCGATAGGCTTGCGTCGCCTCGGCAAGGTCAGGCACGACGAGCGCGACATGGTTCAAACGTCCGAGCATGGAACGATCCTAATAGGTCACAAACACCGTCACCACAGGCTTTTTGCCCCAGGCCTTGTCGGCGGTGTTGCGCACGGCGCGCCGCGCGGCTTCGGCGACAAGGTCGAGATCCTTGCGCTTGGCGCGCGGAATGCTGTCGATGGCGCCGATCGTCGCCGCCAGCAGCACGCCTTCAAGATCAGCGCCGGCAGCGTCAACCTGCGGCAGGCCGATCGCCACAAGGTCCGGGTCGCCGGCCATTTCGTATCGCTCGTCGAGCACGATATTGACCGAGACATGGCCTGAAAATGCCAGCTTCCTGCGCTCCTTGACGCCGATTCCCTCTTCGGTGCCGAGCAGTTTGCCGTCCTTGTAGAGGCGGCCGTGCGGCGCCTCGTCGATGATTTCGGCAGGCCCCGGCGACAGGCGCAACACGTCGCCGTCGCGCACCTGCACGACTTCGGGAATGCCGGCCATCGCGCCGAGCGACCCCTGCGCCACCAGATGCGCCGCCTCGCCGTGCACCGGCACCAGAATGCGCGGCCGCGTCCATTCGTACATTTTTCGCAGTTCGTTGCGGCGCGGATGGCCCGACACATGCACCAGCGCGTCGCCGTCCTCGACCACCTTGACGCCCATGTCGATCAGGCGGTTCTTGATCCCCAGCACCGGCTTTTCGTTGCCGGGGATGACGCGCGAGGAAAAGATGACCGTGTCGCCGGCGGCCAACTCGACCGTGCGCATCTCGTCGCGCGACAGTTTCGCCAGCGCGGCGCGGTCCTCGCCCTGGCTGCCGGTGCACAGCACGACGATCTTGTCGCGCGGCAGGCCGGCGAATTCCTGCTCGTCGAGGAAGGGCGGCAGGCCGTCCATGTAGCCAAGCTCCGACGCCACGTCGATGACGCGCTTCATCGAGCGGCCAAGCACGACCACCTCGCGACCGACGTCGCGGGCGGCTTCGGCGATCAGGCGGATGCGGCCGACATTGGACGAGAACGAGGTGATGGCGACCAGCGCCGGCGCCTTCTCGATTTCTCCGCGCAGGCCCGCGCCCACCGCCTGCTCGGTCGGCGAATCGCCGTCGCGCATCGCATTGGTGGAATCGCAGACCAGCGCCAGCACGCCCGCGTCGCTCAGTTGCCGCAGCCGCGTCTCGTTGGTGGGAGGGCCGATCTCGGGCTCGGCGTCGATGCGCCAGTCGCCGGTGTGGATGATCGTGCCGGCCGGCGTGGTGATGGCGAGCGCGAAGGGCTCGGGAATGGAATGGGCAACCGGGATCGCCTCGACCTGGAACGGGCCGACCTGGAACTTGTCGCCGGCGCGGTAGATCGTCACCGGCACGTCCAGACTGACCTTGTCGTCGACGCGCTTGGCCTCCAGCATCCCGGCCGCGAACGGCGACATCCACAGTTGCACGCCAATCTTTGGCCACAGGTCCAGAAGCGCGCCATAGTGGTCTTCGTGCGCGTGTGTGATGACAATGCCCCTGACCTGCGGCAGCACCGACGCGACGAATTCGATGTCGGGCATCACCAGATCGACGCCGGGAAGATCGGGGCCGGGAAAGCTGACGCCGACGTCGACGATCATCCATTCGCGGCGGTCGGCCGGACCGTAACCGTAGAGCGCGAAGTTCATGCCGATTTCGCCGACGCCGCCAAGCGGCACAAAGACGAGTTCGGTCTGCTGGTTGGCCATAATATTTACCTCCGGCCGCTTCAGGCGGCGCCCACGGACGCGACAGCGCCGAAATGCACGTCGCCCGCGGCGATGCTGGTTGTCATGCCATTTGCCTCACGGATGACAAAGCGGCAATCCTTGTCGATGGTTTCGAACACGCCGCGCACGACGCGGCCTTCGAGCGCAACCGCCACCTCGCCGCCGAGCCCGGCCGCGCGGGCAAGCCAGAGGCGGCGAATGTCGCCGATCCCCCGCCCGTCATTCCAGATGCGTTCATTGCGCGCCCAGGCGTCGGCTAGCTGTCCGAACACGTCCTGGGCGGTGACGCCGCCGGCAAGCTCGGCCAGCGACGTCGCCGGATAAGGCAGCCCGTCGGGATGGGCGACGACATTGACGCCGATGCCGATCGCAACCGCAAATCGGCCATCGGGGAGGAAGGCCGACTCGAGCAGGATTCCGCCCAGTTTTGCGCCGCCTGACAGGACATCGTTGGGCCATTTCAATTCATAGCGGCGAACGCCTGGCGCTGACCCGCCGTCGATGCCGATCGACGCGGTCGCGCCCCTGGCGACGACGTCGAGCGCCTCGCCGAGCGACAGGCCGGCGACAAAGCCGAGCGTTGCGGCATGATTTGGGCCGCCGGGCAGTATCTTCAGCAGGGTGGCGGCCAGATTGCCGTGCGGCGTCGCCCAGGCTCGTCCGCGGCGGCCCCGGCCTGCCTCCTGGCGCAGCGATGCGATCCAGAGGTCGCCCGGATCGCCCGCCTGGGCCCGTTCAAGCGCCATCGCATTGGTCGAGCCGACCGTGTCGTGGGACTCGAGACGGAAGTCGCGCGCCGCGGCGGCTGGAAGCCGAAAACTCATCCGCCGGGGAAAAATGTGCGGGCTGCGGCAAGCGCCGCCTGTTCGACAGGGCCGCCGAAGACGATGTAGAGCACAACGAAGGCCGCCGACAGGCCGAGAACGATCCTGAGTTCGGTCGACGCCGGCACGAAAGCGCCGACAGGCTCGTCGAACCACATGATCTTGACGATGCGCAGGTAATAATATGCGCCGATGACCGAGCAAATGACGCCGATCACCGCCAACGTCAAAAGGTTGGCCTCGATCGCCGCCATCAACACGTACCACTTGGCCCAGAACCCGGCGAATGGCGGAATACCGGCCAGCGAGAACATCAAAATGGTCATGATCGTCGCCATCACCGGATTGGTCTGCGACAGGCCTGCCAGGTCCTCGATCTGCTCGACATTGCCTTCCTTGCGGCGCATGGCGAGGATGAAGGCGAAGGTTCCCAGCGTCATCACCAGATAGATGGCCATATAGAGCACGACGCCGCGTACGCCCACTTCAGTGCCGGCGGCGAGACCGACCAGCGCAAAGCCCATATGGCCGATCGAGGAATAGGCCATCAGTCGCTTGATGTTCTTCTGGCCGATCGCCGCGAACGCGCCGAGCGCCATCGATGCGATGGAAATGAAGACGACGATCTGTTGCCAGTCGGCCAGCACGGGCTTGAACGGGTCGGAGACGACGCGAACCAGCAGCGCCATCGCCGCCATCTTCGGCGCGGCGGCGAAGAAGGCGGTCACCGGAGTGGGCGCGCCCTCGTAGACATCGGGCGTCCACATGTGGAACGGCACGGCGGAAATCTTGAAGGCCAGGCCGGCAAGGATGAACACCAGGCCGAAGACGACGCCAAGCTGGCGTTCCGTCCCGCTGAGCGCGGCGGCGATCTCGGAGAAGCCGGTATTGCCGGTATAGCCGTAGATCAGGCTGACGCCGTAGAGCAGCATGCCCGACGACAGGGCGCCGAGCACGAAATATTTGAGGCCTGCCTCGGTAGCGCGCGCGCTG
>Ga0209793_1001965_pt1 | contig 10856 bp, 9 predicted proteins | sample EBPBio122009_DNA_FD_185863 | JGI IMG/M metagenome (GOLD analysis project Ga0209793, IMG submission 185863) | Wastewater treatment Type I Accumulibacter community from EBPR Bioreactor in Madison, WI, USA - Reactor 1_2/2/2009_ DNA (SPAdes) (version 2) | ecosystem: Engineered > Bioreactor > EBPR >... | reverse complement strand
GGTCGAGGCCAGCGGCTATGCCGACCTTCTGGGCGGCTGGTGCGGCGTCATGGTGCGCGCGGGCTTCTTCCCGCCGGAACTGCGCGACGGGCCGGGCGAATGGTGGCCGGTCGATGACGTCTGGCTCTCGGCCATGCTGGAACTGGCCGGCACGCCCATCTGGGTCGACGCCTCGATCCTGCCGCCGACCCGCCGCCGGGCCGGGGGCAGCGCGGCGCTGGCGATGACCGAAGTCGAGGGGCGCGACCGCAAGGCACTGGACCTCGGCTGTATCGAGGATCACCAGAGGCGTTTCGGCCTCTGGTCGCCCGAGGGGATGTGACCCTCAGCGCCGCCGGCGCCGCCCGCCCTCACCCCCGCCGCCGGTGTTGTGCACGACCTGCGGCAGGGTCACGATCTGGGCCAGATGCGGGAAGGGATCGACCGCATGAGGCAGGGCCGAAGCATTGACGAAATGCTCCTGAAACCGCGGCTCGATGGCGGTTTCCACCTTGTGAATGCGCTTGACCTGCGCCTCGATCGCCGCCCGCGCCGCGATGTTGCACAGCGCAATCCGCGCCCCCGTGCCCGCCGCGTTGCCGGCGCTGGTCACATTCTCCAGCGGGCAATCGGGGATCATGCCGAGGACCATCGCATGCTTGGCACTGATATGCGCGCCAAAGGCCCCCGCCAGCGTCACATGGTCCACATGGTCCACGCCCATTTCGTCCATCAGCAGCCGCGCGCCGGCGTAAAGCGCCGATTTCGCCAGCTGAATCGCCCGGATGTCGCCCTGCGTCACGGTGATGCGCGGCCCGTTCTGGGCGCTGCCGTCGTGGATCAGATAGGCATGGGTCCGCCCCTCGGCCTCACACCGCGCGGTGCCGGTCTGTTCGGGCGAGCCGATCAGCCCCGCCGCATCGACGATCCCCGCCAGCCGCATTTCGGCCACCGCCTCGATGATCCCCGAGCCGCAGATGCCGGTTACGCCGGTCTGCGCGGTGGCTTCTGCAAAGCCCGGATCGTCCGACCACAGGTCGCTGCCGATCACCCTGAAGCGCGGCTCCTTCGTCACCGGGTCGATCTCGATCCGTTCGATGGCCCCGGGCGCCGCCCGCTGGCCGGAGGAAATCTGCGCCCCCTCGAAAGCGGGGCCGGTGGGCGAGGAACAGGCCAGCACCCGGGTTCTGTTGCCCAGCAGGATCTCGGCATTGGTGCCCACATCGACGATCAGCACCAGATCGTCCTTTTCCTGCGGCGCCTCGGACAGCGCGACCGCCGCCGCATCGGCGCCGACATGGCCGGCGATGCAGGGCAGGGTATAAAGCCGGGCCTCGGCGTTCAGCGCCTTCAGGCCCAGATCGCGGGCGGGCAAGGACAGGGACGAGGAGGTCGCCAGCGCGAAGGGCGCCTGTCCCAGCTCCACCGGGTCGATGCCGAGGAAGAGGTGATGCATGACCGGGTTGCAGACGACCACCGTCTCCATGATCGCCGAGGGCTCGATCCCCGCCTCGCCCGCCACCGATTTCGCCAGCGCATCCAGCGCCTCGCGCACGGCGCTGGTCATCTCGACATCGCCGCCCGGGTTCATCATCGCATAGGAGACGCGGCTCATCAGATCCTCGCCGAAGCGGATCTGCGGGTTCATGATCCCGCCCGAGGCCAGAACCTCGCCGGTCCTCAGGTCGCACAGATGCGCGGCGATGGTGGTCGAGCCGAGGTCGATGGCCAGCCCCGCCAGCGCCCCCTCATAGAGGCCGGGGAACACGTCGAGCAGCCGCGGCGCCCCGCCGTGATGGTCGCGGAAGACCGCCGCCGTGACCCCCCAATTGCCCTTGCGCAGCACGCCCTGCAGCTTGCGCAGGACGGCCGGTCCGGCCTCGACCCCGGCGATCTGCCATTGCTCGGCCAAAGCCTGCGCCAGCCGCTCCAGATCGCCCGAGGGCTCGTGCATGTCGGGCTCGGCCACCTCGACGTAGAACAGCCGCGTCGCCGGGTCCATGGCGACAGCCCGCGCGCTCGCGGCCTTGCGGACCACCTGCCGGTGCAGCTGGCTCTCGGGCGGCACGTCGATCACCACATCGCCCATGATCTTGGCCTGGCAGCCCAGCCGCCGCCCGTCGATCATGCCGCGCTTGTCCTTATAGCGCTGCTCGACCGCGTTCCATTCGGACAGCGCCTCGGGCGCCACGGTCACGCCATGTTTGGGGAAGGCGCCGACGCCCGGACTGACCTGACATTTCGAACAGATGCCCCGCCCGCCGCAGACCGAATCGAGGTCCACCCCCAATTGCCGCGCCGCCGTCAGCACCGGCGTGCCCGGCGCAAAACGCCCCCGCTTGCCCGAGGGCGTAAAGATCACCAGCGCGTCGCCTGCCATGGTACCGTCCTGTCCCTAGTCCCGCGCACCATAGCCGGTGGGACGGCAGGGGGAAGAGGGCAGGGCGACCGACGCCGGACGGAAAGCGACTAGGCCCAAGCGGGCGGCGTTACCCCCTCGGCCAGCAATCGGGCTTCGGCGATCAGGGCGATCAGTACCTCGATATGGCGGGTTGCGCGCCAGGGATTGCCGATCTCCTGCGGGGGGCGGGTGCGCATCGCCTCATGCTGGCTCTCCAGATCGATCAGCAGGCGCAGGGTGGCGGCCCCCGGGGCAGGCGTTGCGGGCAGACGCAGGATGCGCCGCAGGTCGGTCTCGCGCTGGTAATCGACCGTGCCGTAGCGCGCGGTACGCAGCATCAGCCGGGGACGGGTCAGGGCCGTCAGCTCGGCCAGGGCGTTCAACAGCGAATCGGCGTGGGGGCTGCTCATCGGGACGATCCTTTCACGATAACACCACAAGGATGCCATCATGATGACACAATCTATGCGGGTGTTGCGCGCCGTCTTTTTCCCACCGTTCGCAAGCTTCAAGCGTCCTTACGCTTTGCTAACCATTATCGACCGGGTGATCGGGTTAAGAATCCGGTAACGGATGCACGCATAGGTTGATCCAATTAACCATACGGCAACCTGTATTTTCCGGGATTTCGGGTCTGCCACACCGGAACCCGGCGCGTGCCGTGGGTGTGGCAAGGCCAAAGGGGGTTCGATGACCGCCAATCTCTCGCCGCTCGACCAGCTGCCCGACTGGGTGCCCTCGGCCGTGCGGCTCTATCTTACCCATACCGAGGGCGGCCTGTCTCTGCGCGAGATCGCGCGGGCCGAGGGGGTGCATGCCTCGACCGTGCTGCGCCAGGTCCGCCGCTTCGAGAACCGGCGCGACGACCCGCTGGTCGACGGGGCGTTGGGGCGGCTCAAGGGGGTTGAAGAGGGGCCGGGCACCGCCACCGGCGACAGCGCGCTCGATGCCGAGGCAAGGCGCGTGCTGCCGCGGCTGGCCGAGGAAGGGGCGCTGATGGCGGTAGCGCCGGACATGGACCGCGCGGTGATCCTGCGTGAAGGGGCCGAGGGCACGGTGCGGCTGGCGGTCCTGGACCGGCTGGTCGCCGAGGCTTTCGCGCTTCAGGACTGGATCGTCTGCGTGCAATCGGGGCGGGTGCTGCGCTATGTGATCACACAGGCCGGGCGCCTGGCCCTGCGGCGGCTGAGGGGCGAGGAGGGGCCTGCGCCCGCGCCGCGCAGTTTTGACGAAGAGGACACCCGCCGCACCCGTCCGGTGACGGTGGAAAGCCCGATCACCGCGTTGGCCCGGCGCCGCGACCGCGAGGGCAAGCCCTTCCTTACGCCGGATCTGGTGGCCGCGGCCGAGCGGCTGCGCGAGGATTTCGAAGCCGCGCAGACCGGCGCCCCGGTAACCCAGGATTGGGACCGTTTCCTCAGCGGTCCGATCCGCGGCACGGGAGCGGGAAAGGGGGCGTTGCCGGGAAAGGGGGCGTTGGGCGCCCGCGACAGGGTGATCGCCGCGCTTGACGATCTGGGGCCGGGGCTGGCGGACATGGCCCTGCGCTGTTGCTGCTACATGGAGGGGCTGGAAACGGCCGAGCGGCGCCTGGGCTGGTCAGCGCGCTCGGGCAAGATCGTGCTGCGCATCGCGTTGTTGCGGTTGAAACGGCACTACGAGGCCCAGGGCGAAACCGGGAAGATGATGGGGTGAGCGGCGCCCCGGCGCCTGCGCCGGGGGAAAACGATCCGGTGGATCGTTTTCAGTCGCGAACGCCCGAGGCGCCCGCCGAGGGCAGGGGTCTTGATTTGCTGCGGCGCCCCGGCGCCTGCGCCGGGGAAAACGATCCGGTGGATCATTTTCAGTCGCGAACGCCTGCGGCGCCAGCCGAGGGCAGGGTTCTTCCGCTTCGGGGCCGCCCCAAATGCCAGACCTTAAGCCCAATTCTCCGATTGTCGGATTTCTGATATTCTACCTCCGACATTCCGGCGGAAACCCGCCGGGAATGTCGGAAAAGTGCAATCAGTCAGAAACTCACCCCACCGGCACCAGCTTGGCCAGCGCCGTGACCTTGCCCGCTGCGGCGCCGGAGGCCAGGGCCTCGCGCGCCAGGGCCACGCCCTCCTTCAGATCTGACACCCGGTCGGCGACCATCAGCGCCGCCGCCGCGTTCAGCAGCACCGCATCGCGATAGGCCGCGCGGCCGCCGCCCGAAAGGACGGCCTTCAGTTCGGCCGCGTTCTCGGCCGGATCGCCGCCCAGCAGATCCTCGAAGGGATGAACCGGCAGGCCCGCATCCTCGGGGTGAACCGTGAAATCGCGCAGCCGGCCGCCCTCCAGCGCCACGACCTGCGACGGCGCGGCGATCGACAACTCGTCGGTCCCGTCTCCGCCATGCACCAGCCAGGCCTTTTCCGACCCCAGCGCCAGCAGCACCTCGGCCATCGGCCGCACCAGATCCACCGAGAAGGTGCCGGTCAGCTGCCGTTTCACCCCGGCCGGATTGGTCAGCGGGCCCAGGATGTTGAAGATGGTCCGCGTGCCGAGTTCCGCCCGGACCGGCCCGACATGGCGCATCGCCGGGTGATGCATCGGCGCCATCATGAAGCCGAGGCCCACCTCGGCCAGCGCGCGCTCGACCTCGGCCGGGCCGACCATGACGTTGATCCCCAGCGCCCCCAGCGCATCCGCCGCGCCCGATTTGGACGACAGGTTGCGGTTGCCGTGCTTGGCCACCGGCACGCCTGCGCCCGCCACGACGAAGGCCGTCGCGGTCGAGATGTTCAGCGTGCCCTTGCCGTCGCCGCCGGTGCCGACGATGTCCATCGCCCCGGCCGGTGCCGCCACCCGGACGCAGCGCGCGCGCATCACCGCGGCGGCGGCGGCGTATTCGTCCACCGTCTCGCCGCGGGTGCGCAGGGTCATCAGAAAGCCGCCCATCTGCGCCGGCGTCGCATCGCCGGCGAAGAGGATCGAAAAGGCCTCCTCGGCCTCGGCCCGCGTCAGCGGGCGTTCGACGGCCTGGGCGATCAGGGATTTGAAGCGGCTCATGCCGCCACCTGCGCGCGGTCGAGGAAATTCTTCAGCATGGCGTGGCCCTGTTCCGAGGCGATGCTTTCGGGGTGGAACTGCACGCCTTCGATCGGCAGGTCGCGATGCCTGAGCCCCATGATCATCCCCCCCTCCAGCCAGGCGGTGACCTCGAGGCTCTCGGGCAGCGTCTCGCGCTCGACGATCAGCGAATGATAGCGCGTGGCCTTCAGGGGCGAGGGCAGGCCGGCGAAAACCCCGCTTCCCGCATGCCGGATCTCGCCCATCTTGCCGTGCACGATCTCGCCCGCCCGCACCACGCGTCCGCCGAAAGCCTGACCGATGGTCTGATGGCCCAGGCAGACGCCCAGCAGCGGTGTTCCGGTTTCCGCGGCGGCGGCGACCAGCGGCAGGCAGATCCCGGCCGCATCAGGGTCGCAGGGGCCGGGGCTGAGGACGATGGCCGACGGGTTCAGCGCCATGGCCTGCTGCACGTCGAGGGCATCGTTGCGCCTGACCACCACCTCGGCGCCGAGTTCACCGAAATAATGCACGAGGTTGTAGGTGAAGCTGTCGTAATTGTCGATCAGAAGCAGCATGGCAGGGCATCCGAATGGGTCGGCCACGGGCCGGGGCAGGGGCCCTCTTCATGCACGCGCGTTTCGGCCGGGGTCAAGCCCGGCGCGCCTTGCGCGGGGGTGCAACCGTCTGGCGGACGCGGTATAACCATAAAAAAACGCGGAGCGACGAGGGGCAGATGGGCGGGTTCGTCAAGGGGATCGGGGTGGGGCTGGCCAGTTTCGCGCTGGGATTCGTGGTGCTGTCGGTGGCGGTGCCGGTCGATCCCGGCCCGGCGCCGACCCCGGGCGCAGAGCCGGTCGATCTGGTCACCGCCGCGCCCGGCACCGCCCCGGCACCGACGGCGCCGGTGGCCGCCACCCCCGCGCCCGGGGCCGAGCTGCCCGCGGCCTCTGCCGCCCTGCCGCCGCCGCCCGCGACCCCGGCGATGCCTGCGCCCTCGGGTAACGAGGCGCCGGGCCGGATGCAGGCCCTGACGGCGATGCCGGCCGGCGCCAGCCCGCCGCCCGCGCCCCCGGCCGACACGCCGAGCGACACCAGCGCGACACTCTCCCCGCTGGCCTCGGTCACGACGCCTCCCGCGCCCACCGCTCCGGCGATGCCCGGCGCGGACGGGGTGTCGGCGACCACGCTGGCGGCCCCGGCCGAGATGGTGGTCGCCCCCAGCGCCTCGCCCGCGCCCCCGGCCGACACGCCGAGCGACACCAGCGCGACACTTTCCCCGCTGGCCTCGGTCACGACGCCTCCCGCGCCAACCGCTCCGGCGATGCCTGGCGCGGACGGGGCGCGTGCCGCAAGGCTGGCGGCCCCGGCCGAGATGGTGGTCGCCCCCAGCGCCTCGCCCGTGCCCCCGGCCGACACGCCGAGCGATGCCAGCGCGCCACTCTCCCCGCTTGCCTCGGTCACGACGCCTCCCGCGCCAACCGCTCCGGCGATGCCCGGCGCGGACGGGGCGCGTGCCGCCAGGCTGGCGGCCCCGGCCGAGATGGTGGTCGCCCCCAGCGCCTCGCCCGCGCCCCCGGCCGACACGCCGAGCGATGCCAACGCCACGCTCTCGGCTCTGTCGCCGGTCACGACACCCCCGGCGCCAGGGGCCCCCGTGCTTCCCGGGTCCGACCGCGCGGTGGCCCTCGCGATGACCGCGCCGCAGGTGCCTGCGGCCGAGGCCGGGGTGCCGATGCCGCCCCCCGCCGATCCCCCCAGCGGCAGCGATGCGCTGGCCCGGATCGCGCCGGTTGCCGCCACCGCCTTGCCGGCGGACGAGCCGTTGCTGACCCCGGCCCGACCGGAGCCTGAGGCGGCGGCGCCGGAAGCGGCCGCCGTGACGCCCGTGCCAGAGGCCGCGCCGCCCGCCGTGGCCGAGGAGGAAGCGCTCGCCCTCGTCCCGCCGGTTGCCGAACCCCCGACCCCGCAGGAACCCGCGGGCCCGGGCCTGCCCGCACCGGTTGTCGCCGAAGCTTTGCCCCGGGGCGAGCCGCTTCTGCCCGGCGCGGCACCTGATCGTCCCCCGGTTTCGACCCTGCCCGGGCAGGTGGCGGGGGTGATCATCGGCCGCGGCAGCCTGGGCGACGATTCCGCAATCCGCCGCGGCGGCTCGCAGATGGTGGGCCGCTTGCCGACCCTGGGCGAGACGACGGCCGAGGCCCCCGCAGCCGACGCGCCCGCGGGCAGTGACGCGCGCCCGGCCGTCGAACGCTTCGCCGCCGAGGCCGCGCTCGGTGCCGATCAGGTGCCGCTGGGCGTGGTGCTGATCGACGACCCGGCGGCCGAGACGGCGATTCTGGCCCTGCCGGTGCCGGTGACCGTCGCGCTCGACCCCTATGATCCCGAAGCACCGCGCCGCGCGGGTGCCTACCGCGCCGCGGGGCACGAGATCGCGCTGCAGGCGATGCGGGTGCCGCAACTGGCCACGCCCTCGGACCTTGCCACGCTGATCGACGGCTGGCGCCGCGCTTTCCCCGAGGCGATGGCGGTGATCGACGTGCCGGTGAACGGGCTCGGCGCCAATCCGGCGCTGGCGCGCAATGTCGCCGCCGCGCTCGCGCCCGAGGGCTACGGCGCCATCGCGCTCAGGGACGGGCTCGACGCCTTCCTGCAGGCCTCGCGCGGGGCGGGGCTCAGGGCCGCCTCGGTCTACCGGGTGATCGAAAGCGACGATCAAAGCGAGTTCACCATCCGCCGCTTGATCGACCGCGCCGCCTTCGAGGCCTTGCGCCAGCCACGCGTGGTGATCACCGCCGCCGCCACCGACCGCGACACGATGCGCGAACTGACCGATTTCGCCGAAGGGGCGGGACGCGCGGGGGTGGGGCTGGCGCCGGTCTCGGCGGTCCTCAACAGGAACTGAGATGCACGACAGCGGCCTTTCCTTCATCTTCTTCGAGGTCTCGGCGCTGGTCATGCTGGCGGCGGCGTTGGGGTTGGCGGGGTTGCTGCTGCGCCAGCCGCTGGTCGTGTCCTTCATCGCTGCCGGGATCCTGGCGGGGCCCGGCGCGCTGGGCCTCGTGCAATCGACCGAGATGATCGCAGTCCTGGGCCAGATCGCCGTGGCGGTGCTGCTGTTCCTGGTCGGGCTGAAACTCGATGTGACGCTGGTGCGGAACCTGGGCGCCGTGGCGGTGGCAACCGGATTGGGGCAGGTGGGGTTCACCGCCGTGGTCGGGTTCCTCCTGTGCCTGGTGATGGGGATCGACCCGCTGTCCTCGGTCTATATCGCCGTGGCGCTGACCTTTTCCTCGACCATCATCATCGTCAAGCTGCTGTCCGACAAGCGCGAGATCGACTCGCTGCATGGCCAGATCGCGCTGGGCTTCCTGATCGTGCAGGACATTTTCGTGATCCTCGCCATGGTCGTCGTCTCGGCCCTGGGCTTCGGCGGCGGCGAGGGCGAGACGGGGGCGCGGGAGATCCTGCTGCTGGCCGGGGGCGCGCTGGCGCTGATGGCCTTCGTCTGGGTCTTCGTGCGCTGGATCGCCAATCCGCTGATGGGGCTGATCGCCCGCTCGCAGGAATTGCTGGTCATCTTCGCCGTCGGCTGGGCGGCGGGGCTGGCGGCGCTGGCCGATGTCATCGGGCTGGGGCAGGAGCTGGGCGGGCTGATGGCCGGGGTCTCGCTGGCCTCGACCCCCATTCGCGACGCGATCGGGGCGCGGCTGGCACCGCTCAGGGATTTCCTGCTGCTCTTCTTCTTCATCGGCCTCGGCGCCGGGCTGGACCTGTCGACGCTGGGCGCGCAGGTGGCGCCCGCCGCCGTGCTCTCGGTCTTCGTGTTGATCGGTAACCCTTTGATCGTGCTGGCGATCCTGGGCTTCATGGGCTACCGCAAGCGGACCGGCTTCCTGGCCGGGCTGACCGTGGCCCAGATCTCGGAATTCTCGCTGATCTTCATGGGAATGGGCATTGCGCTGGGCCATGTCGACGAGGGCGCCCTGGGCCTGGTCACGCTGGTCGGCCTCGTGACCATCGCGCTGTCGGTCTATATGATCACCTGGTCGCACAAGCTCTACGCCCTGTGCGAGCCCCTCCTCGGCCTCTTCGAACGCAGCGCGCCCTACCGCGAGAACGGCGACAGCGCCCCGGCCGAGGGTGCGGGGCCAGATGTGGTGATCCTGGGCTTGGGGCGCTTCGGCTGCCGGATCGGACAGGGGTTGAAGGAACGCGGGCTGACCGTGCTGGGCGTCGATTTCGACCCCGAGGCGCTGAAGACCTGGCGCGCGCAGGGCCTGCCGGCGCAATTCGGCGATGCGACGGACCCGGAATTCGTCGCCCATCTGCCGCTGGCGACGGTCCGCGCGGTGATCTCGGCCGTGCCGCGCGGGCGGGGCAATGTCCTGAGCGAGGCCGATACGCAGCCCGCGCTGCTGCACGCGCTGAAGGCCGCGGGCTATCGCGGCGAGGTGGCGGTGACGGTGACGTCAGGGGCCGAGGCCGATGCCTTCCGGGATCTGGGCGCCACGCTGGTGCTGTCGCCCTTCGAGGATGCGGCCGAGCGGGCGGTTGAGAAGATCGCCGAGGCCTGTGCCTAGCGCTGGTGGCATGACCCGGGGGTTTTCCACCCTCCCCCAGCCGCGCCACGGGCGCGGCGTTCTCGGCTGAAACGCGCCACTGGCGCGTTTCCGAGACGCCGATCACCCTCCCGGAGGATATTTTCAGCGCAAAGAAGGCGGCGTTCAGAGAGGGTTAACGCCTGACCTGCTTACATCGAGAAACTGATGCCGCAGCCGCAGCTCGAGGCCGCGTTGGGGTTCTCGATCACGAAGCGGGCGCCGATCAGTTCCTCGGTGAAATCGATGACCGCATTCGACAGGAAGGGCAGGGACACCGGGTCGATGACCACCTGCTGGCCTTGGCCGGCCAGGACCAGATCCTCGTCCTCGGGCGCGTCCAGCGTGATCTCATACTGAAAGCCCGAGCACCCGCCGCCCGAGACGGCGACGCGCAGGACCTGCGGTTGTCCCGCATCCTCGGCGATCTCGGCAAGGCGGGTGAAGGCGCGGTCGGTGACACGAGGGGGCAGATTCATGGCGAAACGGCGTTTTCCTGCAAGGCTACGGCAGATATAAGAAGGGCAAAGGCGCACGACAAGCGCCGTGGCAGAACGGACAGCATGACCCAACCGGCACCCTTCGCCGCCGACCCCGCGCAATCGCGCGGGCGGCTGCACCCCGAGCGCATCTCGACCTTCCGCTCGCCCTTTCAGCGGGACCGGGACCGGATCATCCATTCCTCGGCCTTCCGGCGGCTGAAGCACAAGACGCAGGTCTTCATCGAGCATGAGGGCGATTATTACCGCACCCGCCTCACGCATTCCATCGAGGTGGCGCAGGTGGCGCGCACCCTTTCTGCCGCGCTGGGCCTGAACACCGATCTGGCCGAGGCCATCGCG
>Ga0209793_1001962_pt1 | contig 10867 bp, 7 predicted proteins | sample EBPBio122009_DNA_FD_185863 | JGI IMG/M metagenome (GOLD analysis project Ga0209793, IMG submission 185863) | Wastewater treatment Type I Accumulibacter community from EBPR Bioreactor in Madison, WI, USA - Reactor 1_2/2/2009_ DNA (SPAdes) (version 2) | ecosystem: Engineered > Bioreactor > EBPR >... | reverse complement strand
CTCAATAACTCCATGTCGATCACTCCGATGTCTCCCACACAATCCGCGTGGGAGGAGCTTCAAACATGGGTCAATTCTCGATGGAAAAACCTCAGCCGACTGGGTCAGTTCTCAGTGGAAATCAACAGGCAGGTGCTGATCCTGGACGAGCCGACACCCTTCCTGCCTGCCGCTGGGGTGGCGAAGCTGTTCGCGCTGCTGCGCGGCTTTGCCGGGGCAGGGGGCAGCATCATCTTCGTCGCGCACGACATCGACGAGGTGCGCGAGATCACCGACCGGATCATCGTCCTGCGGGACGGACGCAAGGTGGCCGCTTTCGACACGCGCGCGACCGGACGGGACGAGATCATCGAGGCCATCGTTGGCCGGACGCTGCAGCATCATCACGTGCGCCGCGGAGACACGGAGCGCCTGCGCCGCGATGAGACCTGGCAGGTCAGCGGCCTTTCGGGTCGCGGAGTGGCCGATTGCACGTTCAGCGTCGCGTCAGGCGAGATTCTCGGCGTGACCGGGTTAATCGGCTCGGGTGCGGCTAGCGTGCCCGAACTGCTGACTGGGGCTTCGCAGGCTCGGACCGGGCTGCTGCAAGGGCCGGGACGCGATGGGCCGGTCGAGATCGACTTGGCCGCAACCCCGTTGCGGGACCTGATGGCGCAGGAGGTGTTCCTGCTGCCCGACGACCGGTTGCGGAAATCTGGGGTCGGCGGGCTGAGCCTAGCCGAGAACATCGCCTTGCCCGCCCTGCCGGGCTTCACGCAGGCGCTGCGGCTGATGCGCCGGTCGCTTCGACAGCATGTCGAGACGGTGGTCCGCACGTCCGGCGTGGCTCCTGCCGAGCCGGGCATGCTGCTTGGGAGCTTTTCCGGCGGCAACCAGCAGAAGGCGCTGATTGCCAAATGGCTTTCCCTGTCGCCGCGCATTCTTGCGCTGTCGGAGCCGACGCAGGGCGTGGATGTGGGCTCACGCCAGCTGATCTATGCCGCCATCGAAGGTGCGGCCCGGGCGGGCGCGGCGGTGGTGCTCTACAGCAGCGACGCCGGCGAGTTGGCGCAGATCTGCGACCGCGTCCTGATCTTCTCAGCCGGCCGCGTTTCAGCCGAACTCGCCGGAGAGGCCATCAGCAAGGACGTCATCGTCTCGGCTAGCCTCCGGCAGGCCGTGGCGGCACAGCACGATATGACGGGGGCGGCCGCGTGAGCCAGAACAGCAAGCGGGGCGAAGGCGGGTCGATCCATGAACGCATCGGGCTGATCTATGTCTGGATCTTGCTGATCGCGATTTTCCTGATCGTGAAGCCCGCGGTGTTCGGGTCGTTCAACATCTATGCCTCGATCCTGGGTGGCCAATCGGCGGTGGTCATGCTGACGCTGGCGCTGATCGTGCCGCTGACGGCGGGCGAGTTCGACCTGTCGGCGGCCGCGATGCTGGCGTTTTCGGCGATGATCATCGCGGTATTGAATGTCGACCTGGACGTGCCGGTCGGGCTCGCCGTGCTGGCGGCGCTGGCGGTGTCGATCGTCGTGGGTGTGTTGAATGCGCTGCTGGTGATCCGGCTCGGCATCGGCTCGCTGATCACGACGCTCGGGATGGCGACGCTGCTGCAAGGTGTCGTCCGCTGGATCAGCGGCTCGCGCACCATCTACGGCATCTCCGACAGCCTCGTCAGCGCGGTGCTGACCGGGCGCATCTTCGGTATCGCGCCGTCGTTCTATTACACGCTGATCCTGTGCATGGCGCTATGGTACGTGTTCACCCGCACGCCGTTCGGAATGAAGCTCCTTTTCGTAGGTCGCGGCCCTGAGGTCGCCCGGCTGAACGGCGTCGCGGTCGACCGGGTGCGCATGGGCGCGCTGATTTCCTCCTCCTTCATCGCAGCACTCGGCGGGGTGATCTATGCCGGCACGTCGGGCGCGGCCGATCCCGTCTCCGGCTTTTCGCTGCTGCTGCCTGCCTTTGCCGGCGCCTTCCTCGGGTCGACCGCCATCACGCCGGGCCGGTTCAATCCATGGGGCTCGCTCTTCGGGATGTATTTCCTGGCGACCGGTATCACCGGGCTCGTCACTATCGGCGCGCCATCCTTCGTTCAGGACCTATTCTACGGCGGTGCGCTGATTGTCGCCATCGCTACCGTCCAGGTGCTGCGGCGCTGGCGTGAGAAGCGGGCGCGAGCCTGACAGAGAGGAAAGAATGACCGATCAAACTCCGATCAAAACCGGGCCCGGCTTCATCCTGGGCGTCGACATCGGCGGCACCTTCACCGACCTCCTGGCGGTGCGTGAGGCGGATGGGGCGCTGTTCACTGCCAAGGTGTCCTCGACGCCGCACGACCCGTCGATCGCGGTGCTGAACGGGATCGAGCGGATCACCGAGCAGCATGGCATTCCTGCGAGCGCGATCCATACGGTGATGCACGGCACGACGGTGGCCACCAACGCGGTGCTGACGCGCGGCGGGGTGAAGGTAGGGCTGCTGACGACGAAGGGTTTCCGCGACGTGCTGCACATCGGTCGCTCGTTCGTTCCGGGCAATCTCGGAGCCTGGGTGACGTGGGAGCGGCCAGAACCGCTAGTGCCGCTGTCTTCTGTCGTCGAAGTCGACGAACGCATCGGCGCCGACGGAAGCGTCTTGGCGCCGCTGGACGAGGCGGCCCTGCGCCGCGACATCAGGAAGCTGCGCGACGAGGGGATCGAGGCGCTGGCGATCTCGTTCCTGAACGCCTATGTCGACGGCAGGCACGAGCGCCGCGCACGCGAGATCGCCGGCGAGGAACTGCCGGACATCCAGGTCTCGATCAGTTCCGAAGTGGCACCGGAGATGTACGAATACGAGCGGACGGTTACGACCGTGGTGAACTCCTACGTTGGACCCATTGTCAAGGAATACGTCAACAACCTGCAGAACCTGCTTTCCGCGAAGATTCCGGACGTGAACCTGCGCATCCTTCGCTCGGACGGAGGCCTGTCGTCGGGCGAGTCTGCGGCGGCATCGCCGGTCAACCTTCTGATGAGCGGCCCGGCCGGCGGCGTGGCTGGCGCGATCTGGGTGGCGAAACAGACCGGTTTTCCCGATTTTCTGACCTTCGACATGGGCGGCACCTCGACCGATGTTGCGCTGGTGCAGGGGCTGGAGGCCCGCACCCGTCGCGAGACGGCGGTGCACGAGGTGATCGTGCGCGCGCCGTCGATCGACGTGAAGACGGTAGGGGCGGGCGGAGGCTCCATCGCCTTCGTGCCGGACCTGACCAAGGCGCTGCGCGTCGGCCCGAAGAGCGCGGGCGCGGTGCCGGGGCCTGCGGCCTACATGAAGGGCGGAACCGAGCCGACGGTCACCGACGCCAATGTCGTCCTCGGCTACCTGCCCGCCGACGTTCGCCTCGGCGGCGATATGAAGATCGACGTCTCCCTGGCCGAGAAAGCGATGGAGAAGGTCGCCGCCCCACTCGGCCTGTCGATCCGTGAGGCGGCCGAGGGTGTCATCGACATCGTCAACGAGAACATGTTCGGCGCTCTGCGCCTGGTCTCGGTCGAGATGGGCTACGATCCGCGTGATTTCGCGTTGATGGCCTTCGGCGGAGCCGGGCCGCTGCACGCCAATGCGCTGGGTGCACTGCTGCAAAGCTGGCCGGTGATTATTCCGCCGGGGCCGGGAGTCCTCTGCGCCTATGGCGACGCCACGACCAAGATGCGCAACGAAAGCGCGCGCAGCTTCGTGCGGCGCTTCGGCGAGACCTCCGCCGAGGAGATCCGTGCGGCCCTCGCGCCGCTGAAGGACGAGGCCGGGGCGGGGCTGGAGGACTGCATGACGCCGAAATTCACCTACCAGGCCGACGTGCGCTATTGCGGGCAGGGCCTCGTGATGCCGATCGACCTCAGCGAGGAGGATCTGGCGGGCGACATCACTGCCATCCTGCGGCGGCGTTTCGACGGCACCCACGAGCAGTTGTTCGTCTTCGCGCTGGATACGGAGTGCGAGCTGGTGAACCTGCGCGCCACGGCCGAGGCCGGGGGGCTCGACCTGGCCGCCCGCCGCCTGCCGCAGGGCGATGGCAGCTCCGCCTCCGCCTGCATCGGCAAGACCGCGATCTTCCACAGCAGCCAGGAGCACGAGACGGGGCTTTACGACCGCGCGCTCTTGCGGGCGGGCGATCGCGTGCTTGGCCCGGCGATCGTGACAGAGATGGACACGACGTCACTGATCTTGCCGGGGCATTACGGCGACGTCTCGTCCGACGGCTCGATCCTGATCTATCCAAACGACCACAGACAAGCGGAAGCCTGACATGACCGCAAAGATCATCCAGCCGAATACGGCCTCCTACGGCCGCGTCGACGTGAACGTGGTCACTGTCGACATCATCGAGAACGCGCTGCGCAATGCACGCAGCGAGATGGATGCGGTGATCTTCCGCACCGCCATGTCGCCCGGCATCCGCGAACAGCACGATGCCTTTCCCATCATCGCCAATTCCAACGGGCTGATGGTGGTGGGGCAATTCGGCTCGTTCATCCACGGCTTCCTCAAGGCCTATGATGGAGAGATCGAGGAAGGCGACGTCTTCTTGACCAACGATCCCTATTCCTGCAACGGCGCGGTCAGCCACCTGAACGACTGGCTGGTGCTGATGCCGATCTTCCACGGTGGACGGCTTGCCGCCTGGGCCGCCATGTTCGGCCATATGACGGACACCGGTGGCCGGGTTCCGGGATCGCTGCCCACCGATGCGCAGCAGATCTTCGAGGAAGGCATCCAGATCCCACCGGTCAAGATCATGCGCGGCAGTGTTCTGGCCGATGAGATCCTGAAAATCTGCCTGCGCAACAGCCGCGTGCCCGAATGGAACCGCGCCGACCTGATGGCGCTGATCGCCGCCGTGAAGCTGGCCGAGCGGCGCATCCATGAATTGTCGCTGCGCTTCGGAGCCGACACGCTCTATTCGGCTATGGAACTGCTGCTGGAACGGAACCTCAATGCCTTCCGGCGGGTGATCCGTGAGGTGGTGCCGGAAACCCCGGTCAGCTTCGAGGACTATATCGATGACGACGGCATGGGGAACGGTCCCTACAAGATTGCCTGCAGCATGTGGCGGGAGGGCGATCGCGCGATCTTCGACTTCGCGGGCACCGATCCGCAGTCCTCGTCCTCGGTGAACTATTACCTGCAGGACGAGCAGTTCAAGATGATCTTCGGGGCCTATACCTCGAAGCTGTTCGATCCACAGATCGTCTTCAACGATGGCTACTACGAGCTGATCGACGTGCGCATTCCCGAAGGCAGCCTCTTGCGACCGCGCCGTCCGGCGGCGCTGTCCTGCCGGACGCACCTTCTGTGCCGCATGTTCGACCTCGTCTCCGGCCTTCTCGGCCAAGGCAAGCCCGAGGCGATGTGCGGCGCCGGCTGGTCGGCCAGCCCGCACCTCATGTATTCGGGCTCCGACGCCAAGGGCGACTGGTTCCAGCTCTACCAGATCGGTTTCGGCGGCCTGCCGGCGCGGCCGGTGGGCGACGGAGTGGATGGCCACTCGCTCTGGCCATCGTTCATGAACATCCCGACGGAGTATCTGGAGGCCTATTTCCCACTGGTGATCCGCCACACAAAGATCATTCCCGACAGCGGCGGGCCTGGCCTGCACCGGGGCGGCAACGGCATCTCCATCGCCTATGAATTTCGCGAGCCGGGCGAGATCTCGATCCATGACGACCGCTGGATGACCCGCCCCTGGGGCGTCAACGGCGGCAAGGCGGCCGGTCGTAGCAAGCGCCGGCTGAACCGGATCACGGGCACGAGCGAGTTGGTCGCCTCAAAATGCGACCGGATCAAGGTGACGAAGGGCGACGTGCTGGTCATGGACACCTGGGGCGGTGGCGGGTGGGGCGATCCGTTGAAGCGGCAGGCGAAGCTGGTGACGGAGGATGCACGCAACGGGTTGATCACGCGCGACGGCGCGCGGGATTACGGCGTGGTGCTCGATGCTGCCTTTGCCGTCGACGAGTTGGCCACCGCGGCCCTGCGGGCACGTATGGCGGCGGAGGCAGGCTCTCCGCAGAGCTTCGACTTCGGCGGAACCATCGAGGAGCTGGTGGCCCGCTGCGAGGCCGAGACCGGCATGCCCGCGCCGCGTCGCCCGATCGCCGAGCAGAATGCGGCTTGACAGCCGACGGAGGAGGACATGACAGACGCGACACCTGGGATGGGGACCCATCCCCCTGCGACGATCTTGCGGGGTTCGGACACCGGCTTCAACGCCGTGCCCGGCTCCCGGTTCGAGATGCGCGAGAACGGCCTGCAGCCTGCCACCGGCGGCGCGTATACGGCACGGATCTTCCGCGCCACCTCGGGCGGCACGGTCGCCCCGGCCATGCATTGGCACGATGCCGCCTTTCAGTATGTCCACATCCTGAAGGGCAAGATCGAGTTCCTGCTGGAAGGCGGCGAGCGGCGGACGCTGAGGGCCGGGGACGCGATTTGGCAGCCGACGGGATGCCTGCATTGCGTGACCTACGTCTCGGCCGACCTGGAGCTGCTGGAGATATTCTCGCCTGCGGACATCGCGACGATCCGGGTGGACCAATGAACAGCCGTCCCAATGCGGCCCTTCGCCTCCAGACGACCGGCGAAGCTCTGCTCGACGCGCTGGCCGCGCGCGGCATCACCCATGTGTTCGGCATCCCCGGAGTCCACACGATCGAGCTCTACCGCGGCATGGCGGCAAGCGGGATGACCCATGTGCTGACCAAGCACGAGCAGGGCGCCGGCTTCATGGCCGACGGCTACGCCCGCGCCACCGGCCGGCCGGCCGCCTGTTTCCTGATCACCGGGCCGGGCGTGACCAACGCGCTGACCGCGGTGGGCCAAGCCTATTCGGATTCGGTGCCGATGCTGGTTATCGCCTCGACGCTGGTCGTGGGCGACCAAGGGCGCCAGCGTGGCAGGCTGCACGAATCCCGCAACCAGCGCGCCATGGCCGAGCAGGTGACCGCCTTCGCCGCGACCTGCTGGCGGCCCGAGGACGTGCCGGAATATCTCGACCGCGCCTTCGCCGTCTTCGACAGCCGCCGACCGCGTCCGGTCTATCTCGACATCCCCATGGACGTGCTGGCGAGCCCGGCCCGCGGCGACTGGACGCCGCGGCGGTTGTCGGCCCGTCCCGGCGCGCGGCCCGAGGACGTCGTCCGTGCCGCCAGTCTTCTGGCTGGCGCACGGCGGCCGATGCTTATCCTGGGCGGCGGGGCGCGCTCGGCCGCGGCCGACCTGCAGGCGCTGGCCGAGCATCTGGCGGCACCGGTCTTCTCCACCATCGCCGGCAAGGGCAGCCTGCCGCCCGACCACCCGCTATGGCTGGACGCGGTGCTGCACCGCGCCGATGGCCGTGCGTTGCTGGCGCGGTCGGATGTGGTGCTGACCGTTGGTTCGGAACTGGCGCAGAGCGAGTTCCTGACCTCGGCTCCGCTGCCATTAACAGGCGAAATGATCCGCATCGATATCGACCACGAGCAGCTCTGCGACCCGCATGCGACGACGCTGCCCATCCTTGCGGATGCGGCTCCGGCCGTCGCTTCGATCCTGGAGGCGGTGCAGGCGATGTCCGAGATCCGGCCGCGCGCCGACGTCGAGGCGGAGGTGGCGCGGCTGCGCGCCGAACTGCGCGCGGGGGAGAAGGGGCTCGATGCCATCTATCTCTCGGCCCTGGACGCGATTAGCGCCAGCCTTCCGTCCGAGACGATGATCTTCACCGACATGACGACCATCGCCTATGCGGGAAACTATCTCTATCCCGCGACGACCAAGGGGCGCTGGATCCATCCGGCCGGCTTCGGTTCGCTCGGCTATGCGCTGCCCGCCGCGATCGGCGCCGCGATAGGCAAGCCGGGGGCGAAAGTCGTGGCCATCGTCGGCGATGGCGGTTTCCAGTTCACCCTGACCGAGCTGGCCGTCATGGCCGAGAAAGCCCTGCCGGTGGTCGTGGTTCTGTGGAATAACAAGTGCTTCGGCCAGATCCACAAGGGCATGGTGCAGCGCAACGTGTCGCCGGTCGGCACAGTCTATCCAACACCCGACTTCATCGCCATCGCGCACGCCTACGGCATCGCCGCGCATGCCCCCGCCACGACCGACGAAGCTTGCCGCAGTATCACCGAGGCAATGGCGGCGGGAGCTCCCGCCGTGATCGAACTGACGCCGGAACTGTTCGGCGCCACCGCGACGACGCTCGATCTGCTGAACGCCGCCGGAAACTGAGCCGAAAACCGGAATCCCCGCCATGAGCTTGAGCCCCGACATTCGTGCCCACCTTGACCGCTTCCTTGAGACGCTGGACGCGTCCGCTGCGATAGGTCCGGGACGGGAGGGCGGTCTCAGCCGGCTCACCCTCACCGAGTCCGACCGCCGGATGCGCGACCGGTTCGTGGAATGGTGCCGTGAGGCGGGGCTGAGCGTCACCATCGACTGCATGGGCAGCATCTTCGCCCGCCGCGAGGGCACCGAGGATCTGCCACCGGTGCTGGTTGGCAGCCATCTCGACACGCAGGAGAATGGCGGGCGCTTCGATGGGATAGTGGGCGTCCTCGGGGCGCTCGAAGTCGTGCGGCGGCTGAACGACCTGGGCATCGCGACTCGCCGTCCGATCGAGATCGTCAACTGGACGAACGAGGAAGGCGCGCGCTTCTCGCCGCCGATGGTGGCCTCGGGCTGCTTCGTGGGGGATTACGCGCTGGACTGGGCGCTCGGCCTGAAGGACGCCGACGGGGTGACGATCGGGCAGGCTCTGGACGCCATCGGCTATCGCGGCGCGGCCCCGGTGGGCGGACGCGAGATCGACGGCTATTTCGAGTTGCACATCGAGCAGGGCGACGTGCTGGATCGCACCGGGCATGACGTCGGCATCGTCACGCACGGCTATGTCTCGCATGGGATACTGGTCGAATATCGCGGAGAGACGGCCCATACCGGACCATGGCCAATGGCGAAGCGCAAGAACGCGCTGGTGGCGGGTGCGCGCCTTCTGGTCGCTGTGGACGACCTTGGCTGGGAACATACCGCGACCGGCGGCAAGGCGACGGCGGCGCGGCTCTCCGCCTCGCCGAACAAGGCGGGGCTGCTGTCGGACTGGGCCGAGGCTGTCTGCGACGTGCGCCATGACGATCCTGAAGTGGCCGAGTTGATGCGGGTCAGGATGCTGCGCGCCGTGGCCGAGGCGGGTATCCGCTCCGGCTGCGAGTACCGCGTGCTGGACCAGTGGAGCTGGGGCGGCGACATCTTCGACAAGACGATGGTTGACCATGTCAGCGAGGCGGCGGCCACGCTTGGCTTCAACGGGCTGAAACTGCCCAGCCAGGCCGGGCACGACGCCTATTTCCTGGCGAAGCAGGTTCCGACCGCGATGATCTTCACGCCCTGCAAGGATGGGATCACCCATAACAACAACGAGCTGGCCACGCCCGACATGCTGGCGCCTGGGCTGAACGTGCTGCTGCACGCCGTCACGGCTCGAGCCGATCGGCCCTGATCATCTCTCGCAGGATCGAAAGGAAACTGACCTCGGCCAGTTCCAGCGACATGGCCGGGTTGGTGACGAGGTAGAGATCGGCCCCCAGCTGAACGCCCTCCGGGCTGATGCACCAGAGAAGGCCGGCGTCCAGTTCTCGCCTGACCGACGCGACCGGCAGGATGCCGATGCCGATGCCGGCCTGCACCATGCGCAGAACCTCCGGCAGGTGCGCAGATGAACCGCTGATCCGTCCGCCGAAGCCCGAGCCGACGCCGAGCGCCAGCATCGGTTCCAGCGCACCGCCTTCATTGTAGCAACTGAAGCTGACAAAGCTCTCGCCGCGCAGATGCTCGACCGCGCAGCCCTCCTTCGCGAAGAACGGATGGGGAGTGCCGCAGAAGACGCCGAATTCCTCACGCTCGAGATGCTCGCAGGTCAGCCCCGCGATGGGTTGCGTGAGCAAGCAGATCGCCAGCGGTGCAATCTGCCGTGAGATGGCGCGCACGGCCTGCGGGCTGCTGACAGTGTCGATCTGCACCGTGATCGAGGGATAGCGCAGATGGACTTCTCTCAGGGCTTGGTCGAATGGCGCGTAGCGCACGTCGGTGACGGCGAGGATGCGCAAGGCGCCGGTGATGTCGCGCTCCGCGCCCGACAGTTTCTCCCCGATGCGCGACACGCCGCGGAAGATCTGGGCGCATTCGCCATAGAGAAGCTCGCCATGTCGCGTCAGCTCGAAGCGCCGGCTGGCGCGCACGATGAGACGCAAACCAAGGGTAATTTCCAGTCGCTGCAGCGCGGCAGTGACCGAAGGTTGACTGATCTGAAGGCGTACGGCCGCGCGGGTTAGACTGCGTTCCTCAATGATGACAAAGAACGTGCGCAACAGGTTCCAATCGAGTGCTCTAAGATCAGATTTCATCACAAAGCTTCTGATGGGCCTGGCCTGACCCCATAGTGTGGTCCGGTTTCAGTCTTAGTGCATGATCGGCTTTTCGGCCATTGCCTGAGCAGATGGTCACTTGCGGTCCCGCAGCGCCAATTCACCCCCACCCGTACCCTCCCCACAAGGGGGAGGGAGTCGTCGACGTCGGCGCCACATGCTCGCTTGTTGGTAGGGAGGCGTTGACGTTCCGCATTCCCCCTCCCCCTTGCGGGGAGGGGTAACTGGAATGTGGTTCGGGGTGCGGCCGAAACGGCGAATCTACCGTTCGACTGTCGCGGCGTCGAGGATGCGCAGTTGCGGCGTCGCGGCGCCGTTCCAGTGGTTAACGGACAGCGTGCCGGCGAGATCGGCCTTGGCCTCGGCGAGATCGCGCCGGTCATGGAGCCATCTGGGTTCCTGCAGGCAGTCGTCGGCATGCTTTCTGGGCAGATGGTCGA
>Ga0209793_1001958_pt1 | contig 10900 bp, 13 predicted proteins | sample EBPBio122009_DNA_FD_185863 | JGI IMG/M metagenome (GOLD analysis project Ga0209793, IMG submission 185863) | Wastewater treatment Type I Accumulibacter community from EBPR Bioreactor in Madison, WI, USA - Reactor 1_2/2/2009_ DNA (SPAdes) (version 2) | ecosystem: Engineered > Bioreactor > EBPR >... | reverse complement strand
GAGGGCATCATGCCGGGCGGCCTGAAGGTGCGTCGCCGCGCGCGCTCCATCCATGACAAGCTGCAGGAGGAGTGGCGTTCCAACAAGGCGAACCCGCTGCTCGCCAACGACTGGCTCTCGGTCTACGCCATGGCCGTCAACGAGGAGAATGCCGCCGGCGGCCGCGTCGTCACCTCGCCGACCAATGGCGCTGCCGGCGTCGTGCCCGCCACGATCCGCTATTACCTGCATTTCCATGAGGATGCCGACCAGGACGGCATCCGCGACTACCTGCTGACGGCCGCCGCCGTCGGCGGCATCATCAAGCACAATGCCTCGATCTCGGGCGCCGAGGTCGGCTGTCAGGGGGAGGTGGGGTCCGCCTCCGCCATGGCCGCCGCCGGCCTTGCCGCCGTCATGGGCGGTTCGCCGGAACAGGTGGAGAATGCCGCCGAGATCGCGCTGGAACATCATCTCGGCATGACCTGCGATCCGATTGCCGGCCTCGTGCAGGTTCCCTGCATCGAGCGCAACGCGCTCGGCGCGGTCAAGGCGGTGACGGCCGCCTCGCTCGCCATCAAGGGCGACGGCACGCATTTCGTGCCGCTCGACGCCTGCATCGAGACGATGCGCCAGACGGGCGTCGACATGAACGAGAAATACAAGGAAACCTCCACCGGCGGGCTTGCCGTCAACGTGGTGGAGTGCTGATCCGAAGCCCGGCTGTGGAGTGCGACACGACGGCCCCTTGACCGGGCCGTCGTATGGGCGTTCAAAGGGGCATGGCCCTGCATCTCCTCAAACTCTGTGTCGGCGCGGACTCGATCGACGATCTGCGTGAATGGGTATCCGAGCGCTCGCTGATCGCGATGGCGGCGGGCATGGAGCCGCATTCCAGCCATATCACCCGAATGATCCCCAAGCGCGACGCGGAGCTGCTCGACGGCGGGTCGCTCTACTGGGTGATCAAGGGACAGGTGCAGGCCCGGCAGCAATTGCTCGGCATCAAAGCCTTCACGGATTCGAACGGCATCTCGCGCTGTGAACTCGTTCTCGGGCCGGAAGTGATCGAAACCGAGCTTCAGCCTCGCCGCGCCTTCCAGGGATGGCGCTATCTGACCGAAGACGACGCGCCGCGTGATCTCAAGGACATGGGCGAGGGCGCCGCGGACCTGCCGCTGGAACTGCGCCGGGAGCTTGCCGAACTCGGCCTTCTCTGAAGACTTCTAGCGAAGGCGCAGGCGAACCGGATAATGGCGCTCGCTGGCGCCGACATGCAGGTGGATGTCGGCGGCGGGCTGGCCGGAGCGCCAGGCGCGTGCCCCATGCGCCAGCAGCATGCCAACGAGATCCTTCGTCCTGTTGCGCGAACGGCCAAGCCCGATATCCGCGATCCGCATCGCCGCCTCGTGCAGCGGATGGAGCGTGCCCTTCAGCGACTTGCGCTTTTCGTCGCGCGCTGCGGGGGGGACATCGAACATGTTCTCGTTCATCGCCATGATCTGCCTCGTACGCAATACCCAATCGAGGATGGCAGAGCCTTTTGAAGGGCTTGCCGGCCTTCCCCCGCGACCTCCGGTACGCAATACCTCACCGGTGGCCGTTGCGGGTGCAAGGCGGTAGTTCGGGACGCGCCGCTGGCGGCGCGGTCCGGTGTTCTTACTGCTGGCTGGCCCAGCAGGCGAAGCCCTTGCGCTTCAGCACCTTGCAGGCGGCCGCCGCGCGATCCTGGTTGTCGAAGCCGCCGAAACGGGCGCGGAAGAGCTGTCCGCTGCCGCTATTGACCGCCACGGTGAAGGGTTTGGCGCTGGAGAGCGACTTGCCGCCCTGGTTCTGCGCCTTTTCGAGCAGCTTGTTGGCCTGGTCCCGGTCCGGCGTCGCGCCGATCTGGATCACCCAGCCCGAGGGCGTGGCTTCGGAAACGGCAGAGGTGGTCAGGTTGTCGACGATGCTGTTGGTGGTGTCGACCTCGCCCGTCAGGTCTTCCTGCGGAACGACGGCGGCGCGCTGGACCTTGAGGGTGGCGGCGAGCGCGCGCTTGCCGACGACTTCCGAGCTGCTTTCGGTGGTGGCATAGGCCGTTTCGATGCGGCCTTCATTGTAGCGGCCGGCCGGGACCGGGCCGTTTTCCGGCAGGTTGAGGCTTCCCTTGATCGAAGCTGCGGAGGCGGTGACGGCCGTCGTTGCGACATCCGCCGTCAGCGTCGGGGCATCCTCGGTCTGGGCGATCAGGTCACCGCCGCCACGGCGCGAAGCCTTCGGCATGTAGGCGGCGATCAGCTTGCGCATCTGCTGGTCGCGAGCGCCGCCCGAACGGCCGCCCATGACGACGCCGACGACGCTGCGGCCATCGGCCATGGCCGAGGTCACGAGGTTGTAGCCCGAGGCGCGGGTATAGCCGGTCTTGATGCCATCGACGCCGCGCACGCTGCCGAGCAGGCGGTTATGACCGTTGATGACCTGCTTGCCGAAGCGGAAGCTGCGGGTGGAGAAGAAGGAATAGTACTGCGGGAAATGCTGGCGCAGCGCGATGCCGAGGCGGGCCTGGTCACGCGCCGTCGTCACCTGTGCCGTGTTGGGCAGGCCGTTGGCGTTGCGATAGACGGTGCGCGTCATGCCGAGCGCGCGGGCCTTCTGCGTCATCAGGCGGGCGAAACGTTCTTCCGAGCCGCCGAGGAATTCGGCGAGCGCCGTGGAGGCGTCGTTCGCCGAGCGGGTGATGAGGCCGAGGATGGCCTGCTCCACCGTGATGGAATTGCCGGGGCGCACGCCAAGCTTGGTCGGCGGCTCGCTCGAGGCATTCTTGGAGAAGGGCACGCGGGAATTGAGGCTGATCTTGCCGGCTTCGAGTGCCTCGAAGGTCAGGTACAGCGTCATCATCTTGGTGAGTGAAGCCGGATAGCGCAGTTCGTCGGCGTCTTCGCTGTAAAGCACCTTGCCCGTCTTGGCGTCGATGACGATGCCGGAATATTTCGGCGCGGCGGCCGCCGGGGCGGCGAAGGCGACGGTGGCGACCATCCCGATCATCGCCAGACCTTTCGCCGCATTGGCAATAGCCTTACAGGAGCGGGGGAGGAAATCGAGGATTGCGGAACGGGACACTACGTTACTCTTCAGTCTCGGATTGCACATGTCGTTCGGGCGGCGTCTGCCGGAGCGACCGTTTCGGGCACAGTAGCGGCACAGCGTTACCAATCGGTTTATGATGAATCATTGGTTTCTGAGATTGGTGCTGTTTTATCGGGGGCGGATGGCGGAAGCTGCGCGGCCGTTTTCGATCAGGGACCGGCCGAGATAGTCGCGAACGCGCGCCTCCATGGCCTGCCACTGCGGCAAAAGTCTGCTCGAAAAACGGTAGAGCACGGAAAGATCGCGGCCGATGTGGATATCGCGCTGGCAATCGGCGCTCGTCGACTGCGCATCGTCGGCCGGGATCATGCAGCGCACCGCATAGTCGGAGCCGTCGGGCAGGATGCCGGTGAAGAAAACCTCGCCGCCATAGCCGGAATTTTCCTTCAGCGGCTGGCGGGTGAGGCCGGCGGGCCCCGGTTCGGGGCGGTCTTCGAAGAGGTGGCTGTAGATCGGCTCCAGCCGGCCGGACATGTCCCGCGACATGGTGCTCTGTGAAAGATTGAGGAAAATCAGGCTCTCGGGATGGTTCGCGTCATTGAAGCGCGCGCGCTCGCCGTTGGAGTAGCCGTTCATTTCAGGCCATGTCAGATAGAGATCGACGCGCTCGGCGCGGCCGGTGCGGCGCTCTTCCTCGAAGCGGATCGTGTTGGCCGGCAGGCGGATCTGGTCCTGTCCGATGACGATGTCGATCGCCGCCGTGCTCTCGGTATGCCCGGCAAGGGCGATGCGTTCGCCGAGCATGCGGCCGCCGACGCTGATCGCCACTGTCAGGCCCGCGAGCATCGCGACGCCGACGGTCAGGCGCGTGAGGAAACGGTTGGAGATGAGCGGGGCATGTTCTTCATTGCCGGTCGTTACCGCAGCCATTCTCGCCTCGCGCCGATTCCCGTCCGTGTGGGGATTTTTCAGGAGCGTCTGCGAACAGGGTTAATTTTTGGTTGAGAGGCGGCCGGGCGAGGGGGCGGAAAAGAAAGCGGCCGGTTCCGGGACAGGAGAACCGGCCGCAGGGCCTTGGTCGGGGACGGGGATTGGGGGACTGACCGGGCCCTTTTTCGCGCCCGGCGGTGTCGCCGGGCAAGTCGTGGATTACTTGACGCTACCGACAGCTTCGGCGCGGCCGTCCTGCAGCTTCACCCACTTGCCGGAATTGGCCGAGGACTGGCGCTTGAGGAAGCGGTATTCGGTTTCGGACCAGAGCAGGACCTTGTTGCGCATGTTGTCGAGCACGAAGTCGCCGCGATCGGTGCGCACGGTGAGCACGGCATGGCCTTCGCCGTTGGGCTGCAGCACGACGGTGATCAGCAGGTTGGACGGAGAAATGCCGGCTTCCATCAGGTGCTTGCGCTTGATGAGGACGTAGTCCTCGCAGTCCGCCGCGCCGTCCGGGTAGGTCCACTTTTCCTCCGTGCCGTAGATTTCCATGTCGGTCATCGGCACGTAGTCGGTGTTGGCGGCGTAGTTGACGTTGAGGATGGTCTGCCAGTTTTCCTGCGTCAGCTTGAGCGGGCCGTCGTCCTTGCCGTTGGGGCCGCACTCGTCGCTGTACTGCTTGCAGAATTCGTAATGGCCGATGGGCTGGTTGGTCGCGCCGGCCAGCGGCGTGTTCGCCGGCAGCGCCATGGCGGCCTGCGCCGCGACAAGAGAGAAGAGGAAGGCAAGCGTCCCTGTCTTGATCGTTTTTGTCATTGTGTTCGTCCCCGTTTGATGAGGTCACAATGACACGTATGTTTTGATCCTACGCGAAAAGTCGAAGTATAACTTAGTTCAAATCAAGATCACATAAGTACAAAATAAGAATAAAATTCGAAATTGATTTTATCTGTATTTGAATCGCTTTTGATTAAAAATTGAATGAAATACCTGCGCCGGATAGCGTGGCGATCTCATGCCATATGTTTGATTTTATGGGGATTTCTCGCGGAGAAACGGCGTGGTCACGGTCGTTCTGCCGCTTGCCGCGGTGCCTGCTTCGCGGCGTTGCGCCGGCTGCCGCAATGCTTGGTGGAGACCGTGCTTGTATCGCGAGCGTGCAGGACGGTCGGGGATCGATTTGGCGGACGCAGATTTTTTTGATTCTTTTGAGGCCAGCCTGAAACAGCAAAAGGCCCCGTGGGGCCTTTTCGAAACGGTTACGGCTGTCGATCGTCCTGAAACGCTACAGGAACGAGGTTAGCGCCTCGCGGGATTGGACGGAGGAGAATTCGATGGCGACGCCTTCCTGGAAGTGGCGCACGACCTTGCCCTTCATGCTGCCGAGCTGCACCGGGGTGCCGAGCGCCGGGCGCACGTCGATATCCACCGCGGCGCCGGAAAGCGAGAGGTCGATGATGCGGCAGGGGTAGCGTCGCCCGTCGTCGAGTGTCAGGTCGGTCCGCGTGTTGCGCGGGGTGAGGCGGTCGTGGCGGCGGTCTTCCGGCAGGCCGAGCTCGTGCTTGTTGGCGATCCAGGTGAGCTGGGCGGCGAGCTTTTCCCGCTTGCGGTCCGTGGCGTTGAGCTGGATGGCGAAGCCCTGGTCGCCGAGAAGGGCGACGGTGCCCTCGATGCGGCCGAGGTGATCGACATAGGCGATGATGCGCTCGCCCATGCGGGGGCGTGCGGTGCAGACGAAGCTGGCGTCGCCTGGCGACATGTCGATGACGGTGCAGTCGTATTCGTCGTGGCTGGCGAGCATCAGGCGGCCGGAAAGATTCACCGCGACGCGCTGGAAGCTGCGCTGGTCGGGCTGGGGTTTCCGGGCGGGCGTTGCTTGTTGAAAGGAATACATGAACACGCGAGCCTGATCATCCAAACTGTTTCCAAGCTTTAACCTTTCGAGGTTAACAGAAGGTTTGCCGCAACTGGAAATATCGCCACGGGCCGGCATTCGCGCGATTTGTCCTGGCTGCGCCCCTACGTTTCCTCCGGCCGCCGGCCGCCCTCGAAGATGCGCAGGTGCATGACCTGGCTGACCTTCTGGCCGAAACCGGCCGGCCGCATGGCCATGACGGAAGTCGGCACCGGGATCGCGTGGCGGTTGCCGGCAAGGTCACGCATGCGGGCCGGGTCGATGACGGACAGGGATCCGAGCGTGGCATAGCGGAAGGCCGAAAGCGGCTGGCGCTGGCCGGGCAGGGGAGCGAAGGCGCCGATGATGCGGTCCGCTGTCCGGGCCGTCGTCGCGAGCGGCAGCAGCGCGATTTCCGCCTCGGTCGTGTCCAGCGCGCCGTCCACGAGCTGCACCCGCAGGACCGCGGGCATGGCCTGCGTCATGACGTTGTCTGCGACCTTCGCGATCCGGCCGCGCTGGTCGGGGGCGAAAAGTGCCGCGAAATCCAGTCCCTTCAGCTCCCGGCCGAACTGCGCGCACAGGCGCGTGCCGGCAAGCCGGAAGCAGGGAGGCTGCGGCTGGCCGCCCTCCAGAATGAAGACATCCGGCAGGATCGCCGCGATATCCGCCGGTTCGATGGCGCTGCGCAGCGGGACAGCGCGCTCGCCGCGCTGGCGTGTCCAATAATCGTAAAGCGCCGTCGCGGCCTTCGTCTGCATGGTCGTCTTCCTGTCCTGTCTGTTCCGTTACGGCACGCCCGGGGCGGCGAACGGTGCTGTTGACGAAGACGGAGCGAGTTTCGTGCCACCGCGATATTAAGGTTAACGATTGGTTTCGATTGCGCCTGGGGGCGGCTTGGGGAAGTATCCACTCATCCCTCCGCGAGGGAATGGTTTACTGCACATCGACTTCCGCCCCGGGGATTGGGGGCACCGGCCGTCAGCGAAAGCTGCACGGCCTTTCTTTTCTCTGTATAAGCGCGATTCTGTTTTATGAATTTGGTGGATCGGTCATGAGTGGCGACGACATCGGAGCGCAGATGGGCGCGCCGGAAATCCGCAAGCGGGAACCAGCCTTCAACCTGCCGGGCAGCCTCGTCTTCATGCTGGGTCTGCTGACGCTGATCCATCTGGTACGCACCTATATCCTGTCGCCCTATACCGATGAGTTCGTGCTCCTGCGGTTCGCCTTCGTTCCGGCGCGCTACACCGTTCCGCTCGCCGATCAGGATCTCGGCTGGCTCTGGAGCCCGATCACCTATTCGCTGCTGCACGGCGGCTGGGAGCACCTGATCTTCAACGGCTTCTGGATGGTCGCCTTCGGCGCGCCGGTCGTGCGCCGCATCGGGCCTTTCCGCTTCTTCCTGTTCTGGTGTCTTTCCGCCGTGGCGGCCGTCGCCTTCCACACGGCACTGCACTGGGGAACGATGGTCCTCGTCGTCGGCGCTTCCGGTGTCGTGTCCGGCCTCATGGGGGCGGCCGCGCGGTTCGTCTTCTCGCCGAGCGGGCGCGTCAGCCGGCAGTTCGCCCATCTCAACCGGCGCCTCACAATTCGCGAGGCGCTTGCCAATCGCTCGGTCCTCGTCTTTTCCGGCATCTGGTTCCTCACCAATTTCCTCATCGGCGTGGGCCAGCTCTTCGGCCCGGTCGAAGGGGGCGCGGTGGCCTGGGAGGCGCATATCGGCGGCTTCCTCTTCGGCTTCCTCTTCTTCCCGCTGTTCGACGTGGTGACGGGCGAGGGCGGCCGCCGCGATTAACGATACTCCGCCGGACGTCTTGCAATCGCCTCCTTCGTAGCGCACCATGATGCTGTTCCGGTTCGCGCATGCAGACCGGAATCGGGCAGCATCCTTCAGGAGGAAGGGGATGGCCCACGTACTGGCAGGGCATCCCTGCGCGGATGTCCCGCCTCTCAGCGTCATGATGCACACGGGAGGTACGCATGTATGTAAGGACGATACTGGACGAGAAAGGCCGCAACGTCGTGACCGGCGGCCCGCAGCTCACCGTAAGGCAGGCTGCCGTCTATCTTCATGAAAATCACATCGGCGCCATCGTCATCGTGGATCGCAACGACCGTATTTCGGGCATCCTGACCGAGCGTGACATCGTGGCCGCCATCGCCCGCAGCGGGGCCGAATGCCTGGACAAGCCCATTTCCTCCATCATGTGGGGCAATGTCCATCGCTGCGACGAAGACCAGACCGTCGATGAACTCATGGAAATGATGAGCACCCTGCGCGCCCGCCACATCCCCGTGGAGAAGGAAGGGCGCCTCGTCGGCATCATCTCGATCGGCGACGTGGTGAAATCCCACATCCGCGCCATCCAGCACGAGGCCGACGCCATCAAGGCATATATCTCCGGCTGATCGCCCGCCGGAACGGTTTCGGGCGGAACGATTCCCATCGCTCCGCCCGCTATGTCTTTCCTTCCGACGCGGTTTTCAGCGCGCCATGACCACGTCCTGCATGCGCTTGATCTCGAAAATCCGCGCCTTCGCCTCAAGGTAGCCGCGGTCGATCGATTCGCCGGCGCGGTGGAATTCCGACAGGCCGATATCCGACAGCTTCGGATGCAGCGCCAGATCCGGCGGATCGCCGGCAAGGCGCGCGCGGGAAATGCGGTCCTGGATGATGTTGAAGGACTGCACCATCACGCCCGTCAGGCCGAGGCGGGCGGCGCTATCTTCCTGCCGGTTCTCCTCGATCTTCTGCGGGCTGGCGCTGTGCTTGATCACGGCCGAGCGGCCATAGAGGTCGTAGTTGAGATTGACGGCGACGACCAGCGGCTCCTCATGCGCGCGGCAGACCGATACCGGCACCGGGTTGACGAGGGCGCCGTCGACCAGCGTGCGGTTGTTGCACTTGATCGGCTCGAAGATGCCGGGCAGGGCATAGGAGGCGCGCAGCGCCGTGATCAGCGCCCCGCTGTTGATCCAGACCTCGTGGCCGCTGTTGACTTCCGTCGCCACCGCGACGAAGGGACGGTCGAGGTCCTCGATGGAGAGGTTCTCCAGATGCTCCTGCATGCGCTTGGTCAGTCGCATGCCGCCGAAGAGGCCGGAGCCGCGGATGGTGAAATCGAGGAGGCTGGCGATGCGGCGCATCGTCAGCGAGCGGGCGAAGGCCTCCAGCTCGTCCAGCTTGCCGGCGAGATAACAGCCGCCCACCAGTGCGCCGATGGAGGTGCCCGCGATCATGCCGATCTCGACGCCCTCTTCCTCGAGCGCCCGGAGGACGCCGATATGTGCCCAGCCCCGGGCGGCACCGCCGCCGAGCGCCAGGGCTATCCTGGGTTTGCGCGGCGCGGCCGGCGCGGGAATGTGGGACATGTCATTCATGGAAGGTCCGCCCGGATCCGATGCATCCGCTGTTACGAGACTGCGATTGAAACTCCAGTTCAGCATGCCGGACCTCCGTTACAGGAAGGAATTCGCGGTACGGCAAACGGTTCCGCTGCCGCAGCGCCTTCAGCAACACGATAGATGACAGGATAGTCGCACTGTGTGACGCGGGGAACTTTCGGGGCGAATTTCAGCCCCGAAAGGAAGTTCTCCGCGTCCGGTCCAAACTGGAGAAGGGCGCTTGCCCGCAGGACCGTCGCCTCGCCGGAGGTGGCGCTGGAAACCTTTCGTGACGCATGCGAGCGATGGGGTTCCATGTCCTGATCCACATGGCGGGGATACAGGCCGCCATGGAGACGATTAGGCGCCCGGGCCGGTTGCCAATTGGTGAATCCGTGCCGGAATGGAACGCTTTTCGCGCGGATGCTTAATTTTTGCTGTAGATCGCCGCCGGATCGAATTGCGGCTCGCCGCCGGTGATCGTCAGCACCGCGCCGTCCGGGCCGTTCGAGACCGTACGGTAGAAGCAGGACCGCCGGCCGGTATGGCAGGTGGCGTCGTGGCCGGCCACGGAGACCTTCAGCCAGACGGCGTCCTGGTCGCAGTCGGTCCGCAGTTCCACGACGGTCTGAAGATTGCCGGAGGTCTCGCCCTTCTTCCAGAGCGCCTTGCGCGAACGGCTCCAGTAGTGGGCGATTCCGGTTTCGATGGTGAGCGCCAGGGATTCGGCGTTCATATGGGCGACCATCAGCAGTTCGCCGTCCTTCGCATCCGTTACCACGGCGGTCACGAGACCGTTGTCGTCGAAGCGGGGGGTGAAGGCGGGACCTGTTTCCAGCTCGGCCTTGTCCTTCGATGGAGTCTTGAAGGCGAGGGGCATCTAGCTGCGGATCATCGTCATGAAGCGGACCTGCTCGGCCGGTTCGGTCTTGAAGGCGCCGGTGAAGGTGGTCGTCAGCGTCGTCGAACCCTGCTTCTGGATGCCGCGCATGGCCATGCACATATGTTCGGCCTCGATCATCACGGCGACGCCGCGCGGGTTCAGCGTTTCGTCGATGGACTTTGCGATCTGCGCCGTCATCGTCTCCTGCGTCTGCAGGCGGCGGCCGAAGATCTCGACCACGCGGGCGATCTTGGAAAGGCCCAGCACCCGGCCGCTCGGCAGATAGGCGACATGCGCCTTGCCGATGATCGGCACCATGTGATGCTCGCAGTGCGAGAAGAACGGAATGTCCTTCACCAGCACCATGTCGTCATAGCCGGCGACTTCCTCGAAGGTGCGGCCGAGCACGTCCTCGGCGGCAAGATCGTAGCCGGAGAACAGTTCGCGGTAGGCCTTCGCTACGCGCTTGGGCGTATCGAGCAGGCCTTCGCGTTCCGGATCGTCGCCTGCCCAGCGAAGCAGGACGCGAACGGCATCCTCCGCCTCTTTCTGCGAGGGGCGGCCGGCTTCATCCTCGATGCGCGGAAAACTGGTGACTATGGCGTCCATGGACCCATTGACCTTTCTGCAGGTTACCTGACGTGTTTATCGGACTCGCCACTGGCCATTCGCCTAACCCTGCAGGCTTGGGTTCCGTTGGCGGGCTCCGGGGCTTTCGGGTCTTCGCTTAACAGTGCGCTGACCGTCCGGCACGG
>Ga0209793_1001951_pt1 | contig 10968 bp, 7 predicted proteins | sample EBPBio122009_DNA_FD_185863 | JGI IMG/M metagenome (GOLD analysis project Ga0209793, IMG submission 185863) | Wastewater treatment Type I Accumulibacter community from EBPR Bioreactor in Madison, WI, USA - Reactor 1_2/2/2009_ DNA (SPAdes) (version 2) | ecosystem: Engineered > Bioreactor > EBPR >... | reverse complement strand
CCGGAAGCTCGCCGGTCTTATTCGCGATTATCTCACGCCCATGGGCTATGAAGTCGAGATGCGCCACACCGGGCCTGACGGACTCGCCGAGGCGATCGCGGGAAGCTATCAGGCCGTCATCCTCGATGTGATGCTGCCCGGCATGGATGGATTCGGCGTGTTGAGGGAGTTGAGGAAAAAATCCGACGTTCCCGTGCTGATGCTCACCGCGTTGGGCGAGGAGGCGGACCGGATTGTCGGCCTTGAGATCGGAGCCGATGATTATCTTCCGAAGACGTTCTCATCGCGAGAGCTGTTGGCGAGGCTGCGGGCTGTCACCCGCAGAACGAGAATCCGCGAGGAAGCCGGTGCGGTCCGTGAGCTTTCCGCCGGACCACTGCGGCTCTGTGAGGAAACCCATACGGTGGTGCTCGATGACGGGCCGGTTGATCTAACGGCCTTGGAGTTCGCCATCCTTGCCGCGCTATTGAAGTCGAAAGGAAGGGTGAAGACCCGGGAGAGCCTCATCGAGGAAGTCTCGGCTCGGAGGTTTGATGTGTTCGATCGCTCGATCGACGTGCATGTCTCGTCACTCCGCAGGAAACTCGGCGATGACGCGAAATGCCCGCGTTTCATCCGCACGATCCGCGGCGTCGGCTATTCGCTGACGGAGCCGGAGGCTCCTAACCATTCCATCGCATGAGCCGTTCGCCGAGGTTTCCGCTCATGTTCAAGGTGCTCGGCTGGTTGTTCCTCCACCTCGTGCTTCTAGGGCTGGCCTTTTTCGTTTTCGTGCGCTGGCAGCTGGGTTTGGGGCTGGATTCACTGATCAGCGGCTCGGCTGGTGAGCGGCTTGCCGCGTTTGGTGACACCGTGGTCTCTCGGATCGTGGATCTCCCGCCACGGCGATGGAATGATGAGATCCGTCCGCTTGCCGAGGAACGGAATCTCTCCGCGGCGATCTTCGAACCGGGAAAACCCGACTCGTTTCCCGTTCCGATCCCGCCGAACGTGTTGGAACGCGCGAGAACCTCAATTCCTCTACAACGTGCGGATAGCGGGCCACCAGCAGCAGGCCGGCCCCGTCCCCTCCGGCCATTGCCGGATCATCCCGATGGACGCCCGCGTCCTAGGCGCGATCTGCCGGACGATGAAGGGCCGCCGCCGGAGGACATGCTTCCCGCCAATGATCCGGAATCTCCCTCCGTGTTTCTCCCGAAATGCCGTCCCGTCTTCCTCGTCAAGGGCGGAAACGGCGGCGGATACTGGGCGGGCGTGCTGCTCCACTTGCCGCCGGCGCAGCTTGGGCCGCGTCGCCCGGCGCTTCTGTTAGTCAGGGCCGGGAATCTCAACGGTTCCGGCCTGTTCTTCGATTACCAACCCTGGCTATGGGGCGGCATCGCCGTACTCGCGCTGAGCCTCGCTTTCTGGGCACCCTTTGTTTGGGGGCTCACCCGGTACATCAGGAACCTGAAATCGGCCGCCGATGAAATCGCCTCCGGACGGTTTCAAGTCTCCATCCCCCAGCGTGGCGACGACGAGCTCGGCGAACTCGGCCGCTCGATCCACACCATGGCCGCCCGGCTCGATCACCTCGTCGCAGGGCAGAAGCGATTCCTCGGCGACGCCGCGCACGAGCTCTGCGCCCCGCTTGCGAGGATCCGCACCGGCTTGGGAATTCTCGAAATGAAACTCACCGGCGCGGACTCCGCCGCATTGAACTCGATCGAGGCCGACACCGCGGAACTCGCCACCCTGGTCAATGAAATCCTCTCCTTCTCACGTGCTGGAAACCGTGCGCCCACCCTGCGGCAGATCGAGTTGGACTCAATTGTCCGCCAAACCATCTCCCGGGAGTCGTTGGATGTTGAATGCACGGTTTCCATTCCGGAAGGACTCAAGGTTTTCGCGGATGCCGCGCTGCTCGGTAGGGCCATCGGCAATCTTGTTAGAAACACCGCCGTCCATGTCGGCCCCGGTGCGAAAGTCAACCTCACCGCATCAAGCGAGCACGATCTCATCCGGATCTCGATCTCTGACAACGGCCCAGGAGTCCCGGAAGCTGAGGTCTCGCGCATCTTCGAGCCGTTCTATCGCTTGGACCGTTCCCGCAGCAGGGACACCGGCGGCAACGGTCTGGGCCTCGCCATTGTCCGAGCCGCCGTCGAAGCTTGTGGTGGAACCGTCAGCGCCTCACTGCCGGCTACAGGCGGATTGTGTGTGACTCTCCTCTTGCGCTCCAGCGCTGCTCTGGAATCCCCGACGGATTCGCAACCCTGAATCTACGGTATCCATCGTAGTTAGTCCCGTGGAACGAAACGCGTGGAACGCCCCATCAAAAAAACCTGAAAAAAGATGAGGAAATGGGTTGACGTGTGGGGGATCGGGAGAATAGCTTCGCGGGCCGCCACGAGCGAGGGCGGCCGAGAGACGAGAGTCGATCGGGGAGGAGTCCCGGGGTTAGTTCCCTGAAGCTCCCGACTGATCGGCTTTTTAGTCCCCTCGAATGAAGGAGTTCTTTGACAGTGTGGCCCAGCACGGGACGTGCCAGAAGCGGTGGAAACACCGGGAACTGCGCGACGGTCCTGAGAAATGTTGGGAAGAGGATTGAAAAGATCGAATTGTGCGCTGCGCGCTTTGAAAGAGCGCGCGGTCCGGTGGATGAAGATCCACCAATGTCAATTTGGAATATGAAACAGTCAGCAATGACTGGAATCATTTCCTCCGAATTTTTTACGGAGAGTTTGATTCTGGCTCAGAACGAACGCTGGCGGCGTGTTTAAGACATGCAAGTCGCACGGTGTCATTTTGGTAGCAATATTAAGATGGCACAGTGGCGCACGGGTGAGTAACACGTGAATGACATGCCCTTGAGTGGGGAATAGCCCAGGGAAACTTGGATTAATACCCCATGGTATCGCGAGATTAAAGGCGGCCGCAAGGCTGTCGCTCAAGGATTGGTTCGCGTTCTATCAGCTTGTTGGCGGGGTAACGGCCCACCAAGGCTACGACGGATACCTGGTCTGAGAGGACGATCAGGCACACTGGAACTGAGACACGGTCCAGACACCTACGGGTGGCAGCAGTCGAGAATAATTCACAATGGGGGCAACCCTGATGGTGCAACGCCGCGTGGAGGATGAAGGTCTTCGGATTGTAAACTCCTGTCATCCGGGAGTAAGACCTGGCGGTTAACAGCCGACAGGGTTGATAGTACCGGAAGAGGAAGGGACGGCTAACTTCGTGCCAGCAGCCGCGGTAATACGAAGGTCCCGAGCGTTGTTCGGAATCACTGGGCGTAAAGGGAGCGTAGGCGGCGTGGTAAGTCAGACGTGAAATCCCGGGGCTCAACCCCGGAACTGCGTCCGATACTGCCATGCTTTGAGGGTTGGAGAGGTAGCTGGAATTCTTGGTGTAGCAGTGAAATGCGTGGATATCAAGAGGAACACTCGTGGCGAAAGCGAGCTACTGGACAACACCTGACGCTGAGGCTCGAAGGCCAGGGGAGCGAAAGGGATTAGATACCCCTGTAGTCCTGGCAGTAAACGGTGCACGCTTGGTGTGAGGGGATTCGACCCCCCTCGTGCCGGAGCAAACGCGTTAAGCGTGCCGCCTGGGAAGTACGGTCGCAAGACTAAAACTCAAAGAAATTGACGGGGACCCGCACAAGCGGTGGAGTATGTGGCTTAATTCGATGCAACGCGAAGAACCTTACCTGGGCTTGACATGCATCTCTAAGCGCGTGAAAGCGCGTGACCCTTCGGGGGATTTGCACAGGTGCTGCATGGCCGTCGTCAGCTCGTGTCGTGAGATGTTGGGTTAAGTCCCGCAACGAGCGCAACCCTTGTGATTAGTTGCCAGCGGGTCATGCCGGGAACTCTAGTCAGACTGCCCAGATCAACTGGGAGGAAGGTGGGGACGACGTCAGGTCAGTATGGCCCTTACGCCCAGGGCTGCACACGTACTACAATGCCCAGTACAATGAGAACCGATGCCGCGAGGTGGAGGAAATCTGTAAAACTGGGCCCAGTTCGGATTGGAGGCTGCAACTCGCCTCCATGAAGTTGGAATCGCTAGTAATGGCGCATCATCTACGGCGCCGTGAATACGTTCCCGGGTCTTGTACACACCGCCCGTCACATCATGGAAGCCGGTTTCACCCGAAGTGCCTGTATCAACCGCAAGGAGACAGGGCCCTAAGGTGTGGCTGGTAACTGGGATGAAGTCGTAACAAGGTAGCCGTAGGGGAACCTGCGGCTGGATCACCTCCTTTCTACGGAGAAATCCACACACCATTCTCATGGTCCCTGTGGAAGGTCGAGTCCCGGCCCCGGCGATGAGAATCACCGGAAGACCGGGATGGGAAACGGGCAACCGCTCCCACCTGTAACACTTATTAAACCGATCGCGCGTATTCCGGAAGGGAACGCAGCGCGCAATTCGTTCTTTTGATCCTCTTGAAACCGCGCATCCAGGAAAATGCACCCTCGGTAATGAGCCCGGAGCGATCCCGGCCCATCCAGTAAAGGGGGTTTAGCTCAGTTGGTAGAGCGTCTGCTTTGCAAGCAGAATGTCAACGGTTCGAATCCGTTAACCTCCACCACTCGAGTCGTTTGGGAGGACCAAGGTCCGACCGGACGGCAAACTTGCCACCGGGCCTGTAGCTCAGTTGGTTAGAGCACCGCCTTGATAAGGCGGGGGTCATAGGTTCGAGTCCTATCAGGCCCACCATTTTTCCCGGAGACACGGTTTTTCCGCACCAGGCGACGAGGGCCCCGCTCTTTGACATCCGTATGGAGAGTATATGATTTGATTGACTGCAAAAAACAAACTGAAAGCGGGTGGATTGAATCCACCGGCCGTTCTTGCGGTCCTTGAATATATTCTGATTCCCAAACATCAAAATTTTTACGGCTGGCTCCGGTTGAAGGACCGGAGCCGTTACACAGGAGCCCGCGAGGGCTCCGTGAGGCTGGTTTCAAAACATGGAATCAAGCTTTGAAGGGCACACAGTGGATGCCTTGGTGCTAGAAGGCGATGAAGGACGTGACAAGCTGCGATAAGCTTCGGGGAGCGGCAAATGCGCGTTGATCCGGAGATTTCCGAATGGGGTAACCTGACACCGTTAATCCGGTGTCGTCTTTTCCCGAATACATAGGGAAAAGCACGCGATACCCGGTGAAGTGAAACATCTCAGTAACCGGAGGAAAAGAAAGAGAATCGATTCCGTCAGTAGTGGCGAGCGAAAGCGGAATAGCCCAAACCGGAGACTTGTCTCCGGGGTTGTAGGACCCCGCCGTGGGATCTTGAACGATAGATGAAGGAGATGGAAAGCTCCGGCACAGAGGGTGAAACCCCCGTAATCGAAATCCGACAAGACCCTAGGGTGTTCCTGAGTAATACGGCACACGTGAAACGCCGTATGAATCTGCGCAGACCACTGCGTAAGGCTAAATACTAACTAGCGACCGATAGTGAACCAGTACCGCGAGGGAAAGGTGAAAAGAACCGCTGCGAGCGGAGTGAAATAGAACCTGAAACCGTGTGCCTGCAAGGTGTCAGAGCGGACTTGATCCGTGATGGCGTGCCTTTTGCTTAATGAGTCTGCGAGTCAGTATGTGTGGCGAGCCTAAGGTCTTACGGACCGGAGGCGAAGCGAAAGCGAGTCCGAACAGGGCGAACCTAGTTGCACGTGCTGGACCCGAAGCGGAGGTGATCTACCCTTGGCCAGGTTGAAGCTCAGGTGATACTGAGTGGAGGACCGAACCGGTGAATGTTGAAAAATTCTCGGATGAGCTGAGGGTAGGAGTGAAAGGCTAATCAAACCCCGTGATAGCTGGTTCTCCTCGAAATGCATTGAGGTGCAGCGTCGCGTGTTTATGAGCGGGGGTAGAGCACTGAAAGGGCTAGGGGGCATACCCGTCTACCAACCCCTATCAAACTCCGAATACCGCTCAACAGAACGCGGCAGTGAGACGGCGGGGGATAAGCTTCGTCGTCAAAAGGGAAACAACCCTGACCAGCAGCTAAGGTGCCCAAATCATGCTAAGTGGAAAGGAGGTGGGGTTTCACAGACAGTGAGGATGTTGGCTTAGAAGCAGCCACCATTTAAAAAGTGCGTAATAGCTTACTCATCGAGAGACCCCGCGCCGAAAATGATTGGCGATAAGCATGATACCGAAGCTCTGGATGCCATACCCTGGGGTATGGCGTGGTAGAGGAGCATTCTGAACGCGTTGAAGCGCGATGGCGACTGACCGTGGAGTGTTCAGAAGTGAGGATGCAGACATGAGTAACGAAAAGACGGGTGAAATCCCCGTCCGCCGTAAACCCAAGGTTTCCCGGGCCACGTTTTTCGTCCCGGGGTTAGTCGGGACCTAAGCCGAGGCGGAGACGCGTAGGCGATGGACAGCGGGTTAATATTCCCGCACTTGCGAACCTTAACCCGGAAGGACGCATCGATGGAGGCAACCAAGTGATTGAATTCCCAGGTGAGGCTTCGGCTGATCCGCATTGCCAAAGTCGGTGCCTAGAAAAGTTCCGGTGCATGCTAAGCAACCCGTACCGCAAACCGACACAGGTGGGTGGGTAGAATATACCAAGGCGTAAGAGTGAACCCCGGTTAAGGAACTCGGCAAATTGGCCCCGTAACTTCGGGAGAAGGGGTGCCTGGTTTCGACCAGGCCGCAGTGAAATGGCCCAACCGACTGTTTAGCAAAAACACAGCATTCTGCCAAGCCGCAAGGCCAAGTATAGGATGTGACACGTGACCAATGCGGAAAGATTAAGGTAAGATGTTAGCCGCAAGGCGAAGCTTTGAGCCCAAGTCCCCGTGAATGTCGGCCGTAACTATAACGGTCCTAAGGTAGCGAAATTCCTTGTCGGGTAAGTTCCGACCTGCACGAATCGTGAAACGAGTTGGGCGCTGTCTCAACCGGGTGCTCAGTGAAATTGTAATGGCGGTGAAGATGCCGCCTGCCCGCAGAAGGACGGAAAGACCCTATAGACCTTAACTGTAAGCTGTCATTGGTTCTTCGATTTTCATGCTCAGCATAAGTGGGAGACTTTGATGCGGTCCTTCAGGGGATCGCGGAGTCGCCAGTGAGATACCACCCTTGGGTGTTGGAGGATCTAACCACGGACCCGTGAATCCGGGCGTGGGACATTGTCAGCCGGTCAGTTTTACTGGGGCGGTATCCTCCCAAAGAGTAACGGAGGAGCGCGAAGGTGGGTTCAGCACGGTCGGTAACCGTGTGTCGAGTGCATTGGCATAAACCCGCCTAACTGTGAGACCCACAAGTCGAGCAGATGGGAAACCAGGCCAAAGTGATCCGGCGGTAGAATGTGGAATTGCCGTCGCTCAACGGATAAAAGGTACCTTAGGGATAACAGGCTGATTTCGCCCAAGAGTTCATATCGACGGCGAAGTTTGGCACCTCGATGTCGGCTCGTCGCATCCTGGGGCTGGAGAAGGTCCCAAGGGTCCGGCTGTTCGCCGGTTAAAGCGGCACGCGAGCTGGGTTCAGAACGTCGCGAGACAGTTCGGTCCTCTATCCTCTGTGGGCGCAGGAAAACTGCGGGGTTCGGTTCCTAGTACGAGAGGACCGGAATCGACGCACCTCTGGTGCACCGGTTGTTCTGTCAAGAGCATGGCCGGGTAGCTACGTGCGGAAGGGATAAGCGCTGAAAGCATCTAAGCGCCAAGCCCCTCCCAAGATGAGTTTTCCCCGAAGGATCGTCGGAGACTACGACGTTGATAGGGTGCAGGTGGAAGCGTGGCAACACGTTGAGCCGAGCACTACTAATCATCCGTTCGGCTTGATTCCTGTTTTTGGAATCGGAATTGCAATGGACCGCCAAGGCGGATCAGTGGAAACAAGCGGATCAAACCAAATCAGAAGGCTCCATGCGGATGTCAGCGAGCGGATCCCCGCCAAAGGGCTCCTCCGGCAGACGGACAGAAAAACAGACGACGAGAAGCAAGGCTCGATGTAACCAGAGTCCCAGCGCTGACATGACACACCGTCAACCCAGCGCTGCCCTCTGGTGACCAGAGCGAGGTGGAACCACCCGGTCCCATTCCGAACCCGGAAGTGAAACGCCTCAGCGCCAATGGTAGTGGGACGACAGGTCCTGTGAGAGTAGGTCGTCGCCAGGTATATGCCCCGTTCATGAGAAATCATGGACGGGGCTCTTTTTTTGCCCCGACAGCACCGACACCACCCCGGGCCCTACAGCACCGATAGCAATGCGGTGCAACCCATACCCGGATGCCCGGATGCCCGGATGCCAGCACCCGAATCCAACCCTCAACGACAATCCGCTCTCAGCCGAAACTCTGCGCGTCCATGTCAAAGACAACACTCACATCCTCAGGCCTAGATGGTGATCAACTTGCCTGTAGGAACCGAAACAAAGAAGCAAGCAATGTCCGCTTCGGGATGGATGGCTTTCATGAAATCCCGGTAAGTGGTGAGTTGAGTGAGATGCCGTTCACGGAGAAGTTCGGCGTTGGTCTCGGTATCGGTTTTGTAGTCAAAAATTTCGATCCGATGGATTTTCCCGTCAGGTTTTTTGTGAAGATGAACGCGATCCATGACGGCGCGGATGCGTTGCGATCCCAGTGGAAATTCGACCGCCTGTTCGCGAAGCAGGTCAATGGACCGTGAGTCACGTCTGAACACGGAAGCGAGTTCCGGGGTTTCCAGAAGACGTTGAATTTGATGTTCCAATTCGTTTTTTGGAATCCATGGAGGCGATTCGTCGATCCAGGAGATTTGCTCGAGAAGTTGGTGGATCCGAGTTCCGGAATTTGCGTTTCGGGGCGAGATTGGGATCTGGCTTGCCCCACGTTGAGACGGGCTTGGAGTTTTCGGTTTTCCGGTGGAATCAAGCAATTGGAGCTCCTGCCTTTTGGCTGAATTGATTGATTCATGTTTCGGAATGAGTGATGCGGCCCAAGTCGGGTTCCCAAATTCAAGATTGTCGCCGACTTGATCATTCAATCCGGAGGAGTTTGAGATCCATCGGGCCAACGATGCCTTCGATGGATCCGCGGTTTTCGCCGGTTCGTCGAGGAGGATGTGAAGTCCGCGCTTCGCGCGGGTGAGGGCCACGTAGAGCAGGCAGAATGACTCGTAACGTTGGTGGTTTGCCCATGTTTCCTCCGCGGTGGCGAGTGATGGGATCAGTCTGCGCGCCCATTTGGGAGGTGTTTGGGATACCCATTGGGGGCCGAACGCGATGTCGAAATACTGTGATTGGGGAATCGCGGTATCCGGAATGGAGGGAAGGATGACGACATCGAAGCCGAGGCCCTTGGATTTATGGATCGTCATTACTTGAATCGCGCCTGAGCCGGGATTCTGGGCGATTTGAAGTTGCTCCAACCACTTGACGGCGGCGTCAATGGACCCCTCTCCGTTGCTGTCCAGCATCGAGAGTTGGGAAAGGATGTCGCTGACCCGGAGGCGGCCGAACTCCGATAGGTCCTTTTCCATGGGGGATATCCAGGACCGGACTGCGGACGCGAGGCCTTGATCGGAGATCCGGCGGGTGAGTTCATCCCAAGCGGACGAAGGATCGGGGGCATCCCGGGTGCCGAGCAGAGATTGGATGGGGGACATTGCGACGATTTCGCGGGAATAGACGTCGGATGGATTCGCGAGCCACTTGAGAAGGTGCAGGATGAGTATGCCGGTAGGGTTGTCCCTGCATGGTTCCCGGTGCCCTTCTTCGATCACATCAAAACCCTCGGCACGAAGATATTCGGCGACTTCCCTGACTTCCTTGTTTCCCCGGAGCAGGACGCCGCAGGACAGATCCCGGTTTCCGATCGCGAGTTCGGTTAGAATCCGGGTCATGTGTTCAAGGCGCTCGTCCCAATCGCCGACGACCTCGACCTTCGCGTGACCTTGTCTTGAGGGAGACTGCAAGGGAGCGGCGGAAACATGAGACTGCCAATCCCAGCGGCTGGCGACTTTTCCGAAAAGTTCGTTCAAGGCACCGGAGTCACCGCAGATCCGGTTGACCAGGGAAAGTACTTCGGGACACGAACGCCAGGATTCCGCCATGGACTCGGTTTCTAAACCACCGCCGTACCGATGGATGATGTCGTCGAACAGACTCACATCGCCGCCGCGCCAAGCATAGATGGCCTGCTTCTTGTCGCCGACGATGAAGACCGAGCCGTTTTCGCCAGTGGCCGCTTCGTCGATCAAGGGTTGGAGGCCGCGCCACTCGGCACGACTGGTGTCTTGAAACTCGTCCAGCAGCCAGTGGTCGTGACGGGAGTCCAAGCGGAAGTCCACGGCCTCCCGCTTCAACCGCGCTCCTTCATCGTGGACCCATGCACCCATGAGAAGTTTCACTTCGTTGAAGCCGAGCATTCCTTTTTCCCGGAGGCGTCTCGCGCAAAGAGCATCAAACACCGCGACCACTTCGCGGATGGCACGGGTGCGCGAAAGCGCGGCGGAGAATTCGCATCCGGCTGCCAGAGTGACCATTTCTCGAAGAGCGGAGCAGGTTCGGCCGTCGATGGTGAAGGGCTTCTGGAATTTGACAAACAACGGGCCGCTTGGAGTGTCCGCGCAGGTGTCGATAATGCTCTGGAGCAGGGTGGGTGCCTTGCTGCCTAGACTTCCGCTTCCGATGGTGTGTTGTTCGAGCGCGAGGATGGCTTTTTCCAAAGCGGCCGCCTGACGGGAATCTGTGAACAGTAGAGTGGACATGCCATCCAAGGCAGACTTCGCAAGGGTTGCCTTGTGTTGCTCCCAAGCGGCGGTTTCAACCTCGGCCATGCCGGAGGGGCCCCACTGAAGACCGGCGGAGTCCTGATAGATCGATTGCCATCGTCCGACAAACGAGCGGAGGGATGCGAGCACGCCTTGTTCCTCCTTGCCGATCAAGGAACGACGGAATGCGTGGAAGAACGTATCCCCCACGTGGTCCAGCAATCCGTTTCCGAGAATCTCAGCGAGGAGGTCGTCC
>Ga0209793_1001944_pt1 | contig 11006 bp, 8 predicted proteins | sample EBPBio122009_DNA_FD_185863 | JGI IMG/M metagenome (GOLD analysis project Ga0209793, IMG submission 185863) | Wastewater treatment Type I Accumulibacter community from EBPR Bioreactor in Madison, WI, USA - Reactor 1_2/2/2009_ DNA (SPAdes) (version 2) | ecosystem: Engineered > Bioreactor > EBPR >... | reverse complement strand
ACATCCGGAACTGCTGGACAAGATAGCTTCCGCCATGGCCGAAGCGAAGGGAGCCTCGCTACCCGCGCGCTTGACGCGCGTGCGCTGAGGCGCCTCGCTGGGCGTTGGCTTCGGTGACCGCGATCCAGCGGTCGGCGATCCGGTCCAGGTAGACCAGATCGTCGGTTTCGATTTCGCCCGCCGTGCGCAGGCGGGCGATGACCTCCTTGACCAGGAACGGATCCTCCCGGGCCAGCTCGACGACAGTGGCGGCGATGCGCCGGCGGTACAGATCGACCGGCATGGTCAAGCTGCAACGCGGCAGTCCGCACACGGGCGGCCCATGCACTTGCCGAGGCAGGGCAGGGGACGCAGCAGCACCGCGAGCTTGCGTTGCGGCAAGGGGGCAGGGCGAGCAAGGCCCGATCCACCCAACAGCACCGGAATGCGGTGCGACTCTCTGACTGCAAGGGCAGCAAACATGGCGTTCTCCTTCGTTGAAAAAGGGGAACGCCCAACCCCGGCGGGGACTGGGGTCCCCGTTCGGGTGTGCCTCGCGCAAGCGGGGCGGCTAGGCGCCGGCCTGGACGGCCGACATGGGATGAAGGCCCTGCGCCAAGTGGCAAGGGCCTTCGCTCAGTGGCGCGCAACCGTGAAGCTGCACGTCAGTTGGGAAGGTCGGCTCGAAGGCCGACAGGAACTCACGGCTGCCGAGGCAGCCACCCAGGCCAGCGCCAGGGAACTCGAGGGCAGGTAACGACTGCGACGCCAGCAGAGCTGGACTTCGGCGCAGCGCAGGCTGCGAGGAAGGCTTGGTGGACGCGATGCCCACGGGAAGCACTTGCAGTATGGTCTGCATGTACGCCTGTGATCGCCGCATTGGAGCGTGCCATCTGCAAACGCCCTTCAGACGGGGCATTTGCGGGTGGCGCCCCGGTGCCGAAGGCGGCTCCCTTCAATAAAAACGCCCCACCACCTTTCGGTAGCGGGGCGCAAACTTCACGCGGCCTGGCGCATCGCCTCGCCATCCAGGCTGGCGTTGCCGGCCTCATCCTTGTCGAGGTCGAGCTGCTTGAGCAGCTCGCGCTGGCGCACCAGCAACGCGGTCAACCGGCCTTCATGCTCAAACGGGCGCGCCAGCTCGAGCGTCAGATCCTCCAGCCGCTTGCGCCGCATGGCGAGCTGTGCGGCCGTTCCGGCCTGCTGCTCGCCCACCGAGGCCAGCACCGTCAGCAGCGCGGACACGAGGCCCGGCCCGGTCTGGTACGGCTCGGCGTCGTAGCGGCAGCGCCCCGCGAGGAAGAATGCTGGCGTGGCCTCGGTGCCAATGGCCTGCAGCCCCAGCTCGAAGCCGCCGAAGCGGCCCACGACCTGGCCGGACAGCAAGGCGCTACCGCGGATGCCCGCACGCGCGGTCTTCACCAGCTCGCGCAAGGCGTCGCCCACCGCATCCGGCCCGGCGATCTTGCGGCCACCGAGTTCCACCGCGATCCGCCCCATGGTCTGGGGCTCGGCTTGGGCCTGGGCCGCGTCCTCCACATGCAGCGCCAGCTTCTGCTCCAGCGACTCGATCAGCATCGGCAACCGTCCCACCTCGCTCTCGTTGGCCCAGCGCTGGTTGCGCCAGACCGAGAACAAGGTGGAGAGCCTGGCCACCTCGGCGTCCACGCCGGCCTTCTCGATCACCATCGGGTTGCCCGACGCCAGGGCCTTGACCTCGGCATAGCTCAGCGTGGCGAGCTCAACATCCTCGATGGCCCGCAGGCCTTTGTCGCCGCGCATCACCTGCGCGATGAAGCGAGCCTTGGTCTCCAGCGTCTGCCACATGTATGCGTCGAAGCTTTGCTCGGTCACGTAGCGGAAGATCTCGACCTCATCGCATTCGTTGCCCTGGCGCAGGATGCGCCCCTCGCGCTGCTCGACGTCACAGGGGCGCCACGGCGCATCGAGATGATGCAGCGCCACCAGGCGGGTCTGCACGTTCGTGCCCACGCCCATCTTGCCGGTCGATCCCAGAAGCACACGCACACGGCCCTCGCGAACGGCCTTGAACAGCGTGGCCTTCTGGACGTCGGTCCCGGCATCGTGGATGAACGCGATCTCCCGCTCCGGGATGCCCGCATCCACCAGCCGCTGCTTCAGATCCTCGTAGACGCTGAAGGCCTTGCCGCCCTTGGGGCTGGACAGGTCGCAGAACAACAGCTGCGCGCCGCGGAAGCCCGCCGTGCGCTGCCAGATCGCCAGCACCTCGCGGGCGCAGGCGCCAACCTTGCCCTCCGGATCGAACCGCGCCGTGGGCGCGACCAGCCGGAAATCCAGCGCCGCCGCCCGCCCGTCGTTCGTGACCGCGAGCATGTTGTCCTCGGTCGGATCGACATGCCCGTTGCGGATCGCCTCGGCTCGCTTCACCAGCGTCTGCACATAGGCCTTGAGGGCCGCGCTCGCCGGACAGGCCACCGTGCGCGCCTTGCCGCCACGCAGCTTCGGCACCGGCAGGTTCAACATCTCGGCGGTGCGGATGTCCGCGACCTCGCCGAAGACGGCCATCAGCTCCGGCACGTTGATGAAGCGCGCGAAGCGCGTGTGCATGCGGTAGCCGCTGCCGTCCGGCGCGATCTCCAGCGCCGTCACCGACTCCCCGAAGGTCGCGGCCCAGGCATCGAACTGCTGCAGGCCCAGTTCCTCCAGCCGGCGCGGCTGCAGGTAGCGCTGCATCGTGTGGATCTCGGCCATGGTGTTGGCCACCGGCGTCGCAGTCGCGAAGACCACGCCGCGCTGCGCATTGCCGTGCAGCTTCATCGTGTAGCGCGTCTTCAGGTACAGATCGAACGCGCGCTCCGAGTTGGACAGCGGCAGGCCCGCGACCCGCGTCATCTTCGTGAACCTATAGAGATTCTTGAAGCAATGTGCCTCGTCTATCCACAAGCCGTCGATGCCCAACTGTTCCCAGGTCAGCAGGTCGTCCTTCTTCTTGTCGGCGGCCAGCCGTTCCAGCCGCACCTTCCAGCTCTTCTTCTGCGCCTCGAGCTGCTTGATGATCCGGTTGCTCCGGTCACCGCTCTTCTCGGCGCGTACGGCCATTTCTATCTCATGGATCACCTCCGCGATGTAGTCCTCGGTGAATTGCGGCGACATCCGGATGCGCTCGAAGCTCGAGTGAGTGATGACCACCGCGTCCCAGTCGCCCGTGGCGATGCGCGACACCAGCTCACGCCGGCGATCGCCTTCCAGATCCTCCTTTCCGGCCATAAGCACCGAGGCTTGTGGGTACAGGCGCACGAACTCGGCCGTGTACTGGGCGAGCATGTGGTTCGGGACCACATGGCAGGGCTTCGCGAGGAAGCCCAGGCGGCGCATCTCCATGCTCGCGATCACACACACCGCCGTCTTGCCGGCACCGACCACGTGGAATAGGCCCACATTGCCGGTCTGCACGACGCGCCAGACGGAGTCGCGCTGGTGCGGATGCAGTTCGAAGCACTGCGAGAACCCCGGCAGCTTCAGGTGCGAGCCATCGAAATGCCGCGGCCGCGTGGCGTTGAACAGGTCGTTGTAGACCCGGCACAGCCGCTCGCGCCGCCCGCTGTCCTCGAAGGCCCAGGCCGCAAAGCGGTCCTTGAGCGCCCCGAACTTCTCCCGCGCCGCCAGCGTTTCCGCCGGATTGACGTGGTAGCGGTCCGTGGCCGGATCGCGGTCGCGCACCGTCGGCACCTGCACGTTCAGCGCCGCCTGCACCAGGTCGATCGCGTTCATGCGCGCGGTGCCCCATTCCTGGGTCACCTTGACGTTGTGCCGCGCACTCCACTCGGGATAGGCCACCGACCAGGCGCCGGCCTCGGCCGAGTACGACACCTGGCAGTCCTTGAGTTCGAGCACCTCGTGGATGAAGCCCTCGACGTCGCCCGCCGGAATCCACACCGCACCCAGGCGCGGCTCGATGGAAGCGGGCGGCAGGTCTTCGGGCTGCACCCGCTCCAACGCCTCCACGTTGCGGCGGACGGACGGGCCGGACAGCACCGCCTGCTTGAGCTTCTCCTTGACGTTGCCCGACAGGTAGTCGTCGGAGGTCTTCCAGGCGCGGTCCGCCGGGTCGAGAAAGATCTGTCCGGCCTCGGACAGCGCGGCCAGCACCTCGTCCTCGGGCGCCGACAGCAACTGCGCCATATAGGCCGGATCGACCCGGCCGCGCCATTGCACGGATGTGGCCAACGCCTCCAAGGGCTCGCCGACCGCCGTGGGCGCCGACACCCGCCGCAGCGTGCGCTGGGTGAACAGCGCCGCCTTGCGCGCGGTGTCCGACTCCTCGTCGTAGTGCTCCAGCGACAGCAGCAGCGGGTAGTCCGGGTCACGCCGGAAAGCCAGTGCGTTGGCCCGCGTGCTGAGGCAGCCGTGGCGCGCCACGTAGCGGTCGTAGGTGCCGTTGAGCACCACCCGCAGATGGGTAAGCCCTTCGTCACTGTCCTGCGCCAACTGCGCATCGAGCAGTGCCCGGGCATGGTCCCGGATCGCGCACAGGCCCGCGATGCGGGCGCGCTGCGTGGCGTTCAGGCTGTCATGCAGATCGACCAGCTCGGCGCCTTCGACCCGGTGCACGCGCCCGTGATGGACGCGGTAGCTGCCGGGCCGCGCGCCGGGTTCGGCCGGCACGCAAGCCCGGATGGACGCCAGCGTCACCGGCTTGGCCGGTTCGTACACGCCGCTGGGCAGCAGCGCGATGCGCTCGGCCAGCGCCGGCTCGAGGTCGCCCTCGAACACGACCGTTGGCACTTCCTCGTAGCCGTTGCTCTCCTGCGTGACCCGGCCGATGCAGAAACCGGGGTTCCTGGCGTACCAGGCGTTGATCTGCAGGTATTTCTGCGGGCAGCGTGGGTGCCGCAACGCGTCTGGCACCATCAGGCGTTCCAGCCAGGCGCCGCTCACGGCCTCGCCGGGGTGGCGCTTGCGCAGGAACAGAATGTCCGTCTGCACGTTCGTCGATGCGAGGCCGGCGAAGGCGCCTTGGGGCAGCCGGATCGCGCCCAGCAGCTCGGCCTGGGAGGCGAGGTACTCGCGCACGGCATCCGTGCGCGCCTCCATCGTGCCGGTGCTGGTGATGAAGCACACCAGCCCGTCGGGGCGGACCAGGTCCAGCGCGCGCCCGAAGAAGTAGTTGTGGATCCGAAATCGCGCATAGGACTTTGGGCCCATATCGGCGACCGGGTAGTTGCCAAAGGGCACATTGCCGATTACCAGGTCGAACCAGTTCTCGGGCAACGCCACCTTCTCGAAGGGCGCGATGCGCACGTCGGCGCCATGCGGCGCGTAGAGCGCCTGCAGCAGCCGGCCAGACAGCCGGTCGATCTCGACGGCGGTGACCGCACAGTGCTCGGCGAGCGCGCGTGGCATCGCGCCGAGGAAGTGGCCAATGCCGGCCGCCGGTTCGAGCACGCGCCCGCCGGTGAAGCCGAAGCGCTCCACGGCCTGCCACATGGCCTCGATCACATGAACCTCGGTGTAGTGGCTGTTGTTGACCGAGGCGCGGGCCGATTCGTAGTCCTCGGCGGGCAGCAGGGCCTGCAGTTCCCCAGCGCGGCGGCGCCACACGGGGTCCGTGCCTTCGAGGTTGAAGGCGGCGGGCAGGCCGCCCCAGCCGGTGAAGCGCAGCAGCTGGCCGCGCTCGATGGCATCCGGCTGGCGCTGGCCGGCTTCGAGGGCCTGCAGGGCTTGGATTGCGGCCACATTGGCCTCGAACTTGGTGGCCGCGCCGGCCAGGCCGGACAGGTGCTCGCGTTGCAGCGCGGGCCACGGGGAGCGGGGCGTGTCGCGCTTGGCGCTGGCGATCACGCGCCAATTGGCGCGTGGGGCCGTGCTCGGAGTCTCGGCTTCGGCATCCATCGGCGCGTCGGCCACGATTGCGGCAGGCGCAAGCTGGATAGCGCAGGCAACAGGTGCCTTGGGCGCGGGTGGGTCAGCAAACAGATCCGCCTCGACGGACGGCTCTGGGGTTTCTGGGGCATTCGGGTCGAAGCCCGGCAGCCACAGGGAGGGCGCAGTGGTGCGTGCCATCGGTGGTTCTCCGAAGGAAGGCGGGGAACGCACCGACCCATCGGGGGAGGCGAGCTCCCCGGATGGGATGGACAAAAAATCACGGCCCAGGCCCCTTGCGCGCGGGCGAAGGGGGCAGGGTGTGCGGTGGACGGGCAGCTCAGGACTGCCGTGGCGGCGGGGCGGGTATCGACCGCGACGCCCGAGCGGGCTCGGGAACGCCCCAAAGGGCGTGCGTTGGCCGGAGCCAGATTGCGAGGGTCAGTGTGCGGCTGGCGCCCCTGAATTGCGCGCCAGCGGGTGGGATGCCAGCGTCAACACCGGCCAGCAAGGGCGATTGGCGATGGCAACCGAGTGCCGATACGCCTGTTTCCCGTTCGGTTGGCAGAAGCGTATCGATGGAATAAAGTGTCAAAAATATCAGACATAATTGCCCACCACCATGACCCTCAGTGACATCGGTCACGCAGTACGAACTCGGCGCACAGAGCTGGGTCTTTCCCAGGTGCAACTTGCGCGCCTGAGCGGGCTGTCGCGCCAGACGCTGGTGGGGCTGGAGAACGGTACCTTGAATGACCTCGGCATCAACCGGGTGGCGCAGTTGTTGGCGGTGCTGGGGCTGGATGCCCCTCCCCTGAGCACGCAGGCCCGGCGCAAGAAGCGGGGTTTGTGGATGGCTGCGAAGACGGCCAGCGTCAGCTACGCCGACGAGTTGTCCCCCGAGACCCTGGGGCTGGCGTTGGTCAGCGGCGCTGTGCCGCCCCCGTTCGTTCCACACCTGAGCCATCTGCTCGACGAGGCACCCATCCCGGTGGTCGTGATGGCGGTCGAGGAGGCGGCCGAACGCGCCCACGTGCCGCTGCGCCGTGTGTGGCGCAACGTGGCCAAGCTGGCCGGGGAGCTGGCGGTACACCGCAAGGCGCTTTGGGCATGAACGCCGAATCGCTGCCCGGTGGGGCCTGGGAAGCACTGGTTCCACATGCGCTGCGGCTGATCGACGAGACGCCTGGGAGAACTGGGAGATCGGCGGCCGCACCGTCAAGGTCGAGACGGCTGCCGAGATCATCGCCAAGAAGATGTACCACCGGGGCGATCGCGTCACGGCGCGCGATCTGTTCGATCTGGCGCTCGTGATCGAGAGGGAGCCACCAGCGCAGCTTGAAAGGGCACGCCCCTTCCTGCTACGCCACCGGGATACCTTCCTGGCGCAAATCCGGGCACCGCATCCCAGCCTGCGCGCTGGATTCGGTGCCATCGCCACGCTGGACTACCGGCCGACCTTCGAGCACTGCGTAGCGGAGGCCGACGCCTTCCTGAGTTCACTGTAGCGGCAGGTGGTCCGGCCAGGGCGACTGAGTGTGGATCCATTGCGGATCAATACTCGCTGGGCAGCAGCAGCGTGGTCACGCTCCGATCCCACTCGGTGATGATCCAAAGCTTCAGATCGGGCGTGACCTGGTAGGACGAGAACAGCCGATCGTCGCCGGACCGCAGCGCGGTGTCGTTCAGGCGCCGGTCGCCGTCGTCGAGATCGCCCCAGTCGCCACTGAGATGGCGGTAGAGGTACGGCGCGGGGTCGAGCCGGCCTCCCTCGATCAGCGCATTGATGCCAATGGTCACGACTATTTGTCCCGAGGCGAAGCGGGCTTGCGACGGAAGGATGAAAGCTGCGAGTGCCATGGTTTTCTCCTGAGAAATGAATGGGGGGCCACGGCACCCGATGGGGCGGCGCGGCCCCGATGGGTGGATGAGATGGATGAAGACGGCCGTGGGTCGCCAGGGAACGAAGGTCAGAGGATGGCCTGGAGACAACGCCCCCTACAGCGGAAACGCCGCCAGCAGGTCGCCGAAGCTGCGATCCGCCGGCAGCGCCGGAAAGGCTTCGCCGCGGTACACCTCGGGCATCTCTCCGGGTGGCAGCTCACCTCGGTGCAGTGCCTGCTGCAACAGCTTGCGCCGTTCTAGCCAGATGAGTTCGTAGCGCGCGATCGCGTCCCACTCGGCAGGGGTATTGCCCTCTACCATGCAGGCGTGGTCGCAGGCCTGACCGTCGGTGTCCTCGTAGCGCACGCAGACTTCGCGGTAGGCGCCGAATTCGTGCGGAAAAGACTTCACGACATACCGCACCGGGACACCGTCCGGCAGCGGAAACATCCGCTCCAGCATGCGTTGGAAGACCTGGCATTCGCGCCGGGACTGTTCTTCATAATCGGGCTGCCCTACCTGGGCGCAGGCGGCCTCGCAGGGCGACGGGCCGATGGTCATGATCTGATGGGACATAGGGGCTCCTGAAATGGGGGAGCACCGTCCCATCGGGAACGGTGTTCCCGGGCTGAGGAAGGACATGCATACGGAAATCCCCGCATGCAAGGACGAGGCGGGTAACGGCCGCACCGCTGGCGCGAGTCGCCGGTAGCTCCTGGGGGAGCAGGCCTGTGGAGGGCCATCGATCCAGGCCCGAAGACGGGCCTGAACGACGTGGCGCGGTCAAGCCGCGGGATGGGGGGACGTGCGCCGAGGGGCGCGCAGGCTAGAACTGGCGATACCGGCGAAGGCATGGCCGTCATGGGCGGCCTGGGACAGGGCAACGCAGTTGCGTCAGGCGGGTAACGACCGCAACGCCCGAGTGGTTCGGGTGGGGGAGACAGCGTCCAGGCGCAGCAGCCCGGGATAGGGTCTTAGTCTGCCCGGCTTGTCGGCGGGCGGGAAGCCGCCGAAGACAGCTGGCATCCGCAAGTACTGGCCAGCGTGGCCGATTGCCGATGGCGAGTGGCGGTCACGCCAATGCTGTGCGAGGCGCTAAACGGGTCTTGGCCCCGTTCAGGCCGATGGATGGTCGGTCGAAGAGTGGTTCGGATACCTGGCTGCTGAGATCAGGAAGGAGGGCATCCGCCATGTTGGTGTCTGCAGTCGTTGCCAATTTGCGAGGCATGGTAGTAACGGTCTTTGGTGAAATGGCGATAAAAAAATGAAGTCAACCTCTGATAATGAAGAAAAACATGGAGTCGCGACAAAAAAATGAGCTACGTTGGCTACGAGTGGCTGCGGCAGCGTTTATCGCTGTCCGCCTTCGAGATGGATCGGCCCGCGCGCGTGCGTCCAGTGACCCGGGTGATGCCTGCCGAGGGGCTATTGGCCGTGCCCGCGCATGTCGCGCCAGAGCAGGAAGACATTCTCGAGCAGGTGCTGTTCGCCCTCAAACACGAAGGGGTCAACCTGCAGATCCTGGCGCAGGCCATGCCGCATGTCCCTGTGGAGGCATTACGGACTGCCCTGGGTCAAACACCCAACGGCCGCTATATCCGCGTGCTGGCCCACCTCTGGGAAGTGTTCATGGGGCAAAGGCTGGTGGAGCACCCCCAGGTAGCCGGAGGCTATGTCGATGTGTTCGATCCCGAGCGGTACGTGACGGGCCCCGCGCAGCGGGATGCGCGCTGGCGTGTGAACTTCAATGGTCTGGGCACGGTGCGCTACTGCGCGACCGTGGAGCGAACCCCGGCCATCGAGCAAGGTATGGCATCGGACGTGCTCGGCCGCACCGCTGCGTTTCTGGAGAGTCTGGGGCCTGCCGTGCTCGATCGTGCCCTGACGTGGGCCTACCTGCACGAGACCGAGGACTCGTACGCCATCGAACACGAGAAGCCGACCGAGGACAAGGCCAGGGCATTCGTGCAACTGCTCAAGATGGCCCATGAGGGCCGGCCGCTCACCGAGGACTATCTGGCCGAACTACAGTCCTCCACCGTCACCAATCCCTTGGACAAGGCGGTGGAGTTCCGCGCGGAACAGAACTGGCTGCGCGGCCCAGGGCGTGGCGCGGCGGGTGTCACCTATGTGCCGCCGTGGCCGGACTTGATGCTGGAACTTATGGACGAGTGGATGCGGTTTGCCAATGAGGCTCCGCGCCACCTGGATCCCATTGTCGCGGCCAGCATCGCGTCATTCGGCTTCGTTTTCCTGCATCCGTTCATGGATGGCAACGGACGGCTGTCCCGCTTTGTCTTTCACAAAGCGCTATGTACATCGGGGCGCTTGGTCAAGGGGCAGTTGCTGCCCGTGTCCGTCGCGATGAAGCGCCACGAGGCGCAGTACCTGGCAGCGCTGCAAAGCTTCTCAAAGCCTGCACGGGAACGCGTACAGGTCACCTGGATCGACGAGGGCGAGTACCGCTTTGAATTCAAGACCGACGCGTCGATCTTCAGGTTCTGGGATGCAACACGCTGCGTTGAATTCGGATTTCAGATGGCCGCGCAGGCGCTGGACGTGGAGTTGAAGCAGGAGACGGTATTCCTGGCCCAGTTCGATGAGGTGACGCGCCGTGTCAATGCACAGGTCGACGTCCGCAACAACGATCTGGCGACGCTGGCCATCATCTGCCTGGACAACGGCGGGATGATTTCCGCCAAGAAGCGCAAACGCTACGCCGACCGTGTGCCAGCCGCCGTGTTCGACCTGGTGGAGGCTGCCGTGCGTGATGTGCTGACTGAGACTGACGGCGAGTCCGGCACCGAATGAATGGAGGGTTGCAGGCGTTGAATCCTCCAGCCCCCAGGCCGGAACGGCAAGGGGGCTGGGCGGGTAGCATGCGCATTCGGAAGGGCGGATGACATGTACGCCAGACATCGAACTGACTGCTTCCGAGCGTCAACTATTGGCGCGAATTGTGTTCGCCCGCGGTGACCGCGATGCCGTGCACGCATCACTTCGATCCACGGACTTCAAGGAGACGTGGATGAAAAGCCTGATCGTTGGAGACAAGCAGACCGTCGAGCGCCTGGTCGAGCGCCTGGTCGAGCGGCTCAAGCAAGCGGGCAGCCATCGTGAATACCAGCGCATCCAGTGCGTGCCGATCCGAGCCACGCTGGGCAGCTCGGCCGGCGAGATTGCGCAACTGCTGGGGTGGTCAACGGCCACCGTGCATGTGCTGCCTGTGAACGATGCCCCGCTGGCGCGGGCCGACTTCCGCATGGCCACGCCGGGGCAGATCCTCAGCCCGGTGAGGG
>Ga0209793_1001942_pt1 | contig 11030 bp, 10 predicted proteins | sample EBPBio122009_DNA_FD_185863 | JGI IMG/M metagenome (GOLD analysis project Ga0209793, IMG submission 185863) | Wastewater treatment Type I Accumulibacter community from EBPR Bioreactor in Madison, WI, USA - Reactor 1_2/2/2009_ DNA (SPAdes) (version 2) | ecosystem: Engineered > Bioreactor > EBPR >... | reverse complement strand
CAGGCCTGGCTCGCCTGGAAGCTGCGGGCGATGGAGCGGCATGAGGTGGTGGGGGCGCCGCCGCCGCTGGCCGATGTGACGCCGCTGATGATCACGCCGGACAGCTATTGCCGGGACAGTCTTTGCGGCGCGGTGCTGCAGGGGCGCGGCAGCGCGGGGATCTATGTGCTGCCCGAAGCGGCTCTGGACGGCGTCGACCTGACCCGACCGATCCCGCTGGCCGGGCTGCCGCTGGAAGACTGGTCGTGGTCCGTAACCGGCGAGGGCGAGCGGCGGGTCCTGAGCGAAGACGAACGGCGCGCGGCGGCGGAGCGGATCGACTATCTGGTGGTGACCTCCTGGTCCCATGCGCAGGGTGAGCCGGGGGCGATCGAGGCGGCCTTGCGGCGGAACCCGGCTCTGGAGGGCCTGTCGCCCGATGCGAAGCTGCGGCTTCTGCTGGCGCCGCTGCCCTCGGTCGCGGACGGATTGTCCTTCACCACCATGGGTTTCGATCTTCTGGACCTGACGCTGACCGACCACGCATTGGCGCTGCCGCTGGCCCCGCGCAACACGCAAAGGGCGGCCAACGGCCCTGCCGGGATCGAGGAGGCCGTGGCCTCGATCTGCGCCACAGGGGAGGGGGCCGCCTCGTGCCGCGAGATGCTGGAGCGCTGAGCCGTGCAACAGCGCGGTGACGGCTGCGTGAAATTCGCCATTGCCCTTGGTCGCGCTTTGCCGATAGGGTCGCGGTGAGGCGGCCTGTCCGCCCTGGACATTCTCTCCTTTGCTGCCGGGCGCGCGAAAACGTGTCCCTTTGAAGGAGCCGGATCGGTCGCAAGACCGTGCACATTGCCTGCAAGTCTTTGGATTTGTTGGCTTTCAGAGGTGAGGGGCCGTCCGGCCCTTCAATTTGTAACCGCGATGAGGCTTCAGAGCACCTTGCGTATCGGACCGGTCGGCCCTTCGGGTCGCAGGCCGTCGCACCTGCCCGCAGCCCGCGCCCAGACAAGCCGCCCCGTTCGTTTCGTTTCCCCGTCTGGTCCGCCAGGCGACCCGTTGCGCCCGGGGCGCAGTGGACAAACATGTCAAAGAAAATGCTTATCGACGCCACCCATTCCGAGGAAACCCGGGTGGTCGTGGTCGACGGAAACAAGGTCGAAGAATTCGACTTCGAGACCGTAAACAAGCGCCAGCTGGCCGGAAACATCTATCTGGCCAAGGTGACGCGGGTCGAACCCTCGCTTCAGGCGGCCTTCGTGGAATATGGCGGCAACCGCCATGGCTTCCTGGCCTTCGCCGAAATCCACCCGGACTATTACCAGATCCCGGTCGCCGACCGTAAGGCGCTGATCGAGGAAGAGCGGGCGATGGCCCGCGCCGAGGAAGAGGAAGAGAACCGCCGTTCGCGCCGCCGCCCGCCGCGCCCCGCCGCGAAGGCCGAGCAGGTGAAAGTGGAGGATGCCGTCCTCGAGGGGCCGTCCGGGATGGATGTGGTCGACCTCGGCGAGGACGAGGGGACGGATGGCCCGCTGGTGCAGGCGGCCTCGGCGGCCGAGCCGCAGGATGAGGCGGGTCCTGAGCATGACCATGCCCATGATCACGCCGATGACCATGACCACCACAACGAACAGATCGAGCATGAGGCGGGCGGTCGCTACCGTGCGGTGGATCATGCCAGCGAGACTGACGAAGAGATCGAATCCATCGCCGAAGAGGACGTGGCCGAGGAAATCGCCCAGCCGCGCCGCCCGCGGGCCCGGCGTTACAAGATCCAGGAAGTGGTCAAGGTCCGGCAGATCATGCTGGTCCAGGTGGTCAAGGAAGAGCGCGGCAACAAGGGCGCGGCGCTGACCACCTATCTGAGCCTCGCGGGCCGCTATTGCGTGCTGATGCCGAACACCGCGCGCGGCGGTGGGATTTCCCGCAAGATCACCAATGCGGTGGACCGCAAGAAGCTGAAAGAGATCGCGGGTGAGCTGGAAGTGCCGGAAGGCGCGGGCCTGATCGTGCGCACGGCGGGGGCCAAGCGCACCAAGCCCGAGATCAAGCGCGACTACGAATATCTGATGCGGCTCTGGGAGCAGATCCGCGAGCTGACGCTGAAGTCTATCGCTCCGGCGAAGATCTATGAGGAAGGCGACCTGATCAAGCGGTCGATCCGCGATTTGTACAGCCGCGAGATCGAGGAGGTGCTGGTCGAGGGCGAGGGCGGCTACCGCACCGCCAAGGACTTCATGCGGATGATCATGCCGAGCCATGCCAAGCAGGTGGTGCGCTATCAGGATCAGACGCCGCTTTTCGCCCGCTATCAGGTCGAGGGCTATCTGTCGGGCATGTTCAACCCGGTGGTGCAGCTGAAATCCGGTGGCTACATCGTGATCGGCGTGACCGAGGCGCTGGTGGCGATCGACGTGAACTCCGGCCGGGCGACGAAGGAAGGCTCCATCGAGGAGACCGCGCTGAAGACCAACGTCGAGGCGGCGGAAGAGATCGCCCGCCAGCTGCGGCTGCGCGACCTTGCGGGCCTGATCGTCATCGACTTCATCGACATGGAAGAGCGGCGCAACAACGCCACGGTCGAGAAGCGGCTGAAGGACAAGCTGAAGACGGATCGCGCGCGGATCCAGGTCGGTCGGATTTCCGGGTTCGGCCTGCTGGAGATGAGCCGCCAGCGGCTGCGGCCGGGGATGCTGGAATCGACGACGCAGGCCTGCCCGCATTGCCATGGCACCGGGTTGATCCGGTCGGATGATTCGATGGCGCTGACGGTGCTGCGGGCGCTGGAGGAAGAGGGCACGCGGAAGCGGTCGCGCGAGGTGCTGCTGAAGGCGCCGGTCGGGATCGTCAACTATCTCTTCAACGCGAAGCGCGAGCATGTGGCGCTGATCGAGGCGCGCTACGGGATGTCGGTGCGGATCGAGGCGGACCCGATGATGGTGTCGCCCGACTATGCCATCGAGAAGTTCAAGACCGCTTTGCGCGCGGTGCCGGAGACGCCGGTGGTCTCGGGCCATGCCGGGCTGATGGGGGCGCCGGTCGAGGAGGAGGAAGACGAGGATATCGTCGACGACCTGATCGAGGAAGAAGTCGAGGAGGTGTCGGAAGCGTCCGAAGCGGCGGCTCCTGCGGGGGGCGACGGAGATGGCCAGCCGGGGCGGAAGAAGCGCCGGCGTCGGCGTCGGCGGCGCGGCGGGCCGCGTGACGATGCTGCGCCGGGGACCGAGGCCGGTGCTGACGAGGATGGCGAAGACGGCGAGGAGGAGCCGGGCGAGGCTGTGGAGGGCGTGACGGAGGCGGTCGAGACCGTGGTCGTCGCGGAGGAAGCGCCTGCGGCGAAGCCGAAGCGGGTCCGCAAGCCGAGGGGCGCGAAGGCCGAGGCGGCGGCTGAGGCTGCTCCGGTGGTCGAGGCGGTTGCCGAGGTCGTGGCCGAGCCGGTCGCAGAGGCCGTTGCGGAGGCGAAACCTGCGCCGAAGAAGCGGGCGAGCCGGGCGAAGGCGGCTGCGCCTGTGGCTGAAGGTGTCGCCGAAGCGGCGCCGGAGGCTGCGGCGGAGCCGGTGGCCAAGCCTGCGCGGACGCGCGGGTCGCGGGCGAAGGCTGCGGCGGTGACGGAAGCGGTTGTCGAGGCCGCGCCCGAGGCCCCGGTGCTGGCGCCCGATCCGGGGATGGCTCCGGTTGCCGAAACGGTGGTCGCCGATCCGGCGGAAGCTGTTGCCGCGGACCCGGCGGTGGATGAGCCCGCGAAGCCCAAGCGCAAGGGCTGGTGGTCGCTGGGGCGCTGAGGCCTCGTCCTCAAGGGATAGGGGGGCGGCCGGGACACCGGTCGCCCCGTTTCATTCCGGGGCGGGACCGCGGCGGATGAGATGCAGCGTCACCGCGCCCTCGGTTTCCGAGCCGAGGTAGTCATGCCCGGCCCCGGCGCAGAAATGCGGCAGGTCGACCAGCGCCATCGCATCGGTCGCCCGAACGCAGACCACGGTGCCGGGGGCGAGCGCCAGCAGACGCTTGCGCGCGCGAAGCACGGGGAGGGGGCAGAGGAGCCCCTCGCAGTCGATCTCGATATCCCAGGCGGCCATGCGGCGGTGTGTAGCGGGGCGGGGCGGGTGCGGCAAGGTTGCAGCGCTGCCACGGGGATGTGACGCGCTGTCCTCGTGACGCCGCGGGGGAAAGCCGCTATCTGGGGCGAAGCATGTTCGGAATCGAGATCATCGACGCTGCCCTTCTGCCCGCGATGCTGGTCGCGCTGGTGGCGGGGGTGCTGTCCTTCCTGTCGCCCTGCGTCCTGCCCATCGTGCCGCCCTACCTTGCCTATATGGGCGGGATTTCGATGGGCGAAATGAAGGGCGGCGTGGCGCGGCACCGGGTGATCCTGCCCGCGCTTTTCTTCGTGCTGGGCCTGTCGACGATCTTCCTGCTTCTCGGCTTCGCCGCCTCGGCCTTCGGGGGCTTCGTGCTGGCGAACCAGTTGCTGCTGGCGCGGATTTCCGGTGCGGTGATCATCATCTTCGGGCTGCACTTCCTGGGCGTCTTCACCATCCCGCTGTTGCAGCGCGAGATGCGGGTGGATGCGGGGGACCGGGGCGGGTCGGCCTTCGGGGCCTATGTGCTGGGCCTCGCCTTCGCCTTCGGCTGGACGCCCTGCATCGGGCCGCAACTGGGTGCGATCCTGTCGCTGGCGATGCAGGAGGGCAGCACGGCGCGCGGGACGCTGCTTCTGGGCATCTATGCGCTGGGCCTGGGGCTACCCTTTTTGATCGCTGCGATTTTCATCGAGAAATCAATGCATCTGATGGGCAAGCTCAAGCGGCACATGAAGCTGATCGAGCGGCTGATGGGCGGGCTTCTGCTTCTGGTCGGGCTGATGCTGGTCACGGGAATCTTCACCGATTTCAGCTACTGGATGCTGGAGACCTACGACTTCCTGGGCGTGCCGGTTCCGGGCTGAGACTTCCCTCTTTGCCAGCAGCGGTTAAGCTGTGGCGGTCAGAGTGGCGGGATGGGCGTGGGGTCTGCAAAAGATATCGGGCAAGGGGCGGGCGTCTTCCGGCGCCATGTGCTGTATATCCCCGGCTATGACCCTTTCCCGCCCCGGCGCTACCGCGAGCTTTACCGGACGGAAGGGGCGGCGCAGGCCGCAATCTCGGGCTATCGGCTGGCGATCCAGCCCCGCGCGGGAGAGACCTATGGCTGGCGTGTCGCGGCAGAGATCGACGGGCGGGCGGTGGAGGCCGAGGTCGAGGTGCTGGTCTGGTCGGATCTTGTGAAGGGCTCGATGGGACGGGGAATCGCCGGAACCTATGCGCAGCTGGCGCGGACGGCCTGGCTGTATCTGCGCTCGGGCGCGTTGAAGCGGCTGATCCGGCTGCGCAAGGGGCCGATGATCGCGGCGCTGTATCCGGCGGTGCTGCTGGTCGTGCAGGGGCTGGTGGCGCTGGCGGCGGGCGGGTTGGTCCTCTGGCTGACGCGGGCTTTGCCCTGGGGGCTGGGATGGCTGCTGGCGCTGGCGTCGGGCTGGGCGGTGCTGGAGGGATTCCGGCGCATCGACCACCGGCTGTTCGTCTATTACCTGATGCATGACTATGCCTTCACCACGGTCGAAGGGGGCGCTTATCCGGCGGTGCTGGAGGCGCGGCTGGCGGCCTTTCGCGCGCGGGTGCGGGCAGCCTTGGCGTCGGGAGTGGACGAGGTGCTGGTCGTCGGCCATTCCTCGGGCGTGCATCTGGGGGTCTCGGTGCTGGCCGACCTGATCCGCGAGGGGGTGCCGGGGGGGCCGGCGCTGGGGTTCCTGAGCCTGGGGCAGGCGGTGCCGATGGTGTCTTACCTGCCGGGGGCGGCGCGGCTGCGGGGCGATCTGGCGTATCTCTCGACGCGGGAGGAGCTGACCTGGGTCGATGTGACCGCGCCGGGGGATGGGTGCAGCTTCGCACTGTGCGATCCGGTGGCGGTCAGCGGGGTGGCGCCGGAGGGGCAGCGCTGGCCCTTGATCCTGTCGGCGGCCTTCACGCAGACCTTGAGCCCTGAGACGTGGCGGGCGTTGAGGCGGCGGTATTTCCGGCTGCATTTCCAGTATCTCTGCGCCTTCGACAACCTGAGCGGCGGGCCGGGCGACTATGATTATTTCCGCATCACGGCGGGGCCTTTGACATTGGCGGACAGGTTCCGGGGGCGGAAGCCTTCGGCCAGCCGGATCACCACGCCGCTGTCGCCGTTCCGGGACATGGCATGAGCGCGGTGTTGCCCCCGAAGCCGGAGCCGCGGGCCGACAAGGTCTCGCTCTGGGGGCATCTGCGGGCCTTCCGGCGGGACATCCTGTCGGCGCAACCGGCGCGGCTGTACCGGGCCTGGATGGCGGAGTTCCGCACGCCCTTCTTCGAGAGCTACCTGTGCAACGACCCGGCGCTGGTGCGGCGCGTGCTGGACGAGCGGCCGGCGGATTTCCCGAAATCGGACCGGGTGACGGAGGGGCTGCGGCCTTTGCTCGGCCGGTCGGTGTTCGTGACCAATGGCGAGGAGTGGCTGCGCCAGCGCCGGATCATCGACCCGGCCTTCGAGGGCGGGCGGCTGAAGGAGGCCTTCCCGGCGATCTGGGCGGCCAGTGCGGCGGCCGTCGCGCGGATGGAACCGGGCGAGATGGAGGTGGAACTGGCGGCCAGCCATGCGGCGGCGGATGTGATCTTCCGCACTTTGTTCTCGATTCCCATCGAGGATCAGGTGGCGCAGGCGGTGTTCCATGAGTTCCGCGCCTATCAGCGCTCGGCCCCGATCCTGAATCTCGGGGCCTTCCTGCCTTTGCCGCGCTGGGTGCCCCGGCTGCACCGGCGGGCGACGCGGCGGTCGGCGAGGGCGATCCGGCGGCTGATCGAGGGGCTGACGGCAGAGCGGGCGGCGGCGATTGCGTCTGGTGTGGCTCCCGCCGATCTGGCGACGAAGATCATGACGACGCCTGACCCGGTGACGGGAACGCCCTTCGGCGCGGCAGAGATGGTCGACCAGGTGGCGATCTTCTTCCTGGCCGGGCACGAGACCAGCGCCTCGGTTTTGGGTTGGGCTTTGTATCTGCTGGCGACGCATCCCGAGGCGCAGGAAAGGGTGGCGGCGGAGGCGGCGGCTCTACGGCCGGAGTTCGGGGTGATGGGGTCGCTGCGGTATACGCGCGATGTGTTCCGCGAGGCGCTGCGGCTGTATCCCCCGGTGCCGATGCTGGTGCGCGAGGCCGCGGGGCCGGAAGAGTTCCGGGGCAGGGCGGTGAAGCGGGGGGCGCAGGTGGTGATCAGCCCCTGGCACCTGCACCGGCATGAGCGGCTGTGGGAGAGGCCGGATGAATTCGACCCGGACCGCTGGGCGGGCGAGGTGCCGCAGGGGGGATATCTGCCGTTCTCACGCGGGGCGCGGGTTTGCCCGGGGGCGGGGTTCGCGATGCTGGAGGGCACGCTGATGCTGGCGCATCTGCTGCGGGCGTTCCGGTTCGAGGCGGTGGAGAGCCGGGTGCCGGTGCCGGTGGCGCATCTGACGGTGCGGGCGAAGGACGGGATATGGCTGCGGGTGACGCCGCGGAGCGGTGCGTGAAATCACGCACCGCCCGGTCAGGCCAGCTCGACCCGGTAGCTTTCGATGACGGTGTTGGCGAGGAGCTTTTCGCACATCGCCTTGACATCCGCCTCGGCCTTCGCGCGGTCGGTCTCGTCCAGGTCCAGCTCGATCACCTTGCCCTGCCGCACGCCGCTGACGCCCTGAAAGCCCAGCGAGCCGAGCGCGTGGCGCACCGCCTCGCCCTGCGGATCGAGGACGCCGGACTTCAGCATGACGGTGACGCGGGCTTTCATCGGGGCCTCCGGGATGGGTCTGCCCGTCCTTAGCGAAGGGCCGGGCGGGGGGCAAGGGCGCGCCTCAGTTGATCAGCGTCGGCTTCGTCGTGTGGGTGACGTTCGAGGGCAGGACGCCCAGGCGCCGGGCCAGTTCGGTGTAGACATCGGCCATCGGCTGCGGGTCGGGAATGGTGCCGTCGGGGCGTTCGGGTTGGCGCATGTCCCAGAGGCGGCAGCTGTCGGGGCTGATCTCGTCGGCGACGATCAGGCGCATGAAGTCGCCCTCCCAGATCCGGCCGACCTCGATGCGGAAATCGGCGAGGCGGATGCCCACGCCCATCATCACGCCGGACAGGAAGTCGTTGACCCGCAGGGACAGCGCCACGATGTCGTCGAGGTCCTGCTGGCTGGCCCAGTTGAAGGCGACGATGTGCTCTTCGGCCACGAGCGGCAGCTGCAGCTTGTCGTCCTTGAAGTAGTATTCGACGATCGGGCGGGGCAGTTGCGTACCCTCGGGTATGCCCAGCCGCGCCGACAGCGGCCCGGCGGCGAAGTTGCGCACGACGACTTCGAGCGGGATGATCTCGGCCATCCGCACCAGCTGCTCGCGCATGTTGATGCGGCGGATGAAATGGGTGGGCACACCGATCTGGTTCAGGCCCGCCATGAAGAATTCCGACAGCCGGTTGTTCAGCACGCCCTTGCCCTCGCGCACGGCGGGGGCGGCGACGCTGGGGGCGTTGTCGTCCTTGAAATACTGGATCAGCGTGCCGGGCTCGGGGCCTTCGTACAGGATCTTGGCCTTGCCTTCGTAGACCTTCTTGCGCCGTGCCATGGTTCACTCGATCAGGGGGGCGGCGATGGGCTTCCGCCTTCAAACCGCTTTCCTTGGCCTATAGTCCAAGGGGGCCACACCCGCAAGGCGCGAGCGCGCCCGGCGCGGCCAAGGGGGCTTGCGGTGGGGGGGCCGGAGAGGCATATGGGAGGAAACGCCAGCACTCCGGGGGAGCCCATGACCACGTTCGACGACCGCGAGAATGCCTTCGAGGCCAAGTTCGCCCATGACAGCGAGATGCAGTTCCGGGCCGAGGCGCGGCGCAACAAGCTGGTTGGCCTTTGGGCAGCCGGTCTGCTGGGCAAGGCCGACGATGCGGCGGCGGCCTATGCGATGGAAGTGGTCAGCGCCGATTTCGAGGAAGCGGGCGACGAGGATGTCGTGCGCAAGGTGGTGGCCGACCTCGCGGGCAAGGCCAGCGCCGACGAGGTGCGCGCGAAGATGAAGGAACTGATGCCGGTCGCCAAGGCACAGCTTCTGACGGAAAACTGAGCGCCGATCCGGCCGGTCGAGAATGAAGCGCGCGGTCCCGGTGGGGCCGCGTTTTTCTTTGTGCCTCGTCGCGGCTGGCGCCCCCGCCGAGCGGGTGGGTGATCCGGCGCCGGGTCCTGCGCGCCTTGCCCGTCGGCGAAGATGAGCCGGACCACAACACGAGTTGCGGAATATGAATTTGCCTCTCGATGCAACCCATGGCAGACGAGGAGGACAGGCGGCCTGAAGGAACCCGACGATGACCGATGCACTGACCCGTATGCTCGACGCGCGCGACTGGCTGATGGCCGATGGGGCGACGGGGACCAACCTGTTCAACATGGGGCTGTCGTCGGGCGAACCGCCCGAGTTCTGGAACATCGAGAAGCCCGAGAACATCCGCAAGCTTTACGGCGATGCGGTGGCGGCGGGGTCTGACCTGTTCCTGACCAACACCTTCGGCGGCAACGCGGCGCGGCTGAAGCTGCACAATGCGCAGGGCCGGGTGGCCGAGCTGAACCGGGTCGGCGCGGCGCTGGGGCGCGAGATCGCCGACAAGGCGGGGCGTCCGGTGGTCGTCGCGGGCTCGATGGGGCCGACGGGCGAGATTTTCGAGCCGATGGGCAGCCTGACCCATGCGCTGGCGGTGGAGATGTTCCATGAGCAGGCCGAGGCGCTGAAGGAAGGCGGCGCGGATGTCCTTTGGGTCGAGACGATCTCGGCGCCCGAGGAATACCGTGCGGCGGCGGATGCGGCGCTGCGCGCGGACATGCCCTGGTGCGGCACGATGAGCTTCGACACGGCGGGGCGGACGATGATGGGCACGACCTCGGCGGCGATGGCCGAAATGGTGGAACGCCTGGTCAACCCGCCCATCGCCTTCGGGGCGAACTGCGGGGTGGGCGCGTCCGATCTGATGCGCACGGTGCTGGGCTTCGCCGCGACCGGGACCGAGCGCCCGATCATCGCCAAGGGCAATGCCGGCATCCCGAAGTATCACGACGGGCATATCCACTATGACGGGACGCCCGAGCTGATGGCGGAATATGCGGTGCTGGCGCGGGATGCAGGGGTCAGGATCATCGGCGGCTGCTGCGGCACGATGCCGGAACACCTGCGCGCGATGCGGGTGGCGCTGGAGAGCCGGCCCAAGGGCAACCGGCCCGCGCTGGACACGATCCAGGCGAAGCTTGGCGGCTTCTCCTCGGCCTCGGACGGAACGGGCGACGATGCAGGCGCCGGACGGCGGGAGCGTCGCGGCCGGAGGGGCTGATGGCGGGCGCCGTCCTCTGGCAGCGGAGCGAGGGGGCGCTGGTCTTTCTGGCCGGGCTGGTGGTGACGGCGACCACGGGAGCCGACTGGTGGGTTGCCCTGCCGGTCTTCTTTGCGCCGGACCTGTCCTTCCTTGCCTATCTCGCCGGGCCAAGGGTCGGGGCTGCGGTCTACAACGCCGTGCATATCTACGGCTTCGGCGCTGGAGTTCTGGCAATCGGGATGGTTTCGGGTCTGCCCTGGCTTGTCGCGCTCGGCGCGCTTTGGCTGGCCCATTCCGGATTTGACCGGATGCTGGGCTATGGGCTGAAGCTGGACTCGGGATTCCAGGACACCCATCTGGGCCGCATCGGCCGCGGCTGAGCGCCGCCCGCAGGTCAGCCGGTCAGAACAGGGCCAGCTGGTCGCCTGCCGTTGGCGGCGGCTGGAAGAGGTCGGTCCGCAGGGCGGGCAATCCCTCGCCCAGTCCAAGCCGCTTGCGGGCGAGGTGGGCGCGGCGGCGGATCAGCTCGGCCCAAGGGCCCTCGCCGCGCATCCGCTTGCCCCATTCGGAGTCGTAGTCGCGCCCGCCGTGCAGTTCGCGCACCCGGCCCATGACGCGCGCGGCGCGGTCGGGGAAAGTGGCGGCCAGCCAGTCGCGGAACAGCGGCGCAACCTCCAGCGGCAGG
>Ga0209793_1001941_pt1 | contig 11038 bp, 11 predicted proteins | sample EBPBio122009_DNA_FD_185863 | JGI IMG/M metagenome (GOLD analysis project Ga0209793, IMG submission 185863) | Wastewater treatment Type I Accumulibacter community from EBPR Bioreactor in Madison, WI, USA - Reactor 1_2/2/2009_ DNA (SPAdes) (version 2) | ecosystem: Engineered > Bioreactor > EBPR >... | reverse complement strand
CCGCCGACGCATCCGACAGCGAAAAGGCCCCGGTCAGCGCCGAGGCCGACGCAAAGCGGAACATCACCAGGCCCGATGCGTCGTTGAACAGGGATTCGCCCTCCAGCAGATGCAACATCGGCGGCGGCAACCTGTCCTTGTCGACGATCGACGACACTGCCACCGCATCCGTCGGCGACAGGATCGCGGCGGCGGCGAAGGCGACCGCCAGCGGCACCGCCGGCACCAGCCAGTGCAGCGCGAAGCCGAATGCGGCGATGGTGAAGAACACCAGCCCGAACGCCATCGAGGCGATCTGCCCGCGCATCTGCCAGAACTCGCGCTTGGGCGCCTGCCAGGCGTCGCCGAACAGCAGCGGCGGGATGAAGATCAGCAGGAACACTTCCGGCTCGAGCTCGACATGCAACCCTCCGGTCACCGGCCAGGCGAGCGCCGCGCCAATGCAGATCTGCACGATCGGCAACGGCGCCACTTTGAGCAGGCGCGCCAGCGGCTGCGACGCGATCACAACGGTCAAGAGGATCAGGACAAGGCGAAAAATCTCCACCCGAGCAAATTCGGGCAGTACGGCGATTGAGGCAACAGCGAAAACGGCGGGTGCAAACGAAAACGGCCACCCTGACGGATGGCCGCTGGCGATTGGCGTAAGATCGGGATCAGCCGGCGTTCGACAGCATCAGTTCGCGTGCGCCGTCCTTGGCGTAGATGTCGTCGCGGAACTGTGTCACGCCGCCGGTCGCCCAGGCCGAAATATACTGGAAATGCACCGGCACCGGATTGACGACATTGACCGGCGTGTTCTGGCCGCCGCGGATGGTGTCCTCAAAGTGCTGGCGGGTCCAGCCGGGCGTATCGCGCAGGATCCAGGTGACGAGGTCGCGGACGTTCTGCACCCTTACGCAGCCCGACGAATCGAAGCGCATCAGCTTGTTGAACAGGCCCTGCGACGGCGTGTCGTGCATGTAGACGTTTTCCGGGCTCGGGAAATTGATCTTCACCGACGACATGGCGTTGATCTTCGACGGGTCCTGGCGAAGCATGTATTTCGCGGCGTCTTCGGTGTTCCAGTCGATCGCTTCCGGCGGAATCTCCTGCCCGTCGGGTCCAAAAATGCGGATGCCGTTCTTGGTCAGATATTGCGGGTTCTTGCGCATCAGCGGAATGATGTCCTTGCGGATGATCGATTCCGGCGCGGTCCAGTAGGGATTGACGATAACTTCGTTGATCTTGGAATCGAGCAACGGCGTCGGACGGTCGATCTTGCCGACGATCGCGGTGTGTCGCTGCACGACGCGGCCGTTCTCCACCGCCTCGATCTGGGCGGCCGGAATGTTCACCAGCACATAGCGGCCGCCATACAGGTCGGAGCGTGAGCGCAGCCGCTCGAGATTGGTCTGCAACTGGCCCAGACGCGTATTGGCGTCGACATTCATCGCCGCGAAGGTGTACTGGCCGGTGACGCCGTCGGCCGGCAGGCCGTGGCGCGACTGGAAGCGCTTGACGCCGGCGTCGACATAGGAATCGAACTGGTCGGACTGGCCCGCGTCCTGCGGCAGGTCTCCGGTCACCATCAGGCGGCGGCGCAGCGCCACGACGTCGGCGTCGGCGACGCCCAGCTTCAGCTTCTTGGTCGCCGGCACCTGCGGCCAGCCGCCCTGGGCGGCGATGTTGCTGTACTGGCCGATCGCCTGCTCGACATTGTTGACCGTGTCCAGGCTGTAGATCGGCTGGAACGAGGAGACCACCGCATTGCTGGTCGACGCCTTGGCGTCGAAGGAATCGTCCCAGTTGCCGCGTTTGCGGGCCGCAAAAATGTCCTGGAGAATCTGGTCCTGCGCGTAGGCCGCGCCTGCAAACAACGTCGCGGCGCCCGTCAGGAAAGTCCGGCGGCTGGTGTTGGTTTTCATATCGATCAATTCCCGCTCCGGCGCCTGCGCGCCGATGGTCCACGCAATGTCGAGGTCTACCCACGCTCGCACAGCGCGACGGTCCTCCGCCGCAGGCGCAATCTGGCGCGCAAAGCCCCACTCGCCTGCTTCGCTGCCACCCGAATATGGCGGCATGTTGACCCCGGCCAACTCAATTTGCCGTTATCAGGCCGTCGACGGCTGGAATTGCGGTTTGCGATCGGGACACTCGCGCAAACGCCAGCGGCGCGCGGGTTTGCCCGCGCGCCGCTGGCGCCAGACCAAGGATTGCGTCAGTTACATCCGATAGGCGATGGTGTCGTTCCAGAAACGGTCGAGCCGCTGCAGCGCGCGGTTCATCTGGTGGAATTCGTCGGAATTGATGCCGCCGACCTGCTCGATCGAGCCGATATGGCGTTCATAAAGCTTGGCGACAACCTCGGCGATCGCCGCGCCCTTCGGGGTCAGGCTGACGCGCACCGAGCGACGGTCGACCCGCGAGCGCTGGTGATTGATGAAGCCGAGCTCCACCAGCTTCTTCAGATTGTAGGAGACGTTGGAGCCCAGATAATAACCACGCGAGCGCAGTTCGCCAGCGGTCAGTTCGGCATTGCCGATATTGAACAACAGCAGCGCCTGGATGGCGTTGATGTCGGACTGGCCCTTGCGGTCGAACTCGTCCTTGATCACGTCGAGCAGCCGGCGGTGCAGCCTTTCGACCAGCTGCAGCGATTCCATGTAAAGGGTGCGGATCGCATCCTTGCGCTCGTCTTTGACCGGTGTCGGCGGCTGCGTGGAACGCATCGTGTTCATATTGGTCTGCCTCTTCTGTGTGACGCCTGGTGATGTCTTTTTGCTCACCTTGGCCGCGACCATAGCGACGTCACATAAAATTCGACTTAAACCGCAGGCTTAACCAGTGGTTACGCGGCGCGTTCGAAAGAGAAGCTTAATTTGAGGTAAACGAATTGGTTAAGAAGCGGAGAAACCGAAAATAAATCCCGCAGGGGAAACCTTGCGAATATTTTGGAAAATCAGCGGTCCTGCCGAACGTCGCGCGCCTGCACGCGCAAGACAACGCGGAACGCCACATAAAGCAGCGCTACCGCGACATGCAGCGCCACCACCGAATATTTGGCGCCGAAATATTGCGGGAAGCCCGCATACATGATGACCTCGGTCACCGCGCACAGCAGCCAGATCACCCAGCCCCACGAGGTCAGCATCCACAGGCCGATGCCGGCGAAAGGGTAGAGCGCCGCCAGCATCGTCGCGGCGATCTGCCATTGCACCGGCATCAGGTCGAAGCGCCACAGCGCCCCGTCATAGACGCCGATCAGCCGCACCCAGTAGAGCGTGCCGAACATCACGCAATAGACGGCGATGATGCGGTGGAACCACCAGAAGGCCTGTTCGGCGACGCTTGGACGCGCAATCGCTGGGCTGTCGCGATAGACCATCAGACCTTGATCACAATTCCAGTTCCGCGCCGGGCAATGGCGCAAAATACGTGTCGATCCGCGCCTCGTCTATCTCCGCCAGCGTCGCCGGCGACCATTTTGGCGTATCGCCCTTGTCGACCAGAACCGCGCGGATGCCTTCGTAGAAATCATGGCCCTCCAGCATCCGGTTGAGGATGCGGAACTCCATTTTCATCGCCTCGTCCATGTCGAACATTTCCGCGTAGGTCACCTGCCGGAACGCGACGCTGACGCTGGTTGGCGACCTGGTTTCGATCACGCCAAGCGTTTTGGCCGCAAACTCGTCTCCCGCCTCCCTCGACTGGCGCAGGCTCTCGATCAGGTCGTTCAGGCTGCCGCGGGTGAAATGGTGGCCGATCAGGGCGGCGGTCGCCTCGTCGAGGCCCGGCGGCGGCTGGATCGCCAGCGGCGCCAGCACCGCGTCGGGATCGCCTGTCTCGATCACGCCCTCTTCGACCTTCGCCAGTTCGTCCGACCTCACCGCATGGGTCGCCAGTCCGGCGCGCAGCGTATCGCCAGGGCCGATGCGCGCGCCGGTCAGCCCCAGATAAATGCCGTAACCGCCCTTGACGCGCGACAGGAGATAGCCGCCGCCGACATCGGGAAAGAATCCGATGCCGACTTCCGGCATCGCAAACAGCGCCTTTTCGCCCAGCACCCGGTGCGAGCCGTGGAACGACAGGCCGACGCCGCCACCCATGACGATGCCGTCGATCAGCGCCACGACCGGCTTGGCGTAGCGGGCCAGATAGGCGTTCAGGCGGTATTCGTCGGCGAAGAACTGCGTCAGCTTCCGGCCTTCCCTGCCGGCGCGATAGACGTCCATGATGTCGCCGCCGGCGCAAAACGCCCTGCCCTCGCCCTTGACGATCACAGCCTTGACCGCGTCGTCTGCCTCCCACTGGCGCATCTTCTCGTCCATGCGCAGGATCATGTTGTGGGTGACGGCGTTCAGCGCCTTGGGCCGGTTCAGCGTCACCACGCCGGCATGGCCCCGCCTGTCGAACAGAATTTCCTGGTCGGCGTCGCCGCTCATCGTCTCGTCTCCAAAACTCCAGCTACCGGTATGGCGATGGGCGCGCGCGCGTCAATGGCGCGGGTGGGCAAGCCGGCGAGCCGCCCACAGCAAGATTGGTCTCGGCCGGCGGCTGTGCTATCAGGCGGCGGAACGAGGACCTGCCCGATGAACAAGCGCGAACACCCGATCAGGAGCCACCGCTCGGTCGACGAGATCACCGGCTCGCGCCGGCTGCGGCGGATGCGCAAGGCCGACTGGTCGCGCCGGCTGGTGCAGGAAAACCGGCTGTCGGTCGACGACCTGATCTGGACCATGTTCCTGACCGAGGGAGCTGGCGTGCGCGAACCCGTCCCGGCGATGCCGGGCGTGTTCAGGCTCAGCGTCGACGTCGCGGTCAAGGAAGCCGAACGCGCGGCGAGGCTCGGCATTCCGGCGCTCGCCACCTTCCCCAGGATCGACGCCGCCCGCAAGGACGTCGCCGGCTCGCACATCCTCGACGCCGACAATCTGATCAACCGCGCCACCCGCGCCATCAAGGCCGCCGTGCCCGACATCGGCGTCATCACCGACGCGGCGCTCGATCCGTTCACCTCGCACGGCCATGACGGCATCCTGCGCGACGGCGTCATCGTCAATGACGAGACGGTCGACCAGGTGGCCGCCGCTGCCGTGGTGCAGGCACAGGCCGGCGCCGACGTCATCGCGCCGTCCGACATGATGGACGGGCGCATCGGCGCGATCCGCGACGCGCTCGACGCCAACGGTTTCCAGGATGTGGCGATCATGAGCTACGCGACAAAGTTCGCCTCGGCCTTCTACGGCCCCTACCGCGACGCCATCGGCACGCTGGGCCTGCTCAAGGGCGACAAGAAGACCTATTACATCGACCACGCCAATTCCGACGAGGCGGTGCGCGAGGCCGAGCAGGACCTGGCGGAAGGCGCCGACATGCTGATGGTCAAGCCCGGCATGCCCTATCTCGACATCATCCGACGGCTCAAGGACGAGTTCGCCGTGCCGACCTTTGCCTATCAGGTGTCGGGCGAATATTCGATGATCGAGGCGGCGGCCGCCAATGGCTGGATCGACGGCGAAAAGGCGATGCTGGAATCGCTGCTGGCCTTCAAGCGCGCCGGATGCGACGGCATCTTGACCTATTTCGCGCCGCGTGTGGCCGAAATCCTCGCCGGCGGCTCGCGATAGGTCCGCCAGCCATCATGCGCACCCCGTTTCTCATCTGCGCCGGACTGGCCGGCGCGGCGGGCGTGGCGACGGCGGCCGCCGCCGCCCACACCGACGTCAGCAATTTTTCGGCGGCGTCGACCATGTTTCTGGCCCACGCCCCGGCGCTGCTGGCGCTCGGCCTGACCGCGACGGACAAGCGGCGGCCGGTCGACTATGCCGGCCTGGCGCTGGCGCTTGGCGTCGCGGTGTTTGGCTGCGATCTGCTGGCGCGGTACTATTTCGGCCACCGCCTGTTTCCGATGGCCGCGCCCACCGGCGGCCTGCTGATGATCGCCGGCTGGCTCGGCGTCGCCGCCGCGGCCATCGCAATGCGGCGCAGTCGATAGCTGGATAGGCGCACCCGTCGCCGGCAAATCCCAAAATCAGCGCCACCGCCTTGAATCGTCGGCCTGGCGCACCATCTTGCTGGGATCATGACCAAAATGACGACAGACGGCGATGCGCTCAACCCCAAACTGCGGGATGCGCGCGCGTTCGATGGCGTTTTGACCCGGCGCGTCTTCGCCTTTCTGATCGATTATCTGTTCATCGGATTGCTGCTCATCCCCGTGGGGCTTCTGGTCTTCCTGCTCGGCATCGTCACGTTCGGCCTCGGCTGGCTGCTGCTGCCGGCGCTCGGCATCGTGGTGGCGCTGCCCTATGTCGCGATGACGCTTGGCGGGCCCAACCAGGCGACGCCTGGAATGCGCATCTGTGGCCTGCGGATGGAGCGCCTGGATGGGTCGCGGACCGACTGGCTGCTGGCGATCGTCCACACCGTCCTGTTCTGGGCTTTCAACGCGGCGCTGACGCCGCTGATCCTGCTGGTCTCCTGGTTCACCGACGGCAAGCGCACCCTGCACGACGTGTTGCTCGGCACTGTGATCGTGCGCGACGACGCGTAACCCGCGCCGCCGCGATCCGCAGCGATTTTCCTTGACCTTTGTCGGCGTGGCGCGACAAGCTTCGCGCAACAGCGGGAGTCCATACTTCTCTCATGACGCAGCATTCGACACAGCCGTCGCAATTTTTCCTGACAGCCCCGTCGCCCTGCCCCTATCTCGACGGCCAGTTCGAACGAAAGGTGTTCACCCACCTGGTCGGCGAGCGCGCGCCGGAGATGAACGATCTCTTGACCCAGGGCGGTTTCCGCCGCTCGCAGAACATCGCCTATCGTCCCGCCTGCGAAACCTGCCGCGCCTGCGTCTCGGTGCGCATCCTGGCCGGCGAGTTCAAGCTGACGCGCAACATGCGCAAGGTGGTGCAGCGCAATTCCGACCTCATCGGCGCGCTGCACGACGCCGAACCGACGACCGAGCAATATTCGCTGTTTCGCACCTATCTCGACCGCCGCCACACCCGCGGCGGCATGTCCGACATGAGCGTGCTCGACTATGCGATGATGGTCGAGGACACTCATGTCGACACAAAAATCATAGAATACCGCAAGCGCGGCCCCGACAGTTTCATCACCGGCAAGGGGACCGGCGAACTGATCGCGGTGGCGCTGTCGGACAAGATGTCGGACGGCATGTCGATGGTCTATTCCTATTACGATCCCGACCTTGCCGACCGGTCGCTGGGCACGTTCATGATCCTCGACCACATCGCCCGCGCCCGGGCGCTCGGCCTGCCCCATGTCTATCTCGGCTACTGGGTCAACGGCTCGCGCAAGATGGACTATAAGGTGCGGTTTACGCCCCAGGAACATCTCGGTCCCAAAGGCTGGGACCGGTTCGACGGCCCGGCGGAGTGATCCCGGCGAATACGGGATTGCACCATTGTCGACGTCATCCAATCACATCAAGGGACTTGCGCTCGCCGCCATCGGCGGGCTTGCGCTGACCATCGACATCCCGCTGATCCGGCTGGCGGAGGGCGAGCCCTGGTCGATCCTCATGGCGCGCAGCATGACGACCTTTGTCGCCGCGATCGTCATCTGGACGGTGTGGCGCACGTTCGGCCGCGACGCCCCGGCGCTCATTCCCGGCAAGGCCGGGCTCCTCGTCGCCACCTTCTACGGCCTCGGCTCGATCACCTTCATCACCGCGGTCTACAACACCTCGACCGCCAATCTCGTCTTCATCCTCGCCTTCAACACCGCCTTCGCCGCGATCCTGTCATGGATCTTTCTCAACGAGCGCCCGGCGCGCCCGACGCTGGCGGCAATCGCGGCGATGATCGTCGGCGTCGCCATCATCGTCTGGGATTCGATCGGCACCGGAAACCTGTTCGGCGACTTCATGGCGCTGATGTCGGCGCTGTTGATCGCGTCCGCCATCACCGTGTCGCGCGCCAGCGGCAAGGACATGGGGTTTACGCCGCTGATCGGCGTGTTCTTCCCGGCGCTGGTTGCGCTCGCCATGGTGTCGGACGGCGGCTACCGCATAGACCATCCGGGGTGGATCATCTTCAACGGCGCCGTCGTCATGCCGGTCGCCTTCTATTGCCTGGCCGCGGCGCCGCGCTTCATTTCCGGGGCCGAGGTGGCGATGTTCTACCTGCTCGAAACCGTGCTGGCGCCGGTGTGGGTGTGGGTGATCTTTGCCGAGGCGCCCAGCCGCAACAGCCTTGTCGGCGGCGCGATCCTGATCGCCGCGCTGGCGGCGCATTCGATCTGGCAATTGCTCGACGGCCGGCGCAGGAAGCGCGCGGCGGCGGTGGTGGAATATCCGGTCTGATCGTTCAGCGGTCTACGTCATCGCCAGCCCGCAACTCCTCAAATATCCAGTCCCTGAACGCCTTCACTTTTGGCTGCCTCGTCCGGCCTTCCGGGTAGACCAGCCAATAGCCGCTGCCGTCCCAACTCACGTGGTCAAACGGCTGCACGAGCAGACCCGTCTTCAGCTCCCGGCGATAGAATTGGGGCGTCAACATGGCCACGCCGCCGCCTGTCGACGCGATGATCGCTTCGTATGACTGCGACCGCATGCCGACCCGCGCAGATTCGGACGGCTGCGACCACGGAATGCCAAAATCCCCGAACCAGGCCGGCCACCACGGGTCGGTGGGGTCGACCAAAGGCAGCCTCAAGAGGTCCGTTGGCTTCCTCACTCCACCGATCGTGTCAGCCAGCGATGGGCTCAACATCGGCGTGAACTTGGAAGGCAGCAACAATTCGGACTTCAGGCCCGGCCAGTCGCCAAGGCCGCCACGTATCTCGACATCGACGCCATCGCCAAGACCGACGCCGAACCTGGACGCGGTATCCAGTCGGAAAGCGAGCTTCGGATGCCGCAGTTGAAACGTCCGGATATGGCGCGCCAGCCAGCCAATCGCGAAAGTCGGAACCGTGCACACGATCAGGGTCCCGTCCGCCCCGCCCCGGGTCGCCGTCCAACCCTCTTCAAGCAGGCTGAACGCGTCCTGGGCCTTCGCCGCAAGCCGTCCGCCGGCTTCGGTCAATTGCGCCTGCCTGGGGCGCCGAACGATCAACTGGGTTCCCGCCCTCTCCTCCAGAAGCTTGATCTGGTAGCTGACGGCGGCCTGGGTGGTGCCCAAGTCCGCGGCCGCCTTGGTGAAACTGCCGAGCCTCGCAATCGCCTCGAAAGCCCTGATCGCCGTCAGCGGAGGCAAGTTGCGTCCCTTGGCCATAAGTTTTCCTTATGCGGTCTGCCTGAACTTGAATTGGAATTACCTCATCTCATCCGATTTTCCTATCAAGGAAATTTGAATCGTGAGGACGATGCGACAGCCTTTTCGGACCATCATTCGTTGTTGGCGACATCTGTTTCGCCGGCGCAGGCCGGGCGCAGCCGATCTTCTGCGCGGGAATGTCAACGCGCATGTCGCGCGGGATATCGGCCTTATCGACGGACGAGGCGGACTGCCGTCGGTAGATTGGACCAAGAACCAGGCCGACAACGCACAATTGTCGCCTGCGCGTTGCCAACGCGGCTGAGCTGAGCTACACGCCCGCCTCCCCCCTTGGGCGGCCTCGCTTCGCCGCGCATCCATCCACAAGAGTCCGCCATGCCCCGCCTCTTTTGCGGTGTCGATTTCGGCACCACCAACTCCACCGTCGGCCTGGCGGCGCCGGGCGCCGCGGCGGCGCTGGTCCCTGTCGAGGGCGACGACGTCACCATCCCGTCCGCCATGTTCTTCAGCTTCGACGACGGCAAGGTCCATTTCGGCCGCGACGGGGTCGGCCAATATATGGAGGGCGTCGACGGCCGTTTCATGCGGGCGCTGAAATCGATCCTCGGGTCCTCGCTGATGAAGGAGACGACGCTGGTCGGTCGCGACCGCCTCACCTTCCAGCGCCTGATCGGCCGCTTTCTCGAACATCTGCGCCAGAAGCTCGAAGCGCAGCCGGGCGGCGATCCTGACCAGGTCGTGTTCGGCCGCCCGGTGTTTTTCGTCGACGGCGACGCGACGGCCGACCGCGCCGCCCAGGACCAGCTGGACGAGGCGGCGCGCGGGGCCGGCTTTCGCCACATCGAATTCCAGTTCGAGCCGGTCGCCGCCGCGATGCATTTCGAGCGGTCGCTTGACCGCGAGGCGCTGGCGCTGGTGGTCGACATCGGCGGCGGCACCTCCGACTTCTGCGTGCTGCGGCTGTCGCCCGAACGCGCTGCCACGGCCGACCGGCGCGCCGACATCTTGAGCACGTCGGGCGTCCATGTCGGCGGAACCGATTTCGACCGCTGGATGTCGATCGCCACCGTCATGCCGCGGCTCGGGCTCGGCACGATGACGAAAGACGGCAAGCGCCATCTGCCGGTCTGGTATTTCAACGACATGGCCACCTGGCACCGGATCAACCAGCTCTACACGCCGAAAGTCGCGCGCGACATTCACGGCCTGATGCGCGAGGCGGCGGAGCCGGACAAACTCGCGCTCTACCAGCATGTGCTCGAACACCGTTCCGGCCACCGGCTGGCGGCCCGGGTGGAACAGGGCAAGATCGAGCTGACCGACGCGGATGCAGCCATCATCGGCCTCAAGGAGCCCGGCCTGTCGCTGGCCGTGCCGGTGACGCGCGCGGAGTTCGAGGCGGCCACGACCGATCTCGTCCGACGCATCGGCGCGGCGATCGACGAGGCGCTGGTCCAGGCCGGCGTCATCGCCGCCGACATCGACACGGTGATCCTCACCGGCGGCGGCGCGCTGGTGCCGCTGGTGCGCGCCGCGACCACCGCGCCGTTCGCCAATGCGACAATCGCCCAGTCAGACCGTTTCGGCTCGGTCGGGCTGGGGCTGGCGGTCGACGCCGCGCGCCGTTTCGGCTGAATGCGGCCGGCTACGAGCCGAACCGCCCCGTCCGTGGAAATCCCTTTGGCGCCATGCGCCCGGCGGCTGCGCGCTCGCCCAGCCATTCGGCCAGTTCGTCGCGCGTCTTGGTGAAGGTGCGGTCGGCCGAATCCAGCCATGTCAGCCCCTCGTCCATCGCAAATGTCTTAACGTCC
>Ga0209793_1001940_pt1 | contig 11046 bp, 7 predicted proteins | sample EBPBio122009_DNA_FD_185863 | JGI IMG/M metagenome (GOLD analysis project Ga0209793, IMG submission 185863) | Wastewater treatment Type I Accumulibacter community from EBPR Bioreactor in Madison, WI, USA - Reactor 1_2/2/2009_ DNA (SPAdes) (version 2) | ecosystem: Engineered > Bioreactor > EBPR >... | reverse complement strand
ATCGCGGCCGGGGTGCCGGGATGGTGGGCGCTGCTGCCGGTCCAGGGGGTGCTGATCGTCTTCCTGTTCACGCTGGAGCATGAATGCACTCATAAGACACCCTTCGCCAGTGACCGGCTCTGCGATGTCGCGGGCACGGTCTGCGGGGCGCTGATCCTCAACCCGTTTCAATGGTTTCGCTATTTCCATCTGGCGCATCACCGCTTCACCAATCAGCCGGGCGACCCGGAACTGGCTTTCCCGAAGCCCGAGACCCGGGCGCAATGGCTCTGGCATGTTTCGGGCGTCCCGCTGTGGATCGGATCGCTGCGGCTGCTGGGCCGGCTGGCGATGGGTGCCGAGCGTTCCTCCTATCTGCCCGACCGCGCGCGGCCCCGGGCCGAACGCGAGGCGCGGCTGCTGCTCCTTCTCTACGCGCTGGCGCTGCTGTCGCTGCTCTGGTCGTCCGTGGTCTTCTGGGTCTGGCTGCTGCCGGTCCTGCTGGGCCAGCCCTTCCTCCGGCTTTATCTGCTGGCCGAGCATGGCGATTGCCCGCAGGTCGCCGATATGTTCGACAACACGCGGACCACCTTTACCAACCGGCTGATACGCTTCCTCGCCTGGAACATGCCCTATCATGTCGAGCATCACGTCTACCCCGCCGTGCCCTTCGACAAGCTCCCGGCGCTGCACGCCCGGATGAAGGATCACTTGCGCGTCACCGCCCCTGGCTATGCGGCGTTTTCCCGCGCCTATCTGGCCCGGCGGCGCTGACGGGGGTTGCGCCCCGGGGCTGCACAGGGCATGACGGGAACAAGTGGGGAACGACCAATGAGCGAACGCAGCCTGTCATCCTTGGCCATGGCCGGCGCCACGGCCGGCCGCTCGGCGCAATACATGGAGGGGCTGAACCCCCCCCAGCGTGAGGCGGTGGAAACCCTGAACGGCCCGGTGCTGATGCTGGCCGGGGCGGGGACCGGCAAGACCCGCGCCCTGACCGCCCGGATCGCCCATCTGATCGCCACCGGCACCGCCCGCCCGAACGAGATCCTGGCCGTCACCTTCACCAACAAGGCCGCGCGCGAGATGAAGATGCGCGTGGGCAGCCTGCTGGGCGATGCGGTCGAGGGGATGCCCTGGCTCGGCACCTTCCACTCCATCGGCGTTCGGTTCCTCAGGCGCCATGCCGAACTGGTCGGGCTGAACACCAACTTCACCATCCTCGACACCGACGACCAGCTGCGGTTGCTGAAGCAGTTGATCCAGGCCTGGAACATGGATGAAAAGCGCTGGCCCGCCCGGCAGCTGGCCAATCTGATCGACGCCTGGAAAAACCGCGCCTGGCGCCCCGACCAAGTGCCGGGGGCCGAGGCCAGCGCCTTCAACAACCGCGGGACGGAGCTTTATGCCGCCTATCAGGACCGTCTGCGGACGCTGAATGCCTGCGATTTCGGCGATCTGATTCTGCATGTGGTGACGATCTTCCAGCAGAACCCGGACGTTCTGGCGCAATACCAGCGCTGGCTGCGCTACATCATGGTGGACGAGTATCAGGATACCAACGTCGCCCAATACCTGTTGCTGCGGCTGCTGGCGCAGGGTCATTCCAACATCTGCTGCGTGGGCGACGACGACCAGTCGATCTATGGCTGGCGCGGCGCCGAGGTCGGCAACATCCTGCGGTTCGAGCGGGATTTTCCGGGCGCCAAGGTCATCCGGCTGGAACAGAACTACCGCTCGACCCCGCATATCCTGGCCGCGGCCTCGGGCGTCATCGCCGCCAACCAGAGCCGTCTGGGCAAGACCCTGTGGACCGAGGAAACCGAGGGGCTGAAGGTCCATCTGATCGGCCATTGGGAAAGCGAGGACGAGGCGCGCTGGGTCGGCGAAGAGGTCGAGGCGCTGGAGCGCGGCTCGCGCGGCCTCGCGCCGGTCAGCCCCGACGGCATGGCGATTCTGGTGCGCGCCAGCCACCAGATGCGCGCCTTCGAGGACCGTTTCCTGTCCATCGGGCTGCCCTATCGCGTCATCGGCGGCCCGCGCTTCTACGAGCGGATGGAGATCCGCGATGCGATGGCCTATTTCCGCCTCGCCATCTCGCCCACCGACGATCTGGCCTTCGAGCGGATCATCAACACCCCCAAGCGCGGCATCGGCGACAAGGCGCAGCAGACCATCCAGCGCGTCGCGCGCGAGGCGGATCTGCCGCTGCTGATGGGCGCGGCGCTGGTCTTACGCGATGGGCTCGTTGGTGGGCGCGCGGCGGGCAACCTGCGCGAATTCATCGAGAATATGGCGCGGTGGCACGATCTGGTGCGGGCACCCGCGGCGCCCGCCGAGGATGATGCGCTGGTGGTCGAGGATGTGGACGCCCCCGCGCCCGGCCTCTCGCATGTCCGGCTGGCCGAGATGATTCTCGACGAAAGCGGCTATACCGCCATGTGGCAGGCCGAGAAGACGCCCGAGGCCGAGGGGCGGCTGGAAAACCTCAAGGAACTGATCAAGGCGCTGGAGGGCTTCGGCTCGCTGCAGGATTTCCTGGAGCATGTCGCGCTGATCATGGACAACGAGAGCGAAGAGACGCAGGAGAAGGTCACGATCATGACCCTGCACGCGGCCAAGGGCCTGGAATTCCCCGTGGTTTTCCTGACCGGCTGGGAAGAGGGGCTGTTCCCCTCGCAACGCTCGATGGACGAATCGGGTCTCAAGGGGCTCGAGGAAGAGCGGCGGCTGGCCTATGTCGGCATCACCCGGGCCGAAGAGCTGTGCTTCGTCTCCTTCGCCGCCAACCGCCGGGTCTATGGCCAGTGGCAGAGCCAGCTACCCAGCCGTTTCATCGACGAGATGCCGCGCGAGCATGTCGAATTGCTCAGCGCGCCCGGTCTGGGCGGAATCGGCGGCGCGGCGCAGCGTCGCTATGCCCCTGAGGCCCGCGACGACAGCCTTGAGCAGCGCGCGGCCAAGGCCGATGTCTATAACGCGCCCGGCTGGAAACGCATGCAGGAACGCGCCCGCGTGGCCCCGCCGCCGCCCATGGCCGTGCGCAGCGCCACGGCCGAGGTGCATTTCACGCCCGGCGAGCGGGTTTTTCACCAGAAATTCGGCACGGGTTCGGTGGTCGCGGTGGATGGCGACAAGGTCGCCGTCGCCTTTGACCGGGCGGGCGAGAAGCATATCGTCGCCCGCTTCCTGATGCCGGCGGACGGGATGGACGACGTACCCTTCTGAGGCCCATTCTTTACCAGGCAGTCCATAAGTGACTGTAATTCTATTTCCGGTGAAGCAAAAACACGGGATGTCGTCGCAATATGCGAGAATCCGGGGGTCTGCCCGGAAAATGGGCATCCCTCACTCACCTTGAAACTGCGGGGCGAAAACAAAAACGCGGCTGCCCGGGAGGAGGTGGGCAGCCGCGTCATCATCGGCGTTCGGGGGAGGACCGTCCGCCGCCTGTTTGGGGCGCAGCGATCCAGGGAGGAGGAAGGATCGCCGCGCCACGAACGGACACCCAGGGAGGAGGAGGGGCATCCGTAACCTTTGGGACCGGCCCGCCTGGCGGGGAGCCCCGGAATTCGGGGCGCGGTTCCCCAGGGAGGAGGAGGGGGAACCGCGCCGGAGTGCCTTCGGCCCAGGGAGGAGGAGGGGCCTCAGCAACAGGTCGGAACCGTGCCGCAGGGAGGAGGAAGCGGCGGTTCCTTGCACGATCGGCCCAGGGAGGAGGAGGGGCCGTCGTTTCGGTCACAGGCCCCTCAGGGCCCGGAATTCTTAAGCGTCGCGGCCGTAGGCGGCCTCGTAGGCCAGGCGCGAGATCATCGAGCGGCTGATGCCCAGATCGGCCAGTTCGCGGCTGGTCAGCGCATTCAGCTCGTTATAGGTCTGGACATAGACGCGCGAGCGCGCCCAAGCCGTCCGCAGCGACGAGAAGACTTCGGCGATCTGGCCGAACACGCCGGTCGTATGTGCAGAGGCGTAAGCCATGGTGATTACCTTTTCGTTTCGAGGCGAGATCTTCCCAGCCGGGCTGGTGAATTTGTTGCGCCGTTGAAGCAAAGATGGCCCAATTGCTGCACCTGCACAATCCCTCCTCACGGCAATGCTGCTATGCAGCGACAGCATGGCGACGTAGGGGAAACCCGTCTTGGGGGTGTATCTTGACGACCAAGGTCGCCTTCGGCGGGGGCGCGCGTACCCCGAAAGCGCTCGGCCTGCGGCAGAATGTCCCTTTTCGAGCGGGGGCCGCAGGGGGTTGCCTCGGCCCGATTCCCGGACAGGTTAGGGCAAACCGATTCTGAAGGAACAGGAGTCCCCCATGGCTGCCAGCCCGTCGCGCGACGCGATCCTCGCCACGCTTGCCCGCATCGCCGTGCCGGGCGGGGGCGATCTGGTCAGCCGCGACCTCGTTCGCGCGCTGGGTGTCGATGCGGGCAGCGTCCGCTTCGTCATCGAGGCCGCCACGGCCGAGGAGGCAAAAGCCCTAGAACCCGTCCGCGCCGAGGCGGAGGCGGCGGTGGCGGCACTACCGGGTGTGGCCAAGGTCTCGGTCGCGCTGACCGCGCATGGCCCGGCGGCCAAGGCGCCGGCGGGGAAGGGGGCCGCGCCCTCGCTCTCCATTGGGCGCCACCCCACCGCCGGCCCCAACGAGGTGCCGGGCGTCAAGCGCATCATCGCCGTGGGCTCGGGCAAGGGCGGGGTCGGCAAATCCACCGTCTCGGCCAACCTCGCCGTGGCACTGGCGCGCGAGGGCTGGCGGGTCGGTCTGGTCGACGCCGATATCTACGGCCCCAGCCAGCCGCGCATGATGGGCGTGACCAAGAAGCCCGCCTCGCCCGATGGCAAGACCATCATCCCGCCGGTGGCCTATGGCGTGCGCGTCATCTCCATCGGCATGATGCTGCCCGAGGAACAGGCGCTGATCTGGCGCGGGCCGATGCTGATGGGGGCGCTGCAACAGTTGATGACCCAGGTCGCCTGGGGCGATCTCGACGCGCTGGTGATCGACATGCCGCCGGGAACGGGGGATGTGCAGATGACGCTTTGCCAGAAGTTTCCGGTGACCGGCGCGATCATTGTCTCGACCCCGCAGGACGTCGCGCTGCTGGACGCCCGCCGCGCGCTCAACGCCTTCGAGACGCTGAAAACGCCGGTGCTGGGGCTGATCGAGAATATGTCGACCTTCGTCTGTCCCCAATGCGGTCATGAGGAGCATATCTTCGGCGACGGCGGCGTGGCGCGCGAGGCCGAGAAGCACGGGTTGCCGATGCTGGGCTCGCTGCCGCTGCTGCTGGAAGTGCGGCTGTCGGGCGACGGCGGCCAGCCCGTCGCGGCGGGCGACAGCCCGGCGGGCGAGCCCTACCGGCGCATGGCGCGGTCTCTGATCGCGCAGCTGGTCTGACCCGCCATCGGTTTGGGATTTTCAGGGAGCCCGGGCGCGAATGCCCGGGCTTTCGGTTTTCCGGCTGCCGGGACGAGAGGTGACTTGGCCAGCCTGGGCCGGGCCCGGCGGGGATTCGGGATTGCCGGGTGGATTGCGGGGAAGGCCCCGGCTGCATGGCTTGGGGTGCGCTTCGAACCCTCGGTGCGCGGCGAAGCACCGACCTTCGCAACCGCGTCCCGGTGGGCAACCGGAAGGCCCTTGGGCCGCGGACCTGGCGGACGATGGGATCGGGCTGGGAATTCGAGGGAACGGCCCGCGACGGACCGGGTTCGCGCCGGTCGTGACCCCTCGCATCCCATCCCGACCCCGGCCCTGAACCCTCCGAACCCAGGAAATCCCAGATCGGCGCCCGGATTCCGGCTGGGAACGGGTGGGAAGGGGCCTGGGATTGGCTGGGAATCGGATGGGCCAACCTCCGCCGAATCGGAATCACAGGCCGGTGAGGGGGATTTTAAGTGTGGATAAGTGTGGGATAATTAATCTTAACGATTGCGTGTGTCCCTGCGGACACAAAGAACGCCCTGGCCGACGATTCTCGCGGCGGCCTTGGAAGGGCCCGTTAGCGCTTTATCTGGTGGAGTGACAGACGGTCCGGACGATATCTTGTGTCGCGGCGCCCTGTGTTCCAACGGCTTGTGCTTTCAGGCCCCGAAGGACCTGCGCGTTCCCTCGAATTCCCGTTGATATCCGCGAAATCCCATGGCATCAAAGGACCATGGAAGGACACAAAAAAGATCCTCCGATACCAAGGCAGTAACTACAGGCAACTTCACATCAAGATCTGGAGCGTAGCGAGCAGACGTCTTTCATCCCCCCCTAGTAAAGACGGTTACGTGACCAGGCGACCCCGCAGTGGGACGAGGGCGGCGGCTCGGGTATGGCAGCACCCGAGCCGCCGTTTCAATTTTGGCGCTCCCGGGATCGTGGAGCAACAGGAGAATGCGGCGTGTCGCTCAGATTTCGCAGCGACGACGAACAGGGCATCGACGGGAAGGGGCGCGTCTCCATTCCCGCCGCGTTTCGTCCTGTCATCGCCGCGGGCGATCACCTGATGGCCCAGGGCGACCGGCCGACCTTTGTCATCGTCTATGGCACCGACTCGCTCAATCACCTGCGCTGCTACACGCGGCAGGAGATGGAGAAGATCGAAGAGCGTATCGAGCTTCTGGACGAGGGCACCGAAGAGCGCGAGATCGCCGAAACCTTCTTCCTCGGCTCCTCGATGGATGTGCAGCTGGGCGACGACGGACGCATCGTCCTGCCGCAGCGCCTGCGCAAGAAACTCGATCTCGACGACCGCATCTATTTCATCGGTGTCGGCAGCCACTTCAAGATGTGGAAGCCCGAGACCTACAAGGCGCATGAAGCCGGCCGCACGGACGCGCTGATCGTCGAGCGGGGCGGTGCTCGCTTCGATCCGGCCTCGCTGCTGCCGAAGCTTCCGCCGAAACCGACCCCTGCCGCGTGACGGAAAGGACGATGCCCGCCGAAAGCCAAGACGCTCCGCACATCCCCGTCCTCCTGACCCCGCTTCTGGCCGGGGTCGGGGCGGTCTCGGGCGTGTGGCTGGACGGGACGCTCGGCGCGGGCGGCTATGCGCGGGGGCTGCTGGCCGCCGGCGCGGATCTGGTCATCGGCATCGACCGCGACCCGCTGGCACTGCAGATGGCGCGGGACTGGGGTCGGCCCTATGGCGAGCGGCTCAAGGTAGTGCAGGGCACGTTTTCCGACCTCGACACGCTGGCGGGCGAGCCGCTCGATGGCGTGGTCCTCGACCTCGGCGTGTCGTCCATGCAGCTCGACCTGCCCGAACGCGGCTTTTCCTTCGCCAAGGACGGCCCCCTCGACATGCGGATGAGCCAGGAAGGCCCCACGGCCGCCGATCTGGTCAACCACGAGGATGAGGGCGCGCTGGCCGACATCCTCTATCACTACGGTGAAGAACGTGCTTCGCGCCGCATCGCCCGGGCCATCGTCAAGGCGCGCGCGCTGGAACCCATCGAGACCACACTGCGCCTGACCGAGATCGTCAGCAGCCAGCTGCCCCGGCCGAAACCCGGCCAGTCCCACCCGGCGACCCGCAGCTTCCAGGCCCTGCGCATCGCCGTGAACGCCGAGTTTCACCAACTCGCCGCCGGGCTGGAAGCCGCTGAACGGGCGCTGAAGCCGGGCGGGATGCTGGCCGTGGTCAGTTTTCATTCGCTGGAAGACCGGATCGTCAAGCGCTTCCTGCAACAGCGCTCGGGCCGGGCCGGTCAGGGCAGCCGCCACGCCCCGATGCAGGAAGCCGAGGCGCCGCGCTTCGAGACCCTGACCCGCAAGGCCGTCGCCGCCGACGAGGCCGAATGCGCCGCCAATCCCCGCGCGCGCTCGGCCCTTCTCAGGATCGCCCGGCGTACCGATGCCCCGGCCGGGCCCGTCGATCGCTCGGCGCTGGGCCTTCCCTCGCTTGTCCTGAAAGGAGACTGAGTTGCGCGCGCTCTTCTATCTGCTGACGGCCTTCGGGGTGATCGGGTTGGCGATCTGGGCCTATGACCAGAACCAGAAGACCCAGGTGGCGATCCGCGACGTGCGCGGCCTGCGCGCCGAGATCCGCTCGCTGCACGAGGCGCTCGACGTCCAGCGTGCCGAATGGGCCTATCTCAACCGGCCGCAACGCCTGCGGGCGCTGGCGCAGATGAACTTTGAACGTCTGGGCCTCTTGCCGCTGCAGGGCGCTCAATTCGGCCAGGTTGACGAAATCCCCTATCCGCTGATCGGCGCGGCCGTCGGCGCCGGCCCGGAGGATACGCTGTGAACCGCCTGCCGCTGCGCCCCCTGGCCCGTATCCTTGACGCCCGCGCCCAGGGCGTGAACCCGCTGACCATCGAGAAGGAAAACCTGCGCCTGCGCCGCGAGCAGCAGCGCGACGCCGGCCGCCGCCGCGCGGAATGGCGGCTCCTGTTTCTGGCCACGGCCTTTTTCGCGGGCTATGCGGCGATCGGCGCCAAGATGGGCATGCTGGCGGCCTCGCCGGTCGTGGAATCCGAGCCTTATGTCGGCGAGAGCATTTCGGGCGAACGGGCCGACGTGCTGGACCGCAACGGCAATATCCTGGCCACCAACCTGGTGACGCATTCGCTTTATGCCGAGATGCGCTACATGGTCGATGGCCGCCGCGCCGCGCATGAACTGGTCCGCATCTTCCCCGATCTGGACGAAGAGCGTCTGGCTGCACGGCTGACCGACCCCGACCGCCGTTTCGACTGGATCCGCGCCCGCGTCTCGCCCGAACAGGCCCAGGCCGCGCATGACATCGGCGAGCCGGGCCTCCTGCTGGGCCCCCGCGACATGCGGCTTTACCCCAACGGCACGCTCGCTGCGCATGTGCTGGGCGGCACGACCTATGGCGAGCAGGGGGTGACCGCGGCCGAGATCCAGGGCGTCGCGGGTCTGGAATATGCCGAAAACCAGCGCCTCAGCGACGCCGATCTGGCCGATGTGCCGCTCACCCTGTCCCTCGATCTGGGCGTACAGGCCGCCATCGAGGAGGTGCTGACCGACGGCATCGCCATGTATAACGCGAACGGCGGCTCGGCGATCCTGATGGATGCGCACACGGGCGAGATCGTCGCCATGACCTCGGCCCCGACCTTTGACCCGAACGACCGCCCGGCGCCGGCGCTGACCGGCGATCCGGCCGATTCGCCCCTCTTCAACCGGGCGGTGCAGGGGCTTTACGAACTGGGCTCGGTGATGAAGGTCTTCACCGTGGCGCAGGCCCTCGACATGCAGATGGTCACGCCCGAGACGATGATCGACACCCGCGGTCCGATCCGTTTCGGCCGCTTCCGGCTGAGCGACATGCATTCCATGCCGGCCTCGATGTCGGTGACCGATGTGCTGATCGAAAGCTCGAACGTCGGCACTGCCCGGATCGCCCAGATGATCGGCGCCGACCGCCAGCAGAGCTTCCTGCGCAGCCTGGGGCTGCTGGACCAGATGCCGCTGGAGCTCAGCGAAACCAGCCGCGTGCGCCCGCAATATCCGGCGCGCTGGACCGAACTCTCGACCATGACCATCAGCTATGGCCACGGCATGACCATGACGCCGCTGCATCTGGCAGCGGGTTATGCGGCGATGGTGAACGGCGGTACGCTGGTGCAGCCGACGCTGCTGCGCCGTCCCGACGCGCCGGTGGGTCCGCGCGTCATCTCGGAAGAGACCTCGCGCCTCATCCGCGGCATGCTGCGCGAGGTGGTGACCGAGGGGACGGCCTCGTTCGGCGATGTCGATGGCTATGCGGTGGGGGGGAAGACCGGGACCGCCAACAAGGTCCGTCCCGAGGGCGGGTATTACGAGGATCGCACGGTCGCCACCTTCGCCGGGGCCTTTCCGATGAACGATCCCCGCTACGTCTTCGTCGTGACGATGGACGAGCCGACGATCTTCGCTGCCGGTCAGAACCGGCGGACGGCGGGCTGGACGGTGGTGCCGGTGGTGGCGCAGATGATCGGCCGGGTGGCGCCGATGCTGGGATTGCGCCCGCAGACCCCCGCAGAGATTGAAGCGGGCATGCAGCTGCGTTAGGCATCCCCCAGACGGGCAAAGGCCGACGGGCAAGGGGGCCAGGATGACCGACAAGACCCTGGGAGAGCTGGGACTGACCGCGCAAAGCGGCGATTCCCGGGCGCGGATCACGGCGATCACGCTGGATAGCCGCGCGGTGCGGCCCGGGACGCTGTTCGCGGCGCTGCCCGGCAGCCGGGTGCATGGGGCCGAATTCATCGACCCGGCGTTGCGCATGGGGGCTTCGGCCATCCTGACCGACCGGCAGGGCGTCCAGATCGCCGCCGAGACGCTGGCCCGCCACCCGCAGGCCGCCCTTGTCGTGGCCGAGGATGCGCGCGCGGCGCTGGCCATGGCGGCGGCGCTGTACCACGGGGCGCAACCGGCGGTGATGGCGGCGGTGACGGGGACCAACGGCAAGACCTCGGTCGCCAGCTTTACCCGCCAGCTCTGGACGGCGCTGGGCCATGCCGCGATCAATGTCGGTACAACCGGGGTCGAAGGCGCTTGGGGCATGCCGCTTGCCCATACCACGCCCGATGCGGTGACGCTGCAATCCCTGCTGGCCCAGGCCGCGGCGGCGGGTGTGACCCATGCGGCGATGGAGGCGAGTTCGCACGGCCTCGACCAGCGCCGGCTCGAGGGGGTGCGGCTTTCGGCGGCGGCCTTTACCAATCTCACGCAGGATCACCTCGATTATCATCCCTCGATGGAGGAGTATTTCCTGGCCAAGGCCGGGCTCTTCACCCGCCTGCTGCCCGAGGAAGGGATCGCGGTGATCAACACCGACGATGCCTATGGCCGGCGCCTGCTGGGGATGGTCGAACAGCCGGTGATCAAGGTCGGCCAGGACGAAGATTGCGACCTGCGCATCCTCGACCAGCGTTTCACGGCCCACGGACAGACTCTGCGCTTCCGCTGGAAGGGGCGGGCGCAACAGGTCGATCTGGCGCTGGTCGGCGGCTTTCAGGCGGCGAATGCGCTGGTGGCGCTGGGTCTGGTGCTGGCCACCGGCGGCGACGCGGCCGAGGCGATCCGCGCGATGGAGACGCTGCAAGGCGTCCGCGGCCGGATGCAACTGGCCG
>Ga0209793_1001939_pt1 | contig 11066 bp, 8 predicted proteins | sample EBPBio122009_DNA_FD_185863 | JGI IMG/M metagenome (GOLD analysis project Ga0209793, IMG submission 185863) | Wastewater treatment Type I Accumulibacter community from EBPR Bioreactor in Madison, WI, USA - Reactor 1_2/2/2009_ DNA (SPAdes) (version 2) | ecosystem: Engineered > Bioreactor > EBPR >... | reverse complement strand
TGGTGGTGTGGGGCGACGCGCGGTGGCTGCGTTTGCGTGCTGGTCTGCCATCTTGCTGATGGTGCGTCGCTGACTGATCTGCCCATTGGGGAGGTGGCCCGCAAAGACGTGCCCCCCGGTGTGTCGTTCCGCATCGTTGATGAAACCGACATCCCGGCCGATCGGAGTCCGCGCGGGCTATGGGCGGCCGACTTCAGTGCGCCAGACGGATATGGATTCGGCACTGAAGCTTGGTTCGCTGAGCAATCATCCATGGAGATTGCAAAATGAGCGAGATCATCATCCGGCCGGCGCCGCCACAACCAGCACCCAAGCGAGTAACGCGGCGCCAGTTCCGGCTGCAGCTTTTGGCGGCTGGATTTCTTGAAAACGTGGAAGCCTGGGTCGTGAGTCAAAGCCCCGCGATACGATTGGCATATGAGGACAGTGGCACCTTTGTCCGTTCAGACCCGATGATGCAGACTGGCTTCTCGGCCCTCGGCTTCACTGAACCGCAAATCGACGCATTCTTGTCGCAGCCGCCATACTGTAGATCAGCTATGTCACCCCGGGGCGGCCAGGTGTGATAACACTTGGCCTCAGCAAGGCCGGCAAAAAGTACCGGAGGTTTCTCCGCAGTCTATGCAAGTTGTATCTAGCCCTTGACCGCAAGGAAGGGCGGATGCTGAACGGTGTCAAATGTTGGGCCCACACAGCATCGTCGCCCATCCACTCGCCACCCCTGCCTTCGAGGGGTTCCTCAAGGATATGGAACTGCTTCGCGGGGTTTAATCTGCGGATATGGCCGTCAATCGCCCTTATCGTTTCTTCTGAAATGTCGCCACAGAGGACAAAGAGGGTCGTCTCGCGGTTTCTAATCGCGCCGTAAGTTACAGAGCACCATTTGTCATGCATCGCACGTGCTTCCGGATAATACTCCTGAAGCCGGCTCTCGGTCATACCACCAGGGAAGTCGTGAAAATGCATCGTCTCATACTTGGTATTCACGACGACACCATCTTCGTTAATGGCTAGGTCGGCCAGTTCGTACATCTCACGGAACTCGTTTTCGAAATACGCAAGTAGCGCCGCTTCTGGCGTAATCTGCCAATCGAGAACACCGCGTGGAGAGACATGTCTTCCGTACGCTCTTTGAATTTGATGCTTAGCTCTGCAATAGAGGCCAAGGCCAACGACCTGTTGAAAAACAGTGCTCGGCTCTCCGGAGTGCCGACGCTCTACTGTCCCCTTCTCAGTCATCCCACCCTCCTCTTGGTTTGACCTGTCCTGCATCCAACTACAGCGTCCGCCTTACTAGTCCGGCCTATCCCATTTCGGAAGCTTTTCCTTCTTCACTGACACCATATCCCGGGTTGGAAACCCCGGGGTGAGGTGGTCAGGTTGTGTGGCGTTCTAGGAATGCGTCAACCGGCCCGTTGAAAGCGTCCATTTCCGATCTGATCTTGTCGTCTGTCCAGTCCCACCACCGCAGCGCCATGAACTGGGCAATCTGCTCTTCACTGAAGCGATAGCGGATCAATCGTGCAGGATTGCCGCCAACAATCGCGTAGGGCGGGACGTCCTTCGTGACAATGGCGCCGGCCCCTACGATCGCACCATCTCCAATATGTATGCCCGGCATGATGGTTGCACGGCGGCCGATCCAAACATCATTGCCAAGACGGATGTTCCGCGCAGGCAGTAGTTCGGTCTTGACGGGGAAGGCCGGTTCATAAAACGGAAAAGTCGACACCGCATTGCTGTCGTGGTGAGCACGGCAAAGGAAAAGGACCTCGGCGGCGATCGAACAGAAAGCGCCGACTTCAAGCGTGGTTTGCTCGTTCACACCCCAAACCAGACCGGGGTCAACACCATACGTGTGCCGCCCAATCTTGACGCTTTCTGGCATCTTGATCGTAGGTTCGAGCGGCTTTCGGAGCCCCAGCTTAATTCGAAGGTTCCGTAGAACACCCATGCGCCCATCCAAATTGCGCAGCCGTTCTCACGCCAACGACACTGAAATTCAAGCCCTGAAAGCGCCGTCAGAGCCGCCATGAGAAATCTCCGTCACTGTGACGTTCAACAGTCGGTCGGCGCGCAGACGCCAAGTGCGCGACCGCGTGGCGTCGCCGGGTCACTCGGAAAGGCACTGTGGGCGGTCGGCAAACAGCTGTTGGCGGCGGCTGCCGGTGCGGCGGCTGCCTGGTATGCAATCACCGGTCGTCCGCCGCCGTAGCGACTCGTGCTACTCGTATGTGGCCGAGCATTCAGAGACCCGATGCATAGTAGAAGAGGGCAGTCATTGATCCACGATGAGATTATCGATCGCTACGACAGAATGCTCGCCGAACTAACGGATTACATTGAGCAGCGGGATAATCCGGGTACGGAGCCCTGCCACCTTCGATGGATGCTTTCAATTATCAGAGACGGGTACGCCGGTGAAAAATCGCATCGGTGGCTGGGTTTCATTCAAGGTGTGATGATCTCTACGGGTATTACAACCGTTCAGGCGGAGCGAGACTTCACAAGGCCCTATTTCAAGCGAGTCTAACGGACAGAATACACTGTAAGCCGCAGACCCATTGCCGTCGATCACGCCCCGCTGCCGAAAGGTAGCGGGGCTTTCTTGCGTTCAGGGGCAAGGGCATTCCTTGCGCAGTCGATCCCACTGGTCTTCCGGCAATGCGTCCGCTCGGTTAGGCGGCGCGCATGAAGCGCTGCTGGATCAGATCGAGCGGCGTTCTCCATAGCCTGACACGAGCAGCAGCATCTATCGCAGCCTTGCCACTGCGCGGCTCTGCATGAAAAAACTCGTCGATCCGCTGGCGGGCGAAGCGCTTCTTGCCGCTAGTGCTGTAGTTGCGGATCGGCAATTTGTGGTGGCTTATCGAGCGTTCGCCAGCCGAGAGGGCCACGCCCACGCAGAACTGTTCTGGCGTGTGCGCGCTTACCACGCGGCACACCTGTTCCAGCGAGGAGTATGCCTCCTGAAGTGGGGCAAGATTGGTCCTGTGGACACCGAGCAGCCCACTGTTCCACATTGGTTCGGCGCCCGTAAGTGCTCGGCCGCCGAGCGAAATACCGGCGCCTGCGAGCTTGGAGTAATCTGCGCGCGACTTACCTTCGCAAAAGCGCATCACCGAATGTGTCGGCGAGATCCGATCGAACACGCGGGAAATGTCGCCGACTGCATACATGTCGGTGTCCATGAAAAAAAGGCGGTCGCAACCTTTGAGCAACTCGATAATGCCGGCAGCTTTGATGCCAAAATGGTATCGGTTGGCGAAGGACCACGTATCCTTCTGCACAGTGCTCAACGGCACAGTTTCCACAGGATAACCCGTGAACGCCGAAGGCCTGTCAGTCAGGATTCTAATTTTCGCACCCGGACAGAAGTACAACAACCTTAGGGCACTGAAGAGAGCGCCTCGGTGGTAGAGGTCGTCGTTGCCGTAGGCGATGAATGCGAAGTGATCGTTCATTGGCCCCCCATGATAGCGTCTAGGTGTTCCTCTCTGAAATTGCCCCGCTGCCGAAAGGCGCAGGGCTTTTTCATTCCATGTCGGGGACGCTTCCGGCCTGATAGAGGATCGTCGGTTCGCCATATTCGCCAACGGCGGGATCGGCTTCACGGCTCCAGGCGATCACGCCGGCATGTTCGCTGTCAGAAAGACGCAAGATACCAATGCAAGAGTGTACTTCATAATTGCCCCATCCCTTGGGTTATGCTTGATCAGAACGGGATTCTGCGGGGCAAGCAAGAGTTATTCGCTACAGGTCCTACGCGAAGACTGCGGTACCTCAATTTCCGGTATCGTCCCCCTTTCCACCGACGGCAGGCCTCGCGAAGCTCATGCGGCCAATGACATGGCCTCTTCGGCTGACAATGGGTGGTTGCGATAGTAAGCGATCAGTCGATCGCTGCACGGGTGCGCGCCTTCGCTGATAATCGCAGAATACACTGGCTTTCGGCCTGTCCATTCGAGCAGCTTGTCCTGGTCGACCGGGTCCTGGCAGTGGTGTTCGCAGGCGCCGGCAGGCCAGTTGAACGGGACGGAAACGATCACACTCTTGCCCGTTTCGAACAGCTTGCGGGCGAAGTCGCCAGGGTTTTCCAGATGCTCGAGAACCTGGAGGCACAGAACGAGGTCGTATTTTTCCCTAGGCGCAAAGGTGAAGAAGTCTTGCTGGATTCCCCGAACGGTGGCCGACGAGTACGGTGCCGCCGCCAAGGGTCCAGCCCGCCTTTATCTTGGAGCTCGATCCGCTGTAGTCGTCGCCATCGACGCTGTAGTCATAGGACGTCTTCACGTGACCATAGGCAAGGCCGCCGGTTCCAAAAAAGAGGATCCTGTCCTGCGCGATGCCAAAGCGGCCACGGACCGTGCCAAACCAGTCAACCTTGCTGCCTACGGAGAATTGCCCAACATCGCCGATGCTGACGGATTCGCTCTTGATGTTGGCGGCCGAGATGTCGGCTATGGCACCGAAGACCAAATTCGAATGCTGATAGTTGTAGCCGATCTGCGCGCCGCCGAATGCGCCATCGAGATGCCGCTTGATCTGATCGCTGTAGCTGCCGGAAAGCCCCGGATACAACTGAAGAGTATCTTCGTAGCCCGGATCTCCGGGAGCGGAGGGATCGGTCAGGTTGTCGTCCCAATATTCGGTATGTCCGGTATAGGAAGCATCCGATCTGCCGTGGCCGTAACCACCGTGAACGCCGACATAGACACCGGACCAGTCATAAGCCTCCTCGGTCACGACGACCGGCGCCGGCTCCAGAACCGCGTCAGCAGCTCTGGCGCCAACTGAGCCAAATGCCAGGATAGATGCAGCAGTTGCAATGCTGACTTGAATTCTCATTCTCAACCCCTTGAAAGCTTTCGTAGCCTGAATCGATGACGTTCAATCAATCAGCCACCTGCGGTGTGATTGATCGGCGAAATCGAAAGTATTAATTTCTGAATCAGACCATGCGTGACGCGACTCTATTGACATGACGTCGTAAAACAATGTTGGCTCTCAAGACAATGTCGGTGCCTGTCAGATCCTGACGCTTGCTTTCACTTGATTGAATTCTTGGAATTGTGTGTCCAGCGCGGCCAAATTCGGCGCAAGTCGCAGCCTTGCCTGGGGGCGTCAGAAAGACCATGCCGATCGGCAAGGGCGAAGCCCAATCCGGCATTCAACAAGCGGCTCGACGACGCCGGATCACGCGCCGGGCGGGGATGCAGCGAGGGCTGATTGGGCCGGCGCATCGAGGATGTCGGCTTCGCGGAGGCGGATCTCGGTGCGAATGACCGGTATTGGCGCGCACCTGCCGTTCCCGGCCGCCGCCTTCATGGCGCTTCCCGCGGCCTTCATCACCGCGCTCGCCGGCCTGGCGCTGGCATCGGCGGGGCGTTCTGGGGCCTGCTGATTGGGCCCGTCGCGGCCATCGTGCGCAATGGCCACCGGGGCAGCCGGCCGCGCCCACGAGCTCCGATCTGTCTCCAAGTGAAGCGCCCGCGACACGAAGCGCCCTGACAATGTCCATGAGGGCCATGACGGCCTCCGTCGTCTCGGCCCGGAGGGGCAATCCCGCAGCGCTCAGAAGCCCTGCGAGATTCCCATCCGCAGCCCGATCGAGCCGCTGTTGCCCGACAGATTGCCGGTGACATCGGCGCCCATGCGCCAGCCCGTCGGCAGCGTGGCGCCGATGCCCAGTTCCGCCGTCACCTGGCTGCGCGACCAGCCGTCGGCGTCGATCTGGAAAGACGGCCCGTTCAGCCAGTCGCCGAACTGGACACGCTGGCCCTCGGCCTGTTCGAAATCATAGCGATATTCCAACCGGCCGCGCGGGGTGAGAACGGTGTCGCCCCACAGGAAGCTGTATTCGAAGCGTCCGCCGACAAGGCCGTTGATCGTGTCCATGCTGCGCGCGTCATAGGCGAGCGAATGGTTTTCCGGCCCGACCTCGACATAAGCGCCGAAATCGGTGCGCGAAGCCTCGATGCCGCCGAACAGCGACCAGCGCCACGGCCCGTCATGGCGGTCGATGCCGGCGCGGACCGATCCGAACAAAAGGTCGGCATTGCGCTGGGCGGTGGCAAAGCTGTCGGCAGCGCCGATATAGCGGGTGAGATCGAAGTCGATGCCACCGGCGCCTGCCAGCACGTCGATGAAGCCGCCAGGGACGGGCCGGAAGCTGCCATAGGCGCCGGCGACCCAGGAGTTTGCCTGGACCTCGGAGCCATTGCTGCCGACATCGGTCTGGTCGCGGCCGAAGCCGCCGCCGATGCCGATGGTGATGGCGGGGGTCAAAACGATGTCGGCGCCGGCGGTCAGGCCGGAGGTCGAGATGTCGAAGCGGTCCCTGCCTGATGTCGCATCGCGGCTGCCGAGCGTCACCGCACCATTGGTCCACAGCTCGATACTGCCGGGATCGCGCAGCGACGCGCTGTCGTCGCAGCCGGCGGCAAGGCCGCGGCCGTCGGCGCCGGCCGCTGTCGAGGCGCTGTCGTCTGCCCCAGCCCCGGCATTGGCCGCCGGCGCTGCGCCTGTGTCCTGACCGTCCGCGCCGCGGCCGATCCATCCAGGCCGGCTCGGGTCGTCCTTTTCCGCCGCGCTGCCGCCCATGGGGATGCCGAGATTGAGGCTCACGCCCATGCCCTGGGCCCAGCGACCGTCATGCAGCTGCTCCATGCGGCGGCCGAAATTGCCGATCTGCGTCTGGGCCATGCGGCGGGCAGCACCCGTCTCGGCAGCCTCAAGCCCGCGCACATCGGGATCGTTGGACGGATCGTCCCGCGCGTCGAGCTGGACGATCAGGCTGAGCGGCGCCGACGTGCCGCCGACATTGCTCAAGGTGTAGAGCACGGTCACCGCCTGCGCGGTGTTGTTGCGCGAGGCGAAGCGCAGGCTGTAGCTGCGGTTCATCGCCGTGCCGCTCTCGATCAACTCCACGTCGGCGGCATCGGCAGGGGTGACCGACAAAACCGCAGCGCCGGTGAACGGCCCGCCGGTCGCACCGCCGGTGAGGTCGACGGTGACGGTGCTGCCGGCCTCAGCGGCGATCGTGCGTGTCGGCGCGGTCGGAGCCGCAACGGCCACCTCCAGCGAAACCGTGCCGATGTTGGACGTGCCGCCCATGCCGGTTGCCGTATAGGTGAAGCTGTCGGGCCCGAAATAGCCAGATATCGGTGTGTAGGTCACGACATCGCCTGCTATCGAGATCGTGCCATGGCTTGCGGCCGTGCCGATGGCGATGCTGCTGTGCGGGCCACCCGATATGGAGCCCGACAGGTCGATCGCCGTGCCTGAGCTGTTGTAGGGAACGACCACGCCGGACATGTCGGCCGCGATCGGCCTGTCGACGAAGCTGAAGGTGACGAAGCCGGTGCTGGGCTGGCCGTTGACGGTGACGGTGACGGCAACCGGACCTGATCCGGACGAAGGCGCAGTCACAGTGAGCGAGGTCGCGCTCGCCGCCGTCACAGTGCCGGCAAGGGGGCCGAACATCACGACATTGTTGCCTGGCGTCGTGCTGAAGCCGGTGCCCGTGACCGTCACCACCTGGTTGACGGGGCCCGAAGGCGGCAACACGCCGGTCACCGTGGGCGCCGCTGTGATTGTGATGCTGTAGGACCGCACCGTGCTGTAGGGCCCGCCGCCCCCCGCGCTCGAACCGTCTGTTGCGGTGATGTCGAAGTTAAAGGTGCCGGCAGCACTTGGCGTGCCCGACAGCGTGCCGCCGCTCAGGGTCAGGCCGGTGGGCAGCGTGCCCGACGTCCGCGCATAGGTGTAAGGCGAGGTGCCGCCACCCGCTGTGAAGCTCTGCGAATAGCCTGTGCCGACCGCGCCGTCAGGCAGCGCGCCGGCCGCCGGCGACAATGTGAGCGTCGGCGCCGAGATGGTCAGCACAAGCGGATCGGTTGTCTGGGTGAAGGGGCCGGCGCCGAGCGAGCTGTCGGTCACAACGGCAGTGAAGGTGAAGCTGCCGCTTGCCGCCGGTGTGCCTGTGATCGTGCAATCGCTGTTGAGCTGCGTGCCCGAGGGCAGGGCGCCCGAGTTCAGCGTGGTCGAGCAAAAGTAGGGCGACCTGCCGCCGGCGGTGTCGATCCGCACGTTCGAAAGCGCTGTGCCGCGCACCCCGGAGTCGACAGGGAAGGTCGAGACCAGCACCGGATTGCTGATCGGCACGGTGACCGTCGCCGGGCTCGAGGTGCCGCTCGCATTGGTCGCGGTGAAGATGAAGCTGTCATTGCCGCGGAAGCCGGTCGGCGCGTTGTAGGTGACGAGGCCGGCCGCATCGACCGATACCGATCCGCCCTGGGCCGAGGTCGCTGAGCCCACCGCATAGCTGGTCGGGCTGTTGGTCGCATGGGCAGCGACGCTGAAGGTGGCGTTGCTGACGTCATAAGCGAGTGCCGACGCGGTGAACGAGCTGGCGACCGGCGGCGCCACATAGGTGAACTGGTCGCTCGCGCTCGTCGCACTGGTGCCTCCAGGGGCGATGACGGTGACATCGATCACCCCTGCGGCATGAGCCGGCGAAACCGCCGTGATCTGCGTGTCGCTGTTGACCGTGTAGCTCGTTGCATTGGTGCCGCCGAAGCGCACGCCACTTGCGCCTGTCGTGCCGGTAAAGCCGGTGCCGGTGACGGTGACCGACGTGCCGCCGGCGATCGGGCCCGACGTCGGCGAAATCGACGCCACCGTCGGCGCGGGTGCTGTGACGGTCAGCGGAACAGGCGTCGTTGCCGTGCTTCCCGACACCGCGCTGGGGCCGGAGGCCGATACTATGCCGCTGGTGTAGCTGTAGGTGCCCGGCGTGGCCGACGACACGGTGACCGACACCGTGCACGAAGCGCTCGCATTCAGCATCGCGCCCGACAGGCTGAGCGCGCCGGTGCCAACGTTCAGTGTGGCGGTGCCAGCGCTGCAGTTCGTGGTCGGGCCCGATCCGGTCAGATTGGCCGGCAGCGCCGAGGCCTGTACCGCAACGCCGGTCAGCTGCGTTGCGGCATTCGGGTTGCTGATCGTCAGGGTCAGGGTCGAGGACCCGCCGCTGGCAATCGAGGTCGGGCTGAAGGCGGCAACGATCGTCGGCGCCGCCGCATTGACGGCAAGCTGGAAGGTCTGGGATGCAGAGCCCACACCCTGGTGCGTCACGGTGACGGTAAAGGTGGTGGTGGCGAGTGCGGCGGTCGGCGTGCCGGTGATGGCGCCGGTGCCGGTGTTGAACGACAGGCCTGAAGGCAGCGTGCCGCCGCTCAGCGCATAGCTGTAGGTTCCGTAGCCGAAGGAGGCCGTGACCGGCGTGAAGCTCATCGCCGCACCCACCGTGCCGGTGGTCGAAGGAACGGCCTGGGTTGCGCGCGCCGCGCAATAGATCGTCCAGGTCACCGTGCCGCCGGGGCCAGGGCCAGGTTGCGTGCCGGAGGGCGTGACGGCGCGGGAATCCGCCGGCAGGGTAAAGGACCCGCTGCCACTGGTCGAGGTGGAAGGAACGATGTCGATGCCGAGGCCGCTCAACCCCGAATAGATCAGCCTGGCGGTGATCGACGGATCCGAGACCGTGTAGCTGTAATGCAGGACGGTTCCCGAGGCATAGTTGACGATGCCTGTCTGGTTGCCGGGAGGCGCGGGGCGGGTGACGGCACTACCGCTGATGACATAGGCGCCATTGTCATAACTGGCGGGGTTGCTCCGGAGATAGTCGCAGCCGTCGCCATCGGCGGCCTGGGCAGCGACCGGCGAGAACAGGATCAGGATCGCCGACAGGGCCAGCGCTGCGGCGCTTCCCTTGCACCTGATGGTATCGGACAGCCAGGCGAGATCGAAAAGCCGCCGCGCCGGCCCGGCGAGGAGAGGTTGCATCGGCGATCGCGGCTCATCACGCCCGCCGATCCGGTCGCCGGTCATGCGCGCCAGGGAAGACAGGGACAAGGCGCAGAGGATCGCCGAAAGGCGCGCGGGCCGGCTCTGGAGTTCCCTATGTCCAAGGCAATTTTGAAACAGCGCGCGGATGGTCTGCGCAGCCTTGAGGCCGCCAAGCATATTCAGCCCAGGCATGTTGAGATTGTCCCGCCCCGCAAGCACCGCGCGCCGCCGCCGGCCCGGTGCATCCCCCATGTTCGCGACCTGCCGACGCCTTGCGGGAGCCTGACAAACGGGCATCACGAGCATGTGACACGGGTTTGGCAGCGCCCGTCTGAGTCAACTCAGTCGACACCATGATACATGGAAAAGGGTGGAGGCGTCAGTCCATCGCCGGGCTTTTACTTGACTAAATTATTCGAATTCCGAGGGGGAAAGTGTCGGATCGCGTCCATGACTGGGTGTAATCTGTGGATAATCGCAATCCGGCATGGCGCCCTGTTTGCGCTGTTCTTCGGCCTACTGACCGGCCGTTCGAGGCCGAGGGTTGAGGAAATTGGACTTTTGTTTCGGGGCTGAACGCCCGGGGGGCGTCGGCCCGCCGGTTATGGTCGCTATCGCGGGCGATGCGTGAACCAACGTCATGCCGCACCGTGGTAACCGCATGACCGGGTGCAGGAATATTTGACAAACCCGCTTGATATCGGCGCTTAATGACGGATGCCAGGCCGTCGACGAGGGTGCGTTACGCCGCCGGCACGACCCGTCAGCTTTCAGCAATCAAGCCATTTGGAAGAGCAGCCAGCCGCCCGTAAAAATATGAGGGGATTCTGCCATGACCAGAGAACAGATGATCGCCCATATCCGTGAAGCCAATGATGTTGCTCGCGCCACCGCTGCCCATGGTCATCATCCATTCGGTGCGGTGCTGGTCGGGCCCGACGACGAGGTTCTCATGCGCCAGGGCAACATCGATACGGTGCATCATGCGGAGAGCGAACTGGCGCGGCGAGCGGCGGCGGCCTATTCGCCGGAATTTCTCTGGACCTGCACGCTGGTAACGACAGGGGAGCCCTGTGCGATGTGCGCAGGCACATTCTACTGGGCCAATATAGGCCGGCTCGTCTACGGCTATGAGGAGACCAAACTCCTTGCACTGACTGGCGATCATCCCGAAAACCCCACGATGAGCCTTCCCTCGCGCACCGTGCTTGCCTCCG
>Ga0209793_1001938_pt1 | contig 11082 bp, 6 predicted proteins | sample EBPBio122009_DNA_FD_185863 | JGI IMG/M metagenome (GOLD analysis project Ga0209793, IMG submission 185863) | Wastewater treatment Type I Accumulibacter community from EBPR Bioreactor in Madison, WI, USA - Reactor 1_2/2/2009_ DNA (SPAdes) (version 2) | ecosystem: Engineered > Bioreactor > EBPR >... | reverse complement strand
CCTCCGTGGTCCAAGAACTGATCGACATGGTCCAGTGCCCCCGATGCAGCCTCAATACCGTTGAGACACAATCCTTCTGCTCCCGTTGTGGTTCACCGCTCTTCACCGGAGGCCAAGCAGCTCCGACGGCGCACGAGACCGTAGCGCCAACACCGAAGGGAGCACGCACGCAGCTTCGACGTCGTCCCATGCTCATCGGCATCATCGTCGTCCTGCTCCTCGCAGGAGTGGGCGCTGGCCTAGCAGTGGCAACACGACTGGTGAGCCTCCCACCGTGGTCGGCGTCTGGGACGAGTGACTCTGGCAACGGCATACCCACTCCGCCCAGCGGCGAAGGGAGTGCCGTTGGGGAACAACCGTGGTCGCCCAACCCTCACCCCACGTTGGTTGGCGAGGCCGTCTTCGTCGGTGACGAACTCGACTGGTTGATCCTCGACCAAGCCACCCTCGCCACTGTGCTGCCAGGGACGCAATCCGGCAATGTCTCCGCGGAGTACGAATCAGTGGGGGAAACGGAGGGCATCGTCCCAAAGCCAGAATCCTGCTGGGGCGTCACCAGAGTCGAGGCGGTCTATGAAAAGCCCGCAGGGTTCCGCAGCGTGGTGTTGGAACCTGACGACGAGAACCTCTGGTTCGCTTCCTATCGCGTCATCCAGTACCCCACCCCTGAGCTTGCGCGCGCGGTGGCCGACAAGTACCGCACGTCGTCGCGGCAGTGCACCAGCTACCGGTGGGAACGCGCGGACGAGACATGGACGTACGAAAGGGTCGCGGAGCGCAACGACCAGGACATGGTCGGCATCGCCAGTTCGTTCACACCAGAGGTCGAGAGTGAATTCGCCAGCGCCTATGACGAGGTCTTTGTCCGCCATGGGAACGTCGTGATCCAGGTGTCCTACCGCCCCCAGGGCAAGGAGGCCGCGACCGCGCTGCTCGACGCGGTGATCAAGCAAGTCAACGAGGCGCGAAACCGACTCGCGGAGCGGCTCAACAACGGCCCCCTCTGACTGGCGACGCTCGGTCTCGATCCACGTCAGCAGTTCTGGGGACACTGCCGGCCCAGCGCTGGCCCGTGGACGATGAAGACTGCAGGATCCAGTCGTGGGCTTCTCCTGTGCGCAATGCGGCCTCCTCGTTGACGAGGTACAAGCGTCGTGTCCGCGGTGCGGTGGCTCTCTGCCACAGCCGTCGATCGTCCCTACGACTGACACCGGGCGTTCGACCCGCCGTCCACCCCGCAAGCTCTGGGCGTTCTTCCTGATCGGGGTTGCGGCCGGGCTCCTCGGGCTAGTCCTGGCCTTGACGGCATACGCCGCCCTCGGACGGACGGGACCGCCAAGCCGTCCTGCAGCGGCGGCCAGCGAGGCCTCCAGCCTGGCGACAGGCGCTCCGGTGGGTCCGCCGTCGGCGATGTCCTTGGCCACACCCTCGGCCACCGCCACCAAGGCGCCTTTCGGCGGCACTGCCCTCCTGACAGCTCGGGTGCCGGCCTACTGCACACTGCCCGAAGCGGGGCTCATGGGCGGCCGCGTGCCACCCGATGTGGCCGGTCAGGGGAACGGCGCTCTCATCTTGTCCGGCCCCGCCGCGCCTGTCTCCCTCGATCTCGATGGCGACAAGGACCCCGAAACGGTGGCCGTGTACAGCTGCGGGGCGAGCGGCGTGGCGGCGGGGGCCCACTGGCCGGACATGGTCGTCATCTATGGAGCGGATGGCTCGATCAAGGGGACTGTTGGGCTGGCCGACCACAAGCTGCTCGGCGACACCACCTCGTTGAAGACCCTCAAAGCGGCAGGCAACGTGGTCCAGGTCCAGTGGCTCGATGACAACCGATTGGGCACCACGATGGAGCGGACCGGGACGATCACGTGGACCGATGGAGCACCCACCCTCTCGGCAAACCCCATCGGCGAGACCGTGACAGTCATCGGCGGCGACCAGGAGACGGCATTCATGACGCCGTCCACCAACATCCTGTGCGACTTCGGGAAGGAGCACGTCTTCTGCGTCGTGTTCAAACACAGTTGGGTGGCTCCGCCCCCGGCCTCGGGCTCCTTGTGCGAGATCATCGACTACGGGGACTACGTCGAGTTGGAGGCGACCGGAGCGGCAAAGTATGGCTGCACCGGTGGGATGTTCGGCATGGACGCATGGGCCAACAACCAGTTGCCAGGGAACTACGGAAGCCCGGCCTGGTTCGTCGAGGGCAAGGATCCGATCGTTTCGCTTGGGAACCAGAAGTACTACGCCCTCTCCTACGGGCGCACCGTGAAAGCCGGCTCCATCACCTGCCGGATCACCGAGGACGGTTTGTCCTGTGACAACGGCACCGGTGGCAGTTTCTTCGTCAATCGATCCTCCATCCAGATGCATTGAACGAGCCTCTGCGCCCAACTCCGGGACAGTGAGCGTGCTCCACGAGGCGATACTTTGTCCCCCGAAATGGGGGCAAAACGGCTGTACCGGCCTAAGCCCCTGACCATGACACTGTGCAGGTGAGCGACCTCGGGATCCCCGGTTACGAGAGTGCCCGGGTCGTTGGCCGCGGAGCGCTTGGGGTCGTCTATTGCGCGCGGCAGATCGGACTGGATCGAACGGTAGCGATCAAGGTCTTCCATGGGCAGACCGCAAATGAGTCGACCACAGCCTTTCGGCGGGAATGCCGAACTCTTGGCCAGATTGACTCGTGCCCGCAGATCATCACGGTCTACGGCACCGGCGTCACTGAGCGGGGAGACCTCTATCTCGTCATGGAGCACTGCCCCGGTGGATCGCTTGCCGACCGCCTCCTCAACCGCGGACCGCTGACCGAGGTGCAGTCGCTAGCCGTGGGGGCGGAAGTGACGACTGCCCTGAAGTACGCGCACCGAGAAGGTGTTCTTCACCGTGGCGTCAAGCCGGAGAACATTCTGATGTCGCGGTCGGGTCGACCCGTCCTCTCCGACTTCGGCATGGGCCGGCTCGCGAACCCACAGACCATGTTGGTCGGTGTCACGGGGACGATCGGGTTCACGGCACCGGAGGTGCTGAAGGGCGAGCAGTCAACTGTTGCCAGCGATGTCTGGTCGGTGGGGGCCCTGCTCCATGTGTTGGTGTCCGGGAGAAGCCCGTATGCCACGACCGATCGGGACACGATTCGGACCATGATTGTGCGGGCGATCGCCGGAGGCGAGTTGACGGCCGCCAACCTTTCAGTCTCGGAAGGACTGAGGACTGTCATGGATCGCTGCCTCAAGCGCAATCCTTCTGAACGTCCGGCCGATGCCGATGTCCTGACCGCTGAACTCAACGACGTTATCAAAGGGGCGCAGGGCCGTGGACTAGCACCTCAGACGGTTGCCGAGCCAGGACCACCGGCCGCACGATCCGATGTGCTGACGGCAACCGCGGCCGCACCGACAGCCCCCACTGATTCGGTGCCGGAAGTCCCTCTCGCCGCGACGATTCGGCGGGGTTCAGTCAGAGTCGAGACCACGGCTGCCGAGGTCGAGGGTTCGTCGGAAGCGGTGGCCCTGCCGTCGATGTCCCCGGTGGGACAGGAGTCGTCGCGCGATGATGAGGCGGAGTCGATTGTTCCGTCAAGGGCTGAACCGTCCCTTCCCGAGGACCCCTCCCCTCGAAAGCGGCGGGGAACCCTAGTGGCCGGCATCTCGGCCGCGTTGCTCACAGTCCTCGGGATGACCTACGCCCACGCGAGTACGCCGGTGGCGCGACTCGTCAACGGCACCGTTCGCGTGGAACGGGGGATCGCGTTCGGCAACACGATGTGGGGATCAAGCGAGATGGTGACCCGTGTGACACCGGCTCTCTTGAGCGACGCCCAGCGCCGGGCATTGACGGACGGCATCACCATCCCTGACACCAAGGACAGGGACAAGCTGATCGCGGAGCTCCGAATGTCGAGCAAGGTCTCTGAAGCACGGCTACACGCCGCGAGAAAACCCTGGCCTGATGGGAACCAGATCAGCTTCAGTTGGGAGCAACTGGACATCCGTCCCGGCCTCACGACAACGCTCGCGACCGAAGACGGTCGTGTCCTTGCGAATTGCCCGCACACGGTCAGTGCCAGTGGCGCATGCACCACGACAATCGACTGGGGGGGCAGGGTTCGTGTCGTCCTTCTAACGAAGGGCATGGGACAGTCAGTCAAAAGCGTAGTAACCATCCAAGCGGATGCTGCACCGGCACTCTCGATCGCCCCCCAGGCGAAGTATACAAATTCGGAAGGCACTTTCTGCGGGTCACTCATCACCATCAGTGGCCTGGAGCCCGGCACGAAGATCCCTTGGGCGGCGGACATGCATGGGAATCTCGGCACCGTGGATCACTTCGATTATGCCGGTGATGATGGATTACGGGTCACGGGAGCCGGTGACGGGCAGTTGCGCATGGGGTGGGGGCCCGCTGGACTCCTGTCATCCGTCACCATCAGTGCTGCTGGCCTCAGCGCCGAGTTGGACCTGTCGGGTTGTCAATAGGTTCCCGCCTTCGGGTTCTCGTGGACTCGGGCCGACGCCCCCATAAGTGGGGACATCGAGGCCGTGGTGTTCACCTGTCGCGACCGAGACAATACGCACGTTCTGCCACGGATGAGATCGACGGTCGACGGCGACCAGACGTGGCCACCGAGTCGGGAGTTGACGAATGACGGACGTGGGGATCGACGGCTTCAGCGACGCTGAGATTATCGGTCGCGGAGCGTTCGGCTCGGTCTACCGCGCCACACAGGCGGACCTTGACCGCCCAGTGGCTATCAAGATCTTCCAAGGCGCCCCAGACGACCAGTCGCTCAACGACTTCCTGCGCGAGTGTCGAGCGCTTGGAGCGCTCGACTGGTGCGGCAACATCATCACCGTCTTCGGCACCGGCCGGACCCGCCATGGCGAGCCTTATCTCGCGATGGAGTATTGTCCCGGCGGTTCCCTGTCGACCCACCTCACGGAGGGGGCGACCATGAGCGAGGCCCAAGTGCGCCACATCGCCGCGGAAGTCGGGACCGCCATCCAGATCGCTCACGACGCGGGCATCCTCCACCGCGACATCAAGCCCGCGAACATCCTGTTGTCGCGATCGGGAGCCCCCGTCCTAGCCGATTTCGGGATCGCCCGCCTGGCCAACTCCAGCACTCGATCCACCGGCATCTCCGGGACCATCGCCTTCACGGCTCCCGAAATCCTCAACGGTGAGGCAGCGACGCGGCAGGCAGACATCTACAGTTACGGCGCCACGCTCTACTCACTCCTGACCGGGCGGAGCCCCCACGCCCTCACTGATCGGGACACGACTCAGACGATGATCGTCCGCGCCGTCAGCGGTGAGGGAGCCGACTTGACCACTTTGCCCATCTCGGACGATTTCCGCGCGGTGTTGGCCCGATGCCTTGAACGGATGCCGACCGGCCGCTACACCGACATGCACGAGGTTCTGCGCGACCTAGCGAGCCTGGATGCCTTTGGTCGGCAGGAGGAGCCCAAGCCTCCGGAAGTGCCGAACGCCACGTATCCCTGGCCGGACTGCTTCTACCTTCCGTCCCAGCCAATGCAGCAGCCAGTTCGTTCGACAGGGCCCGGAGAACGATGGCCCAGTGCCACCGAGTACGTGGCATCCATCCAGCTACTTGCGTCGCCACTCCCGTCGACTGCGGGCTTGGGCGACGTTCGACTCGCCACAGACCAGATGGGCATGCCGGCGTCGGCAAGCGGACAGAACGCGGTGGTCTTCGAGATTCTCCATGCGGGAGGGTCAGCCGCTGCTCGCTTCTTCACCCGACCCCCTGGTCAAGCTCGCGCTCACTATGAGGCGATCAGTTGCCACCTGCGTACCCATCCCATGGCGATCGTCTCGCCAGCTCGCTGGTTCGACGAGGGAATCGTGGTTCGCGGACAACCACGACCACTCGTGCTTATGCCGTGGATCCCGGGGTCACCCCTCAATCTGGCCGTCGAGGACCGCCTCCACGACCGGATGGCCCTGCTTGCCCTCACGTCGACGTGGTTGGAGGTCATGAGGTCTTTGGCCGACTCCGCTGTGGCTCATGGGGACCTGCAATGTGGCAATGTCCTCATCGACGACGGAGGAAACATCCGCCTCGTGGATCTCGATGGCTTCTATGTCCCTGGTATGACGACGTGTCCTGACGAACTGGGGCACCCCAATTTCCAGCATCCGGCCCGACAGGCCAGTGATTGGGGTCCCGAGATGGACGGGACGAGCGCTGCCATCATCGCCCTCAGCCTGCGTGCTCTGGCCTTCGACCCTGGGCTTTGGGAGTTCCACAATGGCGAGAACCTTGTGCTCTCAGTCGCGGACCTGCGCGCCGCGGGGTCTACTCCAGTGTGGCAACGCCTCCGGGCCAGCGCAGATGAGCTTGTACGCAGATGGGCCGACCAAGTGGCCGAATGGTGCTCACAGAACTATCCGCCGACGATGTCGGAGGTCCTCGAAGTCCTCACGGGGCGCCCGAAGGCAACCGACAGCCCAGCTCGCACCATTCGTCGCGCCGAACTGCCTTCGACGTCGGCCGCAGGTCTGCCGGTGGCACCATCACCAAGAACTCCACAACCCGCTCCTTGGTGGGACGAGGCCAGCATCAGGTCTTCTCCGTCGGCTCTCCCCGTGGTCCGCTCGCATGCGCCTTCGGACCGTTCCCTCAAGATGACGGCGCCCACCGAATCAACCGGTGCTGGGCAGGCGACGACACGCGCCCCTGCTGGATCAATGAATGCGTCGAAAGCTGGGGCAACGAAGGCCCCACGCACCCGTTTCAACTCCGTGGTCCTCGGCGCCTTGGGCGGGTACTTCGGCGGCTTGTTCGCGCTCCTCTTGCACGTCGCGTTCCTCAAGGACACGAAGGCCATCGACGGCCAGTCGATTCTGGTCTTGTTCGTCACCCTGATCTGTGCCTTCATCGCCGCCGGACCGCGTGCGTTCTCCAGCCTCCTACTCAGAGATTTCTCCGGAGCCCTCAGAAGCGGCTTGACCAGGGCTCTACTCGGGGCTGCTATGGGCCTCTCCGGTCTGGCAGTCTTTCAGGGAGCCGTCAACCCATCGAGATTCGTGGGCGACCTGCGAGCACCTGCGTGGATGTTGGTGCTCGCGTGGTGTCTGGTCGGCGCCGGAGTGGGGCTGGCGGTGGGCGTGGTCCGCCGGAATGGCCGGGCACTGATGGCCGGTGTGCTCGGAGGCTTCCTTGGAGGTGCCGTGGGCGGCCTCATCCATGCTTCTCTTGGAGAGGTCCGTTTCGATCATGACGAGCAGGACTACTTTATTCACCTCACCACGAGTGAGCCTCGTACGTGGGTTGCAGTACTTGCCGCCGGCACGGTGATTGGCGCCGCCATCGGTCTCGCCAGTCAAGCAACGAAGACGTTTTGGCTCACGGTTCTCGAGGGGCCCCAGCGTGGTCTGGAAGTCATCCTCGACGGGAAGGAAGCCTCGATCGGCAGCGCAGGATCGGACACCGTACGCCTCCCCGCTGCGCACGCCAAGGCTCGCCACGTCCGCCTGACACGCACCAGCAACGGAGCGATTGATGTCACCTTTACCCATGAGGGCGCTCTCAACGGGAAGAACTGCGTGGCGGGGACGACTCACTCAGCAGCCTCAGGCGACGTGGTCCGGATCGGCGGCGCCTTCCTCAGACTCGACCAACGTTCATGACCTACGCCCAGCGTCTCGACCGGGTCAACCCCGGCCTCATTGTGTTGCTCGTCGACCAATCGGAGTCAATGGCCGAGCCCTTGGCGGGCGGGTATGTCTCCAAGGCTGCGGTGGTCGCCGAGCATCTCAACTCATTGCTCTATGAGCTCATCCTGCGGTGCGTCAAGACCCCCCGCGAACCACCACGGCCATACATTCACGTCGCACTCATCACCTATTGCACTGCTCCGAACGGCGATCCACTGATCGGCGAACCGCTCAGACGTTTGGTTCCTCAGCCGGCGGCCTCGGAGACCTTGACCACCACGGAGTTGGCCGCCTCGACGCTCCGAGTCGATCGGCGCCCTGGTCATGGTGCAGGTACGTATGTGAACACCCCGGTGTGGATCGACATGGCCGCCCAAGGGGGTACGCCGATGTGCGCTGCCATGAATCGCGCGGGCGCACTGGCGGCCGCATGGGTCGCCGACCATGCCAACGGCTTCCCGCCGGTCATCGTCAACCTCAGCGATGGCGAGGCCACCGATGGCGACCCGCAAGTTTGGGCCGACAGGCTCCGCTCGCTGAAGAGTACGGACGGCAACGTCCTTCTCTTCAATGTGAACCTCAGTGAGTCCGTCCGGCATCCAACACTGTTTCCAAACACTTCCGCAGGGCTCCCCAATGAATTCGCGGTTCGCCTCTGGGAGATGTCATCCGTACTCCCTACCGCCATGGTGGAGGCCGCCACCCAGCACGGTGTCGAGATCCATGCCGGCGCCCGTGGCTTCGCCTTCAACGCAGACGTCCGCGCCCTGGCAACCTTCCTCAACATCGGCACCCAAATCGGGCGGTCGTTGCGGTGACGGCGCGGTGGCCAGACCTTCCGGACGACTGGATCGTCGGCGGATTCTTGGCCTACTTGAGCATCTTCGCGCTGTTGCTCTGCCTGGATGCCTGGATGTCGCACCGTCTGCGCGCCGCGCTGGCTCCAATTTCGGGTCCGGGAGACGCTCCACCTGCCGCGGCCCGCGTGGTCGGTGATATCTCAGGCTCGGCTTTCGCGGGTCACCCCATGACGTCCCGCGAAGCCTTCGTGAGCTTTCCCAAAGCAGGCAACGCTGAGTCAGAGATCGAGGACGCTGGCACCCTTCGACCAGGGGTGGCCGCGGTCAGTGATGGCGCCTCAAGCTCGTTCGATTCAGGGCGATGGGCCAGCTTCCTCTGCAACTCCGTGGTCGAGGACTGGCCCGAAGCCGGGCCCGAGGGCTTTCGTGCGTGGCTCGTGGAATGCGCCCGCAACTACACCACTCATTACCCCGCACCCCACTGCAGCCCAGCCCCCCACCCAGAGTCGAATTCGGCGACGGACATCGAGTGGCTGGCGGAAGCAACGGCAGGGCAACCCGCGTGCGCAACGCTGCTGGCCGTGAGACTCGCGACCGCCTTGGACGGCGGGCTGGTCTGGGAGGCATTGTGCATCGGCGACTCCGTGATGCTCCAACTGCGTCCTCGGGGGGAGGAGTGGACTCTGGTCACCGGATTCCCAGTCGAACGCAGCGCAGCCATCGACGGCACGCCCGAACTCATGTGCTCGAGTTCGACCACTCTCGCGCAGGTTCCATCGGTCCGACTCGGGTCCGGCCCGGCAAACCCTGACGACCTATGGCTTCTCATGACCGATGAATGCGCGCGCTGGGCCCTCAGCCGGGCCGAGCTTGGCGAGCCCATATGGGCGCTTCTGGCCGGGCAGGACCGAAGCGAGATCGAGACGGCCGCCAACGGCGCGAGGGATGCCCGATGGATCGCCAACGATGACATGACCGTCCTCTGTCTGACCAGTCCCGTTCCGCTGGACCCTGAGAAGGGTGTGAGCGATTCGATCCGCTTGTGCTGACATGGCGGAACCGCAACCACCTGACCATGGCGCGACGACAGCCTGACCCCATAAATGGGGACCTCTTCCGACTGGCTGACATCTAGATCACGGGAAAGACTTGGCGGCAAAAGGCTCATCCCTAGGGGTGAGCGTCACGACGGTCGAGGAGCGCGTCATGCGCGATCAGGAAGCTGCCCCGGTGCGGAAGGGACTTCGCATAGGAGCCGTTGACGACCATCCGGTGATCTTGGCCGGAGTGTCAGAAGGACTACGTTGGCATCTCCCCGACAGCACCGTCGAGCCGGTGACCCGCACGGTCGACGCCTTCCTGGCCGCGAGCCCGGCGGTCGACCTGATCCTGCTCGACATCGAGTTGCACGACGGCTCCGATCCAGCAGACAACGTCCGCCGTCTGATCGCTCGCGGATGGCCAGTCCTCCTCTTCACCCAGGACCCACGGATGCACTTGGTGTCACGCACGTTCCGAGCGGGCGCCTCGGGCATCCTTTCGAAGGGCGAGGACTTGGCCACCATCGCTTTCGCCGTTGGGCTGGTCGCGACCGGAAGCCCGTATCTGTCGCCGGAATGGGCGGTGGCCGTTGCCCACGATGAGGAGTGGACAGCACCCAATCTCGCACCTCGCGAAGTCGAAGCCGTCCGACTGTATGCCGCCGGCATGAAGCTCACTTCGGTCGCCCGTCGGCTCGGTGTGAGCGAGGACACGGCGCGCACCTACCTCCTGCGGGCCCGCACCAAGTATGCGCACACGGGGCGGCCCGCCAACACCAAGACTGATCTTTACATCCGAGCGGTGGAAGATGGTTTACTTCCCACTCCGGGGAGCATCCCCAACAGGCCGTGACCGCATCGGCGGGCGGACAGACCATGCTCAACGTGCGCATGCGACGCCCTTCTAGGTCGCGCGAGGCCCAGTCCGGACGACGGAAAGGACCCGGCCGCAGCTCTCGGCGACACCGTGTGTGAGGTTGACCCCGTTCGGCGGACATCGCTTATGCGGCTGAGGCCGCGGTGGTGGTCCGGTGCTCGAAGGCTACCGGGCTGATGTTGCCGAGGGCGCTGTGGCGTCGGCGGCGGTTGTACACGGTCTCGATCCACGCGCTGACGCCCAGGATGGCCGCGGTTCGGGTGGCGAAGTCGTGTCGGTGGTAGTACTCGGTCTTCAACGTGGACCAGAAACTTTCCTGCTGAGCGTTGTCCCAACACACGCCGGTCCGGCCGACCGAGAGCCGCACGTCGAGGGCGCGGGCGGCGCGGTCGAGCTGCTCGGAGGTGTATTGGCAGCCCCGATCCGCATGCAGGATCACCTGGGCGGTGTCGCCGTCGCGGAAGGTGACCGCGCGCCGCAGCGCGTCCTCGACGAGATCGGTGTGCAGGCTGTCACTGAAGGCGTACCCGAGCACCCGGCGGGAGCAACCGTCGCGGACGGCGCACAGGTACAGCCATCCCTCACCGGTGGCCAGGTAGGTGATGTCGGAGGTCCACACCCTGTTGAGTTCGCCGGTGTCGAACCGACGCCCAACCAGGTCCGGGATTGTGTGTGGGGA
>Ga0209793_1001930_pt1 | contig 11129 bp, 9 predicted proteins | sample EBPBio122009_DNA_FD_185863 | JGI IMG/M metagenome (GOLD analysis project Ga0209793, IMG submission 185863) | Wastewater treatment Type I Accumulibacter community from EBPR Bioreactor in Madison, WI, USA - Reactor 1_2/2/2009_ DNA (SPAdes) (version 2) | ecosystem: Engineered > Bioreactor > EBPR >... | reverse complement strand
GAGGCCGAGCTGTGGGGCGGCAAGGTCGAGCCCGCGGGCAAGGTCATCCGGGTCGACATCCTTGCCTCACAGCGGGACAAGAATCTGCCGTCCGACGTCGCGCTGATCGGTGACTCCGCCGCCGTGCTCGCCCAGCTCACCGACGCACTCGGGGTAAGCGACAGGGCCCAGCCGACAGCGGCCCCCTGGCTCGACCTCGACGCCGTACGCGTGTCCGTGGCGCGTGAGTCGGCGGCGTTCGCGCCGCTGGAGGATCGTGTCGCGGCCCGGATCGCGCGCGTCCTGCCCGCCGATGCGATCGTCGCCGGCGACTCCTCCCAGATCGCCTACTACGGGATGTCGAGCCGGGTACGCAGCGAGGAGCCGGGGGCGTTCCTCTACATGGCGGCGTACGCGACTCTCGGCTTCGGCCTGCCGGCGATGATCGGCGCCAAGATCGCCAGCCCGGAGCGCCCGGTCGTGGGCGTGATCGGTGACGGCGCGCTGATGTTCTCCATCCAGGAGTTGCAGACCGCGGTCGAGCAAGGCCTGGACCTCACCGTGGTCTGCATCGACAACGGCGGGTACGGCGAGATCAAGCAGAACGAGGCGGACCGTGGCATCCCGCCGGTCGGCGTCGTGCTCGCGCAGCCGAACTGGCCGGCGCTCGCCGAGGCGTTCGGCGGCACCGGGTTCGCGGTGACGGCGCCGGACGATCTCGAGCGGGTGCTCGCCGACGCGCTCGCCACCGGCGGCGTCACCTTGGTCCACGTGCCGCTCGGACTCTTCGCGTAAGGATTGGAAGGCAACTGATGGCTCGAATCATCATCACCGACACCGGCGGCCTGACCGCCGAGCACGGGGTCGAGGCGCTGCGGGCGGCCGGCCACGAGGTCGCGGTCTTCGAGGCCGCGAGCTCTGCCGAGATCGCCACGGAGATTGCTGCGGCCGAGGCTCTGATCGTGGGCTATGTCCGGATCTCCGCGGCCGACATCACTTCCGCCCCGGCGCTTCGGGTGATCGCGACCACGACGACCGGCCTCGACCAGATCGACGTGGATGCGGCCCGGACCGCGGGCATCGCCGTCCATCCGTTGCCCAGCCCGGCGAGCGAAGAGGTCGCCACCCACGCGCTGGCTGGAATGCTCACGCTGCTGCGGGAGATCCCCGCCGCGCAGGATGCGGCACGGAATGGCTGGGACTTCACCCAGATCCCGACGCCGCCGCGGATCAGCGAGCTCACGCTCGGCGTGTACGGCCTCGGCCGGATCGCGCGCAAGCTGGTCGAGCGGGCGCAGCCACTGTTCGCCCGGGTGGTGGCTTTCGACCCCTATCTGCCCGCCGAGCACTGGCCCGCGGGCGTCGATCGGGTCGACGATCTCGACGACCTCTTCCGGACTTCGAATGTGCTGAGCCTGCATGCGCCCGCGACCGCGGAGAACCATCACGCGGTGAACGAGCGCACGCTGGCGTTGCTCCCTCCGGACGCGTACCTGGTGAATGTCGCCCGTGGCGAGCTCGTCGACTCCGCTGCCGTCCTGCTGGCCTTGGATGCCGGCACGCTGCGCGGCGCTTTCCTGGACGTCTTCGATCCCGAGCCGCCGCCGGCGAACGAGCCGCTGCTCAGTCATCCGCGCGCCATCGTGACGCCGCATGCCGCGTTCTACAGCACCACGACCGATCTGGCCTATATGGGGATCGCGGTCGAGAACGTGCTCGCCGCGCTCGGCGACTAACGGACTCCGCGGGGTCGGAACTGCACGCTGACCCGAGGGCCGACCGGCCGGGCGGTCTTGGGCACTGCGTGCTCCCAGGTGCGCTGGCAGGAGCCGCCCATCACGATCAGGTCGCCGTGCCCGAGTCGATGCCGGATCGTGGCTCCGCCGCCGCGCGGCCGCAGCAAGAACTCGCGCGCCGAGCCCAGCGACACGATGGCCACCATGGTGTCCTCACTCCTGCCGCGACCGATGGTGTCGCCGTGCCAGGCGACCGAGTCGCGGCCGTTGCGATAGAGGCACAGGCCGGCGGTCATGAACGGCTCGCCGAGTTCGGCCGCATAGTGCTCGTTCAAGGCTCGGCGGGCGAGGTCCAGGGTGGGATGGGGGAGGCGTTCCTCTTCGCCGTAGAAGCGAAGCAGCCGTGGCACATCGACCATCCGTTCGTACATCTGACGGCGCTCGGCCTGCCAATCGATGCCGAGCAGCCGGTCGTACACCTCATCGGCGCAGCCGAGCCAGCCCGGCAGCAGATCGACCCAGGCGCCGCGGCCCAACTCGTGCCGGACCACCAGGTCCGACAGCGGCCCCAGGCCGGGTTCAGTGTCGAGCTCGAACAGCGATCCTTGCAGTGCAGTCATCCCGGACATGACCCGAGTGTACGCTCTATTAGAGCTAACGTTCTATTAAAGCGGTATGAGATTTCGACCGGACATCAGCCCGGGGTGTCGCCCGGGGTCGGCGTGCTGGACGTCGGCGGCGGCGTCGGAGTCGGGGTTGGCGTCGGAGTAGGCTTCGGCGCCACGGCCACGGTCGCCGAGATCGTCTCCCCGCGGGTGAGCCGCGTATTGGCCTCCGGATCCTGGTCGACGACCAAGCCGGGCGGCTGCTGATCGGTCTCGATTTCGGTGAACCGGACCTTGAAGCCTGCCGCCTTGGCGTCGGCGGTGGCACGTTCCTTGGTGACGCCGACCAGGTTCGGGACCGTCGACTGACCGGTGGCGTAGGTGACGGTCACCTTGGTCGACAGCGGCACCGTGGCACCCTCCTTCGGGCTCACCGAGAGCACCTGCCCGGCCCGCGCACTGGCGGGCTCCGAGTCCGCCGGCTGTGGGTTGACGTTGTCGAAGCCGGCGTCGTTGAGCTCGTCCTCGGCCCGGTCCTTGTCACTGCCGATGAGCCCGCTGGGAATGGTGCCAGTCTTCGGACCCTGGTTCACGGTGATGGTCACCGTGCTGCCGACCTCGGCCTGTGTGTCGGGACCGGGATCCTGGTTGGTCACCTGGCCCTGCGTGTTGGCCGAGCCGTTCACCTCGCGGACCTCGGTCTTCAGCCCGACCTCGTTCAACCGGGCGGTGGCCTGTTCCTGGGTGTACGTCACCACGTTGGGCACGGCGACCATCAGCGGCTCCGGCGGCTTGCTCGCCCAGCGCCAGACGCCCCAGCCCACACCCGCCAGCAGCAGGACCCCGAGGACGACGAGCAGCGCGATCAGGCCACCGCGCTTCTTCGGCTCCTCATCCTCCTCATCGAGATCGGCTGCCGCGCTCGCTGTCTGCGGTGCCGGCACCGGCGTCACCACGCGGGTCGGGATCTCCGACTCCGCGATCGGCCGCGGCACCACAGCGGTGGCCTGCTGCCCGGTCAGCACCCGGGAGATGTCGTTCTTGAACTCCCGGGCGGACTGATAGCGGTCATCAGGATCCTTCGCCAGCGCCTTCAAGGTGATGGCATCGATGTCCGGGGTGATCTCCGGGTCGAGCTGGCTCGGTGGCACCGGCGTCTCGCGGACGTGCTGATAGGCCACCGCAACCGGTGAATCGCCCACGAACGGGGGACGGCTGACCAGCAGCTCGTACAGCAGACAGCCCGCGGAATAGATGTCGGAGCGGGCGTCCACGGTCTCGCCGCGGGCCTGCTCCGGCGACAGATACTGCGCGGTGCCGATCACGGCGGCCGTCTGGGTCATGGTCGCTGAGGTGTCGGCGACCGCGCGCGCGATGCCGAAGTCCATCACCTTGACCTGCCCGTTCGGCGTCAGCATCACGTTCGCGGGCTTGATGTCGCGGTGCACGATGCCGGCCTTGTGGCTGTACGACAATGCGTCCAGCACCCCGATGGTGATCTCCAGCGCCCGCTCGGGGAGCAGCTTGCGGCCCTCCCGGAGGATCTCGCGCAAGGTCTGGCCCTCGACCAGCTCCATCACGATGTACGGGATGGAGGTGCCGGTCTGCGGGTCGGTCTCCTCGCCGGTGTCGTAGACGGCGACGATCGTCGGATGATTCAGGCCTGCTGCGGACTGCGCCTCACGCCGGAACCGGGCCTGGAAGGTCGGATCGTTGGCCAGATCGGCACGCAGCTCCTTGACCGCCACCGGTCGCCCCAGCCGGAGATCGAGGGCACGATGGACCTCGGCCATCCCGCCTCGCCCGAGCAGCTCACCCAGCTCGTAGCGTCCTCCGACCAGCTTGGGCTGGGTCGTCATCCGGTGCGTCCTTTCTCTACCTGGGCGCGCCTCGACCTCGTACGCGTCCGGTCCGACCATCCCACGACTGCCTGTCGTCGCGCGAATGCCCCCGACTTGTCCCCGCTCACTGGAGGGCCGCCTGCATCGTCGCCCGCGCGATCGGCGCGGCCACCCGGCCCCCGGCGATGTCCTCCCGGGGGATGTCGGCGTCCTCCACGATCACCGCGACAGCCACCTTCGGGTCGTCGACCGGGGCGAACGAGGTGAACCAGGCGAACGGCTTGCGCTTCGGGTCCGACTGTGCCGTACCCGTCTTGCCGCCGACCGACACACCCGAGATCTGGGCCGCCGAGCCGGTGCCCTGGGCGACCACGATCCGCATCATCTCCTGCAACTCCTTGGCATTCGACGGCGACATCGCCTGACTGAGCTTGGCCGGCTTGGTCGTCGACATCGGCTTCAGGTCCGGTCCCTGCACCATGGACACGACATACGGATCCATCACTGCGCCGTCGTTGGCGATGCCAGCGGTGACCATGGCCATCTGCAGCGGGCTGGCCGCGACGTCGAACTGACCGATCGAGGCCAGCGCCAGCTGTGCGGCGTCCATGTCGTCGGGGAACTGGCTCGCCACCCCGTTGAGGTCATTGAGATGGCGGGCGTTGAAGCCGAACTTCTGTGCCTGGTCGCGAAGCTTGTCCTGACCCACCTTGAGGCCGACATTGGCGAAGGCGGTGTTGCACGACACCCGGAGCGCGTTGGTGAGCGTGGTCTGCGAGCCGCCGCAGTTGGTCGAGTTCGGCAGATAGGTCTGGGTGTTCGGCAGCTTCAGCCGGTCCGGCGAGGCGATCTTGCTCTCCGGCGTCATGCCGTCCTCCAGCGCGGCTGCTGCGGTCACCAGCTTGAAGGTCGAACCAGGGGGGTAGATCTCCCGGGCCGCCCGGTTGGACAGCGGACTGGTCTTGTCCTTGGCGAGCCGGGTCCAGGACTTGTTGGCCGCCTCGATGTCGTGACTGGCGATCTCGTTCGGGTTGTAGCTCGGACTGGTGACCATCGCCAGCACTGCTCCGGTCTTGGGATCCAGGGCGACGACCGCGCCCTTCTGGTTGCCCAGCGCCTGGGTGGCGGCCTGCTGCACCCGCGGCACGATGGTGGTCTGGACACTGGCGCCCTTGGTGGCCGTGTTGGTCGCCAGGTCGACCAGGCGCCGTACGAACAGGGAGTCGTCGGTGCCGGCCAGCTCGGTGTTGTAGGAGTTCTCCAGGCCGGTCCGGGCATGGTCGTAGGAGTAGTAGCCGGTGACCACCGCGTACAGCTCGTCGTCGGGATAGACCCGCTGGAATCGGAACCGGTCGTTGGACTCCTGGGTCTCGGCCATCGGCACCTTGCCGGTGGCCAGGATCGCGCCCCGGTCCTGGGCGAACTCCGCGTCGCGGGTACGCCGGTTCTGCGCGTTCGCGTCCAGGGAGGCCTGACGGAACAGCACCGAGTAGGTGACGTTGCCCAGCAGCAGCGCGAACATGATCAAGGCGAAGAAGGCCACCCGGCGGATCGGCTTGTTCATGGGGTGTCCAACCTCGGGCAGTCCTGGCTCAGGCGGTCCCGGCTCATACGGGCCTCGCGATCAGCTGGGTCGTCTCGTCGGAGGGGTCGATGTCCAGTGCGGTCGCGATCGGTTTGCGGGCGTGGTGGGAGATCACCATCAACAGCCCGATGATGATCCAGTTGCTGATCAGCGAGGAGCCGCCTTGGGAGAGGAACGGGGTGGTCAGGCCGGTCAGCGGCAGCAGCCGGGTGACGCCACCGATGATCGTGAAGACCTGCAGCGCGAGCCCGAACGCCAGACCGGCGGCCAGCAACTTGCCGAACGGATCCCGGCACTGCAGCGCGGTGCGCAGGCCCCGGAAGACGATCAGCGCGTAGATCACGATGATGGCCATCAGCCCGGTCGCGCCGAGCTCCTCGCCGAAGGCGGCCGCGATGAAGTCGGACCGGGCCAGCGGGGTCAGTCCAGGCCGGCCCTCACCGAGCCCACGGCCCAGCAGACCGCCCCAGGCCATGCCGAATTGCGCGTTCACCACCTGGTAGTAACGCTCGTAGTCGCCGAAAGGATCCAGCCAGGCGCCGACCCGGATCTTCACGTGGTCGAACATCAAGAAGGCGACGTACGCGCCGGCGACGAACAGCGAGCCGCCCAGCACCACCCAGCCGCCGCGCTCGGTGGCGACGTACAGCATCATCACGAACATGCCGAAGAACAGCAGCGAGGTGCCCAGGTCGCGCTGCGAGATGAGGATCAGCAGGCTGATCGCCCAGACGCACAGGATCGGTCCGAGATCGCGAGCGCGCGGCAGGTCCAGACCGAGCACCCGCCAGCCGGCAAGCGCGAGCACGTCACGCTTCTCCACCAGATAGGAGGCGAAGGCGATGGCCAGGAGCACCTTGGCGGCCTCGGCGGGCTGGAAGCTGTACGGGCCCACCTGGATCCAGATCTGCGCGCCGAACTTCTCCGTGCCCAGCCCGGGCACCAGCGGCAGCAGCAACAGCACCAGGCCCGCCAGGCCGAGGGTGTAGGTGTAGCCCTGCAGCGGCCGGTGATCGCGAATCACGACTGCGACTCCGATGAACATGATCACCCCGAGCACGGTCCAGATCAGCTGTGTCCGGGCACCGTCCAACGGGGGGTTGTTGATCAGATCGATCCGATGGATCATCGCGATGCCGAGGCCGTTGAGCAGCACCACGCAGGGCAGCAGCACCGGATCGGCGTACGGGAGCCGCCAACGTACGGCGGCATGAGCGGCGATCACCGCCACCACTGATCCGATGGCCAGCACCGGGAAGCGACTGGAGAGCTCGCCGCTGACATTCAGATCGACCTGTGCGTAGGCACCCAGCACCAGCACGAGCGCGAACAGCAGCAGGAACAGCTCTGCCCCGCGCCGTTTCTTGGGGACGACCACCAGGTTGCTCATGGCTCAGCAGTCCTGGGGGGTGGCCGGGGTGGACGTCGTCTCCGACGGAGTCGGGCTGGTCGGACTCGCCGATGGGACCCTCGGGCCGATCACCGTGGGGCTGGGCGAGGTGGAACCGGTCGAGCCGTTCGGGGTTGGGATCGGCTTCGGGCTGCCGGTTGGGCCGGGTGTCGGGCTGAGCGGTGGCCGGGCGCAGCGCGCGGCCTCTCGCTTGAGCTGCTCGACGGTGGCGCGCGCGGCGTCGAGGTCGGCCACCTCGATGCCGGAGATCACCTGTGCTTGGTAGTACGGGGGCAGGCTGGCGACCGGCAGGTCCTGCACCTCGTACACCTGGGAGAGCGAGAGTCCGGGGATGCCGTCCGGTAGCCCCTGGAAGATGGCGACCTGGGTGTTGTCGGCACCGACGAAGTACTGCGTACGGGTCCAGGCATAGCCGGCACCCAGTCCGGCCGCGGTGACCAGCAGCACCGCCAGGCCGATCAGCAGCGTACGTAAACCACGTCGCTTGGCCGGGGCGCGCGGGGCATAGCGGGACTCGTCGTCGGTCTGGGGGTCGACCGCGGTGCGGGCGGCCGTGGCCGGGCCGGCGCTGCGGCGGCCTGGGTCGAGGTCGTCGTCCTGCCCCGCGCCGGGGACGCCGAGGGCGCCTTCCTCGAAGTGGGTACGCCGGGGAGCTGCCGGGATCTCGCGCTCGGCGGCGGCGCCGAGGATCAGGGCAGTCTCGGTCGCGGCATTCTCGGTTGCGCCGTTTTCGACCGGGGCTGGTCCCGCGACGGCCTCGGCGAGGATGACGGTGATGTTGTCGATCCCACCGCCGGCCAGTGCGGCCTCGACCAGCTCGGTCACCGCCTGGTCGAGGTCCGGGACGGCCATCAACGCGGCGATCTCGTGGTCGTCGACCATGCCCGATAGGCCGTCGCTGCAGAACAGCACCCGGTCTCCGGCCTGCAGCGGGACCGAGGTCAGATCGGGGTCGTTGGCCGGCTGACCGTTGAGCACCTTGAGCAGCAGGGAGCGGTGCGGATGGTACGCCGCCTCTTCGGGGGTGATCTTGCCGTCGTCGACCAGCGACTGCACCCAGCTGTGGTCGTGGGACAGCTGTTCCAGCAGTCCGTCGCGCAGCAGGTAGGCCCGACTGTCCCCGATGTGAGCCAGCGCCAGTTGGTTGCCGTCGAAGATGGCACCCGTAACGGTGGTGCCCATCCCCTCCAGGGTGTAGTCGGCGGCCACCTGGTCGGCGATCCGCTCGTTGGCCTCGCCGATGGCGGTTTCGAGCCGTCCCAGCAGTGGGTTGCGCCCGACCGCGCCCTGCACCAGGGTCGCCGGCTGCTCAGCGGTCTGTTCGCCGAGCGGCACGATGATCGTCTGCTCGACTTCCTGGCTGGTCTCGATCTCGACCGGTTCTGCAGGCACAGTCGCAGCGGCCGGCTCGTCGGGAGCCGGCTGTTCCGGCGCCAGCAGCTCCGGCGTGTCCAGATCCTTGATCACGCCGATGGCGACCGCCGATGCCAGATCCCCGGCGGCGGCGCCGCCCATGCCGTCGGCGACCACGAGCAGCTGCGGACTCGCGTACCCGGAGTCCTGGTTGTTCTTGCGGACCAGGCCGACCACGGACTGGGCCACCACGCGGAGGTGCAGGGTCACCTGCTCATACCTCCAGCTTCAGGACTGTCTTGCCGATTCGGATGGAGTCCACCAGGGAAACGCTGGTGGGAGCGGTGATCCGCTGGCCGTTGACATAGGTGCCGTTGGTCGAGCCGAGGTCCTCGACATACGGGCCGGCATCGGCGGCGACCAACCGAGCGTGTCGGGTGGAGACGTAGTCGTCATCGAGGATCAGTTGGCAGTCCGCGCCGCGGCCGATCAGCACGACACCGTCGCTCAGACTCGCGGAGAGCCCGGTCTGCGGACCTTGCACGATGGTCAGTTTGTGGGGTTCGCCCTTCTTGCCCCGCCGCGACTTCTTGGCGCGCGCGGGCTCCTCCAGCGGCTGCGGCTCGTCGGCCGGACCGGGCTGGGGGACCGTGTGGCCGAACAGGTCGCTACGAATGACCGACACGACGGAGAGGATGAACAGCCACAGCAGTGCCAGGTACAAGACCTTGATGGCGGTGACGGCGAGCTCGGACATGGGCCGCCTCCCTCAGCGCCCCGCGGGCGCGTGCACCAGCATCCGGGTGGAGCCGATCTCGATCCGGGTGCCTTCGACTAAAGGGGCGCGCTGCACCTTCTGACCGTTGACCGTGATGCCGTTGGTGGAGCCCAGGTCGACGATCTCGGCTGAGTGGGTGCTGGGATGGACCGTCACCTCGGCATGCAGCCGGGAGATGCCGGGGTCGTTGATGCGCACATCCGCGTCCGTGCCGCGGCCGATCACGAAACCGGGCGGGGTGAGCGGGTGCCGCATGCCGTTGACCTCGAGCACCAGCTGCTGCTGAGACTGGCCATAGCCGTACGGGCTGTCCGACGCGCTTTCCGCTGATCTGCCGGAGTGGGCAGATCCGGCGGAGAAGGCCGACGGTCCCGACTGTGCGGACGGGGCTGAGGCGGAGCCTGCGGATGGAGCAGACCAGGGCGACGGGGCCACGCTGCCTACCGGGCCGGCAGGACTGCCGGCGCCGGCGCTCGGGGATGTCCCGAGCCGAGAAGAGCTCACCCGCCCTGCGGTCGTACCCGCGACCGCCTCCGACTCGACGGTGAAGCGGCCGGTCGGCAGGGAGGACTGCTCCTCGAAGTGGATCCGGATGGGTCCGTTGAACACGTACCCCATCTCCCGAGCGTGGGACTTCAGTTCGCCGGCGAGCTCGGCGATCAGTGTCTTGGAGTACGGCGTGAGTTTGGCGTAGTCGTGCTCGGACAGCCCGATGCGGAACTCGTTGGGCACCAGCCGCTTGTCGCGCGACATGAGCTTGGCCTCGGCGTCCAGCTCCTTTTGCAGCCGGGCGGCGATCTCGACCGGCTGGACGTCACCCTTGAAGGCGCGGGCGAAGACGCCGTTGACGGCACTCTCGACCTTCTTCTCGAACTTGCCGAAGATGCTCACGTCGTCCTCCTCCCTAGTCCGGCACGGTGGATCAGCCTAGATCGTATCCACCAGAATCGGGGGAACCCTGTCCATGCCAGCCGAGCGGGGCACGGTTCGATCACAACACTGTGGTCGTCCTTGGCCAGGGACAGGGGCTGAGGTCTCTGCCTGATAACGAATGACGATTCGATCCTCCTCGCCACGGCGTGCTAGCCTTTCCCGGCGGTTGTCCCAGGTGGGGTGACTGACGCGCGAGTGGCGGAACGGCAGACGCGCTGGCTTCAGGTGCCAGTGTCCGCAAGGACGTGGGGGTTCAAATCCCCCCTCGCGCACAGCAGAGCGGTTCGGGGAACTGGACCGCGTTTCTTCACAAACTCCAATGGCGGCCTGACCAGGGGTTTTGTCAGTTCTGGGCCGTACGTTGGAGTGGTGGTGACTGGAAAGCACGTGGCGACATGACACGTGAGTCCCCCCTCGATTCCGGCGTCAGTGCGGCCGGTGTTGATGATCTTGTCCGGCTGGGTCAGCGGATCGCCGCAGTCCGGAAGCAGCGCGGCTGGACCCAAAGCGACCTGAGTGAAGCTGCCGGCATCAGCCGGGTCACAGTGTCGAAGATCGAGCGCGGTACCACCGACGTCGGCTACGTACGGCTCGTCCGGTTAGCGCGGGCGCTTGAGGTCTCAACGTCGGTGTTCGTGGACTGATCCCCGCGACGGCGTGGACAGCCGACCGAGTTGTGGCCGGGCGCCAGCCGGACCCTCGAATGGGCCGCGAGGCGCGGCTCATCGCACCGTTGTCACGCCGGCCATCGCGCTGCCGATACTCCAGATGGAGACACATTCACTGCGAGAAAGGCCGCTCATGCTCAAGGTATACGACGTCAACTGGCGCCTCATCTGGTCGAGCGACGAGTCGAGTAATCCCGAGTTCGGTGTCGATTGGCTCAAGGGTCAAGGTGTGGCGGTCGC